>TARA_R110000868_G_scaffold411777_1_pt1 | contig 47573 bp, 48 predicted proteins | sample TARA_R110000868 | Tara Oceans TARA_R110000868 (sample SAMEA4397489) | marine metagenome | biome: Polar Biome; feature: [SRF] surface water layer (ENVO:00010504); material: water (ENVO:00002006), including particulate matter (ENVO:01000060) such as... | depth 5 m | reverse complement strand
GGTTATTGTACTTTGGCATTTCGCCACCTCCTACTGTTAGTGGAGATGTCTACATTATCGGGGGAAGTTCAAGCACCCTTTGGCAGGTTGAAATTTAATGGGTTATTTATAAGCTTTTGACATATAAACGTTAGAATTTGTTATTAAGTGATCTGATACGGCTACGACGTAACTTATTCATCTCTCTATACCGCTACTATCCATATTTTTCAGCGTTAACAAGCGTATTTAAAAATAGCTAAACTCATTTTTTTATCCGATCTTATCGAGCGAAGAAATGTACTTGTGCTCAGATCAGAGGGGTTTCGCCAGTCCACAAGGTTGGCTGTGACTTCGGTTATCGCTATACACCAGATAGATCATCTAAGTAACACCTCTATTCATCGGCTGATAGACTTTCGATACTGCCAGAATGATAAGCTACCAATAATTCCCCCTGCTTATGATTAGCGTGATTTTTTTGTTACGTGAAGGTGGCGATTTTCAAACTTTACCCATGGTCAGAAAAAGAATGTAATGCAATTACTGCGTTGGAATTACTTTGATCGATTAGGTGAAAAATAATGAAATTCGGATACTTTTGTAATTTAACAAACTGGAATAACAAACCTTACGGTCAGTTACTTACTGAAACTCGTGAGATCGCTCAGCACTGTGATGAGGCTGGTTGGGATTCAATCTGGCTGACCGAGCACCACCTTAATCATGAGGGTATGGATGCCTGCCCAAACCCATTGATGATATGTGCCGACATCGCTGCTAGAACTAAGCAGATTAGGTTAGGCCAAGCTGCGAACATAGTCCCTTTTTGGAATCCACTGCGCCTCGCAGAAGATGTGGCCATGTTGGATCATTTGTCTAATGGTAGGGTAGATTGCGGAGTCGGTCGTGGTGTTTATGGTCGTGAGGCCATTCATATGAACCCTGAGGCGGATGTGGCTGATCAGGCGAAAAACTATCGTGTTTTTGATGAGTCGCTTGAGGTCATTAAGAAAGCCTGGACGCAAGATTTATTTGATCATAAAGGTGAGTTTTATACTTATCCAGCCCCAGATTTTAAATGGGAGCATGATATGAGCCCGCCAAACCCTGATTTTATGAATATTGAAGATAATACCTTAACCAAAATAGGCCTCGTTCCTAGACCGTTACAGCAACCTCATCCGCCTTTGTGGCAGGTAGTTGACGGTTTAAACTCCATTGAGCTAGCCGGTCTCAAAGGGATGAATACGATTATGTGGATTCCCACTGTGGCCGCTTTAAAAGAGCGGTTCCAAGTTTTTCAAAAGGCTCGTTCAGAATTTAAAGGTCACCAAGTTCCCTTAGGTGAAGGTATTTCTCTAGTAAGGGATATGTTTGTCGCTGACAGTATGGATGAGGCACGAGAATTAGCCGCAGAGGGAATTCTTACCTATATTCGTTGGATTGCGCATTGGCGTGGTTTGGGAAATCACATGAATCCTGGGGAAGAACTGATTAAAACACCTAATAAATTAGATTTATTAGATTACGACTTTTTACATCCTAGAAACCTTTTATTTGGCACGCCAGATTATGTGGCCGAAAAAATCCATGAATTACAAACAGAATTAGGTGTTGAGCATCTTCAGGTCTGGTCTAATTTCCCGGGTGTTCCTCATGAGCAGGTAATGAAGAGTGTGAAAATGTTTTCAGAAAAAGTAATGCCGAAATTTACTTAATATCGAATTCGAAGGTTCACAAGTATATTAGCTAGAATTATAAAAACCAACAACGACGAGCTACGATGAAAAATGATATTGGAATGATGGCCGACACCGTGTTTAGTGAAGATGGAGAAGGGCCGACTGTTATATTGGTGCATGGGCTTGGGCTTAACCAAGATATGTGGCAATGGCAACTCGATGCTTTACAAAAGCATTACCGAGTTGTTCGATATGACTTACTCGGTCATGGTGGCAGTGAAAAACCAAGCGGCCCTTATTCTATGGAGCAAATGGTCGATCAGCTTTATCGCTTAATTACCACTCAGGGGTATGGGCAGTGTGCTTTAGTGGGCTTTTCCCTAGGGGGTTTAATTGTTCAGGCTTTCGCTCTGGCACACCCAGACCTTGTTTCCGCGTTAGCTATATTAAACGCTGCTCATGCTAGAACCGATGAACAGCGAGCTGGAATAATGAAACGTGTTGAGCAGTGTCGCGAGTCTGGCCCTGGCGCTACGGTAACGGATGCGTTAACACGCTGGTTTACCGAAGATTATGCAGATAAAAATCCAGAGGTATTGGCGCAGGTTCGTCAGTGGGTGATTGCTAATAACCCTAAGGTCTATCCGGAATTATATCGGCTTTTAGCTATGGCGGACATTGGATTGGAAGACAATATTGCCAATATTCAGTGTCCAGTCTTAATTCTAACTGGCGAGGAGGATTTTGGTAATTCTGTTGAAATGGCTCAGTGTATGGCTTCGTTAATACCCAGTTCCCAACTAGAGATTCTAAAAGGACTGCGACATATGGCGTTAGCTGAAAGTCCAGTACAAGTTAATAAATTACTTATTAATTTTTTAGAGGATGCACTTAGCCTAGCTGAAAAATAATCGCTATTGGAGTGGGAATATTATGAAGGGAATACAAACATTAGGTGAGCCGATTATTATTAATGGTCGGCGCTTATCACTTTCAAAAGCGGTGAAGGCTGGTGATTTTATTTTTCTAACCGGGCAAATCCCCATGAAAGATAATAAGCCATTAACCGAAGGGACTATTGAAGAGCAGACCCGTAATTGTATTGAACATATTCAAGAAACGCTTCGCGACTGTGGCTGTAGTTTAGCAAATGTAGTGAAATCTATGGTGTGGTTAAAAAGTCGGGAAGACTTTGCCGGCTTTAATGCTATTTATGGTGAGTATTTTGCTGATAATCCTCCTGCACGTTCGGCCTTGGTCTCTGATTTTTTGGTAGATATAAAAGTAGAGATAGAGTGCGTTGCTTACCTTAGTGATTGATGAAATAAACCTCTGTAAATGAGTTTAAATCAGGAAAAAAACATGACTGAATTAATAAAATACCAAATGTATATTGACGGGCAGAGAGTTGATGCTGAAGACGGCAAAACTTTTGAAAGCATAAACCCTGCTACAGGGGAAAGTTGGGCGCTTATACCTGAAGCTAGTGCCGCTGATGTTGAGCGCGCTGTAGAGGCTGCTCATAGAGCCTTTACTAGTGGCCCATGGAGTACAATGCTTCCTACTCAACGCGGTAAGTTGCTGCGTAGGCTGGGTGATATTTTAACCGCACACTCAGAGACTTTGGGTGAAATTGAAACGCGAGATACCGGAAAGTTATTAAAAGAGACGCGTTGGCAGGCTGGGTATATTTCGGAATATTACCATTACTATGCTGGCTTAGCCGATAAGGTTCAAGGGGCGACATTACCTATCGACAAACCTAATATGTTCGCGATGACAGTGCGTGAGCCCCTGGGTGTAGTGGCGGCAATTGTGCCTTGGAATTCACAGCTGTTTCTAACAGCCATGAAAATAGCCCCCGCTTTAGCGACAGGTAATACTGTTGTATTAAAGGCCTCTGAGCATGCGTCGGCGGCGATGTTAGAATTCGCAAAAGTTTTCGAAGAGGCGGGTTTCCCCCCAGGTGTGGTCAATATTGTCACAGGCTTTGGTGACCCTTGTGGCAAAGTACTAAGTTCTCACCGCCTAGTCGACCGTATAAGTTTTACGGGTGGGCTTGAGTCTGCGCGACATATTATCCATAACTCGGCTAATAATTTTGCTGAAGTGTCGACAGAGCTTGGTGGTAAGTCACCGATGATTATTTTTGAAGATGCGGATATCAATAGTGCGGTAAATGGTATTTTACTGAGTATTTTCAGCGCTAGTGGCCAGAGTTGTGTGGCTGGATCTCGGTTATTAATTCAAGACAGTATTTATGATGAGGTTCTCTCTCGGGTCGCCAAACGTGCCAGTGAAATAATAATAGGCTGTCCGCTGGATGATGAGAGTCAAATGGGTCCGTTAGCAACCCGTAATCAGTTAGCCAACATTGAAGCCAGTGTCGCCAAGTCATTGGCGATGGGCGGTAAACTGGTACACGGCGGTCGTCGCCCTCCTCATTTAGATAATGGTGGCTTGTATTATGAGCCGACTATTATTGAATGCCCCAGTATGGATGTGGAAGTGGCAAATAAAGAAATGTTTGGTCCAGTTGTTAGTGTGCTCCGTTTCCGTGATGAGCAGGATGCGATTAAAATTGCCAACGATACCAATTTTGGCCTGGCCTCAGGCGTGTTTACCAGCGATCTTGGCAGGGGTATACGCATGTCTAAGGCGATACGTGCCGGTATTGTCTGGTTAAATACTTATCGAACAGTCTCTCCTATGGCGCCCTTTGGTGGTTATAAAGATAGCGGGCATGGGCGTGAGTCTGGTTTACAGGCTATTTATGATTATACGCGTGAGAAAACTATTTGGATCAATACTTCCGTTGAGCCGATTGATGATCCTTTCCGCATGCAATGATTTTAAAGAAAAATTAGTCAGCATGATTGTTACAGTAAGGAATTAGCATGGTTGATCAAACACTCTATCGATCAGTTCTTGGGCAATTTGCCACAGGGGTGGTCGTAGTGACGGCGGCGGATGGTGATGGCGGGCTTACCGGCTTAACGGTCAATGCTTTTAGCGCGGTTTCTTTGGACCCGCCTTTAATCATGGTTTGCCCGCAAAAAACATCGGTTTCTTGTCAGCATATTGTTAAACACAAAAAATTTGCGGTACACATATTAACGTCATCCCAAGCTGAAACAGCATGGGCATTTGCTAAACGGGATGTTGATATTGGGGATATAGCTTGGCATATGAGTGATAGCGGTATCCCTGTGCTGAATGATTGCCTAGCGATAATTGAGTGCCTGCTGTGGGAAATTTATGAAGGTGGTGATCATCATATTTTGGTAGGCGAAGTTATCCATATGGAATCTTCCAGTGCTGAGCAGCAACCACTGATGTTCCATCGTGGAACAATGAGTTCATTGCCTCATTTAGAGGCAATATAGCTAGCGTTATTTTAGTACCCTATAAATACGAATCAACATTCGATCTAGGTATCAGTCATCATTACTAATTTATTGGAGGGATAATATGTCGTCTAAAAAATTTGAAGAGGGTTTGAAAATACGAAAAGAAGTTGTCGGTGAAGAGTATGTTAATGACTCGATAAACAATGCCGATGACTTTACCATGCCGTTACAGGAGTTAGTCACAGAGTACTGCTGGGGCAGTGTATGGGCCCGCGATGGCTTGCCACGTAAAACGCGTAGTTTATTGAATCTGGTTATGCTTACGGCTTTAAACCGTCCCCATGAATTAAAGCTACACTTGGTAGGCGCTATTAATAATGGTTGTAGCAAAGAGGAAATTATGGAAGCGTTGTTACAAACGGCTATTTATTGTGGCGTGCCTGCAGCTATTGATAGCTTTAGGACTGCTCGCGCAGTGCTGGACGACCTTTAGTAATATTTTTACACATAGGGATTGGAGCTCCCGTCCGTAATACCCGAACACACTTTACCGTTATCTACTTGTTAGATAGCGGTTTTTTTTGGTTGTTGATTTCGCTGGGTAGTTTATATCGATAGCCTAGCCTAGGGAGGTATTATTAGTTTTTATAATAGCTTTGCTGCGATAAGCTAATTGTTGAATGATGCGGAAATCTAATGCAATTAGAGTGTAAGGCTTAGCTGTTGTTTGATGAGTGGCCAAACAGTTAATGACTTGCTGTATTGTACTGTTTGCTTATGTTTAGAGGGAGTGCAGAAAATTACTATCAATTTCCGGCCATTTTTAATGGACGGTATTGCTGCCCAGCTAGCAATAACTTGCAAATAGATACTCTTTATATAATGTCTCTTACTTGCAAATACTGCTACTGGGTAGTCAGGTAAATGACTAGCTTAGCGGTAAGGTCATTCCTTTCAACGCTTTCTGGATGGCGACTAAACCCGCATCTCTTGCGCGGCTTAGGCTGATGTAATCGTGTTCACCGGCTTCGCGAATACAACCGTCTACCATTTTGTCTCTAAGCTCTTGTGTGAGTTCAGGCGCTACAAGGCGAGTCCAGGGAATTTTAAGGGTAGGTCCAAACTGGTCTAGGTTGTAGGCCATACCACCTTCGCCGCCACCATTGTGGAAGGTTAAGCAAGGTCCCATCAGTGCCCAGCGGGGGCCGGGGCCGTTGGTGATGGCAAAATCTATTTCTTCTACGGTAGCTTCGTTGTTATCTACCATGTGCAAAGCTTCGCGCCAAATAGCTTCCTGCAAGCGGGTGGCAATAAAACCTGGTATGTCTTTTGAGAGAACTAAAGGAGCTTTGCCGGCTGCTTTATAAAATTCAACCAACCAGTCTACGGCTTCGGGAAGGGTTTTTTCGCCTTTAACCATTTCCACAAGGGGGAGTAGATAGGGAGGGTTAAAGGGGTGGCCAACGACTGTGCGATGGGGGGTTGAGCACTGCGCTTGGATATCGGTCATGGAAAGACCGGAGGTGCTGGAGGCTATAACTACATTAGCAGCAACTAGCTCCCCGAGTTTGGTATAGAGCGCTTGCTTTAATCCGAGATTTTCTGGAATGCTTTCTTGAATAAATTCAGCCTTGGCCACTGCTTTTGCTAAATCATTAGTGCAGCTAAAGTTTTCTAATGACGCGCCTTCAGAAAGTCCTAATGCTTCTAAACTAATCCAGGCATTTTCAATTAACGCGCGCAATAGCTTTTCTTCTTTAAGATCGTGGATGTAGCTGGTGACGTGATAGCCGTGGGCTAAAAAATAGGCAGCCCAACCTGCACCTATGGGGCCGGCACCAATACAGGTGACATATTTAACGTCACTAGGCTTTATTGGAGAAAATTTTTGAGACATGTGAAAACTCCGTATTATTATATCTTCTTTTAATGTGCTGATTGACTTCAATCACCACATTAAAACGTCAAAGACTATGGATAAATTACGCTGGTAAATTATTCACCTTTAAAGCTAGGGTCGCGTTTTTCGACAAACGCTTGCACGCCTTCCTGAGCATCTTCGGATGTTAATAGCGCACGGTAAGTCGGTAGGTCTGCTGTGCGAACGGTGTTGAATGATTCCTTAATGGTGTCACCTTCCGTTGCGCGCATTAGCTCTTTTATAGATTGCACCGCCAATGGCGCTGATTCAGCAAGTTGATTAGCCCAGGCTCTGGCAGTTTCCATCAGTTTATCTTGAGGTACGACCTTATTGACCAATCCATAGCTAGCCGCTTCGGCCGCACTCATACGTTCGCCAATCAGAAACATTTCAATAGCTTTGTTGTAAGGTAGGCGTTTAGCGAGGCGTTGGATGGCGCCAGCGTCTGGCACTAATCCTAGAGGTAATTCAGGTAGGGAAAATTCAACGTTGTCACCAGCAATCAGTAGGTCACAGGCAAGCGCGAGTTCAAAGCCGCCACCAATGGTAAGGCCATTAAGGGCGCCGATTACGGGTTTGTTTAAATCCCATAATTCGGTTAAACCGGCAAAACCACCTGGGCCGTAGTCATCCTCCCACCAATTGTTAGTCGACATTTCGCCCGCGTTAAGCGCTTTTAAGTCCCAGCCCGCACAAAATATACGGTCGCCGCCACCGGTAATAATACCGACACGTAGTTCTGGGTCGTCGCGCAGTAGAACAAAGGCTTCCCCCAGGCGCTGGCTAATGGTGATATTAATGGCATTGGCTTTAGGGTTATCGATGACAATTTCGAGCACTCGACCATTTCGTGTGACTTTAACGGGCTCAGACATACTGACTTCCTTCTAGGTGATGACTTCTATTGCTGTAGTGGTTTTAAACTTGAGTCGTAATAATGTTACTTACAACATGGGCTATTGTTTATTTCTTGTTGCTATCAACGTTTATACATCATGTTGTTTTGGGCGTAGGTTTAATTATTTTTTTGCGACACAAACAACAAGAAATCGACAACATTGTTGGCGGTGTATTAGATTATTTTAATAATGGCGGTATGTTTTTTGCGCCATTCTAACGTTGCTCTGCAGGTTGAGTGTGTAGGCTTTAGTCATAGCCTCTATTTAGAAACGCTTTTTTAATGATTAATATCCTTATCTATTTGAATAATATAGCCTTTTATGGCGATTCTGGTTATTGGGGGAGCCTAGTGAGCCAGTGGCGGTAAAAATTCTATACTGTGGTGAATATCAACAATAATAAAAATTACCTTTCTCTACTTTTAACGGTAAGTGATTGAAAAATGACTGCCAATTGACCTATAGGGTTGATTTCATACCGGTGAGGTCTGAAGGTGAGGGCTGACCAAGCGCTGAGTCCTTGTGCCCAATGTATTTTAAAAAAGCGGCTTTGATAATTCGCCAATATTCTTTAGAGGGTTTTATGTGGCTAGAGAGTAGATTGAGAGGGGGGCTGGCCATTGTTAGGCTCAGCTGTGGTAAACGCTTACACCAACCTAGCTAGGAAGATTGTTCTGATATGAAGTTTTAAAAATCCACTCTATTAATTATAGGTAAAGCTTTTAGCAAAAAAGAGAGAGGGGCAAGAACTGTCGAAGTGTATAGGCTTGCTTGGGGGCAGAAAGGGTTTAGGCATCCTTGCCTACAATCATCATTAGTTCAGTTCACCGTAAACCACTGCACCTTCCATAATAGTAGCCGTTACCTTGGCTTCAGAAATATCTGCGGGCGCCACTTCAAATAGATTATCGCTAAGCACTACCAAGTCAGCGTATTTGCCCACTTGTATAGAACCGGTTTGCTGGTCTAGAAAGTTAGCGTAGGCGGCACCCAAGGTGTAAGCGCTTATAGCTTGCGCTAAGCTGATGCGCTCTTTGGGTATGAGTGCGGGTGTGTCTTCGCCGTTGTGGGGGCTAATGCGGGTGACGGCAGTTTCAATGGCTAGCAGAGGGTCGGCGGTGCTTACTGACCAATCGCTGCCAAAGGCAATGCGGCCGCCGCTTTGTTGAATGCTGTTGATGGGGTACATCCAGCCCATGCGCACAGGCCCTAATTGCGGTGGGTTGATGTTAAGCACATAGTCGTCGGCGTAGGCCCAGTAGGGTGAAAAGCCGGCGATCACATCCAGTTGGCCAAAGCGTGCAATGTCATCGGGATGTACGATTTGGGTATGGGCGGTGAGGTGGCGGCTGTCGCGCTTGCCGTTATGCTTGCGGGCATTTTCTATCACATCTAGGGCTTTTCTAACGGTGCCATCACCGATGGCGTGTATGTGTAGCTGAAAGCCTTCGGCATCAAGGAGGCGGCCGCCTTCTACTAATTCCTTGTCAGGTACCATTAAGAAACCGCGATTATCGGGGGCGTCGCTATAGGGCTCCAGCATATAGGCGGTGCGGGTTTCGATAATACCGTCGGCCCAAAACTTCACCGTGTTCGCTTGCAGCCTGCCGCCGGAATAGTTGTCTCGGGCCTTAATGATATTGTCGATTTGGTCTAGCCCTGCGCCGGGGTTCCAGCCCAGTGCGGCTGACACTCGCAATTTTAGTTCGCCGCTGTCACGCATTTGCGCATAGGCGTCCAGAGTGGTGTTGGGGTTGCTGCCGGAGATGTTGACGTTGGCGTCTTGCATGGCAGTAATGCCTAGGCCATGAAGATAGTTTTGGGTATAGCGCAAAGCGTCCACTACCTGGCCAGTGGTTACTGCCGGTAGTTTGTCGGTGACCAGTTTCATCGCTGGCCCTTCCATTAAGGTGCCTGTAGGTTCGCCGGTTTTTTCATCTTTAGTTATGGCGCCGCCTGCGGGGCTTTGGCTGCTGCGGGTGATGCCCGCCAGTTGTAAGGCGGCAGAGTTAACCCATAGGGTGTGGCCGTCGGTGTCTTTGGTGATAATGGGACGCGTGCTGCTGATAGTATCTAATAGTCGCTTATGGGGTTGCTCGTCGTTAAATGCCTCCCAACTCCAGCCGCGTGCAAAGATGGGGCTATCGCCAGGGGTTTGGCTCACGCAATCTGCGACCGCGGCCAGCACGGCCTCTAGCTTTTTGAGGCCAAACAGTGGGCATTTACCATAGGCCAAACCGCCGCTAACGGGGTGTATATGGCTGTCTTGAAAGGCGGGTAATAGCATCTTACCGTTGAGCTCGCTGAGTTGGGTGTTACTGCCTTTATAGGCTGCAGCCCCGGCACTGTCGCCCACATAGATGATTTTGCCTTGTTTGATGGCAACGGCTTCGGCCCATGGTTGTTGTGGGTCTAGGGTGTAAACTTGGCCGCCCTGCAGTATCAGATCGGCGCTATCTGCGGGCGGGCTTGCGGGGCTGCCGCAGGCGGTTATCAATAAGCTGGTGATGAGTAGGCTGGGCAGCGGTAATGCCGCAGTGAATGCTTTGAGGTTCATGCTAGTGATCCCTGTGTAATCGTTTTATTGTGTTTGTAAGCTATTACTTGCGTAAGTCTAGCACAGCTTGTTTACGGCTGTTAGTGGGGCAAGGCGATGCGTAGAGGCTCTGCAAATGTTATTATCCGCAGTCTTATATTTATCTGTTTGGCCAGTGCTTGCCCTATGAACCGTAAAAAGAAAATCAATCAAGTATTTAAAAAGAAAGTGAAGCAAGCTAATGCTAGGCTCAATGGCAAGGCTAAGCCGCGCTATATCTCGAAAGCGGAAAGGTTAAAGCTGGAGCAGGATAGTGATAGCACTACAGGCACAGCAGATACTGAAAGCATAGAAAGCTAGGCCGCTTTCGCAGGCTTATTTTGAACGTTTACCTAGGACTTTTGCATGACCAATAATGATGTGTTGCGGCGTATACGCTACGCTTTTGATTTTAACGATACCAAAATGATCGCCATTTTTGCTTTGGCCGATAGTATTGTCAGCCGCGAGGAGATCAGCGACTGGTTAAAAAAAGACGATGACCCCGCCTACCAAACAATCAATGATCGCAGCCTAGCAACCTTTCTCAATGGTTTGATTATAGATAAGCGCGGCAAAAAAGATGGCCCGCAGCCTGAGCCCGAATCGCGCCTTAATCACAATATTGTTTTGAAAAAAATGAAAATAGCCCTCAACTTACAAGCTGAGGATATGCTAGAGGTGATGAGTTCTGCCGATTTTCGTATGAGTAAACATGAGCTCAGTGCCTTTTTTAGGAAGCCGGAACATAAGCACTATAGAGAATGTAAAGATCAAATACTGCGGCACTTTTTAAAGGGCGTGCAGATTAAATACCGTGGCCCCATAGACGAGGCCTAAGTGCCTGTTCTTGATATTTTCGGTAGGCGATAATCTGTTTCTGCAGGTGAGTCATATTTTATATAGTGGTGACGTTTGGTGAATTTGGCAGAAAAAAGTGAATACTGGTCAGAGCATTTTAAAGGCTTAGATTTTTCTGCACAGGCAATTACTGCCATAGACTTTGAGGGCTGTACATTTAAAGGCTGTGACTTTAGCGAAGCGACGTTTAATAAATGCAATTTTGTTGATTGTGAATTTATTAACTGCAACTTAAGCCTTGTCAACATAGCCTACAGTAAGTTTTCTGAGGTTTATTTTCGCGAGTCAAAGCTCATAGGGGTGAATTGGACTAAGGCTTGGTGGTCAGGGTTGCTATTAAGCTCGCCCATTAAGTTTTACCGCTCAATACTGAATGACTCGTCCTTTTATGGGCTGGCTATGAAAGATCTAGTGCTGGAAGAGTGTAAGGCGCACGATGTTGACTTTCGAGAAGGCGATTTCAGCTGTTCAAATTTCACCTATACCGATCTATCGGGGAGTCTATTCTCTAACAGTAATTTGTCGGGGGCGGATTTTTCAGAAGCGTCTAACTACGATATAAATATTTACCAAAACGCCATTAAACAAGCTAAATTTAGTCGTTTTGAGGCTGTTAGGCTACTTGATAGCCTTGAGATAGAGTTAGTCGATTAAGTCATGTCCATAACAACCTACAACGTCAGTTACGCGGGTCATAACTAAGGCTATGCACTGGCTAATAAGGCACAGCTACTATTAAGGCACAGCTACTATGAAAAAAATAAAAAATGAACCCGAGTTAGTCACCGAAGCCTTAAGAGTTGGCGCGGTGTATATTAAAAAGCGGGGCGTAGGTGAATTTGAAGCTAGCGACTCGGCAAAAAATAAAGTGACCTATCTTTATCGCTTGTTGGCTCACGATAAACTCATACAGCCCTTGGCTAAAGGGCAAGATAACGAGCCTAATATGCGCCATAAATTAGCCCTGTGGATAGCTAGGCAGTTACCTGAAGATCATCCTCTGCTATAAGAGTAATGCTGTGGCGGCTGCGGTTTAAGCGCTAAGGATTTTTAGCTTGCAGTTGCTGCTCCATGACGCGTAGTGCTTGCAGGCTGTATTCATCGAGTAACACAGAATTTTCTTCTGCGCTTATAGCGCGTGCAGGCGGGCTTAGAAAGCTGCCAGCTAGCTGGTGGCCGTGCCCTATGCTGAGCAAGGTGTTTGCTATAGCTTCTTTTTGTGGTGCAGGTGTTTGGGGCGATAAGCTGAAAACCATACGTAAGGCTTGCTCGTCACCTTGCCAATCAATTTTTATATTCTTAAGTGATGAGCGTAGCGCTTTTTTTAATAATAAATCAGAAACAATAGCAAAGGCGCATTCACTATTGATAACAGAAAACAAGCTGCCGTCTTGGGTGTTTTTGTCTATCACTTGAAAGTGGGTGTTAGGGGGGGTTGTTTTATTAATTTTTGCTAGGGCCGTGGTACTGATAGAGCTGAGTCTATCGGGTATCGCTATGCACTGCCCATCTAAGGATGATGCACCGTCGAAGATAGTTTCTTGTTTGCTAATTAAAACCCATTTGGCCATGTAAACCTGTTCCATCACTAATTGATAGCCATAGTTTTTTTGTAAATATAGCGCTACATGCATGGGGCTAGCGATTAGCTTAGGTGTGGGAGTCTGCGCATTAAGGATTAACTCTTCTATGGATGAAGCGGCTTTGAATACGGCATTAATCCCTGCTTGTTTTAACAGGAGATTCTGATAGCGGAGGCTCCAAGCCTGACGTAGCTTGAGGCTAAATAAAGGGTAGACGTGAAGTTCTATAGCGGTGGAGCTTGCGAGTGCTGGTTGGCCTAATTCTAGTAATAGTGTTGCACTTAATAATACCGTGGCGAGTCGTTTCACGCGCAATGATTCCTTATCGTTGCCTGTCATTGTAGACAGATTGTCAGGGTGTGAGGCTCAATGCCAGCGTTTAGGGTGCTGAGTCATAATAGCTTAGCGGTGTTGTGTTTTCTACCTACGGGGATTTACATGGGGCTGTTGGTATAGCTGCTGTATGCTGGAAAAATCTTTGCTGCCGTAGTCAGGGTAGTTGTGCATTAGCTGTTCAAATAATTGTTGGGCGTGCTGGCCCAATGGGGTGTCGGACTGGCTTAGTTGGGCTGTTTGCATGGCTATAGCCAAATCTTTCAGCATCAGCTTGACCATAAAGCCAGGCTGGTATTGGTTACTGGCCGGTGCTTGGGCCATGACCCCAGGGTAGGGATTATATTTGTCTAATACCCAGTTGCTACCAGAGCTGTTGCGCATAATCTCTGAAAGCGTGCCTGCGTCTAGGCCGCTATTGACCCCCATTTGTAGGGCCTCTGCCGTAGCTGCCATTTGTATGGCCAGCAGCATATTGTTACAGGCCTTGGCGATTTGGCCTGCGCCGGCGCCGCCAGCATGAAACACCTGCGAACCCATGCTTAACAAAATAGGCTTAGCTTGCTCCACGTCACCCGCTTCCCCACCACAAATAAAGGTGAGTGTGGCGGCCAACGCACCGGCTGTGCCACCCGAAACGGGGGCGTCTATGCAGCGTAGGTTTTTGGCCTGGGCGGCGCTGGCCAGTTGCTGTGAGCTTTGTGGGTTTATCGTCGAGCAGTCTATAACCAAGCAGTGACTAGGTAGGTGATTAAACAGGCCGGGGTTTCTTAGGTAAAGCTCAGTAACGATATCGTCGCTGGTGAGCATGGTGATAAGGGTGTTGGCACTCGCTATGCAATCTAAGGCGGAACTAGTGGCGATGCAGCCCGCTTTTTCGGCCTGGGCTAAAGCGGTGGGGTTGAGGTCGTAGGCGTGTACGGTAAAACCGGCTTTAACCAGGTTGGCGGCCATGCTAGCACCCATATTACCTAGGCCTATAAAAGCGATAGTGCCAGAACTCATAACGGACTCCTATACCGCAGGCTTTTCCATGGCGCCCTATATACATCTCTTCTTCACGGACGCTTACCATGGGTTTAATAGAAGTGTAGAGCACTATGCCGGCATGGCTAATCTCCGTTACTGGTCTGGTAGGGTGTGGTTGTAGCTCTCCCCTATGACGTCCTCTAATAGTGCAATTTCACGGGACAGCTCGCGGGTGAGGTTAATCATTAAGAGGCCGAAGTCGGCGGGAAATCGCTCGTGTAACCTATAGAACAAGCCGCAGTCTATATCTAATATTTGGCTGTCGGCTTCTGCTACATCGGTGCCGTTGTGCGGAATCATTCCCAGCATTAAGTCAAACCCCATTTGCTCACCGGCGTTAAAGTAGCGGGTGAGTACGTCCTGTCCGCCATAATGTTTGTAATAGGCAATTCTGCCGCTCAAAACCACCTGAAAGTCATTGGCGGTACCTTGGCGCTGTAAATACTCACCTTGTTTATAGTGGGTAATGCAGCCTTCGCTGAGTATGTATTGGATAACTTGGTCTGAAAGAGCGCCAAAAGTGGCTAATTCTCGAAAATAAGTTAGCCCGTGTTGCTTGATAACGACGGCTGCGTCCAGGGTTTCCATAAGCGCTTAATACTAGAAGAGGTTAATTAGAGTGCGGTTTATATTGAGGCTAGCATGATAAGCCGTGTTTGGCGCGAGTTCATGGCTGATGCGGCAAAAATATGGCGGCCAGCTTATCATGCGGTGGCTTGTTATTGCCTGTGTGGCCTGCATAAGTATTCGAGTTATAGGCAAGTGGGGCTGGTTTTTGATTATGACTGATGTATTCGTTAATTTTATGATGATGTATTTTGCATAAGCATTGTTAATGAGGCTTGTGTTACCGGCTGGTATTTACTGTATTCTTTGGGCGGTTGAATTTCAGCCACTTTGCTTATCTGGTAAGCGTTATAAGGTGGGGTTTCGACAATATGTTACCTTTTTTCATGATTTGTTACTTTATTGGGTGATAAATGAACTGCAAGCTTAAGTGCCCCGTATTTTGGTGGCTTTAATAACCCTTTATTAAATTATTTCAGCTATTGTATAAAAAATTCATCTAAAAAGCTGGACGATTCTTAAACATGTGTTACTATTCGTTTCGTTGCGGTAACACTTGCTGAGATTGATTGAAGTTTAGCCAGTGATCGCAAATTCGGGCCAAAAGCCTATTATTGTAAACGCTCAAAATTTGGAGAGTAAAAATGAAAAATGTGGCTGTGCTAGCCGTTATCGTAGGTCTTTTTGGTGGTACCACCGCCGTCGCTGAAACTGGAGTCAGTAAAGGGTCTACTATGATTTTGGCAATGAATAGCATCACTGCAAATAACCAGTGGTTAGCTCCTGCGGCTGTTAATGTCGATGCAGGCACCATTGCTAAAAAAGTAGAGTTGCAAGTTTCTAAAAGCCTGGAAGATATTTCAGCCGCTTTGGATAAGCAACTTGAAGAGAAATTTGCTAAAGAATTCGCTTATGACAAGCAGTGATCACTAGTAATGCCCGGGCCAGGTTTGGACCGGGCATTATTTTAATCTGCCACTCTATTCTTATATAAAATACTTGTTGTTACTGTTGCTCATCTACTTCCCCGCTGTATAGCGACTTTTTAGTCGTGCATTTCAGAAATAGTCTTTTTCCTGTTGTTTTTATTAAAACTTCTTTTAAATCAATATCTTATCATAAAAAATAGGCACTTGTGGTGCAGCGCTTTTAGGGTGCACAATAGTGCGCTTGGTGTTTGTGTGCCTGACAGTTACTGTTGTCTCGTTGTGCTGAGGCAGGGTCAATAATAAAAAGAGGATAGGGTCTATGGCCATCAGTGTATTTGAATTATTTAAAGTGGGCATAGGGCCGTCCAGCTCGCATACCGTTGGCCCCATGAAAGCGGCGCTAACCTTTGCGCAGGCCTTAGATGACAGCGGCCAGCTTAGCCAAGTCGCGCGCTTAAAGGCGGAGCTGTTTGGTTCTTTGGGTGCTACCGGCGCCGGCCACGGCTCGGGCAAGGCGGTGATTTTAGGTTTGCAGGGTGATAGCCCTGAAAGCGTAGACATAGACAGCATAGCTCAGCGCTTCAGTGCGGTGCGTGAAGGTGGTCGCATCAACGTAATGGGTAAGCATGAGATAGGCTTTAATTACGCCGAAGACTTGTTTATGCACCGTAATAAATCGCTACCTTTTCATTCCAATGGTATGACCTTTACCGCCTATGATAGCGCCGGAGCGGTGCTGTCTGAGCGCTGCTTTTATTCTGTGGGTGGTGGTTTTGTGGTGGACGAGTCGGCCGCTGAGGAAGGCTTTATTGTTGAGGACGATACACCGGTGCCTTTTCCCTTTAGCTCTGGGGCCGAATTGCTACAGCGCTGCGCCGAGTCGGGTTTATCGATTAGTGCCCTGATGATGGAGAACGAAAAGGCCTGGCGCACTGAATCTGAGATTAATGAAGGTTTGCTCTACCTCTGGCAGGTGATGAATGCCTGCATAGAGAAGGGCTGCCGCACCGAGGGCATAATGCCCGGCGGCTTAAAAGTTAAACGTCGTGCCGCCCATTTATATAGGCAGCTAAAAACCTGCAACATGGCCGATGACCCACTAAATGTCATGGATTGGGTAGGCTTGTATGCCCTGGCGGTTAATGAAGAAAACGCCTCGGGTGGCCGCATAGTGACCGCGCCTACCAATGGCGCAGCGGGTATTATTCCAGCGGTGTTGCGTTATTATCTGGATTTTTCCCCGGGTGCTAGCGTAGCCGATGCGCCACGGTTTTTATTAACCGCGGCAGCTGTAGGTATACTGTATAAAACCAATGCCTCTATCAGTGGTGCTGAGGTGGGCTGTCAGGGTGAGGTGGGGTCGGCCTGTTCTATGGCCGCCGCCGCATTGGCCGATGCCTTGGGTGGCACACCAGAGCAGGTAGAGAATGCCGCCGAGATAGGTATGGAGCACAACCTAGGTTTAACCTGCGACCCTATAGGTGGCTTGGTACAAGTACCTTGCATCGAGCGCAATGCCATGGGGGCGGTTAAAGCGATAACCGCTGCGCGTATGGCCTTGCGCGGCGATGGCAATCACTTTGTGAGTTTAGATCAGGTGATAAAAACCATGCGTGACACGGGCCGTGACATGCAGGACAAATATAAAGAAACCTCACGCGGCGGTTTAGCGGTTAATGTGCTGGCGGTGCCGGTGAGTATTATTGAATGTTGATGTTTTTGAAAATGAGGAAGTTGTCGTCGTGATAGGTCGGGGCAGTGTTATTTTAATTGGTATGCCTGGTGCGGGCAAAAGCACCATAGGTGTTTTGTTAGCAAAGGAAACCGCCAGAGACTTTGTCGATACCGATGTGCTCATACAATTGCGTGAAGAAAAAACCCTACAAGATATTTTAGATGAGTCGGATTACCTCAATCTCAGGCGTATAGAAGAAGAAGTGTTGCTCAATGTCGATTTGTCGCACCACGTGATCGCTACCGGCGGCAGTGCAGTCTATAGTGCTAAGGGTATGAAAAAATTAAAAAGTTTAGGTCCTGTGGTGTATTTGCATGCCGACCTAGATGAGCTGCGTAGGCGTATCCATAATTTTGATACCCGTGGCATTGCCAGTTTGCCTGGGCAAAGCCTGCAAGATTTGTTTACCGAACGGGAAGCGTTATATAAGCAATATGCCGATGTGTTAATTGATTGTAATGGCAAAAAGCAAGAGCAAATAATCACAGAGCTATTGGCTAAAGTAACCAAATAAATTTTTATTTCGCTAAATTGTTTTTTCATTAGTCGTTGATTACTCGCTTCCGTATGATGTAAGCCGCTTTACATGATAATGAACGGCTAATTGCAAAGGCTTACTATGTTTGGTATCGATGACTTATTAAAAAACTTACAGGTAGAACAGCTAGATACCCTGTTATTTAGAGGGCAGACCCTAAGATTACCATTGCCACAGGTTTATGGTGGCCAGGTATTAGCGCAGGCGCTCAATGCTGCTTCTCGCACAGTAGATCCACAGCGTCACCCACATTCCCTGCACGCCTATTTTTTACGTAGAGGCGATCAAGATCGGCCTATTATTTACGACGTAGACCCCATACGCGACGGCGGTAGTTTTTCTACTCGCCGGGTAGTTGCCAAACAAAACGGTAAAGCAATTTTTAACTGCGCGGTTTCTTTTCAAACAGTAGAGCCGGGCTTAGAGCACCAAATAGATTTACCTATAGAGGTGCCGCCACCGGAAGATCTGGAAGGCGATAATGAGTTGGTAGGGCGGCTGTTTCCCAATACCGGGTTGCAAAAAGTATTAGCCATCATCCCCGATGGCGTGGTGGACTTACGCTCGGTAAATCCACGCAATCCGATAACTCCGACTATAGAAAAACCCCAGCGTGGCTTTTGGTTAAAGTTTAATGGCGAGCTGGCCAATGATCCGGCTTTGCATCGCACCTTGTTGACCTATATTTCTGATTGGGGCTTGATGGAAACGGGCTTATACCCACATCCAATAGGGTTTTTAAGCAAAGGCTTACAGGCCGCGAGCTTAGATCACGCGATGTGGTTTCACACCGACTTTAGAGTGGATGATTGGATTTACTACCACATGGACAGCCCGTGCTCGGCTCATGCCAGAGGTTTTAATCGTGGTAGCTTTTATACCCGTGGCGGCCAGCTGATTGCCTCTAGCGCCCAGGAAGGGTTGATGCGGGTGCGTGATAGCTAGCAGCTTACTCGTCTAAACAGACCCGTATACATTCGTCGAATAATTGTATGCTGTCACCCGCAACAATTTTTTTGCGCTTGCGAGTTTCTATTTCACCGTTAACCAATACTTTTCCCTCAGCGATAAACATTTTAGCTTCGCCGCCACTGCGTACCATGCCTTCAAACTTCAGTATTTTATATAACTCCACGGGCTGGTGGGTAATGGCTACGTCTCGCATAGTTTGGCCTTAGTGTTGTGGTCAATAGGGGTGTTAGTATCAGTATGGATATGACTAGACGCTTAGCGGCCTAGGACTGATGCTTAAGCGCTGCATGGTGGTAGGAAAAGTCGTCACCTTTAGCCAGTCTGTCATATAGAATAACATTGACCGTGGCGGCTAAATTCATGCAGCCATCAGTGGGTACATAAATGGTTTCGCTGCAAAAATCTGTGACTGCTTTGCTTAGGCTGCCATCTTCGGGGCCAAAAATATAAAAAGCGCGGGGTGGATGCTTATAACTGGGCAGGGGTTTGGCGCCAGCCACCAATTCTACTGCAATCGGTACACAGCCTAAAGGCACCACGCTGGCTAAGTCTTCCACGCCTATTAAGGGCAATTTTTGGTAGGCATTTTGGGTGTCGGTATAAAAGGGTTTGGCTACATCATAGCGGCGGCCAGTATAAAATACTGAGTTTACCCCATAGCAACCTGCAGCGCGCATGACTGAGCCCACGTTTTCGGGGGACTTAGGATTTTGTAAGCCTATACAGGCGTAGCTTTTGCTCATAGTATTCTTCAGTAATAAAAACGCCAGCATAAGCTGGCGTTATCAAACAATAGTTAGACGCTTAGCTTAAGCAGCGTTTTCTTCAGCTTCTTGTTCGGGTTCTAACTCGGCTAACTTAGCTTTTAGCTCGGCAACTTCACGTACTAGCTCGTTGTTTTCGCTTTTAGTTTTGTTAATAGATTTTTGCAGTAAATCATTGCTGGTAGTTTTTTCAGCCAGTTTTTTCTTGTTGGCAACCAGGTTCTTCTTCAGTTTTTCGGCATCTAGCTGGTTAAGCTTTTTAACGTCTGCGCGGGCGTCAGCCAACTCTTTTTGCAGGCTTTTGATGCGTTTCTTCTGCTCGTCTATTTCGTCTTGCTGCTTGCTGGTGCGGTTGCTTAGCTCGCGATTGCTTTGCTCTAAGCGTTTCTTGTCAGCGACGCTGCTGGATAATTCTATTAGGCTTTCTTGCTGCTTGGCGATGGTGGCTTCTAGCGCACTAATGCTGGCTAGGCCTTTATCTATCTCTGCGGCTTGGTTGCTAAGCTTGTCTTCGTACTGCGCTTTTAATTCGTTTTCTACTTTAATAAGGTTTTCTAGGTTTTTTACTGCAAGCATTAAGTCTGTCCTGTGGGTGGTAGCAATGTATCGGCCTTTACTAGGCCAGTCAAAAATCGGGGTGCGCATGATACTCGATTTTGCGAGCAAAAGGTTAAATATTAACCATGAAAAGAATATTTTTTCTGTTTTTAGTGCAGCTATGAGCTGTGATTGCTGAAAATATAGCCAAAATGACCGGGGCTGCACGCATTGCTAGGGCTTGTGCCTGTAGGAGAGACGGATGAGCGCTGCCCGCTTGTGCTATGGCAGGAGGTATGAATGCTTACGATGACCAATAAACCTGATCCTGCAAGCCTATATGTCTGTCACCTAACCTATGGGGCATAGGGGCAGAGTCTCTTGTAACAAGCAGTCTTGCTCGTTGAGCTATTTATTCTTGCGTGTTTGTAATGGCCAAACAAATACTAGGCTTCGGATTCTCCCCACAATACACATCAAAGCGTGAATCATTAAGCGTTGTGCCTTGCTGTAAATTCACCTTGCTTTCTAGATACACTGGGCCTTTAAAGATGACGTCTACTTGTGTGGTTTGATGATTGATTGCAGCATGGTTAATGTTTTCATTGTGTTTACTGGCCTGATCTAAGGCTTGAGCTAATACACCAAAGCCATGGGCAATATCTCTTTTGAAACCAAAGATTTTTGCCAGCAAAGATGACATGTGTATGGGGTTGTAGTCGCCAGTGATTTTCGCGTAGCGTTTACCCCTATTTTTGGGGATGGCCCATTCCGCTATTTTGTTAGCGTGTTCTAGCTTATTTAATTCGAAGCTGTTGTCGCTGCTAACAGGATCGTGGCGGCTAAAGGGGCCGGCTTTAAAATAGGTAGTGGTTTCATGCCATTGCTGTTGGCCTGCCACGACGATCTCGGTAGTGAAGTCGAACTCTAAACCCTTCTCGGTTATACGGTAGGCTGCCATTTTGGAATGTATGTCCATCACCGCGTCTATGCTAATAGCCTGTTGTTGAATAATGCGGTTTTTTAGGTGTACCGCGCCTAGCAAGCGTATAGGGAAATCCCTATGGGTTAATAAGTGCATATGCATACTACCGGCCAAGACGTGTGGGTATAAAATAGGCAGTGTGCTTGCTGGGGCTATGGCCAATAGGGCTAGATAATGGTCTAGCTTGTCTTTGTCCACCGTAGCATTTTGCCAGTGGGCCTCTAGCGGCGGTAGGCCTTGCTGGCTGTTAAAGCCTTTGCGAGGCATTAGCAGTGCTTTTAGCAATGCCGGCGCTATAGTAGGCGCTGTGCTGAAATGGAGTTGTTGCGTATTCATAAGCTATGGCTAGGCCTTTAATGATAATCCGTGCAGTCATTTTAGTTTGTTTATAGTGAGTCGCAATGTTGCTGTGGCGGGTTAGTAAAGAGCATCGACCCTACCGGCGTATTGCGATAAGCTGGCAGCAGGGTTTTACAGCGATAAGTCGCTGTGATTGGCTTTGCTAAAAGAGGTTGTTGTAAATGTCCGTTATGTTGTATCTGATACTGGCTGCAGTCATTATTATTGCGTTAACTGCCTACGCCATTTATTCATGGCGCTTGGTGTTTAAGCAAAAAAAGGCACAGGCCGAGGCGCTTAAGGTTACCTCGCAGCAGCAATGTGAAGCTGAGGATGCCGCTAGGGTAAATATCCTGACCATGCTACGTGTTGTCGAGCAAGGCCAGGTGTCTGTTACGGAAGCTGCCATTCGTATTATGTCTTATCGCCTAGCATTGCCTGTAGGCGAGCAACAACAGGCCTTTTTTAAGCCCTTTGATGAATTAGCATTGGCCACCGCCCATATTCCTATCTTAGATAATTGGAAGGCCCTGACGCCTTCACAGCAACAGGCATTTGATGATGAGCGATCAGTGCTGGAGCTACGTTATCAAGCCGATATAGATGCTGCGGTTGCGACTTACTTATCATCGCATAGCTAGTATCACTGTCAGAATGGTAAACCTTATTTTTTTATTAACCTATTAACCTATTAACCTATTAACCTATTAACCATAAACGTAAAAAGGCTACAGAGTGAAACCTATAGTTTTATTGATAACCAGCTTTATTTTGAGTGTCAGCTTACCGCTGCGTGCTCAAGAGCAATCATTTGCCAGCTGTATTGTGGAGTTTCAACAGCAGGCCCGTGCGGAGCAACTGCCAGAGTGGCTGGTGACTACCGTGGTGGGGCAGCTGCAACTTGAACCCCGTGTGCTCAAGTTTGATCGTGCGCAACCGGAGTTCACCCAAACCTTCGCGGATTACTTTGACAAAAGAGTGACACCGCAGCGCATACAGCAGGCACGCAAACAATTTGCTGAGCACCGTGATTTCTTACAGCAATTAACTATAAAGTATGGTGTGCCGGGGCAATACATTATTGCTTTTTGGGGCTTGGAAACAAACTTTGGCGGCTACCTAGGTAAAATGCCTACCTTAAATTCACTGGCGACATTGGCTTGTGATGAACGCAGAAAAACGTATTTTACCGCCGAATTAATGGCGGCTTTGCGTGTGCTTAACCGCGAAAAGCTAAGCGTTGATGAGATGCAGGGGTCTTGGGCGGGTGCCATGGGCCACACCCAATTCATGCCTTCGGCTTACGAGCGCTATGCTATAGATGGTGATGGCGACGGCCAAATTAATTTGTGGCGTAGTCAAAAAGATGCCTTGGCGTCGGCGGCCAATTTTTTAAAAGCACTAGGTTGGCAAAAGGAACAGCGCTGGGGTAGGGAGGTAATCTTACCCGCGGCGTTTGATTATCGTTTAACAGGCTTAAAACATTCAGAGGTTTTAAGCGCTTGGCAACAACAAGGCGTTACCCGCACTAATGGCGCAGCCTTGGGCGGCTATGATATGTCTGCTTCTATACTAGTGCCCATGGGCCATACCGGGGCCGCGTTTATTACCTATGACAACTTTAAAGTGATTATGCGCTGGAATAATTCAGAGTCCTATGCGATTGCGGTGGGCCATCTCGCGGATAGAACCATAGGGGGGGGCAGCTTGCATGTTTCTTTGCAGACTAAAACACCTCGTATAACCCCGGCGCTAGTCACCGAGTTGCAATCAGCTTTGAATGCGCAAGGCTTTGAGGTAGGCAAGGCTGACGGCATTATCGGTTCTATGACTAGAAAAGCCTTACAAAATTTTCAAGCACGAGAGGGTTTGGTGGCGGATGGCTATCCTGATTATTCGACCTTTAGTGCTTTGGGTATAAAACTATAATAATAGTGACGCCATAAATAGATAAAATTCACGTGTTATTTAAAAATTGCACGTAATGTGTGTTCGCTAAAATATGTTTCTGATTATTAGATTTCTGGGTACCGGCTCGAGGCCGGTACGACAACCTGAAAGTGAAATGTAATGTTGTGCTTGCTGCGCGATATTATTGGTCTTCAATAATTACCTAGTCATTTTTTAATGGGCAGCTACAGGTGATTCATCCAACACCTCAACCGGCTTATGCTCGCGCGCTAAATAGCTGTACATCACCGGCACTACAAACAAGGTAAACAGCGTCCCTATAGTCATGCCTGTGGCGATCACCAAGCCTATGTTGTAGCGGCTAACCGCACCGGCACCGCTGGCAAAGATTAGCGGCATAACCCCTAACACCATCGCGGCTGTAGTCATTAGCACGGGCCGTAGGCGCACGGTAGCAGCTTCTATCACCGCCTCTTGCACGTTGTAGCCTTGCTGGGTTAAACGGTTGGCAAATTCAACAATTAAGATACCGTGCTTGCTGATTAAACCGATTAAGGTGATTAAACCAATTTGGCTGTAAATATTCAGCGAGGCAAAACCTAAGGCGATAGGGATTAACGCCCCGCATATAGATAGCGGCACACTCACTAAAATAATAAAAGGATCACGGTAGCTTTCAAACTGCGCTGCCAATACCAAATAAATAGCAATTAGCGAAATGAAAAAGATACCGTATAGCTGGCCACCTTCTTGAAAGTATTGCCGTGACTGGCCGTCGTAATCCAATTGGAAACCGGTGGGTAATAGGGTTTGGGCTTGCTGGTTTAAAAAGTCTAAGGCATCCCCTAGGCTTACCCCCGCGGCGGGCGCGCCTTCCAATTTAACGGCATTAAGTTGTTGAAACTGGTTAAGGCTTTTCGGTTGCACGGTGGTGTCTATGTCGATAACCGCCGACAGTGGTACTTGCTCACCGGAGGCGGTACGCAAGTAATAGCGGCCCAGCCAGTCTTTATCGTTGCGGGATTCAGGCGCGCTTTGGGCGATCACTTTATAGCTGCGTCCGCTAAGAGCAAAGCGGTTAATCTCCCCCTCACCTAACAGCGTAGCTAGGGTGGTGCCTATTTCTTCCATGCTAATTCCCAGTTGTGCGGCTTTGTCTCGGTCTATAGAAACCTGCAGCTCGGGCTTAGAAAATTTTAAGTCGCTATCAATAAACATAAACAGGCCGCTGTTGCGGGCGGCTTCTAATAGCTGGTCGCTAACCTGTGCCAGTTGCTTATGGTCGGCCACGGATTTAATCACCAATTGCACCGCGGCACCGCCACCGGAGCCGGGCAGGGGGGGCAGTAAAATAACAAAGGCATTAATGCCGGGAATTTTACTGACCTTGCCTTGCAACTCCTGCTGCATATCAAAAATACTGCGCTCGCGTTCGCTCCAATCTTTTAGCAGCATGCCGCCAAAGGTATCACCCACATTGGCGCCAGAGTTTAATAAAAAAGAACTTTGGTATTCAGGAAACTGTTGATAGATAGGCTCAAACTGGCGAGTGTTTTGCTCCATATAGGCCAAGTTAGAATACTGTGGCGCGGCGCTGACGATAAGCATAAAGCCTTCATCTTCGTTGGGGGCCAGCTCCGATTGCGACACCATCATTAACGGCGGTATGGTTAATAAAATGAGTATCGCAAATACCAAGGTAACCCGGCGGTATTGTAAGTTGCCACGCAGTAAGTTTTTGTATTTGGCCATTAGCCGCTCAAAGGCCTCGTCTATGCGGCCAGCAAAACCTTGATGGTTTGTTTTGACTAGTAGCTTAGAGCACATCATAGGCGACAAGGTGAGGGCGATAACTCCCGAGATGATTACCGAGCCTGCTAGGGTAAAAGCAAACTCCTTAAACAGGGTGCCGGTTAAGCCCGCCAAAAAACCCAGCGGGGCATACACCGCCGCTAGGGTTAAGGTCATAGAGATGACCGGCATGGCAATTTCGCGGGCACCCATTAATGCCGCTTGCTTGGGGCTATGGCCTTCTTCTATATGGCGGTGTATGTTTTCTACCACCACGATGGCGTCATCCACCACCAAGCCTATACACAATACTAGCGCTAGTAAGGTGAGCAGGTTGATGGAGTAACCCAGCATCCAAATTAAAAATAAGGTACCCACCAAGGATAGGGGTATCGCCACCACCGGAATAATCACCGAGCGCAGTTGCCCTAAAAATAAAAACACCACCACCACTACAATAAGTGAGGCCTCTACCAAGGTGGTAAGTACTTCTTTAATGGATGACTCAATAAATAAAGACACATCATAGCTGATGCCGGCAATCATGCCGTCGGGCACCTGTTGTTGTATGTTGAGCATTTCCTTACGCACCAGCTTGGCTACGTCTAGGGGGTTGGCGCCGGGGGTGGGGCTAACCCCCAGCATCACCGCAGGCTCTCCGGCGGTAAAGGCCGACATATCAAAGCTGTCGGCGCTTAGGCTAACCTCGGCAATGTCTTTAATACGTACTAGGCGATCGCCTTCATTGCGCAGCACTATGTTTTCAAACTCGGCAATGCTGCTGAGGTTGGTGTCGGCTTTAACCTGGGTGACCGAGAGTTGGTCGCGGGTTTCACCGGCGGTGGATAAAAAGTTATTACGGCGCAGGGCGCTGTTAACTTCAGCGGCGGTAATATTGTAAGCGGCCATGCGGGTGGGGTCTAACCAAATACGCATAGCAAAATTACGGGCCCCAAAAAACTGTACCGCGCCCATGCCTTCTATGGTCGACAGCTGCGGTTGCACCACGCGTTTTAAATAGTCGGTAATTTCTTCAGGCGCCATGCTGGGGTGGCTAAAGCTGAGGTACATCAGCGCTGTGCCTTCCTGGTTGCCCTTGGTGATGACCGGGTCTTTAGCGCCGTCAGGTAACTCGCCGCGTATCTCGGCGGCTTTGGCGACGATTTCGGTGAGTGCCTTATCAGCGCTGTAGTCGGGGCGTATATGGGCCACCACCGTAGAAACACCGCTGTTACTGGTAGAGGTGATATAGGCTATGCCTTCGGCGCTAGCTATGGCTTGCTGGGTGGGAGTGGTGATAAAACCCTGCACTAGGTCGGCGCTGGCGCCTACATAGCTAGTGCTAATGGTAATAGCGGCGTCTTCAATTTTGGGATATTTGCGTATACCTAGCTGCTCGTAGGCGTTAAAGCCTATTAACAAAATAAAAAAGCTCACCACGCTGGCCAATACTGGTCGGGTAATAAATACGTCAGTAAATTTCATGGCGCTACTCCTTGCTCAATGCTGGCGCTATGGCGATCTCGGTACCGTTATTGAGTTTGAGTTGGCCATCGATAACCACTTGCTGGCCGGGCTGCACGCCCTCGGTAATGGCGATCAAATCGCCCTGTTGTTGGCCGGTAGTGACGCGCTGGCGATTGACGATTAGGCGAGTGCTGCCATCATCCCCTTGCTGCTCGCTAACAATAAATACCTCTTTGCCATACAGCGAGTAATTCACTGCGGTAGCAGGCAGCACGGCTAGCGCTTGGGCGGGCTCTAGTATTAAGGTGACATCGGCAAACATGCCTGGTACTAACCGCTGCTGGCTATTATCGACATGGGCGCGTACTTGCAGGCTGCGGGTATTAATATCCACCTTGGAATCTATTGCCGCTAACTGTGCTTCAAATATTTCGCCGGGGTAAGCCGACACCGCAAACTTCACCGTTTGGCTGACAAATAAATGAGTAAGGTTTTTTTCGGGCAGGCTAAAGTCCAGGTACATAGTTTTTGCCGATTGCAGCGAACCTATGCTAGTGCCCGAATCTATGTATTGGCCCAAGTCCACCTGTAGAATACCCATGCGGCCGCTAAAGGGCGCGAGGATTTTTTTCTTGGCGATGCTGGCTTTGGTTTGCTCAACCTTGGCTAGAGTTTCTTTGTATTCGGCAAAGCTGCGGTCAAATTGATTTTGGGACACTAACTGTTTTTTGATTAGGGCTTTATCGCGTTCGTAATTTAATTGGTTGAGTTTTAACTGAGCTTGAAAAATACGCAAGTTGGCTTGTTCTACTTCATCGTCCAACTCTAATAAGGGCTCGCCCTTGCCAACTTCTTGGCCAGAGTTAAACCGTATAGCCTTAACAATGCCTTCAACTTCGGCGCTGATATTGACCCCGTAACGGGCCCGCAATGTGCCTATGGCGGTAAGATAGGGGTGCCAGCTTTGTTGCTGCGCGGTAGCGATAGAAACAGTAACCGGAGGGGGGCGAAAGCTGGCAAAGTACTGGCCCATCATGACCCCCTGATACCACTTAAAACCAAAAATGCCACCAAAGATAATGGTGACAGCAACTAACATGAGGGTCATTCTTTTGATCATTGCAGAGCTACCTATTCCTTATTAGTAAAAACGCCACATAAAAACAGTGCCTATCATAGCAAAGTTTTTTGCAATTGGGATGTGCACTTAGTCAGCGAATGTCATGGCTATAACCTTATTTATGGCTAGGGTTATAGCTTGCGTATTTACATCCATTCATCGGTTTAAGGGGAGGGGAGTAAGCTCATTGTTAGCATCCTTGCCTAATGTTTTTTATCGCTAAACTTGCTGCCTTAATAGGGCCTAGGCCGTTGCATCTATAGTTGTGCCTATAAAAGCCTAGCTGGCCATTAGCCAAAGTCCAACCGCCAGCATTAGGCTACCGGCTATGCGGTTAAGCCAGTCTAGGCCGCCTTCTTTCATTAAGACTTGCCGTAGTGTTTTGCCGCCCAAGGCGTACAACATCATGCAGATAAACTCCATGCTCAGCATAATGGCCACCAGTATGCTCAGCTGCGGTAGCAGAGCCAGATCTTGATTAATAAAAGGCGGTAGCAGGGCAATAAAAAAAGCCCAGCCCTTGGGGTTGGCTATGGCGGTAACAAAGCCCTGCATCATCAAGCTGCCTGCGCTTAAGTTACTGCTGCTGCCATCAAGTTGTATAGCAACGCTGCTGTGGGCGCGCCAAAACTGCCAGCCCAAAAAAAGTAAATAACTACCGCCTAGTATTTTTAACGCGGCAAAGGCCATGGGGTATAACAGCATAATAGAGGCCACACTAGTTACCGCCGCAACAGCCACTATCGCCACACCCACTAACTCACCCAACATCATCCACAGGGTGCGCCGTAGGCCTAGGCTAATACCCAGCGTTAAGGCTAACGTCATACACATACCGGGGGTGGCTGACACCACGAAAAATGTCGGGATAAAAACCGCTAGTGTGGTAGCGCTAATCATGAAGTTCTCTCAAGTTTGTGCATAGGCAATTTGGCCTGCGCTATTTTATAGCTATATCAGTGGCGGCAATAGTCGGTTACGGTTAAAAGCCTAGCAGCACGTTATAGCTGGTTAAGGGCTTATTGCTTAGGCCTGCTTTAGCTCACCTTTCGATGGTCATTTGTTTCTCATCAAGCTATTTTTTCGGTGCAATGGTTAAACTTGTATATTCATTACAGTTTATAGGCGGGCGTATGCACAGCGATAGTCAGTTAACTCAGCTAGCCGATCATGCCCAGCCAGCGGCTGAAGTGCTTAGCGTGCAGCAAAGTTCAGAGCAGGGCCTAACCGATGCCGAGGCAACACGGCGTAGGCAGCAACACGGTGCCAATAGCTTGCCTTTAGCCGCTGCCAACCCCGCATGGCGACGCTTGTTATTACAATTCCACAATGTACTTATTTATGTGCTGATGGTGAGTGCGCTGGTGAGTGCCGCCTTGCAGCACTATGTTGACTGCGGGGTGATTGTGGCGGTGGTAGTGGTTAATGCCTTGGTGGGATTTATTCAAGAGGGTAAAGCCGAAGATGCCCTTAGGGCCATTATGACCATGGCCAAAACCCGTTGTATGGTGATGCGTGCAGGGATGTTAGTTGCTATAGATAGTGCCGATGTGGTGCCGGGTGATGTGGTGATGCTACAGGCGGGCGATAGAGTACCTGCCGACATGCGCCTATTTTTTTGCAAAGACCTACGCTGTGATGAATCGGCGTTAACCGGTGAGTCACAACCGGTGGATAAACATCTGCAACCACTACTTGCAGAAACCCCCTTGGCCGAGCGTAAAAACATGGCCTATATGGGCACCATGGTGACCTTTGGTTTGGCCAGAGGGGTGGTTACCCGCACCGGATTACAAACAGAAATTGGCGCTATTAGCGATTTAGTTGGCCAGGTAGAAATGCCGCTGACCCCGCTACAACAACAGCTCAGTACTTTTGCTCGGCAGCTAAGCGTAGTCATCGTGCTGGTGGCGCTGGTCACGGTAGCGTGGGGCGTGTATCTGCATGACTACAGCCTTAAAGACATGTTTCAGGCGGCCATAGGTATTGCCGTTGCCGCTATACCCGAAGGTTTGCCAGCCATAGTGACGATTGCTCTAGCTATAGGTGTGCAGCGTATGGCCGCCAACCATGCCTTGGTGAGGCGATTACCCTCGGTAGAAGTGTTGGGTTCGGTAGATGTAATTTGCACCGATAAAACCGGCACTTTAACCGCTAATGCCATGACTGCGCGTGTAGCGGTTTGCCAACATCAACGCTACCTCATCAGCGGTGAGGCTTATAAGCCGGAAGGCGATATAACTAACGCCGATACACAGCAAAAGCTGTCACTGGATTACGCTAGCGGTTTCACCGAAGCCAGCGTAATTGCCATGTTATGTAACGATGCCAATGTGCTATACGAGCAAGGTGAGTGGCTGCTGCACGGCGACCCCACCGAAGGCGCCTTATTGGTGATGGCGATGAAGCACGGTCTGGAGTTACAGCAGGCGCGCCATGATTGGCCGCGCCTCGATATACTGCCCTTTGATAGTGAACGCCGTTACATGGCAACGCTGCATCATAATAATGCAGGCCTGAACCGCTTAATGGTTAAAGGTGCGCCCGAACGTTTGCTTAGCTATGCCACACAAGAGTTAGGGCCGCAGGGGTTGGTAACGATAGCTAGCGAGCAATGGCAGCAGGCTATCGATGATATGGCGCAGCGCGGCATGCGGGTTATGGCCTTGGCGTATAAAGATTGCAACAAACGCCCCGAGGCTTTGTGCCCGCAAGATGTAGAACAGGGTTTAGTGATGGCGGCGTTAGTGGGGATTAGTGATCCGCCGCGCCCGGAAGCTATCGCCAGCATTCGCCTGTGCCGGGCGGCGGGAATACAGGTCAAAATGATAACGGGCGATAACCCCGTTACCGCCGCCGCCATCGCTAATGAGCTAGGCTTAAACGCCACTAAGGTGTTGACCGGTAGTGATCTCGATAAGCTCAGCGATGCCAGCCTGGCCCTAGCCGTAGAAAATACCGATGTGTTTGCGCGCACCAGCCCAGCCAATAAATTACAACTGGTGGCGGCCTTACAGCGCAATAGGCATGTGGTGGCAATGACGGGTGATGGTGTTAACGATGCACCCGCATTAAAAAAAGCGAATATAGGCGTTGCCATGGGCGGCAAAGGCACCGATGCCGCAAAAGAGGCGGCAGATTTTATTTTAACCGATGATAATTTCAGCACCATTACCCGCGCTGTTGAAGCGGGGCGCACCGTTTATGACAACATCGTTAAGTCCATTATTTTTATATTGCCCACCAGCTTGGCTGAGGCGTTGGTGATTATCAGCGCTATTATGCTGGGCAGCATCATGCCTATTACGCCTGCGCAAATACTGTGGGTTAATATGATTACTACCGTCACCTTAGCCCTGGCTTTAGCCTTTGAACGTTCAGAGCCTAATATTATGAATAACCCCCCTAGGCCTTATGGCCAAGGGTTTTTTAGTGCCAGTTTATTGGGGCGTATGTTGTTGGTGGGAGTGGCGGGTGCGGCAGTGGTGTTCTCATTATTTTATTATTACCGCAGCCAAGGCGTGGCCATAGAGTTTGCCAGAACTATCGCTATTAACGCCCTAGTAATGATAGAAGTATATTACTTGCTTAATTGTCGCTTTCTCAGCCTATCTATTTTTAATAAGCATTTTTTGAAGGGTATACAGCCTGCGGCATACGCCATTGTTACCGTGTTAGTGTTGCAAGTTGCCTTTACCTATCTGCCCTATACCCAACAATTATTCGGCTTAGCCTCTATTGGTGGCTATGACTGGTTAGTCATTATTTTATCGGCTTTGCCGGTGTTAATTATTGTAGAGCTAGAGAAATACCTAGTGCGTTTATGGGCGCACTAGTTGCGACGGTGGCAGCTATATAAGCTGTATTAAGGGTAAGTTATGCCTTTATGCTTTAGCCAGCCATTAGGGTGGCGGCCTGCGGGGTCGTGATGAGTCCAATGTACAACGCCGCCTTTGCGGTTCCACTGGTACTCGCCATAAAACGCCACTGGGTCACCTATAGCTAGGTTATTTATTTTAGGCGCTAAATCAATATTATGAGCAATTAATAAGGTCTGGCCATCGGGCAGTTTAAGTATAAAACGTTGATGGCGTGAGCCTACGGTATCGTCTGCTAAAAGTTTTATCACCACACCACTACCGTTAACTTGTACATCACTGGCTTGGCTGGCATAAGCGCTAGCTGCGCTGTGCTCGTTTTGGGCGTAGCTGCAGAAGCTGAAAAGGGTTAAGGCGAATAATAGGAAGAAGTGTTTCATAATTATTGACTGTTGTATGGTGTTTAATGTTGCTGATTATAGCGTTACGTTTTTTTGATGATAAATTCTTTTGGGTAACGGCAAAGTGATAGGGCTTTAATAGTAGCGCGGCATCCGTTGCTGTTCGGTGGTAGCACTAGGCCTGTTCGCCGCAAGACGCCTTGATCTTTTGATAGCGCTGCTCCACTGCTAGCCTATCCTGTTGTTCGGGCAGCCCCTCGCTAGCGCCTAGGGCAATCATATCAGCGTGCAGTAAGAGCGTGGCACGGTCTTCGGCTCGCTGTGCAAACCCTGCGACCACGGCGATAACTTCTAGCAAGCGTATGCTTACTGCAGCGCTAGAGCGGCTATATTGCCGGATCTGGTTGAAGGCGGCAGCGACTATCCCTTGAAAGGTGTCGACAGCTGTAATCACCCGTAGCTGATACTGGTGGTCGTGTAAGTAAGGTGACGGTATATCACGTGATATCAAGCGGCACAACGCGGACCCTAAGTGATCTACACAGGTGATTGCGGTGAACGGATCGTTTATGCCCGGGGAGAGGGCTCGAACGGCAATCTCTACCAATTGGTTTACCTCAAATTCTATGTCTTGGCCCGAAGTCCGCTGTCGTCCTAGAACGAAAAGAAGCTGGATCTGCCCTATGAGCTTATCTGTTACTTTGTGTCCCGGCCAAACTAGCGCCAGCGGGCAGCTGTCGATGACAAAGTTTCCCGGCCTTTGCTGCAGTTGAATGATGAGGTCCTCCTCTATAGCCAGCGCAAGCAAGGTTTCCGCATCGATAAACTGGAGGTAGCCGTCACCACAAGCACCGATAGGCCGGGCTTCCTGAGCGAATGCTTCGAAGAAGGCCGCATCGGGAAGCTTTACCGGCGGCGGCGGTGATTCTTGCCCGGCTTGGCTGGGGAACAGTGAGTCTATGCCCTCGATTAATTTGCTACCGATACGCGCAGCCACCTCATTGGCTTGGATAGATACCGACACGTGATGGATAAAGTAAATGAATACTCCTACGCTCATCACCGCGAGTAGCACGCCTAGGGTGACCGATAGGTGGGGTACGAAAAGGGTATCCTCCCCGTGGCGGATGGTGCGCAGGACAATCAGGCAGTATAAAAAGGTGGCGATGAACGTGCCGAGCACAAGCTGTGTGGTGGTATCGCGCATAAAGCTGCGCAGTAGGCGGGGGCCCAATTGTGATGAGGCTAAGGAGAGGGTGACCAGCGTCATTGAGAACACTACGCCGCCGATAGTAATCATCGAGCCGGCGATAACGCCTAGTACCGCGCTAGCCCCTTCTGCGGCACCGGTGAAGGTCCAGCCAAAATGGAGCGCCAGCCACTGAGTTATCGGCTTGTCCATGGTAGCGCTTACCAAGGCCAACGCCACCGCGGCAGCGGCCATCAGCGCAGGAATAAACCAGAAGCTGGAGCGAATACGATCCCAGAGCTTAAATAGCTGTCCTCTCATTACGATGGCGCCTTATTTTTTATACATCATTGTAAATTACGGGCATCTTGCCTTTCCATGTTGCCCATAAATCAGCGTTAGTGGCTAAGTTAGCCATGAAGTTGGCAACGTTAATACGGCTGGTGGGGGCTGAATCAAAAATGGCGTTTTTTGTTGGGGAGGCGTGAATGGTATAAGCAGACACCGCTACTTCATCGATAAGGTTGTCGGGCCTGACGGCCGCCCAGGCTATATGTGAGTGATTTTGGCCAATATTGATCCGTAAAAAATCTGCCGCTTGTTCATTATCAACATGAGGGGGAAGCAATACACGTAACACTGCGATAACAAGCTTCTGCGATAGCGGAGGGTTTTCGGGGATGTCACGATTACTATTCCCTGAGGTGTTCATCAGGATAATTTTAAGCTGCGTAGCTGGCGCTAAGGATTCAATAACGCGAGACACTTTTTTGATCGTGTCGGTGACTAAGCGCCGAGGCTCGCCAAATATGCCCTTGAGCGTTAAGTTGTGGCCTAAGCAGGAAAACACCGTATCACAGCCGCTAAGGTGGGTAAGTAATTGTTGCTCTGATAGCTCGGTAATACTGGCGGGTATTTCACAATAATTAGCATGATTTTCGACGACGCTGATTAAAGAGCTGCAAGGGCGGACGATAGCCACAACCTGCAAACCTCGTTGCAGTAAATCCGCAACAAGCAGCTTACCGGTAGCGCCACTTGCGCCAACGACTAATACTTTTTTCATATGGCTACCGTTGGTTAATCTCTAACAGAGTTTCAGCCACAGGCCCTAGTGGCGGCTGATAGTGATCATGCAACATGCTTAGGGGGGATAATATCCGTTGGGCCTACCAACTGATGGGGGTAAGTCGCTGCACGATTTTGAAATGACAGTATAGCGGTGTTTTGAATCACGCCACCCTTAATATTGATAGCCTGTCGAATAGTGTCATCTTCATGCCAGCTATCACTGCCCGCTAGTACCGTCGGTAAATATACAATGAGCGCCGCAGAAATTGACCGTGTGACGCTTTCCTAAAAATAGCTAGGGGCATGATCCACGGCGTAGTAATCGGTGGTTTCATAGGTGATCATAGGGTGCTTGAAGGTAGTGGGTTTGGCAAAAAACAAGCCCATGGGCCTTGAACGCATATATGGCACCACGGCTGAAGTAAATCAGCTAATACGGGTTTGGCCATAATAACCATGCCTATATCGGCCAGTAACGCCGCCGGTTAGGGCCGCAATTTCCGAATCGGTGATACCAAAGGGGGTGCCGTAGCCTTGCTCAAATATGAGCTGGCGGCGTAGCGCTTCAGGAATACGTAGTAAATGTTCAGGGTGGATAGGGTAGCGTCGTTCATCCTCTTTTCTTGACGTGCCAATAGCGCCTACTTTTGAGGTATACATCTCGTCGTTCCTTATGTTTAAAAATCAATAGGTGTGACTGCATCAACGAATTACCCTGTTCGCCAATAAGACTGTTTTTTTATGATATGTTGTAAGTGCTGCTGAGTATCAGCAAGCGAATCTCGGTAGAGATGAGGAGGGGGCTAGCTTAAAATCAAAGGCAGCGGACGAAAAACCGCCCGACTGCCTTTGTTAGTAATGTTCCGAAGCTTAAATTGGAACCACTTTATTAGCGCATGGGCCTTTTTGACCTTGGCCAACTTCAAATTCAACAGCTTGGCCATCATTCAATGTTGCGTAACCGCCGCCAGCTTGAATTTCTGAATGGTGGACAAACAAATCTTTGCTGCCATCTTCAGGTGTAATAAAACCGAAACCTTTATCGGCATTGAACCACTTAACTGTACCTTTACTCATCTTCTTTACTCATAATTGTTGGTGAAATATAAAAATTACATCCGAATTCACCAGTTCGAATATAAAGCTAAAATCTTGGAGAAAGACATGTGGCGGGTATACAGCAACATATCGCCGCTATTATACACGCTTTTGGCCTTTCATCTTAGCGTACCCAACGATACCACAGATGCTTACTATTTAGGCAATATCTATTTCATATAAGCCATTTGTTAAGCATAGCCTATAGATTAGGAGTCTGCTTAGGGTTAATAGGCAGCTGAGTCTAGGGTAACAAGCAGTGAGTATATTGTTATTTTTGCTTTGTACGCATGTGTTATGTAAAGCGTTATCGGAGCCGTTAAGTGAAATATCTACTCGAAGCTGCAGATAACAGCGGCATTGCATGTATCGGGTTGCCCTTTAGCATCACTCTCACAGTTAGCTCTACGTTCTAAATATTGATTATTATCTACTTAATAGATAATCCCGGTGTAGCTGCTAGGTGTAGCTGCTAGAGGTCGATACGGTTATTGCTTAACACGGCGCTCAGTCAGCTGATTCGGCGTCTGTGCGCTTCACCTTTTTATGCAGCTCTTCACTCAGCCCGCGTTTCCAATAACTGGAGACATAAAGTGCTTTTTTCGCTACCTCTTTCTCCTGTTTAAAATAGCGGCGCAGCGCACGCATTCCGCTAAATTCACAAGCAGCCCAAATTGAAGGGTTACCTTCCAACCAAGGCTGTTGCATAACCTTATCCAGTAGCAGGGTATTCTCTTTCTCAGGGGTTGGGTTGATAATCCATTTAATCTCAAATGCGTCTGGGGTTTGGAATGTCTGAATATCACTTTCGTGGAGTATTTCAATAACGGCATAGCCTCGGGCATGGTCCGGTAATTGCTCAATGTTTACACTGATAGCCGGTAATGCGGTCATGTCTCCAGCGAGTAAAAACCAATCTGCTGAAAAATCTAACAACTTCTTTCCGCCGGGTCCAGCAATAGTGATCTCATCACCTGGCTGGGCACGGGTAGCCCAGGCTGAAGCCGGCCCGCCGTCGCCGTGCAGTACAAAATCGACATCTAGCTCATTAAAGGCTTCTCGGTAGTTGCGAACAGTGTATGTTCGTGTCGCCGCTGAATGCTGGTGATTATCAGGCAAGAGCAGTTTTATATAAGCGCCGTCCTGGTTTGTTGGAAAACCTTTAAGGGCAGAGCCGCCCAGAGTGATACGCTGCATATTAGTTGTGATCTGCTGTGAGCGGATCACAGTAAGTTTACGGGAGGAGAGTTTAGGCATAGAGACTTACTCGTAATAATTTTTTAGAGGGTTTAAGGGCTAGAGGGCTTAGTTGGCTTCATGGTGACGAGCTTGCAGAAATTTTTAACAGTAGGTGAATGTTGGTGTTTTGCTAGCTTGCGGTATGCGATTGCGAAATAAGTTTGAAGCACACATATAATCTCAATTTAAGAAATAAAATTTCAAGGGGTTTATTTATTTGGCGTTGGCACATCTTGCTTACGTACGCCTTTTTCTTCAGAGACTGCTTTAGCCTGAGCGTGATCCACGTGGTTAGCGGCTAAGCCTTTTTGGCTTCCTTCCACTGCAGGGTTAAACACAAGCAGGGTAAATAACGGGAAATGATCGGAGCCCATTGATGGCAGCCGCTGTATATTTTTTACCGTAAAGTGCGAGCTGTGAAAGATATGATCCAATGGCCAGCGCAAAAAAGGATAAGCTGCATGAAAAGTATTAAACATACCACGGCCTACGCGAGGGTCAAGTAGGCCGCTAATTTTACGAAAAAGTCTGGTGGTGGCGGACCAAGCAACATCATTGAGATCGCCTGTTACGATAACGGCTTGTGCGGTTTCCGCGATACTTCTAGCAATGGTAATCAACTCAGCATCTCGCTCTGTCGATTCAGCGTTTTCAGTTGGGCTGGGTGGTGCCGGATGGACAAAATGCATACGCACTTTATCGCCTGTGCGTAGCTCCAGCGCTAAATGTATGGATGGTATATCTTTTTCAACCAGATAAGATATTTTTTCTTCGCTAAAAGGCAGCCTAGAATAAACGTGCATGCCGTAGAGATTATCCAGCGGGCACTTAACGCTGTAAGGCATATCAACTTCCAATACCTTAAGCCTGTTTTGCCACCACGTATCCGATTCTAGGGTTACCAGAATATCGGGCCTATAGGCTGCAACAATATCAATTAGCGCATCACTATTGCGATTTGTTTTTAGTACGTTGGCAGTGATGACGCTGAGCTGGCTGTTCAGGTCAAGAACATTGGCGGCTTTAACCTCCTTAGGCCAGATGAGGGTATAAGGTAATATCCACCATAGCTGCCAACAAAAGCATAAGGTTGTTGTAGCGATTAGCAGCGCAGCTATAGGCCTTTGCAGGTCGAGAAAAATAAACTCAACAATAAGCAAGCCCATAGCAAATGACGCAATTTGTAGGCGCGGAAAATCCATCCCCCTGACTACCCAGTGGGTGTGTTTAAGCAGCGGTAGCACGGTGGCTATCACAATTAAGAGCGTAGCTGTGGCAGATATTATTAACATATGTTTTTCTAGTAGTTTGTTTTTTAGTATAACGACATAAGCCATTCAGTGACTTAATAAATAGCATTATTTAACGAATTTGCAGCAATACAGAGTACTTATTTTTATGTACGCATGCCGGGCCTATTGGGGGCATGTGTGGACGGAACTAGCTTGAAAGTGTAGGGTACACCACCGGATCAGCCGTGCCAGTGCATTATTACTATTCACGGTGTACGTTAATCTGGTCCGCTGTTACCACGGCGTTTGCAACGCCGAACTCTTGTATTGTTAGTATATAGGCCGCCAATCGCGGTCGTCATCTCACTACAGATATATCTAGAAAGATGTACTGTTTTTTACGTCTTTTAGTGGCCGCTTCACACATGAAACGCTGGTTGCTGTAAAGAATGATCGGGCTGCAAAGCCTATAGGTATTCAATGAACGAAGAAAGTTTCTATCAGTTCTCGACGTTAACAGTCATCGTTTTACTGATCGCCTTTTACGGTGGCACCTATCTTTTAACCTTGCTGATCAAGAAGAAAAAGGAAAATACCGACGCCTTCATGGTGTCCAATCATCAGATCGGCTTTGGTCTCGGTGCCGCCAGCATGACCGCTACCTGGATATGGGCAGCCTCGTTCTATGGTGCCGCCACCTCGGGTTATACCTACGGTATTTCCGGCCCCTTGCATTACGGCTTGTGGGGCGCACTGATGATTTTATTTATTTATCCCTTTGGCCGCCGCTTCCGTGAGCTGGCACCCAATGCGCACACCCTAGGTGAACTTATCCATGCCCGGCATGGCTCCTCCAGCCAGTTGATACTCGCATCGTCCAATATTTTGGGCAGTATCATTAGCCTGATGGTCAACTTTACTGCTTCGGGTGCATTGGTCTCGGTACTGTCGCCCTTGTCCTTTCAAACTGGGGTAATAGTTGCTGGGGTCGGTGTGTTGTCCTACACGCTGTGGTCGGGCTTTCGCGCCTCGGTACTCACGGACTTTGCCCAGCTAATGGCCATGATGGCAGTTGCGATTCTGATTATCCCTGCAGTGCTATTCTCTCTAGGCGGGCCACAAACACTAGCGGACGGCATGAGCCTGCTCACGCCAGAGCAGGCGAATTTATTCTCTATGGACGCCATCCTCAATCAGGGTGCGCCTTTCTTTGTTGCGGTGCTGGCCTATGCCATAGGCAACCAAACCATCTCCCAGCGTCTATTCGCCGTGCGTGAAGACCATATCAAACCGACCTTTATCACCGCTACTATTGGCTACGGCGCCATTGTTATTGGCTTGGGTATGATTGGCTTGATGGCCCTGATGACCGGCATGGAGCCTATTGATGGCGACATGAACAACTTGATACCACAAATGGTTTCAATGTACTTATCTCCGGTGTTTATTGGGATGTTCTTCATCTTGGTTATTGGTTCACTTTCCTCAACCGCCGACTCGGATCTTTCCGCTATGTCGGCGATTGTGATGGCCGATGTGTATGGCAAGAATATTGCCAAAAACAAACCTGACCCCACCAAAATGCTGTTTATTGGCAGGCTAACCATGATAGTTGCAACGCTGATTGGGGTGATTCTCGCCAGTTTTTCAATGGATATACTGATCTTACTGGTCTTCGTTGGCGCACTCTGGGGTGCGATTGTTTTTCCGGTAATCGCCAGTTGTTTTTGGGATCGAGTCACCAATGCAGCCTTCACCTCATCGGTTATTACCGGGCTGGTAATGTTTTGCGTCGCCCGTTTTGAACTGCTGCCTATGGTTAGCGTCATCCCGGTACTGTTCGAGTTACTGGCAGCCGTAGGCGGCGGGGTAGTGCTGGGCTTAATGGCCTTTGGCTTTTGCGGGCGTCGTGTGGGGCTAATTATCGGCGCACTCGGTGCCATAGGCTTGGCGATTTTTTGCGTCGGGTTTCTGCGGGACTACACCGTGTTGCTGGCATCGCTAATGGCTTATGGTGTCAGCACCATAGTCTGCGTTGTTGTTAGCCTGCTGAGTTCTAGCAAATTTGACTTCTCCCAGATCGATCAGCAAGTCATTAACTACGACCCGGTCAAAACTGCCGTTCAGGCTTGAGTTGCATTCAATCCATCCGTTGCTGCGCTGCTTGCGCAGCAACTAGGAAAGAGGAATAAATATGGAAACATTTATATTGGCGTTATATGTACTTATCTGGCCGTTGGTGTCGCTGGCCGTGCTGGCGGTTATTGGCGTGGCTACAGTGAAAGACATTCGAGCTGCCCGACGTGAGAAGCGTGAGCTGGTTTAACAGGGTAAGCACCTAAGCAGCCAACGGCTGGCTAAATAGCGGACCTTAGCGCATTCGGTAGGCCTCGTCTGTTGGCAGCTACCTTGTTTAAGCAAGCGGTTAGGTATTACTTTATTTTTTTACCCAACAGGTGAAATTTGTTTTGATGGTTTTAGAAAAGGTTATTTCTGGATTAATAGACTGAAGAGCTTTAAACATCTCATTAACGTTGTTACCATAGTTCATGCTTATCTGATGAAAATCCCTGTTTTTCATTAGCGCCCCTGTCCTTACAATAGATTTCCCACCGCTAGCATGGGTTTGTCTATGTTCAATACGTTTAATATCTGCAACGTTCACCTTGAAAGACCATGACAGAGATTCGGGATAGCTTACTGAAAGCTCTTTACTGGTAATGTATGCCTCATAGGTTGCTGGGTGCTTGATATGCCACCATGCAATATAAAATAAGATGAGGGATGCTAATGAGAATGCGATGACAGCTATAGTGTGAAAATCTTCAGGTACAGTAAAGTCCGTGTAATATTCAACCCAATAAAGTGCGGCTATATAGCCTAAAGCAGCCACGCCCATTCTAATAAACAGCGCAGATCGTTGTTTTCGCGTTTTTTTTGAAATAGTATAAATATTCTTCAGGCATATAAACTACCCCGCTTTATGGGGCTCTGGCCTACTGATTAAATACATCGCTATGGTAATAAATAAAATGGCGATAGCTGTTAGCAGCCAAATATTATCTAAACGATTAAGCATTACAGCCCAGCTAATAATCAGCATAAATACGGCGGTTACTTTACTGGTGCGCGACACCGCCCCTTGTTGCTCCCAATCAATAAGTAACTTACCTAAATGTGGATGTGCGTATAGCCAACCATGTAAACGGTCAGAACCTCTAGCGGCAAACCACGCTGTTAAAAGCAAAAAAGGAACCGTGGGTAAGCCCGGGAGAAATACGCCTACTATCGCCAAAGCCAAGAAAAAATAGGCAAGAATTAAAGCCAGTAAACGCGCCATATGAACAACCTATTATTTATCATTATTATGCATAAAGTAGTTAATGACTTAGATTTGCTCAATGGTGTGAACAAGGTGCATAACGACTTGCGAAGAGGAAAGTTTTTCACCAAGAGGGCGCTATGTCAGGTGATCGACTTTCACAAAATTCGCAAAAAAGGATAACAACGATTTAGCTGCAGCGGTCAGCCAGCCATTGCCCGGCAATCATGGCCAAAATAAAACCAACTACCGGCCACTGTAAACTAGAGAGAGCGGCAATCGCCGGCCCCGGACAGAGGCCGCCCAGCCCCCAGCCTATACCGAAAATGGCAGCGCCGCCCAACAAGCGGCCATCGATGTCTTTACGGCTGGGTAATTGAAAGCCGTCACTTAGCAGCGGCTGACGATTACCACGCTTGGCCAATTGAAAGGCGGGAAAAGCCACCAGCACAGCGCCGCCCATGACAAAGGCCAAAGATGGGTCCCAATGACCGGCTAAATCTAAAAAGTTGAGTACCTTGGCAGGGCTAATCATGCCAGATACACCCAAGCCAAGGCCAAATAGGCTACCCGCTAACAGAGCAATAAACGCATGGGGAAGTTTGTGTTTCATATTATGCTCCCACAACATGGCGGACGATAAAAACGGTAAGGAAGCCGGTGGCCATAAAAGTAGCTGTTGCTGCCAACGATCGAACAGAGGTGTTTGCCAGCCCGCAAACACCGTGCCCTGAGGTGCAGCCGTTACCCATGCGAGTACCAAAGCCTACCAATAGACCCGCCACAATGGTTAACGGCCAACCCACCTGCAAATCGACTTGGTAATGCTCGCCCGGCAGGCCTGCTGATGCCAGCCATTGGTAAATGACGGCGCCCACAATGAGCCCCAGCAAATACCAACCACGCCAGCTGCGTTCACCGGGTTGTCGATCAAGCGTTAAACCACCCAGTATGCCGCTGATGCCGGTAACACGGCCGTAAAGCCATAGCCAAGCTACTGCGGCAAGCCCTATGAGTATGCCGCCAAGGAGGCCGGTCCAGGGGGTAAAAGTGGTTATAGTCATGCTGCCTCTACATTGTTTGCAAGTGTCTGATCTATTCTACGCCAAAGAGTAGGGCTTCAGAAGCGCAAACCATAAGAGATGCCTACTGAGTTGTGATACATCTTGATAGTTTCGGTACCACCGAATATGGAAGGCCCCGAGACACTGTTAGAAAACGCATGGGTATAAGCCACACTCAACTCACTGTTATCGGCGTAGCTCCAGCTCGCCCCCAGCGTAGCGTGATCCTCGATGACGCCAGGCGCTAAAATATTGAACGTCACATCATCGGCATGAATCGGGTTATCACTGTGGCTGTAACCGGCACGCAGAGTTAATTGTGGATCAACGGCGTACTCGAAGCCGGCCTTGTAGATATTGATATCATGCCAACCGAAACCAGGGCCGTTATCGGAGCCCAAAGGCGCGAGAATGGAACTGGCATTGCCTACCGCACGGACATTGGAATAGTTGATACGCTGATAATCGAAGGCGAAGCTCAGTGTGTCCGTAACAGCAACAGCTAGCCCTAGGCTGTAGTTCTCAGGCAGATCAAAGCGCCCCTGCTGAGCAAACAAGCCTTTATAATCATTAAACTTGCTCATCCGTGTTTGTGGGGAATAACTTGCCCCCAGGCTAACGCTATCGTTTATCTTGCTCAGCCAGCCGATGCGCACACCGACACCAGTAGAATCATCACGCCCCTTATCAGTAACATAGTCGGGGTTCTCAGACATGCCCTTGAATGCACTCAGGCCATAGGCTTTAAAGCGCTGGTAGGTCAGCAGCGGTGATACCCCTATGGAATGATACTCACTCAGCTTGAAGGAAACCGTAGGCGCAATCACAATTTGCTCGAGATTCACTCCCAGTCGCCCTTGGCCAGCCAACAAGTTAGCGTTTCCGCCGAACAGCGTACCGCTTGCATAGTGCGTGTCCATGCCACCATTGCCGTAAACTGTGACACCGAGTGATATCTTGTCATTTACCAAGCGGTTATAGCCAAAGCCGGGCAGTAAGAAATAGTCCTTGCCGCTCTCGCTAGAACCATTTAGCCCCATGGCGTTGCCCCTGCGCTCAGCTTCACGCTTAGGGCTGAAAACCGTGAATCCTAAATCTATGCGATTGCCTACCCAAACCATAGATGCAGGGTTGTTAGCGCCGCCCATGGCATCTTTAGTCATAGCCGTTGCGGCGCCACCCATGCCCTGGGCGATGATGCCATAGCCATGCTGAAAATAGCCGTTAGTGGCAAAGGCAGACAAAGGCAGTGTCGCCAAAACAGCGGCCGCCAACAATTTTTTGTTAATCACTTCCACGATAACCCCCTAATGAATGCCGATGCTATGTTCATCGGCTATTAATGGCGGCCATCTTATTGGCTTATTACATAATTGTCTAAGAGCCAGATTTTATAAGCTTATGAGGATTTTCGTGATTGCCAAAACAAGGTTACCGTTAGCGCCAAGCCAAGCGGTGAATAACCGCCCGACTAGGCAAATATGCTAACTCGCCGGTGTCTAAGCGTGCTTGCCTTCTTGCCAATCCGTGAGGATGCGCTTTGTGGTGTTGCTTGGGACCATTTCAATTTGTGTAGCCATGGTATCGTTCCAGCGATTTAAGTAACCGAACAAGCCTATTGTTGCTACGATTTCTACAATTTGGCCGTCGTCATAATGTTGTTTTAGTATCGTAAAGTCCGCTTCTTCAACTTTGTTAGGCACGCCTGCCGCTTTAAATGCAATCGTCAACGCCGCTTTTTCTGCGGCGCTGAATTGGTCACTCTCTTGATAGTTAAGTAAATCGGCAATCTTTTCATCTGAGACATTGTAAATTGATGACAGATTCGTCATATGTGACTGACAGTACAAACAGCCTGACGATAAACTGGTAGCCAGGCTAACGAGCATTTTAGTTGCTTCTGGCACCGTGCCGTCATATAGCACTGCTTGGTTAAGAGCCATAAATGCTTTAACTATCTCAGGTCGCCGTGCCATGGTCCGAATACTGTTGGGTACGAAGCCTCGCAGTTCTTCATATTTTTCGATTGATTGTCGAACGTCTTGATCTTCAATATCACTATATTCAAGCGGTTTAAGGTGTGCCATTGTGTTTCTCCATCAGTCTGTGGAAGGTTAAGAGTGCACTCAGTAGGGGCAGAGTAAAAACTACTCTCTGATTTTCGGGCCTCGCTTCATCAGTCGCTGCCTTCTATGGCCTAAGGCCTAAATTCATCCTTAAATTTTTCTGAACCAAGGGCCAATCCCTTATTCGTAGATCGCCGTATGTCGTTAAGTAAATTACCACCAATCTCATATAGAAACAAAGATCGGTAGTTGTTACACATCAACGCACTGCTCTTACCTAGCGACAAATACGCCTGATGTGGAGTCCAGAGTTTTGACGCTTGGCCAAAAGCATTCGAGCGATAACTAGACCAACTATAATCTGCCGGGTCAGCAACCATTCCCGCCCTAACAGGGTTTAGTTCAATATGGCTTTGGTCAATCAGATAATAGTCATCTTGCTCAACAGCGCAGATTTGAATCGCCCTTCAAACAACCAATGTGCATAAGCTGCCATCTTCTCCTCAGTCGCAAAACAAACCTGCCTATTATTGCCCCGCTGTATAACATGCTGAGGTATGCCTACAGGGCTATATCGTCCAAGCCGTGCCATATCGTTCTTTCTTGAACAAATGGATGTTGTTTACTGGTCTCTTAAAGCTGAGGGCGGGTATCAACCATGAACAAAAACCATGTTGATAGTTTTTACTCTGACCCTAAATGTTATTATTACAAGATATTACAGGATAACGTCAGCGCTGACTGGTTGGCTTTAAAGCTACAGCAAATCAACTGGTTAAATTAAGTACAGTATTATGTGTGAGATTGGTTGTAATTAATGGATTTACAGCCATAGACTCTTTAAAGTTGGGGGCATGCTGTGTATTTACCATGCCTATATTGTTGCGGTATGCGGCTTGAATGGATGGCCATATATAGATTTCTACATAAAGTAGGTATTTGGGTTTTGCCTTGGTGAACCAGATGCTTAACGTTTTTTTAGCCGATTAATTAGTGAATGCAACGTTATGTTTATAACTGTTGCTCGTAGATGAAATAAATTATGCGTTTCGATTACCGTATCGTCTTTATTATTACAGGGTTACTTTTTACGCTGTCGACTAGTTTGACAGTGGTTAATTACTTTGTGTCGGTAGAAAATATCCGCTCACAGTTAAAAGATAGCTCTCTGCCTTTAACGGTCGATAATATTTACACCGTTATTCAAAAGCAAATTATTGAGCCTAATCTTATTTCATCGATGATGGCAAATGACACCTTTATGAAGGACTGGCTGTCCCATGAGGAGGGCGAAACCGACAAAATTGTTAGATATCTAGATACCATTCAAAACAAGTATAAAATGTCGACTACCTTTCTTGTCTCTGAAAAAACCCTGAATTACTACACGGCAAAAGGTTTAATTGAAAAAATAAAATCGGGTAATCCAAATAATGCTTGGTATTTCGACTTTAAAAACATCCCAGAAGTCAATGAGATTAATATTGATCACAATGAGTTTATGGGCACGTCGTTATTTATGTTTATCAATCACAAAATATTCGATGAAGACTTTCATCTTCTGGGTGTGATAGGGGTTGGTTTAAAGACTTCGTATATAGACGACATGCTCAAACGTTTCAGGCAGGATTATAAGTTCAATGTCTATTTTGTTGATGATTTTGGTCAACTTGTTATTTCTGAAAAACGTGAAAACTCACCTAGCTATCTCGATAAAATGCCTGATTTAAAGCAGCTAGGGCTGAGTTTTGTTAGTAATGGTAGCCAGATATATGAACACACAAAGAATAATGATATGTATTTGTTGAATAGAAAATACATACCAGAGTTAGATTTGTATTTGATAGTTGAAGCAAAAATAGATGACTTTACCTCAAAGCTAGAAGAAACATTTTATTTTAATATTGCAGTCACGCTTCTGCTTACATTAATCATTACAATTATTGTTTTGGTTTACGTTAGAAAAATGCACAGACGTTTAAATGACTTGGCTAACAATGATGTTTTAACTGGTCTGCCAAACCGTAGAACCTTCAATGACAAGTTGGAGTATTTTTTACTGCTTACTAAACGTAATAAATCTCCTTTGTCTATTGTTTTTCTTGATGTAGATAACTTTAAAAATATCAATGACTCTAAAGGGCATGATGTTGGCGATAAGGTGTTAAAGGAATTGGCGACATTATTAAACGCAACAGTGCGTAGTAGTGATTTTGTAGCTCGTTGGGGAGGAGAAGAGTTCATTATTATGTTGGTAGATACCAATGTCGATAATGCTAGCTTAATTGCGGAGAAGTTAAGGTCTGTTATCGAAAGCTGTGAGTCATTACAAAGCTTGGTTGATTTCCCCGTTACGGCAAGCTTTGGTATTACCTCAATTAAGAGTGATGACCATATCGATGATATTTTTAAGCGAGTTGATAGCGCTTTATATCAAGCAAAGTCAGAAGGTAAAAATAGAGTAATAAACGCCACCTAAGAAATCTTGTCATAATAGGGGGGCGGTAATTTATCTTGTTTGTGTGTAATAAAATAGCATGGCTAATTATTTTGAGATTCTATAGCCGTGCAGGCGTTAGTGGGTAATGCCATAGCAGGTATAATTATGATTACTTATTACTTATTACTTATTACTTATTACTGGGCTCGGGCCTACTGACTAAAAATTTCGCTATAATAAATAAAACGGCAACACTCAGTAGGGGCAGAGTAAAAACTACTCTCTTATTTTTGGGGCTCGCCTCATCAGTCGCTGCCTTCTATGACCTAATGTCTCAATTTCATCTAGAAACAAAGATCGGTAGTTGTTACACCTCAAGGCACTGGTCTTACCTAGTGACAAATACGCATGATGTGGAGTCCAGGGCTTTGACGCATGGCCAAAAGCATTCGAGCGATAACTAGACCAGCCCAAATGCTCCCACGACCTTTACTTCAGCTAAGCATAGTTCGTAGCTGAGTGGGCTGGAGTCAAGAAAGCTCATATAGTCGAGCCGTTCATTTGGTGCGAAGAACTCCGGGCAATTCGCGTCAAAGAGGCCTAGGCAGGTCAGCTTATCGGTGGGAGAGTATGGTCTAAAAGTGACGTTTGTTGACATGTGGTTAACCGGTAATTATGGGTGAGGCATAGCGCTTAAGGCATGGGCGCAGCTTTTGCTACGTGATCTTCCCCCGATAAAATGGACACCACTTTATCTACGCTG
>TARA_R110000868_G_scaffold79697_7_pt1 | contig 47598 bp, 26 predicted proteins | sample TARA_R110000868 | Tara Oceans TARA_R110000868 (sample SAMEA4397489) | marine metagenome | biome: Polar Biome; feature: [SRF] surface water layer (ENVO:00010504); material: water (ENVO:00002006), including particulate matter (ENVO:01000060) such as... | depth 5 m | reverse complement strand
ATGTCTGTAAAGACTGCTGCTTTTTTAAACAAATTTAGGTCTCCGTACTATTGTTAATAGTATACACTGATTCGTTTGAATAGTCAACCGACTATTTGCTGGTATCACCGTATTCTCGTTTCATTGCTGCTTCCCATTCGCCGGCGTGTTGTCTAGTATGCGACGGATTCATATCGTTCATCTCCAAAATATCGTCTCGAATGTTTTGATTGCGCTTTTCTAAGTTAATAACACGAACAAAGCTATTGGTAACTGCGGCAGTATAGTAAGCAAACGGATTATTTGACTTTGATTCGTCAAATTGTAGTCCAATCTGCGAAAGTTGCAAGATAGCTTGTCCTTTCATTTCGTCATTGTAGGTATATCCACGTACATTGCCGCGAGTAGCATAACGATCAACAAGTTTAAGCCACATTCTAGCTAATTCATTTGTAGCACGAGCGTGTCCTAAACTAAAATTACCATTGTCCATACCACCTTGCCAATGACTTTTACCTACACATACTAGTTCGTCTTCTTCGTTAAACTTGTAGTGCTGAAACGGTGGAAAGTTTAATTTAACTCTAGTGTCTGCAACAGTTTTTGGAGTTTTCTTACGACCTGGCTCTTCAGGAATATGACTAAATGTCATAATTCTAAAAATTAGTTCTTGTTTAGTAATAGATTTGTAGTCAACTTCACACTCTGCTTGTTTAACTTTTTGACCTGCCAGTTTTTTGGAATGATAGTCTGCATCTCCTAGGCGTTTTGCTTTGTTTCTTTTTGCTTCAGCAATGGTTCTTATGTTAATTTTATCAATATCTAATAAAATTATATCGTATTGGTTGTACTCTTGGTCAACAAAGCTTGAAAACTTTGATTTAGAGTTGTGTATTTCTTTTAATAAATCTTTATTATTTAAGTAGTTAATTTTTCTCATACTGTCTCCGGTTGTTAATACAATTATAATATACTCTGTTAATAAAGTCAACTAAATAATGTATAGGAGATATCAATGGCTGACTTTAGTACTGAAAATTTATCTGGCAGTGAAGTTCCATTTGGAACATCGAGCACTGCTAAGGTAAACGATTACAACCCGTCCTCTCTGCGTCGAGGCTCGTTACCTGTTGGAGCTATACCAGTTAGTGACTTAAACTTTGTTGCTGCTGACTGGGGCTCACAAACAGATTTAGATTGGCGAGTGCGTTTATCTTTGCCTGCAAATTTTCAAAATAGCGAAGTTATGGCTCCTTTGTTAGAAACAGACGGTTTTATGTTTCCATTTACACCGCAAATTACAATGGAACATACTGCAAACTATAATTCTTTGCATCCTACACATAGTAATTATGCCTTTCCTGCTTATCAGAACAGTCAAGTGAATGCGTTATCGATTATCGGAGAATTTGTTGTAGAAACTGCTCAAGATGCAAAATACTGGATTGCAGCAACGCATTATCTTAGAAGTGTAACAAAAATGGCATACGGAGCAACGTCAAATCAAGGTTCTCCTCCACCTATTGTAAAACTAAATGGGTATGGTGATTATGTTTTTAAAGATGTTCCTGTTACAGTAACATATTTTACAATCGATCTTCCTAGTGATGTTGATTATATACAAACCGATGTTGGACCCAAAGGTACGTGGGTACCGGTTAGGAGTAATATTAATATACAAGTACAACCTACTTACAGTAGAAAAAATATCACTAAATTTAGCTTGGATACATTTATTAATGGCGGATATATTGCTAGCGGCAAAGGATTTATATAATGATTCGATATGAAAGCAATAGTCCTTGGTTTGACACTAGAGTTCAAGGCGATCTATATTTAGATATATTAAAAATACGTCCAGTCCCTGCAAATGACGATGACATTTTGTACGAAGTGCAACCACAGTATGCTTATCGTCCTGATCTCTTGTCATATGACTTATATGGAACTAAAAATTTATGGTGGGTATTTGCACAAAGAAATATGGAAGTATTAAAAGATCCAGTAAATGATTTACTTCCTGGATTAAAAATATATTTGCCTAAAGGTGATGCCTTAGCAAGGCAACTAGGAGTATAAATGCCATACGTATCAGATTCTCAAAATATATTAGTTGGTGATGCAGGTGTCGGAGCGGCTGGCGCAACTGCACGAGCAACAGTAAACGATTCATCTAGTTCTGTTTCACAAACAATAAATTTCCTGCAGAATCCAAGTTTAGCCGGAGCAGCAGCATTAAGCGGCAAGGATATATTTCCTTTTAGAAATGAGTTAGATCAGTTTGCAAGTTATGCGCCTATATTTACATTAGGATGTTTAACAAATATAGAATTAAATTTTCCTTTAACTTATCGTACACTTGGTCCTGCGGTAAAAATTATTAGAAGTGGTGGCGGCGGCGGCCCAACAGTACCTTCGTTATACGACTTGGACGGAAAACGAGAATTCTTTATTGAAGATGTAGTTATAAACAACACAGTTGCCCCAAATACTAACTCTCGACATATGAATTTAACACAAATAAATTTTAAAGTAATTGAGCCGTATTCGATGGGACAATTCTTTCATAATTTAAGAACTGCATCACTTGTGACTGGACACGCAAATTATATAGATGCTCCGTTTTTATTAAGTGTTGCATTTATAGGGTATGACGATGAGGGAAATGTTAAGTCGCCGTTTTTTAGCCAACGACATTTTCCAATTCAAATTGTGCAAGTGGATATGGATGTAACTGCATCAGGCGCAGTTTATACTATACAAGCAGTTCCAACCACTGAGAGAGCGGCTATTGATAGAGTTTCTCAGATCAAAACAGATGTTCAACTTATTGGAAATACTGTAGCTGAAATTTTACAAACTGGAGCACAAAGTCTTGCAGCAGAAGTAAACAAACTAGGCGATAATCAGCAAAGTGCATTGCAAAATCTAGGCAGTGACAAATGTGTTATTATGTTTCCTGAATCTAGTATGTTAGGAGCATTAGGCGGAGTCATCGGCGCACTTTCTAGCATTGGCAGTGCAGCAACATCAGCGTTTGCAGGAGTTTCTAACAAAGTAACGCAACTGTACGAATCTAAATTTGGAAAAGGAGCCGAGGGTAACTCTACTCGAGGTGCTGATGTGCTTGCTCAAAATAAAAGTATATTTACTACAGGATCGATAATTGGAGATAAGCTAAAATTAGAAGCTGGAATTGAAATTAACGAAATTGGAAGATCGCTTATTGCTAAAAACGGCAAATATGATGGAGGGAGATCTCCGTTTCAGTTACCAACCAATGTACAATCATTGCAAAATCCAGGAACAGTTTCTAGACAGTTTATAAAACCAACAAACACACCTACTTATACTTTTAAAAGTGGGACATCTATACCTAGCATTATAGAAGAAGTAATAATAACATCTGAATATGGCAGAGCATTTGCTGAAACAAATCCGGATATGGCCGGAAGAAAAGCGTGGTTTAGAATTGAAACGCATACATATAATACTGGCTCTTTATTTGGAAGTTTTGGTCGAGGCGATACTCCTAAAGTATATGTTTATCGAGTTAGAACATATAAAGTAGATTCGGCAAATTTGTCTGCACCAGGTTCTCAGGCGTTAACTGGCCTTGCTAGAGCAGCAATAAAACAACTAATGACACCAAAAGCTTATAACTACATATACACCGGTGTAAACAAAGACATTATTGATTTTGATTTAAAATTTAATATGATGTATTTTACAGGAGTACAAGCTGCTAGATCTCAAACGCAAATGGCTAGTATACTTGGCGGTGCGTTAGGTTTTGGTCAAGGCGAAAGAGAAGCTATTCCAACAACAGGTGTAGGCTCAGGTGTAGGCACAGGTGCAGCTGGAACAAATAGGACCGGTGACGTTGCAAGAACTGAAACTGCTGGTAGTAACGGTGCTGCCGGCGGCGGCCCGTCTGATGACCCTCAGACTGGTACTGCAAGGTCGTTAAATGATATGGTAATCAATGGTAGTAACGATATGATTGGCGTAGAATTAAAAATTCACGGTGACCCTTATTTTTTATGCGATGTTGGTATTGGAAATTATTTAGGACTACCAAGTTCTCCTTTGCTTCCTGTCACATTAGATGGTAGTATGAATCCGTTAGACGGAGAAGTATACGTTATTTTAAATTTTAGGACACCAATTGACTACAACCAAGATGATGGATATGTAGAATATCCACTAGGCGGCTTTTTACCAATTGCATCGTTTAGCGGCGTTTACCAAGTTATTACAGTAGAAAGTAATTTTCAAAATGGTAAGTTTGCACAAACGTTAACATTAGTAAGAAAACGAAATTCTGATTTAAGCTTAGAAGCTGGAGCAAGTGCGCTACTTGGCTGGATGACAGGCGGTGGCGCAGCAATCCAAATAGGTAGAATATTCAATAAATTAAAATCAAGTCAACCACCAGTTGACGCTATATAAGGAATAATTAATGTCAACTGATAAACGATCTAGTGGTATTGAAAACCAAGTTACCCAAGGAATTTACCTTGGAAAGGTTGTAAACCATTTAGATGCAACTTCAATGGGTGGACTTGAAGTTGAAATTTTAAAAAGAACAGAAAGTGGCAATGTACAAGAAAAAATTGCGTGTATATATGCCAGTCCATTCTACGGACAAACTCCTTATAGTGGACTAGGCCGTAGTGCAGAGTATGCTTCAACTCAAAAAAGTTACGGTTTCTGGGCTGTGCCTCCTGATGTAGGCACACAAGTTATTGTATTAATGCCAGAAGGCGATTATGCACAAGCATATTGGGTTGCGTGCGTTCCTGATGTTGGAATGAATTTTATGACTCCTGGAAATGCAGGAACAACCTTTAATAAAGGTGATCCTTCTAGGGCACTGCCTGTTGGCGAATATAATAAATTAATGGATTCTCCGGCACCAGGGTTAGATCCAACAAAAATACAAAAACCAGTAAACACACTTGCACAAGCTCGTTTAGAAAAAGCCGGGCTTGATAAAGATTGGATTAGAGGTACAAATACCTCTAGTGCAAGACGAGAAGCACCTAGTATGGTTTTTGGTATTAGTACCCCAGGACCCCACGACAGGGCTGGCCCAAAACATCGATACGGTCCGCAAGAGTCACAGATTAATGTTGCTTATAATAGACTAGGTGGATCGAGTTTTGTAATGGACGACGGCGATATGAGTATGCATCGCCGAATGACAGCAAAGGAAGGCCCTCCGGATTATGCAAATACTGAACAAGGCGATTTATCTGGTGATGCAACATTGCCAGCAAACGAATTAATTAGAATACAAACTAGAACTGGGCATCAGATTGTAATGCACAATACAGAAGATCTAATTTATATTTCTCACGGTAGTGGTAATAGTTGGATTGAAATGACAGCTAATGGTAAAATTGATATCTATTCTAAAGATAGCATTAGTATTCGAAGTGAAAATGATTTAAATTTTACTGCTGACAGAGACATCAATTTTCTTGCAAAAGAAAATATTAATATGATTGCAGAAAAATCCCATAAAGTTAAAGCAACTGAACTCGGAACATACGAAGCTAAAAATTATAAAATGCTTGTTACAGAAAATGCCGATATTCGGATAGAAAAGGACTTCTTACATTACTCTAACAATTCGTCAATAATTGTCAATACCGATAGTAAGATTTGGGTCCAACAAAATTTAGATATAAAAACTTCAGGAAATGTTGCAATAGAACAAAAAAATCTTCAAGTATTATCAGACAACGAAACTAATATTACTGGAATGCAAACTTTAAATCTTAAAGGAACTAACGAACTTCGACTTGGATCGAATCAGGGAATTGGCCTTAAGGCAAACCAAATAAATTTTAGCACACGAAATTATAATCTTACAACTGAATCGTTTGTATTAGCTGCCTCAGGGTCTGCTATCACTTCTAAAGAAATTAACTTAGGAGCAACTCCTGGACTACCATTTGTTAACGCTGCAAACCAAGCATCAAGTGCAGCAGAAGCAGACGAAGCAGCTAAATTCGACGGCGAAGATTATGCGTTTTATGTAAAACGAATGCCTGCACACGAACCGTGGGTAGGTCACGAACATCTCAAGCCTGCTGATCTTACTCCGGAGTTAACACTAGCAGACACTAACGAACCTCCAGAAGAGGCAGAAGCTCCACCGTTTCCGCCTATTACAGACACGTTTAAAAAATCATCATAAGGTAGGAATCTATGAGCTCATTAGAAAAATCATTATACAAACAGATTAAAGTACAGACTGGTTATACTAGAGATAACATTACTACAAAAAGTCCTACATACAAAGGGTTTAGCACAGTTGATAGTGACAACAGTAGTAGTACGTTGTTTGATATTTCATTAATAAAACAAGATATTATTAATCATTTTTATATTCGAAAAGGCGAAAAATTAAGCGATCCTACATTCGGAACAATTATTTGGGACATACTTTTTGAGCCACTAACAGATCAAATTCGAAATATAATAATTGCTGATGTATCAAGTGTAGTTAACTATGATCCTCGAGTAACGGTTAATCAAATAACAGTTGATAGCTACGAAAATGGCATACTAGTTTCTTGCGAACTTGTGTATTTGCCCTATTCTATTGTAGAAAAGCTACAGTTTAAGTTTGACGAAAACGCTGGATTTCTTACAAGCTGATTATATACGTGGTTAATTAAAACTGCTAAATATATTATAATACAAGGAATGGCAAATGTCCTCAACAGATAGACAAAACAGATTATTACTTGCGGAAGACTGGAAACGTGTTTACCAGTCTTTTCGTAATGCAGATTTTCAAAGTTACGATTTTGACAATTTACGTCGAACAATGATACAGTATCTAAGGGATAATTATCCTGAAGAATTTAACGACTATGTTGAGAGTTCAGAGTATCTTGCACTGATTGATCTAATTGCGTATCTAGGACAAAACATTGCCTTCCGTATCGACTTAAATGCTCGTGAAAATTATTTAGAACTTGCAGAGCGTAGAGAAAGTGTACTACGTTTAGCAAGATTAATCTCATATAATCCTAAACGTAATCAAGCAGCCAACGGGTTATTAAAGTTATCTAGTGTTAGAACTAGCGAAGAAATTTTTGATAGTAATAATACTAATCTGCGAGATCAAACTATTGTATGGAACGATTCTACAAATGAAGATTGGTACGAACAGTTTATTAAAGTACTAAACGTAGCACTTCCTGTCAATGGAACATTTGGACGCCCTGTTAAAAAATCAATAATTAGCGGAGTTAGTACCGAACAATATAGATTAAACAGTATTAATAACGATGTTCCACTTTATAGCTACAACAAAGTTATCGACGGAAGAAGCTCAAAATTTGAGATAGTTTCTACTGATATCACTAATACCGAAATTATAGAAGAAGCGCCGTTTCCAGGCAATAAATTTGCGTTTATATACAAAGACGACGGCAAGGGGCTATCTAGTCAAAACTCGGGATTTTTTAGCCACTTCCGTCAAGGTACACTAAATCAAGGACAGTTTACAGTAGATACGCCTAGCTCAAATCAATCAATTGCAGTTGAGGCGCCTGATATTAATAATACTGATGTATGGTTATATAGTTTAGATAGTCTAGGCAACGAAAAAGAATTATGGACAAAGGTTGATGCTTTAGAGGGAAACAACATAATATATAATAGTTTATCTAAAGATACTCGAAATGTTTATAGTGTTATTACTCGAGTTGACGATAGAATTAGTTTAATTTTTAGTGACGGGGTGTTTGGAAATCTCCCACAAGGTCAGTTTAGAGTCTATTATCGTTCAAGTGATAATCAGACTGTTAAAATAGCACCAAAAGATTTTAGAAATCTAATTGTGCAAATACCGTATATTGCTAAAACAGGTAAAACAGAATCTATTGAACTATCATACAATTTAACATATACTATAGATAATGCGTCAGCAGCTGAATCAACTGATAATATCAGATTTAATGCTCCTAGTACATATTATACACAAAATCGTATGGTTACTGGCGAAGACTATCAAGTTGCGCCGTTGGGAATAGATCAGCGAATTGTAAAAGTAAAATCAGTTAATAGAACAAGTAGTGGAATTAGTCGTTATTTTGATTTAATTGATTCAACTGGAAAATACAGTAAAACAACATTATACGGAAACGACGGAGTTGTGTACAAAGAGTACTTAACTAAGTTGTCGGGCTTTACATTTTCTACAAAAACAGATGTTGAAGGTGCAGTAGAAAATAATATTGTTCCGATCCTAAATGATAAGAAAATTAGAAATTTTTACTTTGATAAATTTCCTAGAATATTAACTACTGATCTTGGAATTAACTGGACACAAATATCTAAAGAAACTAATTTAAGTACAGGGTACTTTAAAAATATAGATGGAGTTCCTTCTAAATTAGGAACATTTACAGCATCAATTTTATCGCTTGTCAAAGTAGGAACATTAATTAAGTTTTTACCACCAACTGGCACACATTTTAATAAAGATTTAAAAATTGTTTCTGGACCTGCTTCGTTATACGGCGACTTGAACTATAAATGGGTAAAAGTAATATCGGTTAACAGTACAGGAATCGAAAATAGAGATGACGAAACTGGCGCAGTTTATCTAAACGACCAAATTCCAACTGGATCAATACTTTCAGAAATTAAACCTCTATTAGCAAACAACTTTTCGTCGAGTGTTAAGCAGCAAATAATTGATCAAATTTTTGCATACAAAACGTTTGGACTACGTTTTGACCAAACTAGCGGCGAATGGCGCCTAGTTACTGAAAACAACCTATCTATAGGTTCTGAATTTTCAACAGGTAAAACAGGCGACACAACTAACCAACAATTAGATGCTAGTTGGTTATTATTATTTCAAAATGATGGTGAAAAATTTATAATTTCATATCGTGCAATGCGTTATGTATTTGAAAGTGACAATGAAATTAAATTTTATTATGATGCCAGTGAAAAAATATACGATAATAAAACAGGTAAAATTGTTAAAGATAGAATTACAGTATTAAATATTAATCCACAAGCAGATAATCCTGCGCCATTTACACGAGATTTTGAATGGGAAATCGTTGATGCATATCGAGATGCAGAAGGATATGTTGACAGTAAGAAATTAGAAGTAAGTTATTTTGATGACGACGAAGACGGAGTAGTTGACGATGCAGATTTGTTCGAGGAAATTGTTTCACCAATAACAAATGTAACAAGCAAATATATTATTTTTAAAAAATTTACTTCAACTGACGGAGTAGAAGATTTTAACTATATGGATAACTCAACTTCAAATGTTATTGTGTTAAATTCTAAATCTGAAATAAGACCGTTCAGTGAATATGCTGATGGACAAGTATTTTATTATATTAGTAACAACTTATTTGAAGTATTAAATCAGTCAATACTTAGACTTACCGTTAGTGCTGATTATAAAGCAAGACTTGGTAGAAGTAGCTTAAAGTTTCGTTATATACACGCAGCAAGTGCAGAGTCTAGAATTGATCCTAGTGCAAGTAACATTATTGATATGTTTATATTAGATAGAAATTATGATAGTAGTTATAGATCTTGGCTAATACAAGGCACACAGTCTAAACCATTGCCGCCAAGTAGTGACCAGTTATTTGTAAACTACTCTACTAACTTAAACAAGATTAAATCACTAACTGATGAAATTATATATCATCCTGTTAAGTATAAAGTGCTGTTTGGAGAAAAGGCAGGCGACGATTTGAAAGCTACGTTTAAGGTTGTTAAAAACAAAGATAAAGTGTTAAATGACAACGATATTAAGGCTAGAATAATTACAGCAATAAATCAATTTTTTGCTTTAGAAAATTGGGACTTTGGCGAAACATTTTATTTTAGTGAACTAGCAAACTATGTAATGTATCAGCTTACTCCGGATTTATCAACTTTTATTATAGTACCGGTACAGCAAGATCAAAGCTTTGGAAGCCTGTATGAAATTAAAGCAGAAGCAGACGAAATTTTTATTAGTGGAGCAAGTGTTGACAATGTAGAAATGATTGATGCAGTAACAGCTTCGAGGCTAAACGCAAGTGGGCAAGTATTAACTAAGGTTAGTATTCAAAACACCGGAATACAAAGTACAAACTTTGATGATAATGCTACTAGACTAATACAAACAAGCAGCGTTATTAATAATAATACTAAAGGGACAACATACTAATGTCAGACAATAACACTCAAAATGAATTCCCGATGCCAGACGGCAGTAATCAAAAAAGATCAAGCGCAAGGCACTTGCCAAAATACTTCCGAACAGAAAAAAATAAGAAGTTTTTGCAGTCTACACTTGATCAGTTGTTGCAGCCGGGCGTTGCAGAAAAAGTTAATTCGTTTGTTGGCAAAAAAACTGCAAAATCTTTTACACCGAGTGATAATTATCTTGCTGAAATATCGTCTGCTAGAGAAAATTATCAATTAGAACCTGTTAGTGTAATTAAAGATGCTCTTGGTAATGTTGATTATTATAGTGACTATAGAGATTTTATAAATCAAATAGGAAACTTTAACGGTATTAATAGTAATCACGGCCGTAACACAAAAGAAGAATTTTATGCTTGGGATCCACAAATTGATTGGGACAAATTTAGTAATTTTAGAGAATATTATTGGTTACCTAATGGCCCTCAAACTGTAGTTATTCCGGGTGATAAAAAAGAAATTACTAGTACATATACTGTCTCTTTAAAAGAAGCGTTGGGCGATTATTCTTATATTTTTACTCCTGATGGATTAACAAATAATCCGTCACTAAAATTATATAGAGGCGTAGTATATCGTTTTGAAATTGAAACAACCGGAGCACCGTTAACATTTAGAACTCAACGATCACTAGATAACCAATTTTTATTAAAAGACGAAGTTTCGCAACAATCTGTAGAGTCGGGCGTAATTGAATTAATACTCGGACCTGATGCTCCTAGTGAAATTTTCTACGTAGCAGACAATGATATCAATATGGGCGGTATTATAAAAGTTGCTAATCAAAATGAAGCAACTACAATTGATGTTGCAAGTGAAATTATAGGAAAAAAATATTACACTACTAACGACGGCTGGAGCTTAACAAACGGCCTTAAGGTTAGATTTGAGGGAGACATAACACCCAGTGTTTATGCAGAAACTGAATGGTATGTAGAAGGCGTTGGCAGCAGTATACAATTAATATCTGATCTTGATGTTGAAGTATCGTTTCCAGTCGGCATTGATCTAGAAATACCGTTTGACGATGAAGATGGAGGATTTGATAATCTTCCATTCAGTTTAGCAATTGGCTATCCTCGAGATAAAGATTATATTACTATTAATCGAGCAAGTCGAGATGGCAACTTTTGGTCAAGATATAATCGTTGGTTCCATAAGAGTGTTATTGATTTATCAGCAGAAATTACAAAAACTTCAATAATAATTGATCAGTCACAACGTGCAAATCGTCCTATTATTGAATTTGTATCAGGTCTAAAACTTTATAATTTTGGTACTAAAAACAAACAAGTTATTGATGTCGTTGACGACTATACTACAGATGCATTTAGTATAATAGAAGGCAGCTTAGGTTACAACATTGACGGAGTCCAGTTAACTGAAGGTATGCGTGTGTTGTTCTTAAACGACAGCGATCCACTAGTTAATGGTAAAATCTTCCAAGTAAATTTTATACAGTTTACCGGAAGCGGCTCTGGAGGGCAGATTAGTCTAACGGAAACCTTTGACGCTGTACCAATTGCCGGCGAAAATGTTTTAGTTGTAAGAGGAAGTTCTTGGGGAGGTAAAGTTTGGTATTTTGACGGTACTACCTGGAATCTAGCACAAGAAAAAACATCAGTAAATCAACCGCCTATATTTGACATTTTTGATTCGTCTAATGTTAGTTATTCTAATACTGCTTCTTATCCTGCATCTTCATTTAGAGGAACTAAACTATTCAGCTATAAAGAAGGAATTGGAACATCGGATTCGGTATTAGGATTTCCGTTAAGTTATAGAAGTATAGATAACGTTGGCGATATTGTTTTTAACTTTGATTATAATGCAGATGTCTTTCAATATCAAATTAACGATCAAATTTTAACAAAGTCAGTTAAGGATGGATTTTTAAGAAAGTACAACAATATAAATCAGTATACAATGGTGGGAACTTATACAAAGGCAAACCAGCTAAGTGAACAACAAGTTATTTTACAATATATAAACGATAATTCTAGATCAGTATATCCAATTAACTGCTTTGATCAAAGTGCATACTTAACTGACTTATCATTACTTGTGTACATAAACAGTGTATATCAAACTGAAGGCATAGACTATGAATTGGTCAGTAGTGCTGATAAATTTAAAAATGTAAAATTCTTAAAAGAAGTACCAAGTAATGCTTCTATTATTTTTAAGTGTTCGTCGTCTACTGCAAAAAATAATAACGGATATTATGAAATTGCAAGTAATCTAGAAAAAAATCCATTAAATGATGAAATTGCATCATTTACGTTAGGAGAAGTATCTGATCATGTTTCGAGTATAACTGAAAACTTAGAAGAGTTTGTTGGTGTGTTTCCAGGAACTAGCAATTTAAGAGATATATCTAATCAAAGTAAGTTTGGTAAAAAGTTTATTAAACATAGCTCGCCATTGAATTTATCAATGTACAGTTTGCTAGATAATGATTCTAATTTAATAAAATCGTTGCGTTTTTCTAAAAAAGAATATAGCAAATTTAAAAGAAATTTCCTTCAAACTGCTGAAACATTAGGATTTGAAGGAGCTGTTAAACAGCACGTAGATGCTATTTTAACAAATATAACAAGTGATAAAACTTTATCAATGCCGTTTTATTTTAGTGATATGCTGGCCTTTGGTCCGCCTATTACTACAAAGACAACTGTTGAAGATATCGGTGCGCAATTTTTTGCGCTAACTACACCATTTACACTAGATACATTAAGTTCTAGAGCAGTCACGGTTTACATTAATTCAGTACAATTACTACACAATAAAGATTATGTATTTAACAACGACGGATTTTTGCGAATTACAGCACCTAAGCAATTTGGTGATATAATAGAAATTAACGAGTATGAAACAACCAACGGATCATATATTCCACCAACTCCTAGTAAATTAGGATTATATCCGACGTGGGAACCAGAAATGTATGAAGATACTTCTTACGGTGCTCCTATTAATATGATTAAAGGACACGATGGCAGTTTAGTTAAAGCATTTAACGATTACCGAGATGACTTAATATTAGAATTAGAAAAACGAATTTTTAATAATATTAAAATTAAGTACGATAATTCAATACATAACATTCATTCATACTTACCTGGATTAAATAGAAATACTGCATTTACTAAATTAGAAGTATATGCTCCTATGACAGCAGATTTTATTCAATGGCTAGCGTTAGTTGACGAAGATTATACAGCTAATACTTTCTTTGATAGAACAAATACATTTACATTTAACTATGCATCTTTAAGAGATAAAAATGGAAATAAATTGTCAGGTTGGTGGAGAGGTATTTACAAGTATTATTTTGATACAGAGCGACCAAACACTCATCCTTGGGAAATGTTAGGGTTTACAATTAAACCAACTTGGTTCGAAGAAGTGTATGGTCCAGCACCGTATACAAGAAATAATGCAATATTATGGGAAGATTTAGAAGCAGGTATTATTAGAGAACCTAATGTTGGTTTTAAAATTAACAAACGGTATTCTCGTCCAGGGTTGCGAACTTTTATACCAGTAGATGCATCGGGTAATTTATTAGGACCATCAGATTGCAATATACCTAAGCGTTTTGAAAGTATTAATTTAGATCAAGGCTTTGTGTTTGGAGATAATTCGCCTGTTGAAAGTGCTTGGGCAAGTAGTTCGGATTATCCATTTGCATTGTTGACAAGCTGGGCAATTAATTCACCGGCATCTTTGTTAGCTACTGGATTTGATCGGTCTAGACAAATTAAAAATATATTAGATCAAATAGTATATAAGCCGACTATGACTCATATACGATTAGAAGATATTGTATTTCCAAACACCTATATAGATACTCAAGAAGTACTATCGTCTGGATTAATTAATTATATTTCAAATTATATGGCATCAAGCCTTTCTAATAATTATGAAAAATATAAAACAAATTTAGTATCTATTGAAAATACATTAGGATTTAAGTTAGGTGGATTTACTGATAAAAGTAAATTTAAATTAATACTTGATAGTAGAACTCCACTAAACAACAGCAATGTATTTGTCCCGGAAGAGAATTATCAAATTATTTTAAATACTAGTTTTCCTATTAAGACCATTAATTACAGTGGTGTAATAATTGAACTATCACCATCGGGCTTTATAATTAGAGGATATGATAACGAATCACCTGCATTTAAATATTACGCAACAATCAGTTCGGCAAGAGATGTAGTTACTAATGTTGCTGGAGTTTCAGAGCAATTTGTTGATTGGGCTGCAAATAAAACGTATGCTAAAGATTTAATAATTAGATTTAATCAATCATATTACAGAACTAAAATTACTTACACTAGTACTAATGATTTTGCCGACACTAATTTAATAAAACTATCAACCTTACCAGTAACTGGCGGTATTGATGCAATTTTTAAACGTAAGTTTAATAACTTGGATGAGAAACTTCTTCCATACGGTACTGTGTTGCGCACAATACAAGATGTTGTTGATTTCTTACTTGGGTACGAAGCTTGGTTAGTAGCTCAGGGATTTAGATTTGAATATTTTGACGGCACTGATAAAATTATTTCGGATTGGAAAAACGCTTCAAGAGAGTTTATGTTCTGGACTGCGCAGAATTGGTCTACCGGAGCAGTTATAGCATTAAGTCCAGCAGCTGATCAAGTATATGTTCAAACTGAATATGCAGTTGTTGATGATGTATTTGATGGATTTTATGGATACGGATTAATTAAATCCGACGGTAGAAAGTTAAGTGACGAATTTGTTAAAATAAGTAGACAAGAAAAAAATATATTTAAACTAGAACCAAAAACTACGACAGCTGACGGAATTTATGCAATACGAATTCCGATAGTTCAAAAAGAACACGTGGTGTTAATTGACAATACTTCAGTATTCGGTGATGTTATCTATCAACCTACTACAGGATATAGACAAGAAAGAATTAAGACATTTGGGTATAGAACCACTGAGTGGGACGGAAGTTTAAATATTCCAGGTTTCTTATATTCAGAAATTGTAGTTAAAAATTGGGAACAATGGAAAGATTACTCAATTGGAGATATTGTTAAACACAAAGAATTTTATTATTCTGCAGATAAAAACGTATCGGGAAAAGAAACATTTGATTATTCAGAATGGATAAAAACAAACACTGCACCTGAAAGCGGATTAATAACTAACTTCGAATACAAAGTAAATCAATTTGCTGATTTCTACGACTTAGATACAGACAACTTTGATGTTAACCAGCAACAGCTTGCACAGCATTTAATCGGGTATCAAAAGCGTTCATATCTTGAAAATATTATTAATGATGAAGTTAGTCAGTATAAATTTTATCAAGGTATGATACAAGAAAAAGGTACACGTAACAGTCTTGATAAATTGTTTGATGTATTAAGTGCTAATGATCTAGAAAGTCTTGACTTCTACGAAGAATGGGCAATTAAACAAGGTCAGTATGGAGCAAGTGAAGGATTTGATGAAGTTGAATTTAGATTAGACGAAAAGAAATTTAGATTAAATCCGCAACCATTTATTCTTACAAATACAGATAGCAATGAAAACGATCTTGTGTACAGAATTAAAGATTATGAAGTATTTAAAAAACCAACTAACTACACTCAAAATACGTTTCCATTAGAAACTAATTATATACAGTATACTCGCTCACCGGGATTTGTAAATACAGACGATGTAAATTTTGTGTTGCCTAATTACATATCTATTTTAGATCTAGATATTCAAACTTTAAATAATAATGACTATTTGTGGATTGGTAACAAGGGATTAAAGTGGGATGTATTACAATATCAAATTGTAGATACTAATATAATTAAAATTGAAACTCTATCAAGTTTGGTAGTTAATAATGGGTCACCGTACCAAGTTGAAATATTATTAAATAGTGCTCCTTCTAATATTCAAGTAGGTAATATTATTGGTATTAGTAATTTAGTTGTGTTTGAAAACGAACCAGTAGATTCGAGTCAATATATAACAACTAGGCAAACACCACTTCCTTTAGAAGGATTCTTTGAAGTTGTTAAAACTGATGTTAATAAAATATATGTTAACTCGTCTACTCAGATTACTTTAATTCCTGAATGTTTAGGACTTGTAACAAATTTTAAATCAGTAAAAGCATTAGACTTAGCAGATGCAAATAAACTAGCACAAGAGGGTTTACAACAAGATTCATTGTTATGGATTGAAAATGACAATGAATCTTGGAAAGTTATTAAAAATAATCAGGCATATAACCTTTTACAATTGCAGTCAGCAGAGGACGCAGGTCAAGATAATGATTTTGGCAAAAGTATAGCAGTTGATGATCGAAATACATTAATGTCTGTTGGATCTCCAGGTGCTAATACTAGTGGAAAAACGTATGTTTATTCTAGAGGCGGCAATAATCAAAACTATCAATTTGTCCAAACAATAGATCCTATTACAGGAATTTCAGATCCGGGCGAAAGATTTGGCGAAAGCCAAGTGTTTAGTAAGGATGGCAAATACTTACTAATTGGTGCTCCTGAAGGCCAAAATGTCAAGACTCGATTTAAAGGAGAGTTTGACCCAGTAGCAGACTATCAAAATAAAGATATAGTACAGTATGCTGATAGATTATGGGAAGTAGTTGTAGATGTGCAAGGTGCTAATGAAGAAGCTGCATTTGGTAGTTTTACATCTATAATTGAGGTAATACAAGAAAATGAAATCTTTGAAGGAGAAGAGACGTTTTCTAATTTACTTATGGGAAACTATCCTTATAAAAATGTAGATACTGACCATATACTAGTGAGAGCAGGCTACGATCAGTATATTGCGACTGCACCAGGTGACATAGTTTATCTTGATTGGTATTTAAAAACTACTGCCAATCAAACATTAAATTGGAATTTGACGACAGATTCAATCGGCCAAGTGCGTCCGGTATTACAAGAAAGACAACCATTTGATGGCAATATACCTGCTGTTAATGAAACATTTCTTGAAAGTGGGTTAGTGATACAGAAAAAAGTTGATGTAGTATTGTATATTGAAACGGTATCGACAATTCCAAGTATTGGCGACCAAATTGATAGTGATAATGTGTTTGGTTATGTTACATATGTATACAACGATACTGAGCTTGGAAATGCAACTATCTATGTTGAGCGCACTTCCGGACAATGGGCGGCCACCGGAACGTTGTTCTTAGAAACAGGTGAACTTATCGGTGAGTATGCACTACAAGCTCCTGTAGAAAACTTTGACACTAGCAATACGCTCGGCGGTTATTGGTACTTTGACATTGGAAGCACCGTTACAGTTGGAATAGTCAATGCTGATGAAGGTCGCGCACTTTCAGTCTACAATGTAATACCTGTAGGAAAAGATGATGTCGGTGGTGCAGGAGGCAATATTTATGATTTAAACAACACTGTAACTACAATAGGCGACAATTCTATCAATAGTTATATTAGAACGTTAGTTTATCAAGGCCTACCTGGCCCAGCTGGAAATTTAGAAGTTATTCCAAGTGATTTATTTGTAGTGCGTGCTCCTAAAGATCTTACTGATAAATTAGTAGTAGGCGACACTGTTGGATTAGAAGTACTTAGACTACCTAGTTTTTCAAATGGAACAGTAGGTGATTTAACTGTTACTGGCCTAGCATATACAGATACTAATAAAAACCACGAGCTAGTTGGACTATGGGATGGCTACATTGATTTTGACTTAGACGAAATTGATCAGAATCAAAATATTGGCCAACCGCTTGAGCCAAGACTTGGGCAGTTTGTAAGAGAACGCTTAAAGAAAGATGACGGAAGTGCCGGTAGTCAAACAGGTGCAGTTGCTAAGATTTCATTCTACCAAAAGTTTAACAACAGCAAAGCTAGAATATATGTTACTAATGTAACAGGGTCGTGGAGTACAACCGGAACTAATCGACTTCTTGAAATGGTAGGTGATCCTACAGAAACTAATGTTATATACCGTGCAGACACAGTACTAGGCGATATTAACGCAACAGCTCTTGGATCAGTTGCACTTGGCATCGGAAAGTTATGTGTGTTCCGTCTAGCTGTTGAACTTGAAGAACTACCAGCACTATCTACAGTAACAGCATTAGAATATTTAATTTATAAAGATTCTGAAATACTAGGTATTGCTACACAACCAAATATCCCGTCAACAAATAACTTTGATTACACGCAAGTATTTAAAGTACCAGCAGACAGGGACGGTACAAGTTATGTAGGGCCACTAGGTGAAACGTTAGGAAATTACGGATATTTTACAATTTACCAAAGACAAGGCGTATCAACTTTTAACATTGTTGATACATTAGTTGTTCCGGAGTTAACAGAAAACTTGCGTATAGGTTCTAAACTAAAAATAGCAAAACGCAACGATCTATATAAAGCATTTATCGGCTGCGCAGGCGAAGGTACTGTAGAAAATCCTGGACGAATCTATTTTGTCAACAATGGAATAGACGAAGAAGGTGTTGAATATAACTGGGAAATTGCAAAAGACAAGCGTTATAAGGGCGAGTTTACTATAGATAGATCTTACTTCTTAGGTGAGTACGTTTATTACGAAGGTTATTTCTATAAAGCACTTACTAATATTGCCGGCGACGGAATAACATCGTTTATAGCTACTGAATGGGAACTAATACTCAATGACAAAATACGAAGTTTAGATTATTTAGGTTATATTCCAAATAATACAAATATTTTACCTGAAGATTTTGATTATAAAGGATTCTTTACTACTGAATCTAACTATATTGTAGATGAAATAGTACAGTATGCTAACGGAAATTTCTACAAAGCAATGAGAAATATTCAAATAGGGTACTTAGGATTTATAGATAACAATGGCGTTATCGAAGTACCAGTCGAAGATTGGATATTAATTGATTTTACTTTAGGTGGAGATCAGAGCTTAAAACTTGATAGTACTAATTTGATAAAATTTGGCAATTCGTTTGATGTCAGCGACAACGGTGAAGTATTAGTGGTTACTGCTTCGTATCTCGATGGTACTACTAAAGTTGTTGTTTATAGAAACATTAATGACAACTATCAGAAGAGTCAAGAAATAGTTTCACCATTAGTAAATGATACTAATATTGATTTTGGAAGTATAGTTAGCATTAGTCAAGACGGCAAGTTAATAGCAATTGGTGCACCAGGTGCTGATGATTCAACTAACGGTAATGATGTTGGCGCAGTATTTGTATACAAACAAATTGGTAGCACGTTTGAATTAATACAAACTTTAAGAAGTACAACTCCTATTCGAGGAGAAGACTTTGGCAAGAATCTTGAATTTGATGGCAGAACACTATATGTAAGTGCATACAATGCAGCAAGTGATGATGTAACTACGTTTGACAATGCAGGCACTGTATTTGATAATCAGTTTACCTCGTTTGTAAATAGGATTGCAAATAACGGAGTAGTATATGTATATGACAGAATTGATGATAGCTTAGTATTTGGTCAAACAATTGATTATCACACATATGCTACCAGAGATAATATTGCTGAATCAGATACGTTTGGCAGAAATATTACTGCTAAAAATAATCACTTGTATGTTTCAATACCGCAGTATAAAAATAAAGATAACAAACTAGGATTAGTATTAGACTATAGACGTCCTGATAACAGTCGTGTTTGGAACATTCATAGAGAACATTCAGCGCCTGCTAATCTAGAAAAGATTAAAAAGGTTATGCTTTACGATCTAGATAAAAATGTTGTGCTAGAGCAGCTTGATTATATTGATCCAGTACAGGGTAAAATAGCAGGTCCAGCTGATGAAGAAATTAGATATAAATCTATAATAGATCCTGCAATATATTCTACAGGTATTTCGCCTACTGTTAACGTTAATCAAACCGGGAATTGGGGACAGCAACAAATTGGCCAAGTGTGGTGGGATTTAACAAATGCTAAGTTTATAAATGCATATCAAGGCAATACAATTTACAAAACAAATAGTTTTAACGCATTGTATCCGGGTGCAAGCATTGATGTATACGAATGGGTTGAAAGCAAGTATCCTCCAAGAGAATGGGATAGATTAACTACCACTGCCGACGGCAAGGCTCTAGGAGTTAGTGGAACTACAAAGTATGGAGCTGATGTATTTTCTCAACGCCGCGAATATGACAGTATTGCAAAAAGCTTTACTAATTATTATTATTACTGGGTCAAGAATAAAACGTCAATTCCTGATTTACAGGGTAGAACTATAAGTGTTGATACTGTTGCTAAACTTATTGAAGATCCTGCAGGTCAAAAATACAAATTTATTGCAATATTAGATAGCTCGTCGTTTGCTCTTTATAATTGTAATTCACTTATAACAGGCAACAACACAGTATTAAATATACAATATTGGACATATAGTGATAGATATTCAAACATACACAACCGATATCAAATACTAACAGAAGGGTTGTCAACTCCTTATGCTGATATTGTTCAAAAGATGTTTGACAGTTTAATTGGTTATGACATACAGTCGCGTCCGGTGCCTGATCCTAACCTTTCTATAAGAGAAAGATACGGTATCCTTAATAGACCAAGACAAAGTTGGTTTATTAATAAATCAGAAGCACTAAAGCAAGTTATCGAACGAGTGAATATTATATTTAAAGATAACTTACTTACAGATGAAAGAGATATTGCTGCATTATCTGCATTTGAACAAGCACCTTCTCTAATAACACGCAAATATGACATATCTGTAGATGCATTAATTGATTTACAATTTGTAGGTGTTGCTAATACATTAACAGCTAGTTTAATACCAATTGTCGAAGATGGTAAAATTGTTCGAGTAGATATTAGTAACCCTGGTAGAAATTATAAAACTATACCGACTTACACAATACAAGGACAAGGAACTGGCGCGGAATTTGAGATAGCAATAAATTCGTTAGGGCAAATAATCGAAGTTAATGTATTAGATGGCGGCATTAATTTTAATAGTAATACTACTATTAAAGTTAGATCGTTTACAGTTCTAGTTAATGCAGACGAAAGCATTTCTGGCAAGTGGGCATTGTACGAAAGATCATCTAATAATTGGTTGAGAATAGGTACTCAATCTTATAATGTGAATACATATTGGGAATATATTGATTGGTACGATACTGGTTATAATGAGTTTACTCAAATTGATCACGTAATTGATTTTTCATATGCACTACAAGGATTAAATTCAAGTTACGGAGACATTGTAAAAATATTAAATATCGGCGGGGAAGGCTGGTTATTATTAGAAAAAATTGATGATCAAATTACTACTGATTATACTGTTAATTATAAAACAATAGGTAAACAAGACGGGACTATTAAATTTAAAGAAAATCTTTATAGTTTTGATAACAGTTCAATTGGTTTTGATAACCAAACTTTTGACACACAGTTTTTTGATTTACAGCCAGTTGAAGAAACTCGTCGTATATTAAATGCATTAAAAGATGATATTTTTACTGGTGATTTACAATCTAAGTTTAACGATATTTTCTTTGTATGTTTGAGATACGTATTCTCAGAACAAGGATATGTTGATTGGGCGTTTAAAACCAGCTTTGTAAGAGCGCAGCACAATGTAGGTAATCTGTCACAACGTGTCAACTTTAAAAATGATAACTTGTCAAGTTATGAAGATTATATTGAAGAAGTTAAGCCGTATAAAACTAAAATTAGAGAATACGTATCTAACTATAGTCAACTAGAACCAATTAGTAATATGATTACTGATTTTGATTCTCCGCCACGATATGACAGTGTAACACAAAAAATAACATCAAACGATGTTAAAGTTGTAAATGATGTATTGTTTGGTACAGGGTTAACAACTCTAATAGATCAAAAATGGCTTGCTAATCTTTCCTATGAAATTATAAGAATAGAAATAAGCAATCCTGGTCAAGGATATACTAGCGCACCGTCAATTGAAATTGAAGGAAATGCAACAGGTGCAGTATCATTAGGACCAAATGGAATAATTTCATATGCAGTTGTTACATTTGCAGGAAACGGTTATTTTTCAACTCCTAAAATAACAATTAACGGTTCGCTTAGAGACGGTGGCTCGCCTGCTGTACTTACAGCAGTAATTGGTAATAGTCCTGTAAGAAGTATGCACACGACTGTTAAATTTGATAGAGTTAGTGGTGCATTCTTTATTACTGAACTAAATGAAACCGAAACATATACTGCAACTGGCTCGCAACTTAATTTTAATTTACAATGGCCAATGGATATGCGTACTAATACAGTCGAAGTACTTGTCAACGGTGATTTAATTCTTAATAGTAACTACTCATATGACAACTACAACAATAGATCACAAGGCTATGACAAATATTATGGACGCATCGAATTTATTGATCCGCCGGCAAATGAAGCTACTGTTACTGTTAACTATAAAAAATCTGTCAACTTATTAGATGCACAAGATAGAATTAATTTGTTCTATAATCCGACAAGCGGACAAATTGGTAAAGATATTAGCCAGCTAATGGACGGTGTTGACTACGGCGGAGTCGAAGTTAAAAGCTTTAACTTTACAGGTCCTACTGGATGGGACAGTGACTCGTGGTATCAAGGATCGTGGGATCTATTTGATGATACTTACGAAGATGAAACATTTACAACTGATGGTTCTACGCTAGTGTTTAACTTAGCAAAACCTTTAGAAAAAAATGTAAAATACAACATCTATCTTAACAACATTAGAATAGATGATGATAGCTATGACGGTACAACAACGTCAGCTAATCCATATGCTATAATGGAACCAATTGTCGGCGACGGTATTACAGATACCTTTACTATTGTAAATGAAAATAGCTATCGTCAGCTTATTGAAACGCTTTCGTCTAGCGGAGAAAACAATCCTCCTTTAGAAACGCTTACAATAAGAAAAGCATCGTCAGACGGAAGCTTAAAAGTCTCTGAGGAAAATTTTGATACAGCAATTACCGGTGGTGATCTAGCATACACAACTGCGACAGGTATTGCCGCAGAAGAAATTGTTATTGACGGCGACGGCTTTGTAACAACTACTACATCAAAAGGACCTGAGGAGGTTGTACCTGGTCAACTAATGGATACTTTAGATATTACAGTTTACGAAAAACCGTCAAGTGGTAGTGGGAATATCCAAGTTAATAATTATAAAGGTAACGGCGTTACATCTACATTTAATTTAGTGCAGAGGCCGTTTTCTAATAATAATGTAATGGTAAAAGTAAATTATGTTATTTTAGATCCTATCGATTATAGAATAGATTATGGCACTAACAGTGTTGCATTGTATAACATTCCTAACGTAGGTGATAATATTTCGGTAATATCTTCAGGATTAGGAGCAACTAATTTACTTGATTATGGTGAACTAATTACAGACGGAAGTACACAGTTATATAATACTCCAGTTCCGTATTCGGAAGATTATCGTGCTTACGTAACAGTAAATGGTAATGATTTACCGTTTGAACTAGTAAATAATGAAAACTTTATTAGTATAAAATTTGCAGAAACTCCGGTTTCTGATAACCTAATACAGTTTGGAGTATTTAATTCTGAAATTGATACATTTAGTCAAGTAAGCGTAGACGAACTAATTGCAGACGGAAGCACTATTGCATACGAGTTGGCTAGAGCACCGTTTGCACAACAACCTACATCATACTATACTATTGTTACAGTAAATAACGACAGAGTTTTAACTGCTGGGTATAGTGAAGTGTTTACTGTACAATCTAATGTATTAGAATATAAACTAAAACTATGGCAAATTCCAGTAGGAACACGAGAAGGTACTGAAATTAAAGTATTTTTAAATGGCAGAGAACTTGAATTCCTACAAGAATGGACATATGAAGGCGCAGGCAGTTTTAATTCAAATATCACTGCTGATGCACAAGCAGGTAGCACTGTTATATTAAACAGCGGAATTGCAAGTGCAGGCGACGAACTTAAAGTATTTGTAATATCATCTGGTGAATATAGATTTGGGTATTACGATTCTGAAAATAGATTTGTAGATACTAGTGGCGCACTACTTCCTGCAAGCTTTACACTAGATATTACAGATGGTGTAATTACTGCGGTTAATGTAGTAAGTGGCGGCCGAGGATATAATGCACAATCTAGCATCGGAGCGTTGTCGGATACTGGTACAGGAGCTATATTTGAATTAACTGTAGATGACATAGGTACAATCTACTCGATAGATGTTATTAATGGTGGTATAGGCTACGATGAAGCAACTGTACTTAGTGTTGAAATTTTAACATTGCCGGCTAGAATATATTTTGATGAAACATTCAATCCAGGCGATGTTATAAAAGTTTATCAATATAGTAATCACGACGGTCTAGGTATTGAACGTGAAAATTATGATATTGTAGAACGTACACAAATGACCTTAGATTCTAAAGGATACTATGATTATAGAACCCTCAAAAATGGTTTACTCAGTCTTCGAAAAGAAGCAGTAAATATAAACTTTGTATGGATTAGTTTAAATGGTAAGTGGTTAACACCGACAGCTGATTATGTTTTACTAGAAAATAAGAAAACAGTAAAATTTATTACAACACTGAACGAGTTTGATGTAATTGACATTGTACATTTTGCTAGCCCGCCTATTACAACTAGATTTGGCTGGAGGCAGTTTAAAGATATGCTTAATAAAACAACGTACTTGCGATTAAGCAGTGAAGATGAGCATTACCTTGCTGAACCGCTAAGATGGTACGATAGAACTATTACAGTTACCGACGGATACGATAGATTACCTACACCGGAGATTAATAGTAAGACTCCCGGAGTGTTGTTTATTAATGGTGAACGGATTGAGTATCTACGCAGAGAAGGCAATCTACTAAAACAACTGCGCCGTGGTACTAGCGGTACAGGTATTAAGAACGAGTATCCTGCTGGAACACAGTTTTATAACCAAAGTATTGATAGTGTAATTCCGTATAAAGATACTGAAGAACGGGTAATTGCAAATTCTGGAAAGTATACAGATATGTCAACGTTATATCCGACTGATAGTTTAGATATAACAGTTGATAGTATTACATACAGCTTTAACAACAATACAGCATTTCCACTGCGAGTTACAGGAGTATATGAACAAATTGCAACACTTACAGGAACTGGGTTTAGACCTGAAGTTCAAGTCATTATGCAAGACGAAAACGGCGAAGCTAGAACACTTGAAAAAGTATCAAGTACAACAACTGAGATTCAATTCTACACTGAATCAATGCCAGTCGGCGCCTATGATATAGTAATATATAATCCTCGTGAAGAATCTCCAGCATTACGTGCAGAATCAAGTTTAGTAGTACCTAAATTATTGCCATATGTTCAAATATTGCTACCATTTGAACCAGAAGCATTTACTGACGTAGTTCAAAATCCTGCAGAAACAGGAGCTTGGTATCAAGCACCGTTTAACGAAGGCGGTATACCAGATGCATATAGACAGGCATTAAACATTGAAGTATTTGCAAATGGTAAAAGATTAAGAAAATCTTCAACTAAAGTATATGATGTTACCCTTGGTCAATACAGTCCAGATGGCGATACTGACGAACAGGCAGAATATGCAGTTAATATTAATGAAGGTGCGTATGTACGTTTAACAACTCCGCCAGAACCAGAAACTACACTAATAATTGTTAGAAAATTAGGTATAGATTGGAGGGAAGTTGAAACAACTTCACCGTTAACATTTAAATCATTAGGAAATTCTAATACAGATGTAGCTAATTTCTTACGTGGAAAGACAATTAATTTGCCGCGATAAATACATTGACAGGAAAAAATAAAAATGGCTGATAATTTTAAAGATACACAGGGAATAATGTTACAAGGACATATAAAGATCCACGATCCAGAATCGGGTGAAGTTATTGTAGACAAACGCAATGCTATCCATTATGAAAATATGAGTATATCCCTTGCAGAAAGTTTAAGTAACGCTGGCCAAGGCTGGATTAACGAAATGAGTTTTGGCAACGGCGGCACAAGTGTTGACCCTACCGGAGTTATTACTTACTTAACACCTAACTCAACCGGAGTAAATGCTAGTTTGTATAATCAAACATTTACTAAAGTAGTAGATGATCGAAGTGTTAATAACATTGACCCTTCGAGAAATAAAACAGAAATACGCCACATAAGTGGTACAAATTATACTGACATTCTTGTTACTTGTTTACTAGACTACGGCGAGCCTAACGGGCAAGATGCATTTGATACTGCTTCAAATGCAGATAACCTATATGTATTTGACGAATTAGGACTAAAGGCGTATAATGCAGACGGCACAGGCAGACTGCTTACACACGTTATTTTCCACCCTGTACAAAAATCACTAAACAGATTAATCCAAATTGATTATACTGTTAGAGTACAGAGTTTAACAGGTTTTAACGAGGTTTAATAAATGCCATATACAATTAATTATACAGATGTTGCAAATGATCGAGGCGCTATTACAGTTGAAGACGGTACAATTAACCGTGAAACTTCGTTAGGTTTTCCAGGACGTAATACTACATCTTATGGGGCAGTGGTTGCAGAAAACTTCCTTCACCTATTAGAAAATTTTGCAAATACAGCCGAACCTACTACTCCTACAGAAGGACAGCTATGGTGGGATAAAAGCCCCGGGCAAGAAGTTTTAAAAGTATACAACGGCACTAATTGGATTCCTTCGAGTGGAATTACAAAATCAATTGACACTCCTGCACTAGCACAAACTGGCGATTTATGGGTCGATACAGATAACCAGCAACTATATTTGTTTACAGGTGGCGGTTGGATTTTAGTCGGACCAAGTTTTTCCGAAGGTTTAGCAACTGGTGCAAAAGCAGAACAAATAGTTGGACAGAACAACGTTTTATATACTATATTGCGTATTGAAGTTGCCGGATCTACAGTAGGTATTATTTCAGGATCAGATGCTCCATTTGTGCCTAAAACAACTATTGCAGGTTTTGCAGTAATTAATCCAGGCTTTAATGTTATATCTCGAGATACAGATAGCGACGGTTTAAGTAATTATAAGTTTTTTGGAACTGCTGAAAAAGCAGAGAGTTTAATTGTTAATAATCAAGTTGTGGCTGCGGGAGATTTCTTAAGAGGAAACACTACTAGTACAACTACTTTTCCTTTAAACGTACAAAATAACCAAGGCATCAACTACGGAGTAAACGCTGAATTAACAGTTGGAGTTGAAGGCACTGCTGGTATTATACAACATAACGTAGGCGGTTCCAATATTGACTTGCGTGTAAGAAACAGTAATCAAACTAGAACTGTTATACGTGTTGATTCAAATTTAAGGGTAGGGGTTAATACCGAAGCACCAGAACAAGCATTAGATGTAGTAGGAACTATTCAAGCTAGTAATAGCCTATTAGTTAATGGAACTACACAAAGTACAACTATTAATAACGGCGCACTAATAGTGCGCGGTGGCGGAGCAATTAAACAGAATTTAAATGTAGGCGGCACAACAACACTAAGCGGATTGCTAACTACCCAGTCTATTGTACCAGACGATAACAATTTAAGAGATGTAGGCACAAATTTAAATAGATATAGAAATATATATGCTTCTACAATTACAGCAGGAAACGTCTTTGGTACATTAACCGGTAAACTAAATGGCAGTTCAACACAGTCAAACAAATTAACTGACAGAACTACCTTTATAATGGAAGGTGATGTTACCACAGTTGTTCCTATTAGTTTTGATGGATCTTTCCAAGATCCGCTGTTTAATAACGGTAACGGAATTACTCCTGGCGAACAACCGTTAATTAAGAAATTTCGCACAGAAATATCAAACCAGTTCATTAATTCTAAACCTGCAATATCAGATGTTAGTGCAAGTGATCTTATATTAGTAGATGATCGTACTAGTGCTGCACAGGGGCTAAAGTATTCAACTAAAGCAGATTTCTTAAAGACTATTCCTAGACTACCGGCTGGAGTTATATTACCGTTCGGTGGTAATAATATTCCTACTGGTTGGTTATTGTGTGATGGTACATTGATAGATTATAATATTTGGCCAGAGTTGTTTGCTTCAATTTCATATAACTTTAGAGCTTCATCTTCAATACCAGTTGAATTTAAAACATTCTTTGCATTGCCAGACTTTAGAGGACGAATGCCCCTGGGCGCAGATAATATGGGAGGCACTCCTGCGAATGTAGTGCAAGCTAATTCAGCAGACGTATTAGGCGTTGCAGACGGAAATGAACAAATTACAATTTCTGTAAATCAACTTCCGGATCACGTACACGATTTACAAGATGCAAGTCAAAACCAGTATTATGTATATCAAGATAGACAAGATCCAACATCGGATACCAACGTTGAGCAAGTTTCAGGACCGGGCGAACCTGGATCTGCACAAAGATTGTTAAACAGTGGCGGAGTAGAATCAGAAAACAACCAACCATTGGGTCAACCAATTAACATTATGCCGCCTACTGTTACAACAAATTATATCATATATAGTGGAAGAGAATAATGAGTTATAAAATTAATAAATCCAACGGTGATCTACTTATTGATTTAGTAGATGGTCAAATTGACGAAACATCAACAGACATAACTCTTATTGGAAGAAACTATAAAGGGTTTGGCGAAAAAGTTAACGAAAACTTTGTTAAAATAATGGAGAACTTTGCCAAGTCAAGCTCTCCAAGCTCTCCATTAGTTGGACAATTGTGGTACGATACTGCTGAAGAACGTCTTAAAGTTTATACAGGGCAAACTTTTAAAAGTGCTTCGGGGGCGTTAGTTAGTCAAACACAGCCTAACTTAGTTGCTGGTGATTTATGGGTAGACAGTTTTAATAATAAATTATATTTTTATGACGGTACTGATATTGTACTAGTTGGTCCGCAATATAGTGCCGGGCAAGGAAAAACTACAATTGAAGCATCTACAGTACTTGACGAAACCGGACAAGACCAGACAGTATTGTATATGTATATTGCAGGTCTACTTACTGGCATATTTTCGAGAACACAATTTAGACCAAAAGTTAATATTACAGGATATCCTATAGATGTAACTGACGTCAAGACACCCCAGAGGCAGATTATTCGTAGAGGGTTTAATCCAGTTGACTCGGGGTTTGCATACCAGGGCACAGCACAAAGTACACAGTCTCTTATCAGTGAAGCGGGCGAAGCTTTTACAGAAGCAAACTTTATGAAAACTGATAGAAATACCAGCACACTAGGAAGTTTAGCAGTTAAAAATGAAAATGGTCTAACTGTAGGGGTAAGTGATACTGTATATGCAGCTTTTAAAGTTAACAGAAACACTAATTTTACAACAGTTTTAGAAGTACAACAATCTGATAAAAACTTTTCTATAAGAACTAAACGAGGAAACTCGTTTGATGATGCATTTTATGTAAATACTGCGGTTAAACGTGCTGGTATTTTTACAAATGCACCTACTGTTGGGTTTGATGTTAATACTGATTTAAAAGTAAACGGCGATGCTGAAATTGTAGGTAACTTAACTGTACTAGGTGACACATTATTCATTGAAACTAACACTTTACAAATTCAAGATAAAAACATCGAACTATCAATAGTTGACGGCGCAGCAGCAGGCGACGACAATATAGCAGACGGTGGCGGCATTACACTAAAATCTACAGACGGCGACAAGGTAATAACGTGGATTAACTCTACTAATCGCTGGACATTTAATAAAGGTGTTGACCTAGAAACAGGAAATGATTTTAGCATTAATAACGTAGTAAAGTTATCAAGTGACAGATTGCATAATAGTGTACTGTATGCCAACGGTCTAGTACAAGTAGGTACTTTGCAATACCTAAATGTTCAACAAACAAATATTGTCGGATCCACTATAACTACATCAACTCCGTTAAACATTGCTTCGGTAGGTATTATTACAGTTAATGATCAGAAAATTACCGGAGTTACCAGCCCAATTGAAGCTGACCCAATTAGTACAGTTGCTACTAAGGGTTACGTAGATGTTGAAATTAAAAAAGAACCGGTCGTTGTTTCATTAGATACTACCGGTTTAAGCAATCCTGTGCCGCTTGCAATTGTAGGTTCAGTTGCAAACGACGGTCCGTACAACAGTGTAAAAGACATTTTAGAACAATTGTATAGTGCAGCAACTAAACAAGAAGATGTACTTGCAAAAGTTATATGTACAAATTATACTAACACAACAGTTACTAATATTGATGTTGATCAATTAGTTGACGATCCTGATAATCCAGGCGGGCCACAAATTAGTGCTGTAAGAAAGTCTTATATTAGCGTTTATGTTGATCCGCAAGACAGTACAACACCTCAATTAGAATCAGTAGTACAGGATATTGAGTTTTTACCAGTGACAGCATTGGCAGGATTTGTTCCAGACAGGGCAATAATGACGTTCAAAGTAATAGTCGGCGTTTGGGCGTGGCAATCAACAAATGCAATTTAAGATAAATACTAAGTCGCAATAGGGGTTAATAAATGGCATATACAATAGATACATACAGTAATAGTAGATCTTGGAAAATTGAAGATGGTACTATCGATCAAACAACTGATTTAAAATTAGTTGGTAAAAATTACGCCGGTTACGGCGAAATTCAAAATGAAAATTTAATTTTCTTACTAGAAAACTTTGCAGGTCAAGTAGAACCTCCTAGAAAGATTGCAGGTCAAATTTGGTTTGATAGCAGTAACAGTAAATTAAAATTTTATGATGGATTAAGATGGCGCACTACTGGGGGAGCAGAAGTAAGTTCTAGCGTTCCTACTGGGTTAAAAGAAGGCGACTTTTGGTGGGATACATCAAACGAACAGCTTTATACCTATAACGGCGGCGATTTTGTACTTATCGGACCCCAAAGTGCAGGATCAGGCCAAACACAAATTGTAAGTCGTTCAGTTCGCGACACAACAGGTGCTAGTAGAAATATTATTACAGCAGTTGTTGACGATGAAACAGTACTGACATTTAGTGCTCAAGATTTTACAATTGACACTAGTGATGTTGATTCAAATGTTCCAGGATTTGATAGAATACGTCCCGGACTAACCCTTAAAAATACAATTAATAGTTCAGGCGGCATTACTGCCGGTACGTTTAGGCTTTGGGGCACAGCATCAAACGCTGAAAAACTTGGCGGATTTGCTGATACTGAATATATAAAATCAAATAATGCAAACTTTACAGGACTTGCACGTTTTCCAGAAGCAGGTTTACAAATCGGCGACAGTGGTGATATTAGTATTAAAGTCGTTAATGATAATAGAGCAGTGTTTAGTAATGATAATGGCCAGTTTATTGACTTTAAGGCAAAAGACTTATTTGGTGCAGTTTTAAATCCGATTACTATTCGCTATGACGCAGTTATTCCTGGGTCATATGCTAATGCAACCATCGGCGGATCAGTCACCGCAGAAAGATGGAACGCAGTATATGCTGACAGACTTTCAGGAGTTTCAGATTTAGCTACAGCAATTCTAAGACCAAGTGCTGTATATGATGCTGATCCGGTAAGCGGAACATTACAAAATGCAAACGGCACTTCAAATGCATTATATCCTAGTGAAGCTACAGCAGCAAATACTATACCTATTAGAGATGTAAACGGAGACATTTTTGCAAGACGATTCCAAGGTATTGCAACAGAAGCGTGGTATGCTGACTTAGCTGAAAATTATACAACAGATCAAGAATATTCAGTAGGCACAGTTATGTGTGTCGGCGGCGAAGCAGAAGCAACAGCAGCTTCGGTAGGTAATACGGCTATTGGCGTAATTTCATTAGAACCTGCGTACTTAATGAACAAAGGGTGTGATGGACAAGCAATTGGTTTAAAAGGCCGTGTTCCTGTACGTGTAGTAGGTGCTGTTAAAAAAGGTGAACTAGTATATGTTTATAAGGACGGTTGTGCTAGTACAGAAATAAATGGCGGATCTATAGTAGGCATTGCTCTAGTGTCAAATGATAATACTGAAGAAAAATTAGTCGAGTGTGTACTTAAGGTATAAATAAAACTAGTATATAATAGGAACACAGGATGGCAGTAAACGCAGACACACGAATCACCGCAGCACAGTTTAATACTTTACAAAATAAGGTATCGAGATTGCTCGGAACCGGTACTGGACAAAACGGATATGGACAACTTTTAAATAGTAGTCCTGTCGCTGCCGAAAGTATTGTATATGCTAGTGATATGAATAAACTTTTGTTAGACGTTAACAGAATTTCTATTCACCAATCAGGAAGTGCAAGTTCGCTAGGAAATATTTCACAAAGTTCTTTAATTTTAGCCAACGAAAACACTGTGGGTGCCGGGAACGGTATTAATCAGTACTTAACAGAAGTTGAAAGATTAGAAAGTGATGCTGCTATAGTCGACGGCACACAAATAACTATAGAAACATTAGATTCGGATAGTAGATTTTCGCCGTGGAATGGACAACTATCACATAGTTTTACTCTAACATTTGATAACGCTGACCATAGACGAGCATATTTTAATGCAGGCGGACAAATTTATATTAGTGCGCAGCTTGAAAGCCCCGGAGGCGGCGATTGGGTAGAAAAAGCAAACGACTGGAAAACAATGCTTACTAATATAGGTATTCTTCAGTTTAAATCGAATACTACATCAAAAACTGGCTTCGGAGGAACGTTATTTCCGGTTGCTCCTAATACGGCAATTGGAAACTATCAATTAACCGCCGGGCTTCAGATGTTGTATGAAAGACTAGGTAATGATAACTATGCAGAAAATAGATATCTTGTTTATGCAAAAGAAACTAGTTCGCGTGCAATACAATTTGTTGTACAGTTTCAAGATCAAGACGAAGGCGATCCTAATATTGATGAATCTATACCTGGTACTCTTGTTAGTAGAGTTCAGTTGCGTCGACCATCAGGCATTTATGTAAATGTTAAAGCACCGAGTTATTCCTTACAATCAAGTCTTGAAGTAGGAGATTAACGTATGGCCACAGTAGGCTCACAAATTACCAGTCAAGAATGGCAGGACGCCTTTGCTAGAATTGCTCAAGTTCTCGGCAACGGATCAGGACAGACCGGTTATGGCCAATTTATAGAAGAACAAAGCATTCGCGGCAATCTTAGTCCAAACGATGAACTAATAGGAATAGAAGAATGGAACGGATTGATTCGCAATATTAACCGATGCAGCCAGCACCAATCTAATACTAATCAGTCAAATTTTACGTTAACATCGGGTAGAATTATTGGAGCGGACGTAGATGCTGCATCTGCTACTTTTACTGGCGATACTTATACACTTGTAGGTGCAAATACAGGCCGCGGCGTTAATGATATTTTAGATGATATAACAGTTATAGAATCTAATGCAGCACTACTAGCCTCTGGACAATTTACCTTAACTACTGGAAGAGCGTTTTTAGAAAGCCAAAGAAATTCGCCTTGGGGCGGCGACGGCGACCCCGATGACCTAATTTATTGTGACCTTAATGTAGTTTTTCCTGGTGGTTACGAAACAACTAATAGCGTTGGTAGCTCAGACGCCGGCGGGGACGATCATAGGCGACACTTTTTTAATGCAGGCGGCGATATACGGTTGTCGTTTAGCAGTACTAATTTGAGTGTTAAAGATCAAAACTGGGCTACATTGTTACAAGGCGCAGGCACAGTTATATTCGGTAAAAATTCTACTACTTCGACTGGCAGCGGGCTTGCAAGAGACGGCGCTACAGATGTAGACGGCGGCGGCATTGACAGTGCTTACGGAAATTATCAATTAACTACTAGTTTTGCAACAATATTTAGAAAATACGGATCTAGCGTCTATGCAGCTAACTATGTACAAGTACAAGCTAGACGAGTAGGCACAGATACTATACGATTCCGTGTTCAGTTTTTTGATAACGCTGAAGGAAATCCTAACTTTGACGAGCGAGTATTGCTTACATCTGGTTCAGTTATGAAAGCTGGCATTGACCTAAAACGTCCCTCGTCTGCTACAGGAAATGTCAATGTTCCTGAGCCTACTTCACTAGTAGTAACAGAATTTAATAATACCTAAAGTCAGCTCTTGACAATTTAATAATTTGAGTGTATAATTATATATATATACTTAGAGGATTATCTTATGGACACACGTTTAGAAAAGGCTTTAGAGTTTTCTAACTATATGACAGTGTTAAACAGTCAAAAACGAATTATTAGAGAACAATATTTAGAAAATTGTATGCACTATCTTAATGGCGGCAAGTTTTCTGTTACTAGAGAGCTTGTAAACTTTTGCCATATGTTAGTTCAATCAGGACAAGAAGATGCGGTTCTTATTGATGATAACGAAACTCCAATTAAGGTAGATAGTATTAAAGAATTTTTAAATAATATTTTAGACATCTATTTTACATCTAGTAATGAATATTTAGACAAATATAACGATCTCAAAGTAAATAGATCGGTTGAAGGTTTAGTCGATCTATGACAAGGGGAGTAGTTCTGTTTGCACAAAATAATCATTCTATTGATTATGTTAAGCAAGCAATTTACTGTGCAAAGAAAATTAAAAAACATCTAAAGTTGCCTGTGGCAATTGCAACTGATAATATTGAATATCTCAATACTACCTATCCGTATCATAGCAAATATTTTGATCACGTTATTGAGTTAGCGTGGAAGGAATGTAAACAAAAACGCATATACCGAGATGGTACAATGAGTGATAGAGACCTTGAATGGCGAAATCACGACAGAGGCACTGTGTTTGATATTACTCCGTTTGAAGAAACATTAGTAATGGATACAGATTTTTTAGTAGGAAACGATACATTCTTACACGCTTTTAATACTCCTGAAGACTTTTTATTATATCGAAATGTTACTGATCTAAATTTAGATCGAGCTAATAAAAACTTATTTGATAAAATAAGTGATAGAAGCGTAGATATGTATTGGGCTACAGTTTTTTATTTTAAAAAAACTCCACGTAATAAAGTGTTATTTGACTTAATAAATCATATTAAAGAAAATTGGTTATACTATAGACTAGTGTATCAGATATCTGATATAACATATCGAAATGATTTTAGTTTTAGTATAGCAATACATATACTAAATGGACATCAAACTACTAACTGGCCAAAAACAATGCCGGGTAATTTATGGTTTACTACCGATGCTGACATACTAATAAAAATGGACAATGAAGCATATACATTTTTAATAGATAAAAAAGATTGGAAAGGACATTATAATGTTAGTAGAATAAAAGATGCTAATATTCATATTATGAATAAATTTAGTCTTGATCGGGCAATAAGCGAGGTCTTAAAAGATGAGTAAAGGATTTTGTTTATTAGCACAGAATAACAGCAAGACTAATTATGTACGCCAAGCGTATGCACTTGCATTAAGTTTGCACAAATACAATACAGATCAAAAGATTAGTTTAATAACAAACGACATAGTGCCAGCAGAATGGCAAAGTGCATTTGACCAAATTATTCCTATCCCGTGGACTGATAGTGCAGCTGATAGTAACTGGAAAATAGAAAATCGTTGGAAAGTATATCACGCTAGTCCGTATGAAGAAACTATTGTGCTAGAAGCCGATATGCTTATTTTAAGTAACATTACACATTGGTGGAATGAGTTATATAAACACGAATTATTTTTTACAAGTAATGTACTTACATATCGAAAAGAAGTAGCATCAAGCAGATATTATCGAAAAACATTTGATGCAAATGACCTACCTAATTTATATAGTGCATTACATTATTTTAAAAAGGGCAATACTGCTAAAGAGTTTTATACATTGTTAGAAATAATAATAAACAACTGGGCTTTATTTTATAGTAAGTATGCTAAGGAAGAATATCAAAAATGGTGCAGTATTGATGTATGTGCAGCAATTGCAAGTAAAATTCTAGGAAACGAAAAAGAGATAACAAATTCTAGTAGTTTCATTACAATGACACATATGAAACCAGCTGTGCAAAACTGGCAAAATGTTCCGTCAAAATGGACAAGCGTTCTTGGAAAATATTATCGAAACGACGGTGTATTGTTATTAGGTAATTTCTTACAAACAGGTATTTTGCACTATGTAGAAGACGAGTTTTTAACAGATGAAATTATAGGAAAATTAAAATGATAGAACAAAAATTTTATCTTAATTTTCGAGAAGACACTGGCTCAATTTGGAAAGTTACAAACGAGTTAGATGTGTCATCACCGTATATGGAAATTGACAAAGATACTATGTTAGATTTTGCCGAAGAAAGAAAGAATCTTGCCGATTACATTGCAATACCTAGCGACTCTGGTAAAAGTAAGTTTGAATTAAAAATTAAGCACAAAACATTAGAAAGTTTTGATGTAGATAAAAGTATCCATCAATTGCCTAAAAATTTAGAAAACGAAAGTTTAATTTTTTACATTATACAAGATATAAAAAACGCAACTTGGCGTGCAAAACTATCTCCTAATTTAAAAGATTTATTAAACAGCACTGCATATTATAAAGATAAAAATCATATAATTTTTGTCACGCAACAGGACGATCCTAATATTCTTCTTGACACACTTACTGTTAAATTTTCAGAGGCGTTATCTAATACTGAATGCGTTATTCAAAATACAAATAAAGAGGTTGCTCAACGGACCGATGTGAGTGTATACTGTGGTAAAGTATTTGAAAATTACAGCCATATTATGGAAGAATAATGACTAATAAAATTAAAATTGTAGATCAAGATATTATATTTTTATCATACGACGAGCCAAATGCTGAAAAAAACTATTCAGACTTATGTAGTAAAGTACCCTGGGCAAAACGTGTACACGGCGTTAAAGGCAGTGATGCAGCACACAAGGCCTGTGCAGCTCTAAGTGAAACTGAATATTTTATTACTGTAGATGCAGATAATATTGTAGATCCAGAATTTCTTAATCAAGAAGTTGATGTTGATGCGCTTGGACTTACACCCGAACACGTTTTTAGTTGGTGCGGCAAAGTACACGTTAACGGGTTAATGTACGGTAACGGCGGATTAAAAATGTGGACACGTAAGTTTGTACACAATATGAAAACACACGAAAATTCGGACGTTAACGATGAACGTGGCAAAGTAGAGTTTTGCTTTGATGACAAATATTATCAATTTAACGATAGCTTTAGTACTAGTTATACAAATGCATCACCTTGGCAAGCCTGGAGAGCAGGATTTCGCGAAGGCGTTAAGATGAGTTTAGATCAAGGAGCAAAGGTACTAGACTTGCGTTCTGTATGGTGGCAAAACTATGATAGACTGTTAGTGTGGAGTCAAATTGGAGCAGATGTAAATAACGGTATATGGAGTATACTAGGCGCACGTCAAGGTTGTTATATGACAAACTGCACAGATTGGGACTATGCAAACGTGCGTGACTTTGAGTGGTTGAATAATTTTTGGGAAAGTGACGTTAAGCATTTAAATGCTGAAGACGAATCAATTAGACTTGGATTAGAAATACTTAAAGGAACAGGCGTAGATATTTCTACTAAGCCATTAGATGCAGAACAGAGTAAATTTTTTAAGCAAGTTTATAATAATAGTCCGCGGATTTTAAGAAGAGCTAAATGAGTAACGAAGATAAAATAGTAGTACTACAAGACAAGCGAAATAAAATTAACAATGTAAGTTGCAGTTTTTGTACGGCTAAGTGGTTGCAGACTACGCTAATGCTTCAAAACGGATATAATCATAGTTGCCATCATCCTGCTCCGCATAAGATTCCACTAGAAGAAATTGAAGCAGACCCTGCGGCATTGCACAACAGCAAGTTTAAAAAAGCACAACGTGCTAAGATGCTTGCAGGCGAACGTCCTAGCGAATGCAACTATTGTTGGAAGATTGAAGATTTAAATAAAGACTATTTTAGTGACAGGCATTATAAAACTAGTGATACGTGGGCTTGGGATAGATTTGAAGAAATTGCAAAAAGTGATCCACAAGACAATGTTTATCCTAGTTACTTAGAAGTTAGCTTTAGTAATGCTTGTAATTTTGCGTGTGCCTATTGCAGTCCAGAAATTAGTAGCAAATGGATGGAAGACATCAAACAAAATGGTCCGTATCCGACTACACACGGTGCTCATAATTTAGACTACTTAAAAGAAACAGGTAAAATGCCAATACCCAATAGGGAACATAACCCTTATGTAGAAGCATTTTGGAAATGGTTTCCTGACGCCTTGCCGCATTTGAAAGTATTGCGTATTACAGGAGGAGAGCCTACAATGTCAAAAGACACCTGGAAGCTCTTAGATTACCTAATTGTAAATCCTCCTAAAGGATTAGATATTGCAATCAATACTAACGGGTGTGTTGAAGAAAAACTAATATCTAAATTAATTAATAAAGTTAATGCGCTTGCAGATGTCGGTGTAAAAGTTGACATTTATACTAGTTTAGAAAGTACAGGAAAACAAGCTGAATATGCTCGTGACGGATTAAACTATTACGATTGGATTGAAAATATAGAGCGTATTCTTAAGGAAACAAAAAGTACGGTTGCTATTATGACGACTGTTAATGTTTTAAGTCTAACAACATTTGTCGACTTTATTATGACAGTAATGGATTTACGTAGAGTACATAACACTAGCTTTGAATGGAACAGAGTACCGCTTAGTATTAATATAATGCATTGGCCCCCGCACTTACAATGCACACTATTAGATAAAGAAGATCGCATTAGAATAGCCGACACTATTGAAAATGTCTGCAAAAGTTGGCTCAAATACGTTAGCCCTGAAAAGTTTGCTAGAATTTATTTAGAAGAGTTTGATCAAATACAACGATTGTGCGATTACTTGCGTACCTCTGAACCAGCTATAGAGCACAGGCAGGACTTTGTTCGATACATACTAGCATACGATAAAAGAAGAAACAAGAATTTTGCAGAAATATTTCCGCAATATACAAAATTACTAGAGGAATGGGATGCCAAAACAGACTGACGAAACACTACAGCAGTATAGAGATAGAGTCTTAGATTCTAAATCTAAAAGTTTCTGCGGCGCCAAGTGGTATAACGCTACAACGTGGTTAGGCAGTGGCACAACAGCTAGTTGTCACCACCCACCAGCACACAAAATTCCTATTATTGAAATTCAGGAAGACTTTACTGCCATTCATAATACCAAGCACAAAAAAGAAATGCGTCGACAGATGCAAACTGGTGAACGCCCTGCAGAGTGTGAGTACTGCTGGAAAATGGAAGATATGAAAAAAGATGCAGTAAGCGATCGGACATTTAAGAGCATTATTTACTCTGATGAAGAATTGCAAGCAGCATATAATGCAGACTGGAACGAAAGTGTTAATTTAAAAACATTTGAAATTGCGTTTGACAGAACTTGTAATTTAGCGTGTAGCTATTGTAATGCAAGTTTTTCAACTACTTGGGCTAAGGATATTAACAAAAACGGTCCTTATATAAATCTTGTAAGTGATGGCGCAGGCGCATTTAAACAAAACGGCGATTGGACACAACCTTATAAGAATGATGATGATAATCCTTACATTCAGGCATTCTGGAAATGGTGGGATAACGGCCTAAGTGAAAGTTTAGAAGAACTGCGTATTACTGGCGGCGAGCCATTAATGAGCGGAAACACTTGGAAACTGTTTGACTGGTTTGAATCACAAGACAGCAATATGCGATTTGCAATTAACAGCAATCTAATTGCTAAAAAAGATATTGTTGATAAGTTAATTGCTAAGACGCAAAACATCAAACACTTTGAATTGTATACTAGTTGTGAAGCAATAGGTGCGCAAGCTGAATATATTCGTGACGGCCTAGACTATGAAATGTGGTTAACTAATATCAAGCGTATGCTAACAGAATCAAATCATAAAGGCATACACATTATGATGACAATTAATAGTTTATGTTTGTTTAGCATTACTGATTTTTTAGATGAAGTATACAAACTAAAAGAACTTACACAAAGCAGAACACCTACGGTAAGTTTAAATTTGTTGCGTTTTCCAAGTTTTCAAAGTCCGTTAGCATTGCCTAATCATATTAAAGACTACTGTCATAACAATCTAAATACTTGGTGGCAGGCAAATAAACACAAAGAAGGCTGGCACGAGTTTGAACGTGCAAGTATTGAACGCTTAATAGATTATCTTGTTACTGTAGATGCTCCGCATAGACGCACAAGTAATCCTGTGACATTATGGCGAGACTTTAAAACATTTTATGCACAATATGATAAACGTAGAGGGAAGTCTTTAGATGTATTCCCTGCAATATTAACTAATTGGGTTGCTAGTATTCCTGACACTGATGCAAGTATCTTAGAACTTGCAGAACAAGAAGGCTGGATATTAAAACCTGACAATAAAAATATCGACGAGCCACTAGCAGCTTATGACAAATAAAGTTGGACCATACTTTTGTACAGCACCTTGGACACACACCTACGTTAGCCCGCAAGGAGAACGTAGGCTGTGCTGTGCAAGTAGAGAAGATGCAAGTTTTCAAAAGCAGTATATTGATGCCGGCGATAAAGACAATGCAGAATTTGCTCCAAATTCACTAGAAGAACATTGGAACAGCGAGTATATGAAAGATATTCGTAAACGTATACTTGCAGGAGAAAAGATTAGTCAGTGTGACGTCTGTAACAATCAAATTCTAAATTTACATACTTATAAAACCTATTTTACTAACACATTATTTCCGCATAAAATAGAAGACATTATTGCAAGTACAGATTCTTCAGGCTATACAACTATGCAGCCTATTAGTTACGATTATCGTATTAGTAATTTATGTAATTTTAAATGTAGAATGTGCGGTGAACAACTAAGTTCGAGTTGGGAAGCTGAAAAGATTAAACACAATGTTGTAAACTTTGAGCGTGAAAAGTGGATGGTTCCTAATACACGTAAGAAGATTGCTACATTCCAAAAAGAAGTACTAGAAGCAGAGCTACAATCAGCAGTAGATAAAGGTATAGTTGAAGAATTATACTGGGTTGGCGGCGAACCTCTTATGTATGATATACATTGGCGCATAATGCAGCAGCTAGTAGATACTAAGCAAAGTGAAAACGTAGTAGTACGTTACAATACAAACTTATCAAGAACTACTTACAAAGATTATAAGTTATATGATATGCTTGATAACTTTAAACGTGTTAATATATGTGCTAGCATTGACGGAGTAGGAGCAGTTGGCGAATATATTAGAACTGGATTAGACTGGAACTCCTGGCTACAAAACTTTAAAGACGGAATGTTCTTAATAGACAAATACGGCAATGACGCAATGGTGTTTGATGTAACCTTAACAACGCCGGGATTGTTTGATTTACGTGCAATGTTTGATAAAGTTACAGAACTAAATGTAAAAAGTTACTTTAAAATTACTTTTGCATTTGATCCTAGTGTAATAATGAGCCCAATGTGTTTGCCTAGAGCAGTACTAGATGAGCAAATACAAAATTTACTTGACTATATTAAGCCAAGGGTGACAGCGAAGACTCAAGTATATCAAGAAACACTAGAAAATATGCTTATTCGTCCTACGTTTGAAGAAGAATATCCTAATTATAAAGACGGATGGCGCCGAGGTAAAAAGAACATACTGTTTCTAGAAGGTATACGACAACAATCTGTTACATTTAGAGAAACTTTAAGTGTTGCAGGAAAAGAATGGTGGGATTCAATTGAGTAAAACATTTTGCCCTTTACCGTGGACACACTTAGCAACACACCCGCACGGTAGTGTTACCCTTTGTTGCGAAAGTAATATGACAAATCGTGCAAGCGAGTCGCAAAATTTACCACGTGAGTTTGTTACATTACATAGTTCAAAATACGATTTTAATAAAATTATGAACAGCGACTTGTTTAAACAAGTACGTAAAGATATGCTAGATGGAAAAATGCCATCGGCGTGTTCAAAGTGTTATAAATTAGAAGAATTAGGTAACGAAAGCAAGCGCACCCGTGATACAAAGCTATTAGAGTTTAGTATAGATGATGCACACAGTATTACATCTGCAGACGGCACACTTACTTCGGTTAATTTTGAATTTATTGAACTAAGATTAGGCAATCATTGTAATTTAGCGTGTCGTAGTTGTAATCCTCAGAGTAGTACTAAGTGGATAAGCGACTGGGAAAAACTAAACGAGCGTAAATTTGATATGCCGCAAAGTCTGTTTGACTGGCCACTAGACGAAAATTTTTGGGCAAGCCTAGCAGAACACTGCAATACTACTCGTAAAGTATACATTAACGGCGGTGAACCGTTGCTGGTTGACAAACATATGCGTTTCTTAGAGTTTTTAATTGCTAAAGATTTAGCAAAGAATATCACACTGGTATACAGTACTAACTCAACTGTTACGAATAACAAATATATCGAACTATGGAAACAATTTAAGCAAGTTGAGTTTATGATTAGTATCGATGACTTATACGAACGCAATAATTACCTACGACATCCTGCAAAATGGGACAAAACTATGGCAGCATTTGATTGGTTGCATAATTTAGGTCATAAGTCGTATGTATTGCAAACTATAAGTATAATGAATATCTACTACATTAAAGAGTTTTGGGAGTTCTTTAACAGCAAAGGTATAGGTGTTTCACACAATATGGTACATCATCCTAACTTTTATAGTGCAGCAAATGCCCCAGAACACGCCAAACGTGCAGCATTAGAAAAAATTGTTGATATGCCATTCTATCATAACATAAATAATTTTTTAAGTCAAACAGCAGACCCGGTTGCATTCAAACAGTTCTTTTTAGAAAACGAACGTTTAGATATTATTAGAAACCAAAGTTACGCAGACACGTTTAAAGAATGGTATGATAAACTTATATTACGATAAAATAATTGATGGAGTTCCTGCACCAAACGGATCTACAAACATCGGGCTAACAAGCGATGCTCGACGAATTCCGTATGTGCGTAATTGGGGAATAGAATCCCCAATTAATCCTGTAAACACGTTTTATTTTGTAATGAAAGCAAATAAGCTTGTAATAAAATTATATACAGAAAAACAAAAAGCTAAAAATTTATTCTATCCTATAGAGTTAAGCGACAGTATGTATAGCTGGAACAGAGATCTAACTCAGATAATTTCGCCACGTGCTAGGCAGCTTATAAAAAAAGGTCGAATGAAATTGTTAATCTTAGCTCCAATGTTTGTAGGCAATTATTGGAAGGCAAATGAACTCAAAAAAAGATTATTTGAAATTGTAGATTCGGGCATTCCTAAAGATAACATATATGTTATACTAGGAGATATTAAATGTACCTATAAACATTTGTTAGGACTAAGGCACGTATATGGAATTGATTGGGGACAAATCTATTCTCAAATAATATACAAGGTTAGATTTGGCCAATCAGATCTAGAATGGATTGCACCGCAGCATAAAGATTTTTTATTTAATGCTAACGATAAATTAATTGATCATAACAACTGGAATAACAAGTTTTTATTTAATGTAACAACTACTAATTATAGAGAACACGACATATCTTTATACTTAGAACTCGAATACAGAGGTTTATTAAAACACGGTAATTATATTTTTAATATTTCTAATTATAAAGTAACAGAGCTTAACGATAATCATATTAATCCAAGAGCACCAATGCTTGAAAAACAGTACAAGCGCAATATATACAAAAATTTAAAAACTTCAACTAACTCTAATAATACAGATATATTAGCATATAGCAATAGTCTTTTAGAAAATACAGTGGTGTCGATTATATGCGACGATGTGTTTGTAGATACATACACACCTTATAGAGATGAAATTGCAGTAATGGCCCCAGGATTTAAAATATGGCAGAATATTGCATTAGGACATCCTTTTATGATACTAGGGAGTGTAGATACAATGAATTATTTAAATAATCAAGGTTATTTTAGCTGTAATGAATTAATTAATCAAAGTTATGATAGCGTATATAATGCAGCTAACCGGTCAAGCGAAATAGTTAACAATTTACAATCTTTGCATAATTCTTCAGAAGAACTATTAATATCTCGTATGAAGGAGTCTATCCCGTATTTGAAAAAGAATCAACAAATATTTTTTGAAAGAACAATGCAGTCAACATTTTTAGAATTATTTGTTGACATACGATATGAATGAGCGTATACTATAAGTATGTCTGATATTGTCTTTATTAGTAATAACTCTAAATATGCAAGTAAATCTTGGGAAGTTCTAAAGGCTGCATATCCACGGGCTAAAAAAGCAGAATCATTTGAGCAAGCACGACAAAAAGTGTTTACAAAAATGTTTTGGGTAGTTTGGCCGGACACTGAAATTGATATTAATTTTAAATTTGATTATGTTGCAGACGAATGGAGTCAAGAATACATTCACGTATTTTTAAATGGCAGTCATCGAGATGGTATAATCCTTGCGCCTAAACATATAAGCATAAGTGACCGAGAATTAAGACATCGATTCTTTTTAAATAAAAAAGAAGTTGATATAGTAGCAAGCAATCCTAAACCGTTTGATTTATTCTACGTTGATACTTGGGAAGAGTACGAACACGCATTAGAAAATAGCTCAACAGAATTGTTTTGGGCAGTATCGCATAATTTGTCTTACAATAAAAAATTTATTAATGATTTTTATTTTAGTCATCATAATAGTTATGATAGGAAAGAAAACCACGCATTTGTTCATCGCGTAAACGAAAAAGATTTATACAATGGAGTATTTTTATGTTCAAAACATAAGCCGCTTAATAAGCGCCAAATTGAATATAGATTTCTTGTAAATGCTAAACAATGGAATAATGTAATAAGCGGACCGTGTAAGTATCCTATTTGTACAATTACAAGTTATAATGATTATCTAGATATGCTTGATAACGTAGAGACTGAAATGTTCTGGATGATACCGCAGCATATATTAGTAAGAAACAATTTTAACTTTGATTTATACTTCAGCCACGATAACGAATATGATAGAAAAATAAATCACGTATTTAAGAATGGAAATTTTTATGATGGATTGGTTCTGTGTTCAAAACACAGTGTAATTAGTGAACGTGAATACAAATACCGATTTATAACTAACAAAAAAGAACACGATATTGTTGCTAGTGATACATTAGAATATGATAAAATTGTAGTTAACAGTTACGAAGAATTTGTTGAAGCAAAGAAAAAAGTAGCTACTGATTTCTTTTATGTCATATCTAATGATGTAGAAATTAACTGGAATTTTAATTATCATATTCCTTATTACGAACGTGATAATATACACGTATTTAAAAACGGAAAGTATCACGATGGCATATTTTTAATACACAAAGATAAGCAACTTGCACAACGCGAGTTTGACTATAGATTTTTTGTAAACAAAAAAGAAATTGATATATTAGCATCGCAACCTAAGCAGTATGACATTGTGTTCATATCTTATAATGAGCCTAATGCAGAAGACAACTTTAATGCTTTGCAGAAACGATTTCTAGCAGTAAAGCGTGTACACGGAATCAAAGGAATTCACCAAGCACATATTGCTGCTGCAAAACTATGCAACACTAATATGTTTTGGGTAGTGGACGGCGATGCACAAATTGTAGAAGATTTTGATTTTAATTACCAAGTGCCTAAATGGAAAAGAGATCAAGTATTTGTATGGCGCAGTTGTAATCCTACAAATAATTTAGAATATGGATACGGCGGAGTTAAATTGTTTCCAGTAAAAGAAACAATCAATATGGATGTTACAAAAACGGATATGACTACAAGTATTAGTTCTAAATTTAATGCAATAGAACGTGTAAGTAATATTACCGTGTTTAATACAGATGCATTTAGCACTTGGAAAAGTGCTTTTAGAGAATGTGTAAAATTATCAAGTAAATCAATTAGAGGTCAAGTAGATAATGAAACAGAAGAAAGATTGCAAGTTTGGACAACTGTTAATAACGGAGCAGAGTTTGGAGAATATGCTATTAATGGTGCTATCAGCGGCAATAATTACGGTAATGAGTTTAAGTATTGCCCAGATAAGTTAAATTTAATTAATGACTTTGATTGGTTAAAGGAGCAATTTGATGCAACGTGTAACTGACATTAGAACAGTTCATATTGAGCTTACTGATAAATGTCAAGCACAGTGTCCAATGTGTGCTAGAAATTATCACGGCGGCGCCACCCGTCCGTTTATACGTAACGGTGATATTAGTATAGAACAGTTTAAAGAATGGTTTCCTAGACAGTTCCTGGCGCAGTTGCATAACTTCTATAGTTGTGGAAACTACGGTGATCCTGCATTTGCAAAAGATTGTTTAGAAATTTATGCATATGTAAGAGAATGTAACCCAACAGTGCGATTAGCAATACACACTAATGGAGGAATGCGTAATCCTGAGTGGTGGAGTAAACTTGCTCAGTATAACATTGAAGTAATATTTGCAGTAGATGGGTTTAAAGGTAAACACGAGTTATATCGCAAGAACACAAAGTTTGATAAAGTTATTGAAAATTTAAAAGCATTTATTGCTGCTGGCGGCAACGCTCGAGTTGATAGTTTAGTATTTGCACATAACGAATACGAAGTAGACGACCTTGAAACATATCTTCTAGGATTAGGAGTTAACTGTGTTAATTTTGTAAGTACTACACGTTTCTATGAAATGAAAGAATACGAAGTACACGACAACAGCGGCAATGTAGAATACACAATTAAACCTGCACAATTAGATAGATTTAAACGGACACCTAGTAAAAGTTTAATTTCGTTGGTAGATAAAGATGTTAGAAATAGTGCAATAGCATCAGTAACTATACAACCTAAGTGTGTTTCTGAACAAGGGATTTATGTTGATCCGTATGGAGATATATTTCCGTGTTGCTGGTTAGGCAGCGATTATTTAGAACAACCTATTGAAGAAAAATTACCAATACATTATTTAAGAAATTTAAGTGTAGAAAATACTAAAGATATTTTACAAAGAGTTGGGGTACCTAACTGTTCTAGTGGCACGCTACGGTCTTCGGATATTCTGTTTAAACTTCTAGCCGAATACTGGAATGGTAAAGATAAATGTTTAACGTGCGCAAGACAATGTAGTAAATTAGTTTACGAAAATAATAATAAATATGAATAGTTTTCAAGATATACCTTTTGACAATATAGTAAGGTTTGGCCAGAAAACCCTCCTAGACCGCCGTCTTTTTACA
>TARA_R110000868_G_scaffold64597_2_pt1 | contig 47604 bp, 41 predicted proteins | sample TARA_R110000868 | Tara Oceans TARA_R110000868 (sample SAMEA4397489) | marine metagenome | biome: Polar Biome; feature: [SRF] surface water layer (ENVO:00010504); material: water (ENVO:00002006), including particulate matter (ENVO:01000060) such as... | depth 5 m | reverse complement strand
ACAATTCATCGGTAAGCTTCGCGCTAAAGGTCTAGACCTTAACCGTAAGATGCTTTCTGAAATCGCTGCACGTGATGCTGTTGGTTTCAAAGCTATCGTTGAAGCAGTAACGAAGTAAGTAAAAAAAAGATTCTTTAAAGAAGGGCTCCCAATCGGGAGCCTTTTTTATTTTAGAGGCCCAATGAAACTTCTTCTTATTCTCTTCGTTCTCTTTCCTTTCTCCGGTTACTGCTTTGAGCTTCTTCGCTCGGCTACTTTTTCTCTAGACACAATCTCAAGCACCAGTGATCTTCGTACCAAAGAGGAGGAAATTCTGTTTGCCTTTGAGCCCAATGTCAGTACAGGTTTTGGTCTTGCTGTCGAAACTGAATATATAAGTGTTGGTTACGTTTTTTCAGGTGGAGACCCGCAGCAAAAAGATCAAGAGGAGAGTCGCTTTCGCGATATAAAGTTTGATCTAGCGTTTTACGATTTTGATATCAGACTTAATTATCAAAACTATAAAGGCGCCTTGGTAGATTCAGCTGGTCTTAAAAAATTCTATCGAGACTATGAAGTTAAATCTAAAAATCTACGGGCTAATTATTATTTTAACAAAGATATTTTAAAATTTGTTCGCGATGGAAAGGCGCTAACCAATCAAGCTGGCACTAATGATGGCTACTTGAGTTTTAGCAGTTGGTTTTTAGGGTTAAACCTAGATAAACGTGAAATTGCACTGCCAGGGGTTCTTGCATCAGAACACCAAGCTCGATTGGATGAAAAAGGTGTTGTTTATAATAACTCGTTTGATGTTTTTAGTTATGGCCCCTTGGCCGGGTTTGATTACTTTATGTTCTACGACCGCTTTTTTCTTCGTGGCAAGTTTGCAGTAGGACTAAGTTTTCAAGGTAGTGGTAAGACGGCCAATCAGTACGAAATTGCATTTGGGATAGGGATTGGGATTAAAGAGGATCACGCTTTTTCGATAAATGTTGATGCCTATATTATGAGCTTTAAAGAGGATAGTCAGGTGATACAAAATCAAAATAACCAGACCACTCTCGAGTATAATATTGCTTTTTAGTTGCAGTTAAATTCTAAGCTCGTGGCGACACTTTCAGCAACGGTGTTAAGCAGGTGTCGAACAGCTTTCTTATTTTGAGGAAGCAGATGGCAGGTATTTTTGGCCAGTTCCTCTAGCTCCATGGCATTGACGTCAATGTACTTCACTCTCTTGGCCATCTCAACGGCCTTAGACTGATCACTTGAACCCAGTAACTCTTTGGCCACTCCAATAAGTTGGTCGCGACGAGATTGACTTTGTTTGCTCTGTCCTGCGAGTTGTGACAATGCGCTGGCTGAGGCTTGCGGTAATAGAGATGGGGTGCGCTTTAATAGCCTTTCATAAGTTGAATCATCTATAGGAGAGCTCAGTCTTAACTCGAGTGCCATTCTTTGAATTGTTTCATTTTGGATGGTTAGCATCTCTTCTAATAGTTCACCAGAGAGTTCATTGGCTTCTAGCTTTCCATCTTCTTGTAAACGCACCAAGAGAGTTAGGTCGCGCTCTAATTGACCATGAGAGGGGGTATTGCTTTCATCAAAATAGGGAGAGTTTGGATCAGGCTTTTCTCCGCAAAGATCCTCGATCAAACAATCTTTGAGACGTTTGGCATCGGCGCTTAGGAGCTTTATAAGCTGCGCTTCTTTGCCATTAAATTTATCTAAAAGCTGATCATCTCCAAGCTTTAGATCTCCCAAATCAACATTTACTGAAGACTCGTCTGCTTTGGCAGAAGAGGTTGAAACGGGAAATGGCACTTGATCATCAGTTTGATCTATCGACTTCGAAGTTTGTTCGACTTGTTTGGCCGCTTCTTGCCTGGCCAGCTGGTCATTTTCTTGTCGACGTAAACTTGCCCAAGCGAAAAGACCAGCAACAATAATAAACCAAGCGACTAAAAGTTTTTTTCTCAATTTTCACCCTCGACATCAACATATTGGCCATAGACCCAACCTTTGACAGGTGAGCTTAAGCGGTACCATGGATGTTTAGAGTTTGAACTATTCCATATGGTTTCGGCAATGATTACTTCCTGACCGGCCGGTCCTATGACTTGGCCTGTGGCCGGTGCCATGGTGTAGCCATGGGGACGATCTTCTCTCACTTTTGCCCAGCCATTGGCCTTACCGATTGTTCTTTGCTCCGTGATCACCGGAGTTTCAGGTGTTGGTGCTGGCGTCGGAGTTGGCGTCACCACTACAACTGCTGGCTCTTCATCATATAATGGACCCAGATCGACTAAGTAATCTTTATGAGCATATTTGTTTGTAGCACCACATTTATTTCCTTCTTCAAAATAATAGGCGAGCATTTCATCTTCTAAGAGCTCAATCCAATCGCCATCCTTTGCTTTGACAATGACTTCTGTGTTCTTGGGCAAATTGCCGCAGTCATTATGACTTGTTCCAGGGCCATCTCTGAAATTAAGCATTGATGCCGTTACTTTGTATATTCGCATAGGAGAAATTTCTACACGGGTTGGATTGGTAACAACTGGTGGCGTTGGTGGATGATCCGGCTCAACTGGATCTGTTACAACAGGTGGAGTACTTCCATTTAATAGTGGCTGCTTAAAGTCTGTGCCACTAACAGTCGTGTTCACTAAGTAGTCAGTCAAGACACTGGCAGATTGTGTCTTATTCTTATAATGGGCAATGACTTGTTCCATTAAAGAGTCTTCACGATCCTCTAGTTTATACGAACGTCTTCTATTGTCTGCTTCATCTAGGCTTTTAATTTTCTTTAAAGAGTTATGGAAGTTAATATCATTTCTTGCCCAGTCACTATTGGGGTTAGCAAAACGGCAACTTGAAGCGAGATTACCTGAATTATATACGCCGGCCCACGCCGCGCGGATAAGATTATCGTAACTAACTCCGTCAGAACTTTGAACACATGAGTAGCGATGAGAATTGCGATAGACTCCGCTATAGCCATTTTTAAGCAATGCTAAACCATAACGAATTGTCTTTCTTACACTTTTCCAGTCTCCAACAGAGAGATAGTTTCTCTCATGCCAATATAAATTAACTTGCATGATACCTAAGTCTGATCCGTCATGACCGTGAAGAAGTTGGTGAACGAGTTCATCGTTGGCAACGGCACTACATTCAGGAAGTGCGGGGGATGAGCCTTCTTTAAAAATACGCTTAAACGTTGCTGTATATTTTGCGGAGCCGCTAAAAATGGAACCAGAATTCGATCGCTCTTGGCACTTAGTTCCATCGTTTTCAACTTTTCTAAAATGAATATTGCTTCCTTCATGAAGTGGAACGGTGAGAGCTGCAATAATAAAGCCCCAATAGCCTTCATAATCGCCAACGCTTAAATATTCACGGGCCTTTTCATGAGCTTCTTCAAGAATAATTCTAAAAACTTTGGTTTGATAACTATTGCTTAGTAAGGTGCCTTGAACCGGGCCGTAGATTTGTAGCTTTGGGTTTAAGGTAAACATCTGCTTATCGAGCCAGTCTGCTTGGGCCAGTGGCGATAAAGACAGAGTCGCTAGAACTGCGAAATGAGTTAATTTCTTACTAAATAAAGTCCCCATCGGGCTTCCTTGGATAAAGTATACGTACGAATTCAAGGAAGTAATAAGCAAATGGTGTGCCTAAAGCTTTAGCCAATCATCACTGATTTAGAGGGGAATTTGACCAAGAAGGACTTCAACTGTCTAAAGTCTAGACAGTTTTTTAGCCACTTTTGCCTGAAATCTCGGCATACATTTTGCTTTGTATAAGCATTATGAAAAAAATGATCATACTCTTTTCACTGATTTGGTGTTGGCTAGCGCAAGCTCAGCTGGATTATCCATTCTATATGCAAGATGAAGCCTCCTTTAAAGATGGCAGATGGCATGGAGGGAATTCTCTTCAACTCCTCAATAGCGGTTTGGGATCATTGGCCAAGCGTATTGAAATGGTTCGAAGTGCTAAAAGCACCATCGACATTGAGTACTTTATCTGGGAATTAGATTTATCTGGTCGTATCCTTCTTACCGAACTTGTTAAGCGTGCTCGAGATGGAATCAAAGTTCGTATTATTATGGATAAGTCATTCACTGTTTTAGAGCTCGATGAATATTACGCTGAGGAGCTTAAGCGCTTAGGCATTGAAATTCGCTATTATAATGCTTCTATCGGACCTTTGGCGCAACAGTACCGTACACATAGAAAAATACTACTTAAAGACAGAGAAGAAGGAATTACAGGTGGTCGCAATATTGGTGATGATTACTTTGACTTAGATGAAGTTTATAATTTTCTAGATCGCGATGTTTGGATTAAGGGTTCTGGTGCTGTTGCCATGGCCGATAGTTTTGACGCTGTTTGGGATTCAGGAATGGTTCAAATCGCCCGTATGCCTGATCCAAGACAAGTCCATAATTTTCATGCGACCGCGGCCGAAAGAAGAACCGACCTAAGACTTCGTGTTCACCGTCGCAGACAAAGAGAAGCTAGAAAGTTTTTGCAAACTGATCGCGATCTTGAAAAACGCAGACAAGACATTGTCGCCCTTGGAAATAAACTTTTAAGAGAAGGTCCACAACCTGAGCTTTGTCCCAAACTAACTTTTGTTTCAGATAAACCGGATAAGGGACTTGGGATCGATTATATTGAGCAAAGCAGATTAGTTCATCAGGTACTTGAAAAACGCATGGCCAATGTGCAAAAGAGTTATCTCATCGTGAGTCCGTACTTTATGCTTAATAGCTTTACGGAGAATCAATACGACAGACTCTTGCAAGAAGGTAAGAGTATTGATGTTTACACAAATAGTCTTGGCTCGACTGATGCCTTTTATGTTGCCGCTAATTTTTACCGTATCGCCCCTGAATGGACTGAAAAAGGCATGAATATATGGATGCATAACTCGAAGTTTTATCCAGAGACTGCAGTGCTTAGTCCAAAAATTTCAGATGCGAGATGGGGAGTACACTCTAAAACTCAAATATTTGACGATGAAGACTTTTATATTGGAACTTATAATATTGATAATCGTTCAGACTTTTTTAACCTTGAGATGGGTGTTTTTTGTGAAGGCAGTCCTAGCTTAACGGCTAAGCTCAAAGAAAATATTCTCTCACGTATGAATGAAGGTTATAAAGTTATTAAGAAAGAAGAAGCTGTGGACAAAGATAATAACCCTGCAAGTTATTGGGGCCATGCAAGTGAGTCCCATCTGAAAATTATGAAAGCGATTAAGCTTCCATCGAAGTGGTTTGAATTCCTTATGTAATTTTTACCCAGTGGCCTGACGAAAAATTGATGGGGCCATATTGTCACCTCGAACAATTATCCTGTCTGTAAGATTTGACACGATTCTTGTTCGGGGGAAAGAAGCCTGCGTTTAACGCGGGCTTCATCCGTTTTGGGGCGCATCAAGTGTGCGAGACTTGTAAAATGTAAGTAAAAACCTAACTTGTCTCATGGTTTAGCGCTTAAATTTTTGGCATGATGGTCTCCTAGGATTCTTAACAGGAGGCCCTATGAATCTCGATATCACTTTCCGTCACCTCGAACACACTCCAGCACTCGATACTAAAATTCGCGACAAAGTTAATCGTGTGGCCAAGAAGCTTAGTCCTACGGCCCACTACCACTGGACCTCATGGGTAGAGCACGATGCGCATATCAGTACACTTGCGGTTAAAGATGGAAGTAGAGACTTTTTTGCAAAAGCCGAATCAGGAGACTTGTATAAGACAATTGATTTAGCGATTAAGAAGCTTGAAAACCAATTAGCTCACCAACACCATTCTTAATGAATTTCTACGAGCTGATCATTGAGCCAGTGTAGACAATCACCGTTCATTTTTAGCTCGTAGTATCCACTCACTTCTTGGTCACCATTGCTTAGCGCACGAACTCCTCTATTAGAGCCAGCGCTTTGAGTTGTAAGATTTGGATTATAGCCAGAGTAATTTGTGAGGGCCGAGTTGGTATCATAATTTAGCAGCGTTCTTTTTTGCTCACCCTGGGCGAGAGTTGATTGCATCACGGCCGCAGTAGAGTAGTCGGTGGGATGTTTTATCCCAATGAAATGTCCAAGCTCATGCAAGATGACTGTTTCAATATCAAATTCAAACGAGTTTGGATTAGTGCTGAAAGAGTGGTCGCGGTAGTTCACAATAATATCGGCATGGGTCAGATCAATATAAGAGTCGCTACTTCCACTGTTCCTGATATAGCCGTAGAACTGCGTGATAGCGATGGTTCCAGAGCTAATGCCTGGAAACCAAGAATCAGAGCGATAAATTCCAAGCTCGCCGTCACGGTAGCTGGTTAGGTCTGTACTTTCTTTATTGGCAACCGAAACAACTGGCGTTTTAAAAAAACTTATATTGGGATGGGTTGCATTCCAATTTTTCATGGCCACAACGATTGGATTATCACCGTTACCATCGAGATCGGCGGGAATAAAGTCATCTGATAAATCGCTAGAAACATTAACTTGTAGAGGTGTAGAGAGATTAGCAGCGGACCAACGTCCAGGAAGTGCAACCGATCCACCTTGAGTTCGTGGGACTAGATTGACTTTGGTTTCCTCAACCTTTGGAATACAGGCAGCCAGGCCGCAAAGTGAAATGATGAATAATATTCGAAGCAAACAATCCTACCCGACAAGGTTCGTAAGTCTTATCGGATAGGGCGGAAAAAACTTCCGCTAAAAAACGTTTCAGTCGGACTTTATTTATTGGCCTTAGCGTGATCAGCTAAGAACTTGTCTAAGCCATTGGTAGTCAGGGGATGAGAGAACATCGCCTTGATGACTGAGTAAGGCATAGTGGCCACATCTGCGCCTGCTAGGGCCGATTGATGGACATGCATCGTATGTCTGATGGAAGCTGCAAGGATTTCAGTCGGGTATCCGTAGTTATCGTAAATTGCTCTGATCTCATGAATCAGCTGCATCCCATCTTGTCCGATGTCATCGAGACGTCCAATAAATGGGGAGATATAAGTGGCACCATTTTTAGCAGCAAGTAGTGCTTGATTGGCAGAAAAACACAGTGTCACATTGGTTTTGATTTCATTATCACTAAACCATTTACAAGCGCTAACACCTGCTTCAGTGAGTGGCAGTTTGATAACAACGTTTTGATGCATTTCAGCCAGTAATGCGCCTTCTTTAATCATGCCTTCTCTATCGGTAGCGATAACTTCTGCAGAGATAGGACCATCGATGATTTGGCAGATGTCTTTAATAACATCTTTTTGAGCACGGCCAGTTTTGGCGATCAGGCTTGGGTTTGTTGTTACGCCATCAATTAGGCCCCATTCAGCGCCTTTTCTGATTTCATCAATATCGCCTGTATCTAAAAAAAACTGCATGTAATTCTCCATATAGAAAGTTAGCTACGTTTTATCGTTGTCGGGCCCCACTCGACAAGTCTTTCCGATGCATTTTCTTCTTGGGTTTCTTGCATTGCGAGGCGATAATAGAAGTATGAGACAATCTCTAACAGTTTTACTCAGTTTTTGGTTATGCCACAGCAGCTTAGCCGCGCCACTTATGCCTGAGGCCATTAAGAGCGACGCTCTTGGGGCAACGATCAATTATCGCCAAGAGTTCGACTCATTTTTTGATCCAAATTTTGATTACTCCAGGTTTTTTGGACGAGTGACAGACAAAGATCCTACCGGACAGATTTATAAGATTGAGAGTGAAACAAAAAATGTTCGCTTTTTTAAAGTCGGTGATCTTGTAACGTTCTTTGTTGAAGGCGGTGATGATGGTGAAGATCCATGTCGCGCCTATGTTCGTGATGTAGAAAAAGATTTCTTTGTTCTCTACGTGGAAGATATTCGCACTTGTTGGCGAAGAGATGCTTACTTTAGAAGAGGCTCGAGACTTCGTATGACGTCTGATAAGCTGGCCCAGCGTGTTCGCGATGCTGGCTTGTTTCGTGTGCTCCTTCTTCGTCGTCGAAAAGATTATTTCACTCAGCTCAATGGTATCAACAGATTTGTTTGGAGTTTCGAGCAACAAAAAGTTCAGGTGGCCGCTGAATACGATCGTCGAATTGCTGAGATGCAAGCGCAAAAACAAAAGGCACTTGATCAATTACTCTCTAAGAAAGCTGATCAAATTCGCTTGCAGCGTGAACTTGGGCAGCAGCTCGATGAAATTGATAATGATTTAGAGTTTTACCGGATTGAGCGTGAAGAGCTTGCACTTGATCGCTGGGAACATGATCACGATCTTGGTTTACCTGTCGGTGATCGTCCGCAACAAGCTAAGACGAGACCTTAATCACCGCTTAGATGGATGGACGATTCTTGAAAATGGCGACATATCTGGCCTGCGAATAAAATCAAAAGCGACTTTTGTTAGAGACTTATGGGTGACCAAGTTGTCGTAAAACTCAGGGGCCATCTTGGTGAGTCTTGGAATACGATTCCATGGAATATTCATCAGGTCGTGATGTTCATTATGATAGCCAATATTAAATCCGACTAAATTGAGAGGGCCGTAATAAGAATATGTCTCTTGCCCTTGCTCAAAGACATAGTGCTCTTGCAACCAGCGACCGCCTAGAGGATGAAGTCCGAGTGCAAAGAATGTTGAAAACAGCAGGTAAGCGATTGACCACCAACTGATGAAATAGCCAATGGCCAAAAGAATGAGGCTAACAGAAACCATATTGGCCAAGACCCAAGCATCCATCAGTTTTGTGTTTTTAACTTTTGGTGTGCGAGTAAACCCTTGGGATAAAAAGAAAAAACACAGCCACATGGCCTTACGCCAAGATTTATTTCCTACCAGGCGCGCTTCCCAATAAGCCACAACATCTGGATCGTAATCATATTCGCCTAGATGAGCGTGATGAATCATATGATATTTGCTGAAACTCACTGAGCTTGGAAAACCAATTCCAATATCACAAACGAATCCCAAAATTTTGTTTATCCAAGGAGTTTTAAAAACTAAATTATGGCAAAGCTCATGCACTAAAACGTAAAGTCCGTGACTAATAAAAGCACCCACGACATATGCAGTGATCAGTATTAGCCACCATGGCTTATCGACTAGCCAAAAGGATAAAGCGAGCTGAGTAGAAACTAATAAAACAACGAGTAGTGAGGTCCAAGGGTTGGGACCTAGGAGAGTTCTGACTTCAGGGTGAGCTTTAAGAATTTGCCTGGCCCGGGTTTTGTGAATTTGCTCGTGTTCGACAAAAGTATAGTCGTTACTCATGTGAAATTGGCTCCTGCTTATGCTCGAAACTTAGCGAATATTTCAAGCGTTGTCAGGGTTTGATTTGCGGCAACTCATTCAAAAAATCAATACTTCGCAATGCATTATCATGTTGAAAATGCGTTAAAAATTGAAACAGTATAGGGAATAATTTCTCACATTCGTTTTTTTTAGCTACGATTGTGACTTAACGCTAAAATGGACAGAATGAAAAAGACGCTGAATGTCACATACAGGTCTCTAGTTAAACTCATCAAAAGAATGGGTTCTCGTCGCGGCGCTTGCTCCGTGCTCGTATGTCTATCTTCTTTCTTTGCTTCGAAGTCTTTTGCTAAGGGCACACTTACATACGGGAATATTCAACATTTAAATGATCCTCAACTCGACGGCGCGGGTTCACAGTGGGTTGATTATTCTTATTTTAATCGCAAAGAATCAGGTCGCTTTTTATTGGTCGCCGATGCTGATCTCAGAGCTTATCCCGACGCAGAATCAACAACACCAATGCTTAGCTTAAGTGAACTGTACCTTGATTATCATATGGGAAGCGCCAATCTTAGCTTTGGACGAAGAATTCTCGATTGGGACCCAACAGAAAAGTATTGGAATATGGGACTGCTTAATGCCAGTCGCGGATTTAATCCACTCGAGCAAGACCAAGAGGGGATTATGGCCCTTCGAGTGATTAAGCGCTTTAGTGGTTTTCAGGCCGAAGCCTTTGGATCATTTGTCCACGTGCCTCAGTTAAATCCATCCTTATCAATTAAAGATGGCAAAATTATAAGTTCTAATCCATGGGCAAAGCTGCCACCAAAGTCAGCCGGACTCCAAGGCGTTCAAATTCCAATCTTTTACGAATTAGAAATGCCAGCTTATACCGATCTTCTACTTCAGCCGTCTCTAGGCGCCAGAATGAAAGTAGATCTAGGACGTCGCAGTTGGCTATCGGCTCATTACACTTGGAAGCCAGAAAATACCATGCGTATCAATGCGACTGGTTACTATGAACAAGATACTGAAGAGCGCGCCTATGTGCGGGCCAGACCTTTTGTGAATCATCATCAAGTTGCCGGCGCGGTTTTTGTCACAAAGTTAACTGATCGCACTCACTTCCAAGCCAGTTATATAAATATTATTCCTGAGAAAGAAGGGGATGACGGCTTTAAGTTTGAGTCTCTAAAGATTCAACCAAATTATATCGACGAAGCTTATGCTAGAGCGGCCGTGGTTTATGAAAATGGTTATTCAACTTACTCGATTAATGCCATTGAACGCTTAAAGGGCGAAGTTAAAGAAGACGACATTCTTGGTACTAAGCCTCGCTGGAAGCGCGCCGTTGGTGTCTTTGTTAACCATGCCTTTAACGATAAGTTTGGCGTGCGCGGTGATTGGAAATACGATGTTGAACTAAAGGACATTGTGCTTAAACAAGACATATGGTGGAACGTCGATAAGCATTTAACCTTCGGGGTTGGCACAGAGCTGATTCAATCTCCTAAAGCTTCCTCTTATTGGAATTATGTCAGATCAAACGATTCTTTCTATTCATCTGCTAGCTATACGTTCTAATATCCCATTATGAATTTTTTCTTAGAAGGCTTCATCTTGCAGGCCGGACTAATTCTAGGATTAGGCGCTCAAAATATTTTCGTGCTTGATTGTGGAATTAGGCGGACTCATCATAATCTGATTGCTGCCGTTTGTTCGCTTTGTGACTTCTTGCTTATCTTGGTTGGAGTGTTGGGAGCAGCGAGTATATTTATCTCTATACCACTTCTAAAAATCACTTTTGGAATCCTTGGTGTAAGTTTTCTAGCTTATTACGCCCTCATGAAATTACGAGAGGCCTACCAAAATAAGTTTGAGCATCACGCCACAAAGACAAAAAAAATCTCGGCCAAACAGGCAGTGGCACTATCGCTTGGATTTAGCCTACTCAATCCACATGTCTACTTAGATACAGTGATTTTAATCGGTGGATACGCTAGTAAATATGAAGCATTAGATTCGAGGCTTCATTTTGGGTTAGGAGCTAGCGTCTTCTCTATGATTTGGTTTTTCTCTTTGGCCAATCTTTCAGCTTATTTGGGACCAGTGCTGACGACCCCAAAGGCCATGCGCATAGTCTCTCTATGCGCTGGGATTGTTCTTTCTTGGCTTAGTGTGAAGTTGTCTTTGGAAGTTCTTAGTTGGCTTTAAAACAGCCTAAAGCTTTTGGCACAGTGAAAGCTTGCGGCAAAAACTTTTGTCCAGTCTTTGGATGCTTGAGTGTACGCTTCATGGCCATATCAAAAACCAGTGGATTGAATTTATAAATCTCATTAAGTCCGTCAGCTTGTTCTTCAGTGAGGTAGCCTTGATCGCGAAGCTGTGAGGTACGGTACAAAATATTAATGGCAGGAAGTGGATAATCACTACCATTCATTAAGCGCTCGTGAACTTCTGGATGTTCAAGTAAAACATCCAGGGGTTTGCCAAGACGTGCATGAATTGTAAGTCCTGAAATATCTGCGAAGAGCTTATCATTCCACTGCTTTTCTTGAAATATACGCCAGAACAAATCAAAGCAATCGACATGGGCTTTATTGGGGTCGTCCATATCAATACATTGGCCGCGACTAGCAGCGTGAGCAGCTATAACTTTAAGACCAAGAGAGAGTGGGTAACGAAGTCTAAGTGGGTTACCTAGTTCCTGATAAGTTTCACCTTCGACAGCTTTTTCAATACCGGCGTGACTTAAAAGTACCATATTGTATTTTATCATGATGTCATAGAAAGGTTTATGTTTAGGATCGGCGGGATCGATTCTCATGGCATTGGGAAGCCATTTCACTAGCTTCACACCAAGCTTTCCGAAGCGTTCGATTTCCGATAACGCGTCTGTGCGATCAGGATGCACAGATACTGCAGGCATTAAGCGTTCATTGGCCGCAGTAACTTTGAGAACATAATCATTGTCGATATGAAAACTTGAGTGACTTTTATTAATGGAGCCATCAGCTTCTCTATGCCAATCAAATGCTAATAAAAAGGCACGGCCATAGCGCGGCTCACTCTCAAGTAAAGTCGCTAGTCTTTGATTGTACTGGCTTTCTACATGATCGAGATCGGTGATGCCCGAGGCGGAGAGGTAAACGTTAAACTGCAGCTTCTTATACGGGGCTAAGATAGAGGCCATGGCTTCATTAACCCAGTTACCTGAATTATTCTCACCATTGCCAACAGCGTGAAGATGAACGTCAATGAGACATTCGGGATCAATGTCTTTAAAGGTATCGTCGAGAATTTTATTCGCCGCTGGAGAGAGTTCACTTTTAGCCTGCTCAGGATCTTTATTGAAGTTTCCGGCAATGGGATGAACAAGATAAGAGCAACCGCTAAGGATAGTTAAAAATAATAACGAACTTAAAAATTTCAACGCTCACTCCCGCCACGTCTTCGTTGTTGGTGTAGCCATAATTCTTTTAGGAACTCATCACCATAAATATGATCTTTCAAACTTTCTCGATAAGGCTTAAGTGAATAGGAAGGTGCAACGCCTAACCATTCTTTAATAGTCGTGTCGTTAACTCCCTGCTTAAGCCATTTAAAGATACAAGCCTGGCGCAGTGACTTTGGAGTTAGGGTAATCATAAGTTTTTTTCTGATATCTTCGAAGATAACTTCCATACCGCGGGCAGAAAGACCACCGGCCAAAATACGGTGAGGGTTAGCAGCAAAAAGAACTTCGTCAAAGTTAAGGCCTGCTCGTTCCTTTTCAAGAGCGACGGCCTTTTGATAGCGCTCCCACACCTGGATGAAAATCTCAGGAAGTGGAATGGTATAGGGGTCGCGCTTTGGATGTTCAATTAAAACACGAGGGTTTTGTGAACCAAGCGAGAGCCGTTGAACCTTCAAAGAAGAAAGGTCCGAGACTTTCAAGCCGGCACCATAAATCATAAGGACGACGACTTGATTGCGAAGAGCGATTAAGCGGTTAAGTTCTTCTGGAGCTTGCTCGCCCGCCAACAAAAATTCCCAAAGAGTTTTAACTTCAGAAAAAGGGGTTGGTCTTGGAACATCTAAGAATTTGGGTGAAGTGGGAAGTTTTCTGACGGGGTTATGATCAAACATGCCACTGCTGACTAAAAAATCAAAAAAGAGGCGAAGGGCCTGAACTCTTCGGCGACGAGAATTATCTGAAGAGTAGCGTTGATCTAGGTAAGCCCCATAAGCCTGTACATCACCGACACTAAAACGCGATAGATCGGCCCGATGATTACCTTCGCGAAGGTAGGAATTGAAGCAATCGAGGTCAGTTCTATAGTTTTTCAACGTGTTGGTACTTCGACCTTTGGATTTTAAATCTTTGAAAAAGAGGGTCTGCCAAGCACCCAGCTCACTAGCGGCGGGGAGAGTCTCACTGGAATTGGCAGTAGCATTGGCCATAGTAAATCTCAAATAGGGTAATTCTTACAAGCCTAGTTCAATTATTTTGAGTGCTTAGTGTAGCCATTTCACACTTAGACGACAACACATGAGCTGGCCCTTGCTCTTCCAATATCTAGGTGTTAACACAGAGCACGACATTCGAATAATGGAAGAATATGCAGAAGACGACCTTACAAACAACAGCGAAGCCTAGCTTCACCGAGTTTGCCCTTATAAACGCTAAGGACATCCTTTCACGCGTAAATGATGCGTCGCAATTTTTTCATGAGCTCTCTACCTATCCACAGACTAAACAAGCCCTTTTAGAACTTGAAACCACTTTAGGTATCAAGTTTAACGATCAAACCTGGCCTCTTCGTGCCTTGGTTCATCGCTCTTTTATGAATGATGCCAAAGAAAAGGGAATTTGCAGTAATGAGCGCCTAGAGTTTTTGGGTGATTCACTTATTGGTGCTTTGGTTTCCAGGCAACTGTACGAGCAATTCTCGCACCTTCCGGAAGGGGATTTATCTAAGCTGAGGGCCGCTCTAGTTAATGAGAATAGTTTCACACAATTGGCCGGTGTACTCAAACTTGAAGACTTACTTATTGTCGGTAAGGGTGAGTGGCTTGGTAAAAACTATGTCCAAGGTGGTGCCTTGGCCGATGGTTTTGAGGCCATGATGGCGGCGGTGGCCAATGATCTTGGGCCTGAAGCGATGAAGACGGCCTTCAATAATGTCATCAAAGCGCTTCCTCATGCTTATTATGATGACTCACGTTTAAAAGACTTTGACCCTAAGACAACACTACAAGAGACAACCATGGCGCTTTATAAAGAAGCTCCGACCTATGAAGCTGTTGAAGTTTCAAATGGTCTTTTTGTCGTCGCTTTAAAACTTCGTGGCAAGCAACTGCTCAGCCTGGATGGTCACTCAAAAAAGAAAACAGAAAAAGAACTCGCCAGACGTGTACTCGCTGGCAATTTACATTTGGAAGGGGATCAACATGCTCATTGAAGACCAACATCCGCATAATAAATCTATTATGGTCGCAGCGCTCGGTGCTCCAAACGTAGGCAAATCAAGTATGATTAACTATCTACTTGGAACAGACCTTACGGTTGTTACACATAAGCCACAAACAACTAGAAATCATATTCATTGTGTAATGACAGTCGATCACACTGAGATCGTACTCGTCGACACTCCGGGTATGCACAAAAGCAATCAAGAGTTTAACAAAAGACTTAATCAACAAGCGGTCGAAGGTGCTGAAGGCGCTGATATTAACCTTTTGTTGGTTGATATTACTCGTCCTGTTCTTGAGCAAATTAATGACTTTAAAGAAAACTTTAATCGCCCATTAGCACGTACATGGCTTTTGTTCACTAAAGGTGATGCGGTTCAAGATTCTGAAAAGCTTCCTCTTGCTGAAATTACAGAAAAAGCAAAAGAGATTATCCCTGCTATTGAGAAGCATTTCCTAATCAGTTCAAGAAGTGAACTCAATATGAATAACTTGATCGGCGCACTTTGTGATGAAGCTAAGTCGGGGCCACATCTCTACGGTGGTGCAGTTTCAAATAAGAATGAGCGTTTCTTCGCCACGGAATATATTCGTGAACAAGCATTTACTCTTTTAAAAGATGAAATTCCTTATGAAGTCGCAGTATTGATTGAAGAGTTTAGAGATATGCACGATCCACGTATTCGTGAAAAACGTGTCGCTTCTAAAATTTCGGCTTCAATTATTGTTAACCGTCCAAGTCAGCGCGCTATCGTTATTGGCTCTGGTGGACAAATGATTAAAGAAATTGGTGTGCGCTCACGCGAGCGCATTGAGCAGATGATGGGCAACCAGGTTCATCTTAACTTGCACGTCAAGGTCGCTCCTAAATGGTTCAAGAATAATATGATTCTTGAACAACTTGGACTTCCACGTGCGGAAGCTTCTGCAAGGGTTTGGAGACAGAAATGAAACGTGATTTAGTGGTCTCCATTATTGGTAGACCAAACGTGGGCAAAAGCTCATTATTTAATCGATTGATGAAACGTCAGCATAAAGCATTGACGCTTGATCGCCCCGGTGTGACACGCGATCGCCACTACGGTATCGCCCATCTTGAAGAGCTTCCGACACAACCGGAACAAGATATTGTTTTGGTTGATACAGGCGGGTTTTATCCCGATCGCGTTGAAGAAGGTAAAGACAATGTCAGCGCCTTTTTCAATATTATGAAGGACCATGCTCGCTTGGCGATTAATGAAAGTGATCTTGTCTTATTCGTGGTTGATGTTAGGGAAGGTATTCTACCAGTCGATCGCGAGATTGCGACGGCGATTAGAACTCTTAAACGTCCATTTTGGTTAGTTGTTAACAAATACGATGACGAGTCTCAGGCCGGAACAGAGCTTGAATTTTACGAACTGGGAATCGATCCAGAAGAAATGTTCACACTTTCGGCCTCGCATGGTTCAGGGGTAGCAACTCTTCGTGAAGCACTTCAACTTCGCTCCATTGCTTTCCAAAGCAATGAGGCCGAGACAGCGCCAACATTACAACAAGGTGTCACTCCAAGAGAGAATGTCGTCGCCCGCGTCGCCATCATTGGTGCTCCTAATGCTGGTAAATCAACCATGCTCAATCAGTTGCTAGGCTCTGAGCGTGCTCTGGTCAGTAGTATTGCAGGAACGACAGTTGATCCGATTGAAGGCTATTTTGACCTTTATTTTGGTCCTGAAGCACTTGAACTAGATAAGCGTGTTGAACTTATTCAGCACGACGGTCCGCTAGTTCAGCAATACGAACATTTTCGTCAAAATAATCCAGAATTTTTTGACCGTATGTCGGATGCCTATGAAGAGGAAGGGGATTTTGATGAAACGGCCGAGCAGTACGCCGATGATATCAACCCTGATGAAGTTAATTTTGAAGATGAAGCCGATGAAGCAGAGCTGGATAAACAGCTCTACGCCAAAGCATTTGGAAGCCTAGATGACTCACCTGAAGAGATTTCTTTAGATAGTTCGGAGGAGGCTATTAATGCTCCCGAGGGAAGCTTCTGGCGTACCGTCCATATCGTTGATACGGCCGGTATTCGTCGTCAAAAATCGATTGATGATCCTCTTGAAGAGCAGTCTGTTTATCGCTCATTGCGCTCTATAACTGAGAGTGATTTAGTGGTTTATATGGTTGATGCTACTAAAGGTGTTGGTCACCAGGATCGTCGCCTACTCGATATCGCTTTAGATAAAGGGAAATCGGTTATTGTTGTTTTGAACAAAATGGATATAAAAAATCGCGATTTCAAAGATGATGCTAGCAGACGTGAGTGGATTGCTGATCTTCGCGCCACTCTGCCTTGGTTAAGCTTTTGTGATGTACTTCCACTTTCTGCCCTTAAGGGAACAGGTCTTAACGTGCTTAAGAAAGCGCTTAAGAAGACAGTACTTATCCGTCGTCGTCCAGTTCCAACCGGAGAGCTTAACCGTCAGGTGTTTGAGCTCATTGAAAAACATCCTATTGTGGTTAAGCGCACCAGTGGTAAACGCTTTAAGGTTCGTTATGCTTCCATGGTTAAAATGGATCCACCAACGATTCTCTTGTTTTCCAATAAGTCTAAAGGCATTCCAGATAGCTATAAGCGCTATTTGAAGAATGGATTAAGACGCGCCTTTACTCTCGATAATACGCCTGTCCACCTTTTGTTTAGGACTGGACATGATTTGGCCGAGAGAATGAAGAAAGTTAAGCGCGGATAGGCTTGTAACGCTTGTTTTAATTTGGCAGATTAGTTTCATGAAAAAAATAATTTTATGGGCTAATCTGCTTTTTCTTTTTGCTTGTTCAAGTGGCGATTACCGAAATCAAATTGCCGATAATGTCGACCTCAATAGTTTTATGACTAAGTGGTACGTGATTGCCCATATTCCAACCTTTATTGAAGATACGGCCTTTAATGCGATTGAGACGTACTCTCAAAATAGCGATGGCACAATTCACGTAGAGTTTACTTTCAACGACAAAAGCTCAGAGGGTGAGTTTAAGCGTTATACCCAAAAAGGTTGGGTGGTCGATCAAAAGAGCAAGGCCCATTGGAAGGTGAGTCCTTTTTGGCCTCTCAAGTTTGATTACCTCATTCACTATATATCGCAAGACGGACAGTTCACGATGATCGGTGTTCCCGATCACTCTTATCTTTGGTTGATGTCTAAAACACCCTCCATGGCGGCCGATGAGCGCGATGAGATGGAAGAGATGGCCGAAGAGTTGGGCTATGATCTATCGAAGCTTCGAGATATTCCGCAAAAAGAGGCTAGTGTAAAGTAACCAGTCGATCATTATTCGTTAAGAGATATTCCCTCTCATTAACTGGAGCGATATCCATCCTACGTTTATGTCGATTTTCATCAAGCGCCACACGCAGGCCAATTAAGATATGACCGTGACCTCTGACTAAATCTCTAAGCTCTCTAAAGGTATAGTTTTTATCGACATCAATATGATAAACACTTGGGTGGAACATACTCATGTCGGCACCGTTTCCATCAGGACCTAACACTTCATCAAATACAGCATTAAGCTCAGGTCTAAGGCCAACGTGGGCGATGAGGTGCGCACTGATATAGGCTGGAACAATGACATCACATCTGGCTTCTCCAACAAAAGCTTCAGCAGCAGAAGTTGAGGCCAGCTCGACTAGAATATCCGGGTGGTGGTCGAGCTTGTTTAGCTCGGCCCTTAGCATGAAAAAATTGTGAATAGTGTGTTGATCGATTTCATCTGGTCTTGCATTCTTGATCGGCATTGGCAGAAGAACGATCTTATTGAAATCTTTTAATCGACCAACGTCGTATTTGTTAGCGACTGTTACTAGTGCTTTAAAATCATCATAGTCTTGAAGTTCATCTTGTAGCGAGAGTGTTGCGCTCTCAGGTCCTATGATCAAGACTGAGCGAGTGCGCACTTCAGGCAAGTTTATAGGCGTTACTTCTTGTTTGGATGGTAGAGGCTCAACATCGGTTGAGAGATCAATGCTATTCATATCCTGTGACATAAAGAGCGGGCGATCGCCTTTTTTTATAATCGCTTTTGGATCAAGAATAAGAATATAGTCGCCTTTTGTTTTCCTAAGGACACCGATTGGTAAGACATGCTTGAAGTGATTTTCAGCTTCAATTAGGCTCTTTCCAATGAGTTCTTCAAACTCCTTAATATAAATCTCGTGACCATCATTATGAGAGAGAAGTTCCATGAAAACTCTGGCAAGCCCTGCATGTTTAATTGATTGGGCCAGAATCTTGGTAATGGTTGAGCGAACCAGAACTGGTTCACAAGTAATTTGTGGGAATGCTTTAAGTACGCGAGGTGATCTAATATCAGTGAACTCTGTCACAACCAAAGGTCCCTTTGATTCATGTTTGCTGAGTACGTGATTAAGAGCGGCCATGATTGTACTGGCACGAGCATCACCGTGACCATTTTCTACATGGGGAACGAGAAAAACAGCAGCATTGCAAATATCAACACGCTCTAAATCATCTGGGTCACTGGCACGGCCATGTCTGACGATGACCTGACCTCTGCGCCATAAATCGCCAAGCTCTGCTTTTAACAGCTGTATCGCTTCGATACCTGGTCTTGAAGTTAAAACCACGACGGTGAGTTTTGATCTTCTCATTCTTCTTAAGAACATATTCAGGCGCTCATCAGATAAAAGCATCTCTCTGATCATTTCCGGAGTGCGCTGATCAAGTCCTGCAAAAACGATATGGCTTTTTAGTGAAAGGGGAGTTCTGCCCTCTTCGAGTTGCCTAACTAAACGCCACATCCATTGAGTCATAAGCGCAACAAGCGTACCCATAAATAGGACATAGCCAACGACTGTCAAAATTGTTGAGATTGACCTTAGTGTTGTGCCTTGATCATCACCGAGATAGCCAGGATCTGTCAGTCTTAAAAAGGCCCACCATACGGCCGTGGCCAAATTTTCAAATTGTGGGGTGAGTGAGTGGGCGCTGAGACCGCCGACAAAACTAACAATTCCAATAAGGGCAATAATCAAAAGAAGTTGCAGCCAGGAACCTTCTAGGACAGCTCGTTCGAAGAAAAATTTAATCTTACGTATGAGAGATTTCATGACTACCAACTAAAGACGTAGCCGACCATAGTGGTCCAGGCATTACCTGTCAGATCCTCATAGCCAAACCCACTGGGGTTGGTGGGAACAGCACGATAGTTTTGAGTGAATTTATCGTGGTAATTAACGGAGTGAAATAAAAACTCGACGTTTATATAAGACTCGCGAAGTTTGATTGGAAACTCTAGGCCAAAGCCCGCACCAAAGCCAAGCCCGCCGCCATTGTCATCGGCCAATTGAGTTTGATCTCTAAATTTATTAGTGGTGTACCAATATTCAATTCTGCCAGTGAAATAGGGGTTTGAGTAAGTGATGGCCGTACCAAGGTTAGCAGTGTCTACATAGTAGCGATAACCAAAATAGACTCTGAGCATACTGACATCAACGAGTCCGATGACGTTAGGGTTACCAAAATTGACCGGCTCATCCAGAAAAATATGATGTTTTGAAAGCTCGAAGCCTAGCCCGTAGGATGATTGAAAATCTAAAAAGTAATTTAAGCCTAGCCCAAAAGTAGGGTGGTCATTAATGTAAGCATCGCCGCGATTTCCATCAAATGAAGTCATGCCGGCTGAAAGTTGAAAAGAAAAAAAACGTCCGTAGCGATAGAAACGTTCATCTTCCATAACCTGGGTACTTTCTAGATCTTCATTGAAGTCATTGAAAATATCGCCACCAATTCTTAGATCATCATCCTCAATACCAAAGTCGCCTGGGTTTTGGGCCATTGCGCTTAGAGGGAGAAGTAAAAGTAGGAACAAGATTTTTTTCAAAATAATTCTTTATAAATAAAAGTGGACGGCCGCTACAACGAGGCCGCTGGTAGTTGTCTCAATCACAAATTCATCAAGTTTATGCATCGAGAGTCCAAAGTCTAATGAAAAGCCTAGACTTTGAAGCCCAACAAAACTGAACTCCGTTCCAAGTGTTACATCGAACTGAAATCCGCTGCGACTATCTCGGTTACCGTCGCTGTCTTTAATGTAGGCTCCAAGAATGGATGAGTAAAAGTTTAATTGAGGTTCATCAAATAGGATGCGATAGAGCTTGAGACCAGCTCCAAAACCACCGTCTTGAGAATCAGTATTTAACCCAAGCATGCCGCCGAATGAGAATGAGCGTGAACGTTGAATTTTAAAAGAAAGGGCCGGAATTTGAGTGACAAATTGATTACTGAAACCAACTCCAAGACGACCACGTCTTTCCATACTATGGCCTGGCGCGCAAGCGAGTATAAAAACAAGAGTCATGGATAAAATGCGAAGCGTTGTCCCGTTCATGGCCATTTTCTCGCTAAAAAGTAACTTTATTATCTTTTTTAAGTCTAACTAAGCTCAACGTTTTTGACAACTTATGGGCCTCTTCCTAGAATCCTTGCAATCACTTTTATGCCGAGGACAAACTCATGACCCCCGATCACACAGCAGCCCCAAATCGTGGCATCGACGATATTTTAGAACAAACCGAAATGGGAAGTTTCATCGCCAAGAATAAGTCGATGATTATAGGCCTTATTGTTCTTGTTCTAGCAGGTGTGGCCGGCTTTGGAGTATGGAATTGGATGAGCACAAAAAAAGATGCAGCAGCAGAAACTGCAATCTTTGAATACACTCAAGGTTCATTAAACTCTTTTAACACTAAAGCTCTTGATGCCGCAGGCTTAGTTAAAGGGTTTGAAAGCTTGAAAGGAACTGTAGCCAATTACGCAGGTGTTTTTCCTGTTGGTATTGAAACAGCGACAGCTTTGATGGATGCCGGCCAAAATGCCGAAGCTGCCCTTGTATTAGAGCAATTAACCTCGGTCGTTAAAAATCCTTATCAACGCTTTGTTTTAGCAACAAATCTATCTGTTGCTTATGAAAATGCCGGTGAGCAAGCCAAGGCACTGTCTGCTCTTGAAGAGCTTGTGAAATCAAATGTCGGTTTCATGGAAGCTAAAGTTTATCTCGACCTTGGTCGCTTAGCACTTGCACTAGGTGATCAGGAGAAGGCGAGATCTAATCTACAGTGGGTGATCGATAAAGGTGAGGATGCAGAAATGACTCTTTTGGCCCGCCTTTATATGTCTAAATTGGAACAAAAATAATGTTAAAACCCTTGAATGCTCTTGTTCTTATCTTGCTCGTAAGCGCTTGTGCGCAGCTGGATAATATCTCTTCCGTGACTTCCCATATGGAAGGAGTCAGACAGGAGATCTCTCCTATGAGCGTTTCTTGGGCCAAAAATTTAGACCCAGTTTATGAAACAGGAAATCTTCCGATTCATTTAGGTGGACCAGTTATTGATAAGCAGGGAAGCCGTTTATTCATTGCTGATGGCAGCGGGGAAATGAGTGCTTTTGCCCTCGACAATGGTCGCAAGCTTTGGGGCTTTTCCGACGGTAGCGCTTCACACGCAGGAGCGTCACTTGATGGGGAATTACTTTTTTATGGAACTCAAGAAGGTCGCTTAATCTCTAGGCAAAGTGCTACGGGAGAACTCGTTTGGTCAATTGATCTTGGCGCCTCAGTTGAGTCAGCACCGACCATCTCCGGTGGCAGGCTTTTCGTTCAGCTTAGAAATCATCAAGTTTTTGCTCTCGATGCGGCGACAGGAAAAATTCTTTGGGCTTATAAAAGATCGGTACCATTACTGACAACATTGCAAAGAGCTTCTCGTCCCACAGTTTGGAAAAATAAACTCTATGTAGGCTTCGCCGATGGCAACGTTGCATCCTTTAATGTTGAAGAAGGAATCATGCTTTGGGAGAGAAAAATCTCAAGTGGTGATAAGTTTATCGACGTTGATATGAGTGCCACTTTCTTTAACGATCAACTTTGGATTGGCAGTAGCTCAAATGAGGTTCACGTGCTTGACCCTAAAACAGGTCGCACACTTCGCACACTTAGCTTTACCGCTAGCCATGAACCGCTCCGCTTTGGTGATGCCCTTATTTTTGGCACCGTCACAGGTGATCTTATAGGTGTGAATTCAACTGGCAAAACGGTGATGAAGTACAAAGTCACAGAAGCTCAAGTCAGTTCTGTCTCGAGCTGGAAGTCTGGCTTTGTTGTTACAGATGTTGAGGGACATGTCTTTTTTGTCGACGCTCAGGAAGGAAAAGTTCTTTGGCAGAAACATCTAGGCCACTCTAACTCTGGTATATTCTCTTCACCCGCTCTAGCAAAGGGCAAATTGGCGCTTCTATCTTCGCGTCATAGACTCTATGTGTTTCAATAATTTATATTGCTCATCAAGTCCTAATAAATTATTAGAAAAACGTTCTTTTCATTTTAACTTCCAGTGGTTACAACCTTAGTAATTCTTTTGCGGAGTCAAGCGTATGAAAGTGGTTTTTGTATTTACCCTTTTGGCCATACTAAGTACTTCGCTGCAAGCGAACGTGAGCAAGGCTGATCTTGAAAGTGTTAGATCCTTGCGTGATAGCTCACTCAAAGACGAGCTTCGAAGACTCATGTCACGCGGACAACGCTCCATGGGCTATAAGCAAGCAAAAATCGCTATGTTCAGCAAAATTGATAATGAGGACGGAGAAGTCTGTGGGGTTTACTCTCAGTATTTCTGTGTTCGAACCAAAGGTATTCCTAATAATTCGACCATGAATACTGAGCATACCTGGCCTCAATCTAAAGGGGCCGTCGGTATTGCAAAAAGTGACTTGCATCATCTTTACCCAACAAAAAGTTCAATTAACTCGACTAGATCTAATTATCCCTTTTGCAATGTCTCCAGAGTGAAGTGGGAAAATGAAGCCAGTAAGATGGGCTATGATTCAAGAGGAACACAGTGCTTCGAAGTTCCAGACTTCCATAAAGGTAATGTCGCCAGAGCAATGTTTTATTTCTCAGTTCGCTATAATCACGGAATTTCTAGCGATGAAGAAAGGGTTTTAAGACAGTGGAATAATCTTGATCCGGTAGACTCTGATGAGATTAAGCGCCAAAAGGCGATCGAGAATCATCAAAATAATACGAACGTCTTTGTTATTGATCCAGGTCTGATTGACCAAATTGATAACTTCTAGAAATAAAAAACCACCTTTCGGTGGTTTTTTTTTATGGTCCTTGATGAATTGCTTGGTAATAGCTTTTGGCCCATGGAACCCCAAGGCGTTTCATCACTTCAAATTCATAATCAACTTGTAGTCCCGTAGAAGCAGGCATTCTTGAAGCAGCCTTATGCTTTTTAAGCGACTCTAAGACGGCTTTATTTGAAAATACTGTGGTCTTAAGGAGAATCCCCATGCCCTGTGAGTTAGCCTGAGCTACAGACTTTTTTCTAATTTCTGTATGGAGGTTCTCAAAAGCGTAATAATTATCACTCGTGCCGTATTCACAAAGTTCGGCCAACTCGGCGTAGGTTTTATCGACGTGTTGATCAACCGCTTTTTGAACATAGCTTGAAGTTTTCTGTGAATCTTTTCTTGCAAGATCAAGCGCTCTTGGTGTTGGTGACGATGTATCCATTGATAGGTACAGCTCAGGGAAATACCTAGAGTACTGATCATTATTAATGCTTTGACCGTCATACTTAGCGGCCCATTCTACTTTATTTTGCTTTGGGACAGCGTGATCAACAAGTGCAGAGTGAAAGCTTGGGCACTGATCAATAGTCTTATCACTACTTGAGCTCGAATAGGCTGCAAGTTCGTTATACTGACGATAAAGTGTGATGAAGTAGAGTTTCTTATTAGAGAAGGCTACATCTTCGGCGTTGCTATCTTGAATCACTGAAGCAGGAGCTCTGGAGCGGGTTGGTCTAAACTCAACCGCTTCAATTTTAGGAACGACACCTGCGCCATCATGTTTGACTTGATATCTTGCCATCTTTGATTCGAATGTTTCGGGTGGTGAATAGTGACCACAGGCACTAACGACTAATGCTGATGTCAAAATAAGCAGGCTATTTCTCGACATTCCAAACTCCTTGGATACTACGCCGCTCATTCACTTAAGCGGGTACTTCACAAAGGATTTATCGGAATATTTGGTTTTGAGATTAGGGATTTGCTTGAGTTTTATACTGGCAAGCGAGGATGACTTTTAAGTCTAAGTTTTTACGTTCATCGCGAAGCTCTACGGCTACTTCATCGACTATTTTGCCGGGTCCGCACGAGGCATAGGACTTGAAGGCCCCTAGTTTTTCAATACTGTAGTTACAGCGCAGGGCCCTGATATCGAGTTTACCTGACTTCGTTGGTTGGTCGGCCCAGCAACGCCAACTGGTTTGATCAAGATAAGCTTTGTATTCAACACTCGTAAGAGCATGAGCTTCGACATCAAAGTTTGCTTGATGGACTCTAAGCTCCCAACTCGTTGATGCGAGTAAGGAGCCTGAAAGAAGGGCAAGAAGCGTAAAACTGAGTCTGAGCACTTTTATAGCTTAGTGTAATTTGGAGAGTAGCTGCCTGATTGTGTTGATACTTTAGTGGTGAAGCTTTCTTGCTCTCCATCTGAAGTCGTCACAGTAAAGCGGTAGCGGCCTGAATCGAGAACTTTGTAGAATTCTCCATCGCCAAATGTATATTCTCCAAGATTGATCGACTTGAAAGTTCCAAGCTTTTCAATCTCTACACGGCCAGATTTATTGGTTTCAAACTTGAAGCCAGCACCTTGGTGGACGCGACTCATATAGCGAATCATTGAGCCTTTGTTCCACTTGAAATATTGAGGAATAGTGCTGTAGTTAGGCCACTTCTGATGAGAAAGCTCAATGGTGACTTGTAAGTCTTGGTGCCAATGATAGCTCCAATCTTGCATTCCACCATCAACTTCGTACCAGTCGTAACCATTAGTGATGCCACCAGGAAATTCGGATGAGTTTTTCATACCTGGAACATCATTGGCGTACTCGGCCGATAACTTTTTAACAAGTTCAAGTAACGGAAACTCATCTCCAGTAGTGTCCCACGGATAGTTTACGCATTCAGTTCCACCGTGGAAGTTTGCTGAAAGAGCAAACTTTCTAGCAGCTTGAAACGCCATGACAGCTTGAGTTTCTGGCTGGCGCCCATCGGGACGATTAGTGTTATCAGTTGTGAAGTCAGGGAAGTTTCTATTGAGGTCTGACCAGCGAGCATTACCACGACGACGCGACTGGGCTCCATCTGGGTTCATACTTGGAATGATAAAAATCTCAGTATTATCGATTAAAGATTTAATATCATTTTCGCCTCTGGCATAGCGCTCTGTGAGATCTTCTAAAAGAAGAACCATCATTTCGCGACCAACAATCTCATCCCCGTGCATATTAGCGATGTATTTAAATTCTGGTTCGAGTTCATCTTCATCAACATTGTCGGACAGCTTTACGGCGTAAAGCTCTTGGCCGTTACCACTTTGGCCAATGCTAAAAAGTTTAAAGATGCTAGGGTATTTTGCTTGAAGTTCTTGTAAACGAGCTGCAATTTGATCTGGAGTTGGGTAGGAAACGAAAGCATCTTTTGCAGCTTTTGATTCTTTTTCGTGATCTAAACTAATGACTGCAATATCAGCTTGATCAGCTAGATTTTGAAGCCACTGGCCAACACCGGCCGGGCCATAAACTTCGTAACCGTGGCTACCGACATGGTCGATAGTTAAATCACCTTGGCTTTGAATTAATTTGATTAATTTTTTATTGGCATCAAAAAGGTAATGGCCTTCTTCGACGATATCTTGAGCGTTAACTGACGCTACAACTGTAAGGGCTAATACGAGGCTTAAAAGCTTTGTGAACATGAGCTGATCCGGTTGCTGGTTTAAGCAATTAGCCTACCAACTTACTCTTATTCGTGGCAAGCAAAGAGGAGGAGTTGAGGCGACATTTTCATGATGTAAGATATTGTTATTATTGGAGTTAAAACGGGCACTTAGGCCAGCTGGCCAGGATCGGAAGATGGTCGGACGGCCAGGTCTCACGCTCGCTAGTTGTCTTGGCCGGGCCCGCATTATTGCCCAGTCTTTGCCACAACTGAACCACCGCGCTGCCTTCTGGATCAGGGGTTGGAGTGGAGTTTGGAATAAAGAAATAATCTAGCTGTGACGGCAGGCTCTGGCTTCCCTCATAGGACATGGCGAAGGTCCAACGCTGATTGCTTGGGACATCAAGACGCTCGAGTAGATCACAGTATTCAGGTAATTGGGCATACAAGTGTTCAAATTCGGCAGCGGGCTTCTCCTTGGCCGCGTTGCCATTAAAGTCACCAACCATCCACTGAGTGACATTAGGATAAGCAGACTTTCGTTTTTTGATCAGAGTCACCAGACCTCTGACTTCGGCACTGCGCTGGCGCACGCCTTTAGGATCAGCGCCGGTTCGGTCTTGACCAGACTTTAGGTGCACTCCCCAGACAATAAGTTTAGGCGTACCAGTTTCATCGCAAAGCCATAACTCGGCAGCGTCTCTGGAGAACTTCCGTGGATTGGTGCGATCTTCTAAAGAAACTGCGGGCAAAATATCATCGGTATGAGTATGAAATTTAAAAGTATGACCTTGCTTTTTAACTAAAAAAGCAATGCCAATACCGCGATCACTATTACCTTCTGTATAAAAGTATTGATAGTTCGACTTGAGCATTGTTTCTAATTTTATGAGCGAGTCTTCACCACCAACTTCACTCAAAAAGAGGATGTCAGGATCAAGATCTTCAATCACCGATACAATCTGTTCAACTTTTTTTTGTGGTTTGAGGGGCTGGTTATAGGATGATTTAAGATGGGGAACTAAAAAGAAGTTTTCCAAATTCCAAACAAGAAACTTCAACTACAACTCCAGCCGTAGACAATGGACTTGAAAGCTTTAGCGTCCATGTCCCAGATCGACTTACACGAGGTGCCTTTAAAGAGATTTTCAGGATAAGAAATTTTCTTGAATGCTTGAATCATATCTTCGGAGCATTGAATATTTTCTGGAAATCGCACAGGCTTTTCTCCAGAGAGAATTGCAATTGAACCATCAGATGCAATTGAATAGTAATAGTATTCACCGTCGATATCAGCTGAGTAGACCATTTTATTGTTTCTAATATAAATGGGAGCTTCTGCTCTAGGAATTGGGTATTGAATAAATTCTGCGGCAGACCTTCTAAGCACAGCTTTACCAATAAGTAAGTTTTTTTGCTGTGCTAGCTTATTAAAGTTTGTAGTCATCACTTCGGCCAAAAAGATCTTCGTGTTTTCAATATTGTGATGGGAACAAGGGGAATCCCAAAGAGCTAGACCTCTTGTTATAGGTGAAACGGGCTGACTCCACATCGCCATAGGGATTCCAAGCTTTTGTTGAAAATCGGAGGAGCGTGAAAGTTTTTTAAGTTTCAAGGTGTCATACCAAGCTTTTCGCATCTTGCCTGTTGCTTCGGTACATTTAGACCCACCAGGACAGCCTTCAAACGGGTGATCGATCATATGAAGTTTAAACTCAGGAACTTCGTCAATTGGTTCTGTGCCAGTGTCTTGTGCAAACGAAATGTTTGGTAGGAGTAGAGAGAAACAGAGTATTTTAGCCAGATAAAGTTTCATTTGTAGCCGTCCTAAATGTGCTAAGATTATTCTAACTTATTTCGCGCGGACCAGGGAGATTAAGTGCGTCGTTTTTGGACATCAAATAAGGAGAATGCAACAAGTTCTCTCAGATTAGAAAAACGACCCAATGGGATGGAAGTTCCAACCGGTTGGTCAGCACTCGCGTGCCATATCTTAAGTGATAAATATGCCCATAAAATATCTGAAACACAGTGGGAAGATTCAGCAATACAGATTTGTGCTCGCCTGGCCAAGGCATGGTCGTTTTGGGGCTGGGAACTTGGCTATTTTGATGATGATCAATCTAGAGTTTTTGAGGATGAAATTAACTTTGCACTGCTTAATCAAATGGCCGCTCCAAACTCACCTCAATGGTTTAATACCGGCTTATTTCTTGCCTACGGCATAGAAGGAGATCCACTTGGTCATTGGTACGTTGATCAAGATGGGCAGTTGATTGAAAGTCCCAACGCCTACGAGCGTCCTCAGGCCCATGCTTGCTTTATCCAGTCAGTGAAAAGCGATCTGGTTCGGCCAGGTGGACTGATGGATCTCTGGGCCAAAGAAGCTAGACTTTTTAAATTAGGATCTGGCACAGGAACTAATTTTTCAGTCATTCCTGCCGCTGGAGAAGAACTTCCTGGCGGAGGCGTCGCCTCTGGACTCATGGGGTTTTTGAAAGTGGGAGATGCATCGGCCGGGGCGATTCGCTCCGGAGGTGTCACTAGGCGAGCTGCCAAAATGGTTATTCTCGATATTGACCACCCCGATATTATCGCATTTATTGATTGGAAGTTGGCAGAGGAGAGAAAACTGGCAGCCTTAATCGAAGGATCCCGAATTATCGCTGCTAAAAAGAATTCACTCTCAACAATTCCAGTGACTCAATTTGACGGCGACTTCAATGGTGAGGGCTACGCCAGCATCTCAGGACAAAACTCTAATAATTCAGTTCGAATCCCAAATAAATTCTTTAAAGCTCTTTCAAAGAATGGGTCGTGGCCACTTGTTAGTCGAGTCAGTGGGAACGTTTTAAGTGAATTGGATGCTAATACTTTGTGGCAGCGACTATGTGCAGCCGCTTGGGAGTGCGCCGATCCGGGGATTCAATACTCCGATACCATAAACTATTTCCACACCTGTAAAAGTGATGGAGAGATCATTGCCTCAAACCCTTGTTCGGAATATCTATTTCTAGAAAATACGGGTTGTAATCTGGCTTCAATAAATTTGATGAGCCATTATAACAGTGAGAATAATGAATTTGATCTGGTCGGTTTTGTTTATTCCTGCAGACTGTGGACCAAGGTTTTAGACATCAGTGTCGGCATGGCCCAGTACCCTTCAAAAGAAATTGCCGAGCGTTCACTGAGTTACCGAACACTCGGCCTTGGGTATGCCAATCTAGGCGCTTTACTCATGGCGATGGGTATATCCTATGATAGCGACGAAGGAAGGAATTTAGCCGCCTCATTAACATCACTTATGAGTGCCAGTGCTTACGAAGAATCAGTGGCACTAGCGCAAAATCTGGGGTCATTTCCTGCTTATAAATCGAATAAGAAATCTTTGCTTAAAGTTCTTGAGACTCATGCCAAACTCTCAAACGGTGAGAGTGTTGGTTTTGATGATATTAAGTTTTTTGCCATTGATAAAAAACACTTAAACGAATCGGGGCTGGCGATTCATCAAGCGGCCAACAGAACATGGCAACGTGTTTTAGAAGGCGCTAAAATTCACGGCGTAAGAAATGCGCAAGTGAGTGTGATTGCTCCAACTGGAACAATCGGTTTACTTATGGATTGTGATACTACTGGAATTGAGCCCGACTATGCACTGGTTAAAAACAAAAAAATGGTTGGCGGAGAAACCAAAACTATAGTCAATAAAGCTTTTGAACTTGGTTTGATGCAACTTGGTTATGAAAGGGCACAAATTGATTCAATTAAAGCGCAAGTCATGAAAAGCGGAGAGATAACGAACGCCCTCGAACTCAAACGCGAGCACTATAAAGTTTTTCAAACTTCGTTGGGGGAGAACGCTCTCTCGCCTACGGCCCACCTGGAAATGGTTGCAGCGTGTACGCCGTATGTTTCTGGAGGAATCAGCAAGACTATCAATCTGCCACATAGTGCCACCGTGGAAGAGGTGAGTGAGCTGTATCAATTGGCCCATAAAAAAGGGGTTAAATCGATTTCACTTTATCGCGATGGTTGCAAACTCTCGCAGCCACTAAGTGCTGTTAGCGGCAAACTCCTGGCCTGTCCTAAGTGTGGAGTTGAGGCGTTGGTTCCAGCTGGAACCTGTCATAAATGTGAAAATTGCGGCGAAAGTACGTCTTGCTCGTAATTATCGTTTCGACTTCTTTTTAATTTCTTGTGCTCGTATTTTGCCTTCAGCATATCGTCTTTTTTCATCCTCAGACTTGGCGATAATTTCAGGAACGGCCACCGGTTTTCCTACATCATCAAGGGCCACAAAAGTTAGGTAGGCCGTAGTGGTGTGGCGAACATCACCGGTTTGAGGATTCTCGGCAACGACTTTGACTCCAATCAACATGGAAGTGCGGCCGACATAGTTAATGGCAGCTTTGATACAGCATTGATCGCCGACTCGAATAGGAGCTTTAAAACTGATGTCATCAATATGGACCGTGACCACTGGTCTACCTGTGTGTCTTTGTGCCACCATGGCGGCTGCCATATCAATCCAGCTCATGACGACACCACCAAAAATTGTATTATGAGGATTAGCATCGTTGGGCATCACCAACATTCTCATTTCAACTTGGCTATCTTTGACAGTTTTTTGTTTAAGCATAAATCCTCAAGCTTTTTTTGTGATTTTTGTAATGAGTATAGCGGCCATGAGTATCGCGACTTGGGTCACAGCAAGTGTGGCGCCGGAAGGAGTTTCTAAAAAATTGGCCAGGACTAATCCAAATAATGCTGTTGCTAGTGAATAGATAACAGACAAGATAAAAGTGGATTTAAGACTTCGGGCAAAGCGAAGGGCGAAAAATCCCGGCGTTAAAAGCAGAGCATTTACAAGGACGGTGCCTGATACTTTAATGGCCGAAACAATGAGAGCAGTTAGTGCGATCGTAAAAATATAGTGAAGTGCTTTGGCCGGAACACCTGAAATGATGGCAAAATCCTCATCGTAGGTACTCATAAGCCATGATTTCCAAGGAATAAGAATAAGTGGAATGATAAGTAAGCTGACAATAATCGCTATGATGACATCTGTATCTGTCAGGAGCAGCACGTTGCCAAATAAGTAGGAAAGAAGGTCGCCACTGCTTCTGGTAGAGAGTGCGTGAACTAAAGTGCCAAGACCCATTGTTGCAGTAAAGAATAAGCCAATGAGCGTATCAGAGGGCAGCGCTTGTCTCCACGTTGATTTGGCTAAAAATAAAGAGAGTATTAACGTAATAATGAGAGTCCAAAAAAATAGCGTCATGGATGAATCGCTACCACCAAAATAAATTCCTATTGCAAGCCCCAGAAGTGTTGAATGTGAAACTGCAGAACCGACAAAGGCATACCTTTTAGCAATGACAATTGGCGAGAGTAGACCGCACGTCATGGCCAAAAAGACAGTGGTGATTAGAGCGCGGGTTAGAAAAGGATAATGAATAAAGTCGAGAATAGATTCAAACATCTTTTTTGCCTTCGCCGTGATGGTCATGAGAGTGATCGTGTTGACACTCATGATGATGGTCATCAAAGGTAGCTCCGGCTTCATGCAGCCTAATATGTTCAAATTCGCAGTGGTAAATATCTTCGATAATATTCTTAGTAAGTAGCTCTTTACTTTCGTGCCAGTGATGATTTTTGTTCAAACACAAGACTTTGTCAGCATGCTTTAAAACCTGACCGAGATTGTGGTCGACGACGACAATGGTTGTCTTTTCTTCGTGCTGTAAACTCTTTAGAAGTTCCATCAGCTGATCTTGACCCTGACCATCAAGTCCAGTTGTGGGCTCATCAAGAATTAAAATTTCAGGGGAACAGCGAAGCGCTCTCGCCAAAAGTGCGCGTTGGCGTTGTCCGCCAGAGAGTTCTCGCATGAGATCACTTTTTTTATCTAGGATGCCTACACGTTGTAAGCACTCATCAATGCTTCGAGAAGCTTTCTTGGGGATAAGTTCAAGAAAATCTCTTACACGCATAGGCAGTGAATCATTTAATTCTTGTGATTGCGGAATATAGGCTAGGGCAGTGTGAGTTAGGGACTTGCCATTAAACTCAAGAGTACCTGCTTGCATTGGTAAAAGACCAACAATGAGTTTGAGAAGCGTTGATTTTCCGCCGCCATTTGGACCAATGATTCCCAGCATCTGGGACTTCTCGATGGTAAATGAAATATCTTCGATTGCTGGAGCAAGTTCTGTGTAGGCGAAGGATAGCTTCTTAGCGCACAACATTGGAGAGTCCTTCGAGAGTTTGAATAAGGCTTTTTATTGGCGCCATAAGCTCGCCTGGAAAATCACCATTCGTATCAATTTCAATCACTATATCATGAGGACGCTGTAGTTTTTCAATCGAATGGGGGAAGTGAATATTGTTCTCTTCAATCCAAATGATTTTTTTAGAATTTTTTACTGTATCGCTTATGAGTTTTACTTGTTTCGGCTTTGGTTCTTCGTGATGTCCTGAGCCTTTCATAGCATAGACCTTAAATCCACGTTGATTTAAAAAGGGAATCAAAGCATCGTGAGAGATTATAATAGGATTTTGATTTTTTAGGACTTGAGCCTCCTTCAAATCATAGGGACAAGGTGGAGTTTTTGGCGCTAGTTTGAGTTGGTTATGAACCTGTTGCCAAAGCTCACAGGCCACTTCGGGATAGAGCCAAAAATGTGCCTTAGCAGCACTTGTATCTGCTGACGTTTGTAGCTCGATGACTTTGGATTTTTTATCTCTTCTCATCTTGAGAACAGACTTGGCCCATGGATTGAGGCTCATGGGCGCCGTGATAAAGTTATCGGCTTGATACATGGCCTTAATTTCTTTCGCATTTGGTTCAATATGGTGAGGGTCCTTGACCAGTGAAATAGCCTTTTTAAAGGTTGGTTCTGGCGCTTGTACGCTTTGAATATAATCGCGCACGAGGTTGCATGCCTGGGGATGAGAGCACAGCCAAGTGTCGGCCATGGCACTTGATAGGAAAAGGCTTAAAAAGCTAATAATTATAGTTGTTTGCATTAAGCGGTATATAGCACAGTGATCTACTGGCAGTAAATGTGATGTGACCAGCGATAGCCCTGATTATAGATCACAGTACCGGTTTCTCTATCTGGATCGAAGTCGAGCGGACTGTCGATAATACCAAAGGTTCGGCCTTGCTCAGGATCACCGTTGAATGAACCACTATTTGGCTGAGGATAGAAGCTACCAAAGGCACCGCCATTTCTCACAGCATTATTTTGGCAAAAGGCGATACCTAGAGTTTCAATCTTAGACTGAACTTCACTGGAAATCTTCGGCTCTCCTGTTTCAGCGATAAAATCGCGCTCAAGTAGACCGCCACCAGGTAGGTCTTCGCCAATACCTTCTGATGAGACAAACTTATTAAAGTAGACGTTAAGGTCCGTACCAGAAGGTATGAGACATACGAGATCACCGTTATTATTTTGGGCGGCAAAATTGGTACAGCATTTAGCCGCTGATTCAGTGATATTGCCGACTTCACGACAACAAGCAAACTCATTGCCAGAGAAAATATCAGGCAGTTTTACTTTATCTTTAAAGACGATTCTTCCAGTATTGGTCGGCTTAGAAGCATCACTGAAATAAGATGGATTACTAGGGTCATACATCCCTTCGAGTCTTCTCAAGCTTCCACCTGAAGGAGTGTAACCGGGGTAGTTAATCGATGAGGCATCAAAGCTGGCGCGATTAGTGATGGCATCGTCAAAGATTCCTTCGACCAATTCGTTTCTGGCTGAATTACAATATAATGGCTCGTAGAAAATTTGAGGAATACCTAGAAGTTCCAGTCGTGCCAGTTTTGTTTCGTAGTAGTTTGCATTGCCTGAGCTCATGCCAAGACCAATGGTACCCAACAAACCTGCATCATCAGGGTGAGCACCGGCGCCATAGACTCTAAAACCAACGCGTACACCAGCATATTCCCAGACTTCACTACCATTGAGTTGTCTCTTGTCATTAGCGATAACAATTAACGTCGTATAAGTTCTGCCATCTAATGCCGTGAAGTCACGTACACACCAGCGGCCGGCTTCGACGGCAGGTGATGGAGGTCCAGAGTAGTCTGCAGGAGCATCTCCGTTCATGACTGTGTTGGGATTAGTGTTAACTGTTAAGGCAGCACAGTTAGAATACTCAGAGATGGAAACGACTTGGTTATTAGTCATCGTTGAGCCATCAAAATCGAGTGCTACACTGGTAATATTTGATCGCGAGCCAATATAGATTGGAAGGATAAAAGCTGTTCTTCTATTGAAAGCATCGGACACTAAATTGTATTCATTCGTGGCCGTTGTATAGAAACCACCTTTGAAAACGGCCGGTTGATAGTAGGCCTGTCCGTTATTTGATTGCTGAAGTGAGCTATCAGGCATAGTGCTGAGCAATCCATTCGTTATTGGAATATTGGTTGGAGCTAGAATTGTATCTTCTGAAGAATTGAGCTTAATGCCTTTCTCAACACAACCATCTTCGGACGGATTGAGACAGAGCTTATTAAGGTCTTTGTCATAGTTATCTTGCGCCGTACTTGTCGGTTTATCAGTATGCATGGTGTTCTCATAATTGAGACAGCTCAGGTTCGTGTAGTTGAAATTAAGACGAGTGTTATTAGTCCAGTCGTGGGTGCCATCGCCAAACTTTCTAACCCATCCACCGCCGCAGCAGGTTTTATTACCCGTGTCGTTTAATGCTTTCCACTGAAATGCCGGGTTGTCATAAACTGGTGGGGCGTAGGTCGATCTATTTTTAGGGAATACGGCCCTTGGAGTGGAAAGAGCAATACCCGTCGCCGAAACTAAGGCATCTTCTAAAATTGAATAACGAGAATAAGGTTTGTTGGCCCCTACTGTTGCACCATTGGGGAACACATTGGTTTCGATATTTAATTCATCAGCTGTTAGGCGATCGTCTATAAGTGGGTCTTGAATATTGGTGTACATAGTGAAGCCTGAACTTAGTTCACGACAACAAGCATTTTTAGACATGTCAAAGTCTTCGTAGGTTGGGTCGAAGACTGAAGGGGGAGTTGTTCCTTGGCGACAAACCAGAGACTCTGTCCAATAATTGTACTCGGCGGGAGAGTTATTAAATGAAGTTTGGTCGAGGAAAATCGCTTGTTCGGCGTGAAGGCGATTTGGACCACAATCTAGATCAGTATGGCAGACAGAGCCTGCACGGCGAAGACAAGCATCCATGGCAACACTTGGAGTGAATAATGAGGCGAGAGCGCTTAGAGCTTCGGCCTCAACATCTTTAAACACACTCTCACTAAAAGAATCCTTCCATTCAGCGCCACAGAAGTTTTGATTATTTCGTTTCGTAGTGTCGGCAGTTCCGGTGGCTTCGTAGACGAAATTCCCAAATTCGGCAGAGTCTTTATCCATGTCAAAAAGCGGGCATGAGCGTACACGAGCAGCACTATTGTTGATACTCGAATCACAAGAAGCGATTTGATTAATGAAGTCTGTCTTACCTTGTCCATCTTCACTCGAGTGCTGATTGATTAAGTTATCATCGGCCACGGACTTACCTGGGCGACAAAGTCCTATTTCCGAAATTGCAATCCCCATCTTCCCAGCATTGTATTCCAAGTTATCTTTAATATTTCCGTCTAGATTATTAAAGCCAAGAACGTAATTAACAGGGCGGCCTAAGACATCGGACTCTTTGCCGTATTGATAAGTCTGTAGAGCGGCAGGTTCACGGATCACGCGATCATTAAAGACATTGGCATCAATATCTGCACAGTAGAAATTTGGAGCACAACGGAAAAGCTCTTGTTTATCAACTGTGAGGCTTGTCCAATCTTTAGCACAAGGGGCACCAGCTCCTCTGTAAACACAGCGTCTTGGGCCACCTAGGAGACCAGAGTTGCCAAAGACTATATCTTCGAGACCAAAGTTATTATTTTCACCGATAATCTCATCCCCAGCAGAATTAAATCTAGGCCATGATGAGTCGCTAACGTCTACATTGGTACAAGTATATTCCCAACCTAGTTTAGAGACACAATCAATGTCTTTTTCACAGGTGTGAAAGCGTTGACAGCTGCCGGCACGGTTTTGACGAGAGTCATTTAGTGAAAGAGTAGGATCATAATCGACAATCGAAACTGTATTATTTCCAAGATCGGCAACGATATTAACAGCTATATCATTGGTATCAGTTAAATCTCCAAAGGGTGCATTGATAGCAAGATAAAGGCTCTCACTTGTGGATGTCACCTTACGACCATTGCCAATTGCAAACCATTTCACACCGTCAAAAGATCCAATCAGTGCGCCTTTATTAAAACCATACCAATCACGTTGGTAGCCATTAACCCAAAGGGCCGCTTGAGCACGAAGTCTAGCTTCTCGCTGGGCCATGACTGAGGCCTCTGGCTTATGCGTAAAAGGAATCATCGTTGGAGGCACCCAACAGGCGCGACCAAAAATGGTATCTTCGTAGTTACCAAAGCTTGAGTTACTAGCAAGAAGGTCACGTCTTGTTGAGTAACCAACGGCTTGCAGACCTAGTCCATCACGTGAAGCAGGATGCGCCGTAAACGAATCATACCAAGCATCGCGCGCACATTGTGGGCATGGTGTGAAGAAGCCACTAGTCGCTGAAACGATATAATCAGCACCAAATTCGAGCTTAATAAGTTTTGCCGGAATGGCGTGAGTGAGTCTCACTGACATTTGGCCCAGAATATCATTCATATTATAGGCGGAATCAACCGGAGCTGTTTTGCCAGAATCGTCTAAGTAAGCAAAGGGAGTACCTTCGGGAACAATTTCAGGAACAATATTAGAGATAGTTGTGATGTCATCGACTTTTTGACCATCGACACTTCTAAAGAATCTATGTGGTACCGAGCGTGCAGGCACATTAATGCTTAAGCTTTGAAATGGAGTAGGCATAGCATCGGGAGGCGGAATCAAACAACTTACGGTTTGCACATTGCCATTGCTATCAAATGTTGCGCTTAAGCTATAGTCTGGACAGTACGGCTCTTCCATTGGGTCGGCTTCACAACCACAACGATCCCATACGCGCAGGCGTATAAGATTGAAGTCATCTTCGTCATTATCTGTATCGCCATCACCATCAATACAACTAGAGTAATCCGGCGGCGTATCTCCCGCTCCCATGAGACATAAATACTGAGCGTACTCTTCTTGTAGTCTTGCCGCCGCCGTTGCTTGTGCATCAGGTGATGGAGTCGGTGTACTCGATGGAGGAGGTGACTGAGTACAAACGTAATAAACGTCTGGATAATTGACGAATAGTGATGGATTGGAAGCTACGTCCGACTTGGCTTGATTATAATAATTTGGATCAAGTGAGGCCGCCGCTGTTGGTCTTTCACTTGAGTCGATCACACACTGATTATCTAAGCAGCAATCAAATCCTTGTGCCTGACAACCATTGTTTGAACAAGTACCGCCAGTGTTTCCACCGCTGCCATCACCTGTAATACGCAGACCAAGTGTTCCAAGAGGAGAGTCAAGTCCGGCGACACGAGTGGTGTCATCAATACTGCCTGAGACAACTTGATAAAGAGCAACACTAGTTGATGTGAGGCTACTACAAGTTGGACAAACTTGAGCGAGCTCTAAAGTCTGTGTGGTTAAATTCGGTGTGATGAGAGTTGTTGGGTTATCATAAAACAGACTTGTACCGCTGGTGAAAGTTACGGCCGCATTATCAAGTGATGCCGAAAGTGCCGTTGGTGTTCCACCGCTTAAAACTGTGTTGTCAAATAATCCACCATCAAACGCACCTTTTGAAAGTCCGCCAGTTGTTGAAACATAAAGAGTGGCAGCGTTGACGGCCACATCGTTGATTGTATTGCTGGCAAAGCCGTTGGCGGTTGTAAGCGTCGTCATGAATGCTGGGATAGCGCCAGAGATATTATATTTTGCGACACCTGAGTTAGTTGCAACGAAAAGGCGATTGTTGGCGGCGCTGATACCATTGGCCGGAGCGAAGGTTAATTGCGTGAAGCTGGCACCGTAGTTTGTGGTGTAGTAAACACCGTTATTAGTTGCAATGAAAAAGTATGGTGAACCTGTTTGAATACCGACAATTTCTTTAATTGTTGGAGTACCAGCAGCATAGACAAAGCTATTAAAGCTAACGCCGTTATCACCACTAAACCAAAGTTGATTGTCGGCCGAGACGGCCCAAACACCGTTGATGCCTCCAATGGCCGAAATATTTTTATTTTTAAATGTTGTAGGCGCAGTGAATGAAATAGCATCATCGGTTGAGAGACCAAGTCCTGATTGTGTACCCACAACGACAGTATTATTGTGTGCGTAAATTGAATTCACTGTATTTGATAAAAGTGCATTTCCGTTTGAATCTTTCACATCGTTAAATGATCTCGATGTAAATGTACTGGCCGGATTTGAAGTGTAATAAATCCCTTTACCAGTGACGCCATTGTTGACGCCTAAGAAAATCTTATTGCCAAGATAGAAAGGTGCTCTCGCTGTAAGTTGTCCAAGGTTGCCAACACTGCCATTACATTCACTTGAAGAAAGATTCATATCGAGACGAAGAAGTCTTTCAAGCTGACCCGTTTGAAAATTATTGAATGTTAGTGGAACAGCTCTTGCTCTAAATTGATCTTTAGCGCCGATTGTATTGAAACTTACAACAGAACAAAAGACAGAGCTCATGGCATTAGTGGTTTGTGCTAGATAGTCATTGACGCTTTGACCGCGCAAATACACAACAGAGGCGAAGCTATCGGGAAGATCAAGCGTGCCGTTTACAATTTGGCCGTTGTACCAATAGGCGTTGCCATTAAAAACTGGTGTGGTTGGCGTAGGGACAGGTGTGGTTCCGGTAGAGGCGGCTTTAGTTGATTTTCGGGTAGACTTCGGCGACTGCGGAACACAGGCCGCGAATACAAAAACAAAAAGAATAAAAAATACCGAGGATAGGTTCTTCATCCGTGATATCACCTCACGGTAACTTATCGGAATTTTTGGCTTTCTTCTTAAAGTACCCACACTTAATTGTACTAGTTTTCCGGAGCTAAACGCTTGGTTTTATCGTTCACTCGAGAGTGGCTTGTAAGTACAGGAAATGAGGGCATTAAAAAACCCACTAAAATAAGTGGGTTTTAAGTCAACTTTTGAGTTGCCGAATATATTGGTCAGTTAAAGGCCGTTAGTATTCCAGTCAAAGCCTGTGCTGTATCCACCAGGTGCTCCGTAGTATGGCAGGCCACCCATGTAGGGGAAACTTGGGAACATAGGAGTGTTTGTTTGCCACCAGTTTTGAGCGTAAGCATTGAGCTTCATCCCTGTGTAGTATTGATATTGGTAGGGGACGCTGTCACGAATGGCCATGCCTTGAAAGTGTGTCCCTAGGAGGTCTGGGCCACTACTAGCAAGACCTCTAAGAGCTCCAAGCCCGATGTCACCAGCAGTGGAGCGATTTTTTCTAATGCGACCTTCGGTGTCGACGTAACGACCGCTGCGTTCAATAGTTGCGATTCTTTCAGAAGTTGTTGTTTGCTTTGCAGCTGATTGCATTGATGAAATTCTGGCACAGGCTTCGCTTACACCATTGCCGGTCATATTTGAGGCGCTATCTTCGCTTTGCATTCTTTGAAGACCTTGGCAGGCACCATTCATATGACCTAGGATGACTCGACGTTGAGCCACTGTCGCGTTGTTGAGATCGGCCCTGGCATTCACATCGGGATCAGTTTCGGCCAGCAGTAGATTAGTAACACTTCCGACTTGGGCAATTAAGTAATCGACACTAGTATCAGTATCAATCGTTCCACATGTCGCAACCTTCACTTCGTTACTAGAGCTTACTCCACAACGGTTTTTCATATCCCAGATCATAAAGCTTTTGATTTGATCGAGATAAGAATATTTTTGGCCGGACTTAATAGCACTAATCTTTTGGCGAAGTTCACTCAGTTTAGCGCGAACTGCCTGTGATTGTTGTTGCCATCTCGTTTCAATTTCAGCTTCGCTACCGGCGAAAACATCATCGAGTGCATTGGCGCTAGCTAAAATAATACTTAGTGGTCTCTCTTTAACTTTTACAAAACGATTTGACTGGATATCACTTGAGGTACAATCGAGTTGCGTGGCCCCAGCTTTGCTATTGGAAATCTGACAGATTTGTTCATTGATAAGTTTTGTCACGTCTTGCAACTGTGCTTGAGTCGTGAGTTGAGCACCCGGAGGCATAAAATTGTGATCGGGTGTAGAGCTAATTTGATTTCTGCCGCGACGGTAGTAAGAACTAATTTGACGAACAATATTATTACTATGATTTGTGACAAGTGTCAGTTTCATTTGTTCGTTAGTTAAATTAGCAGACAAAACATTAGTAAAGTCTTCAATACTTTTATTCATATAGGGAATTCGCTCACTGACAAATAAACTGGCCCGTCTAAATACGAGGTTCCCGCCAAAAGGTCGAAGGGCTTCAGGAGTGGCATTATCGAGACTGCTAATATCATCAAATTTAAAATTGAGTGCTCTATAAGCGCTTTGCTCATAGTCTAAAAAAGTTCGAGCAATTGGTGCGACCACACCAGCTGCCTGACTCATATAAGATTGAGAATTTGAGCTAGTGCAAAGACTTCGATTAAAGTCGAGAAGGGCGGTACAAACTGGAGCTGTCGTTGACTCTTCTGGAGTGAGGATACAACACTGGGCGCGATTGAGTGCGACTACGTTGGGACTATCAATGCTGCCATTTGATTCTACTGCTTGCAGTTTCACAAAAGCTGGTGAATTTGAAGTTCGAGCAACGGCTTCGGCTTGAGTATATAATTGTTGAAGGTCAGCACTATTTGAAATGTCACGTCTAAGCACTGCGCGGTAATTTGCTAAGGCGGCGGCGCGATCAATTGGATTGGTTGTGTCGGAATTTGCAGCAAAGGCGAGCATAAAAGATTCGATTAAATCTCTTGTGTCACTTTCATCTTTACTGGAGAGGCTGTCACATAAAACACTTTGTTTACCTTCGCATGCCATCTTAATTCGTGAAAATGTATTAAGCACACTGGACTCTTGGCCTGGAACGATTCCGGCCGCGAGTTGCTCAATATCAAGCCCGGTCGCATTTGCAAGCTCTGTAATAAGTGAGTCCATTGCTGCCATTTTCTTCATGACTTTAAAATCATCAGAGCTTGAAACGGCTTGGATCTGATTAGCAAGTGATGCATAATCTCTAGGCTGAGCAAGAATATTAGATGTTTGATTTAAGACTGTGAAAAATTTCTTATTTAGCTCATACAGTTCTTGAATAATTGAGGCGTTGGACAATTCTTTGTCATATTCTTTTTGTAGGTCCAAAAGTGTTTTATTGTCGCTACTTTTTAAGTCGTATTGTTTAAATTGAATTCGGTTAAGGTCTTTACCGGCCTGCTCGCAAGTTGGTGCACTGGCAAAACTTGGTGCTGCATACAAAGCAGTGCAAAGAATGGAGCCGGCAATGATCTTTTTAAGCGTGGATTTTTCCATAAGCAGGATCCCAAAAGTGTTGTTCATCATCATTATCACCTAGCTTTTCGGTTACTTGACCAAAAAACTAAACAAAGAGTTTTTGTGAGCTTAACTTATTGAAAATTTGAAAATGGAAAGGGAGCTCTCATGCCTGTAATTGTTGGCGATTTTCTAGCCATGGCCTGAAGTCATAAAAGCTTGGGTATGATCGATGCGCTTATATTCTAAGCCACGCACTTTAAGGTCATCAAAGTAATCTTGCGTGTACTTTAGAGTTTGATCGACATTGTCATGTCCAAAAAGGCCACGTCTAAAGTGGGTCACACCGTCAAAGCCAGCGGCAAACCACATAATATGTTTTCGCATTTGAATGACGAGAGTTTTTTCGGTGTCGGTGTAGAGTTTCATATAATCAAAAAGTTTTTGAATCACTTCAAGATAATCACTGGCACTAAAGCGCACTTGATCTTCAGCTAAAAGATAGCTGTCGAGAAAAATAAAAGGATCGCGAAGAGGTCCTCGCCCGAGCATAAGCGCCGCGCACTGAGTTTTATGCATGCGTTCTTTGGCCGCTCCGGCAGTATGAAGATCGCCATTGCCTATGACGGGCAGGGGAGAAATCTCAGCAATCTTTTCAAGGTACTCCCAGTTTGCTTCACCGGTGTATTGTTGTGTTCTAGTTCGGCCGTGAATGGCCACAAACTCGACACCTTCTTCTCTGGCGATATGAATGACTTCATCGGCGTTAAGTGCGTCGGAGTCCCAACCTGTTCTAATTTTAATTGTAAGTGGGACCTCTAGTTCCTTTTTGATTGTGCCAAAAAAATGGCCAAGCTTGGAAGTGTCCTTGAGAAGGGCCGAGCCGCCACCTTTAGTCACAACTTTCTTAACCGGACATCCCATATTGATGTCGATAAATTTTGGCCCATGCTCTTGTGCGACTTTCGCCGCCAAGGCCATAGACTCTGCGTCTTCACCAAAAAGTTGCAATCCAACATTTTTTTCTACAGGGTCGAGCTTTAACATATTTCTGGTGCGCACGTTGCCATGATTGATGCCATGGCACGAAATCAGCTCACTAACAGTGCCACCGGCCCCCAAATCTTCCATGAGTCGTCTAAAAGGTGCATTGCAGATTGCGGACATAGGCGCCAAAATCAAAGGTGAGGCAAAAGCAATCGAACCCAATTGAACGGGTTTCATGCGCGCTTTGGCGATATCGATTTTATCTTGAAGTTGCTTGGAAAACATAATCAGCGCCTTTATAGTAGTGGACCTGGAGCGTCGTCAACCTATGAAGAATATTGTTTTTGATTGTGATGGAACCTTAGTTTCTAGCCATGAAGCGCTTTTATTGACGCTTAAACAGCTTGTCAGTGAAGAGCGAGGCCTTGAGGTCTCTATAAGTGAAGTGCGGGCCAAGTATGATGCCGATATGCTTCGCTGTGCCAAGAACTTTGATCTAGATATTAAAGATCCCTCTCGGCTGCTCAAGCGTTGGGGAGAGTTATCTAAGCTATCCGCCCGGGCAGCGGCCTATGAAGGGATAAGCGAGCTGTTACAAACACTAGAAGAGCGCGGCTACCGACTTTTAGTTTGGACTGGACGCGATCGCGCTTCGACGTTGGAGTTATTAAAACAAGCTGATCTCTTGCGTTTTTTTGAAGAGCTCTGCTGTGCTGATGACACGACGCCAAAGCCACATCCAGCTGGATTGGCACAATTACTTGATGGAGAAGAGAAGTCAAAGTGCCTGCATATCGGCGATAGCTACACTGATATCCAAGGCGCTAAACAATATGGCATTAAGTCAGTGGGGGCCCTGTGGGGTGAACATTCCCACAAAGATAGCTTTGGACGGTTTATCCCCGAGTTCTGGTGTGATAAACCACTACAGATTTTGAACTGCTTGGAGTTTTAGATGTTCGATACATTATCCGAAAAATTTTCTGATGCTTTTAAAACCCTTCAAGGAAAGTCACGCTTAAGTGAAGACAATATTGAAGAAGCTTTAGGCCAAGTTAGAAAAGCTCTACTTGAAGCCGATGTAAATTTTAAAGTCGTAAAATCATTTACCGCCGCTGTGAAAGAAAAAGCGCTCGGTGAAAAAGTTATTTCCGGTGTTAATCCAAGTGAACAATTTATCAAGATTGTGCAAGACGAGCTCGGCGCCGTTATGGGTACCGAAAGCCAGGAAGTTGACTGGGAGACCCAAGGGCTAAAAGTTGTTTTGGTGGTAGGTCTTAACGGTCAAGGTAAGACAACGTTCTCGGGCAAGCTTTCAAACTTTCTTCGCTCAAAAAAACAAAAAGAAACTCTACTTGTACCGGCCGATACGTTTAGACCGGCCGCTAAAGATCAGCTCATTACACTGGCCAAGCAACTGGATATGTCTTGGTTTGACTCTGATTTAGGTAAGCATCCTAAAGACATTGCGCTCGATGCAATCGCTGAAGCTAAAAAGCTTGGCAAAGATGTCGTGGTTATTGATACCGCTGGACGATTGCATGTTGATGAAGCTCTCATGCAACAGATTAAAGAGGTTAAAGCAGCTATCGCCTCACATCATCCTGAAGTTCTTCTGGTGGCCGATGCCATGACGGGACAAGAGGCGGTTAACGTCGCTAAGAGCTTCCACGAAACTGTAGGCCTTACTGGTGTCGTTCTTTCTAAAATGGACTCCGACGCCCGTGGTGGTGCCGCTCTTTCTATTCGTCACGTAACAGGTGTTCCGATTCGCTTTATTTCAATGGGCGAGAAGATGAAGGACTTGGAGCTGTTCCATCCCGATCGCCTAGCCAGTCGCATCCTTGATATGGGCGATGTGGTTACGTTGGTAGAAAAAGCGCAAGAAAATATCGACGAAAAAGAAGCCGAAAAGATGATGAAAAACCTTGAGAAAGGTAAGTTCACCGTCGATGATTTCATGAAGCAAATGGATATGATCGGCAAACTTGGCAGTATGTCTGGTATTTTAAAAATGATTCCAGGTATGGGGGGAATGCTGCGCCAAGTGGGGGACCTCTCACCGGCCGAAGATGAGATGAAACGCATGCGAGTCATTATCAACTCCATGACCAAGCAAGAGCGCGAGGATTATAAAGTTGTTAAAGAATCGCGTATTAAACGTATTGCTTCCGGTTCAGGTAACACTGAGTCGGCGGTCAAAGACTTCATCGCCAAGTTCCGCCAAATGGAAAAAATGATGGGTGGCATGATGCAGATGATGAAAGGTGGCGGCATGCCGGGTATGCCTGGGATGCCAGGTGCCCCAGGAGGCGGTGCAGCAGGTTTTCGTCAACAGCCGGGAATGGGTAAAAAGCCTAAAAAAGGCAAAGGAAAGGGCAAGTGGGGCGGCGGATATTTCTGATATCTTTGCAAGCTTCTGTTTGACTGATTGTGGCGTATGAACTAGATTTCCGTGGTTCATGCTGATGCTGAAACTGTTGTTAATATATTGAAAATCCGATTTAGGAGTATTGTTTCATGGTTACTATTCGTCTTGCCCGCGGTGGCCGTACTCACCAGCCTCTTTACACTATCATTGCTACAGACTCTCGTAGTGCTCGTAATGGTAAGTTCCTTGAGCGTATGGGGAGCTACAATCCAGCTGAAGAAGCCGGAAAAACACTTTCAAACGTTAAAGCTGACCGTATTGCCGCTTGGGTAAAAAACGGCGCAACAATGTCTGATACTGTTAAGACTCTTCTTAAGCGCAATAATATCGTTCTTAAATAAGTTCTAACTCCAGTTGCCGTTACCGTTGTTAAAAGTTTAGGAGTTACGAAATGAGCGAATTAAAAGATCTAATCACTTACGTTAGCAAGGCACTTGTAGATATGCCTGAAAACGTTGAAGTAAACGAAATCGTCGGTGAGCAAACCACTGTTATCGAGCTAAAAGTCGACAAGACTGACCTTGGTAAAGTTATTGGTAAGCAAGGCCGCACAGCTCGTGCACTTCGTACCATTTTGAACGCAGCTTCAACCAAGCTAAAAAAACGTTCAGTTCTAGAGATCATCGAGTAGAATAATACAAGATTTCTCTTTAATTTGAGGGCCCGCTATAAGCGGGCTTTTTTTATGATTGATAGCTGGTCAGAATTTCAAAAACTTCACGCTCAATTTGCTCTAGGTCATCTAGACACGGAAAGCCCAAACCCTATGACCAAGGGACTGGGAGAACTCACGATTTCCAATCCCTGCGCAGCCTGGAAAATGATCGCAGATGTCGACCTGAAAATGCTGAGGGATTTAAAAAACTATCAAGCACAAATCACTGGTCTTGGAGTTGCTGTTGAGCAGACTCTTGCGAGTGGCGGTCGTATCTTTTTATCTGGTTGTGGTGCTACAGGAAGGTTGTCGCTTTCTCTTGAGGCGCTTTGGCGCTTTAAGCACGGTGATGATCGTGTTGTGAGTTTCATGGCGGGAGGCGACTCGGCCCTGATTCGTGCCATTGAAAAGTTTGAAGATTATCCACAGCTTGGTTCTAGGCAACTCAATGAGCTCGGCTTTACTAAAAACGATCTATTAATCGCGAGTACTGAGGGCGGCGAGACACCTTTTGTCATAGGCACTGCACTTGAAGCAGCTAATATTGGTGGCAAGAGTTGGCTTACATTTTGTAACCCAAGCTCTCAACTCACTCACTTAAAGCGCTGTCACGAAGTCTTAAGTGATGCTCGCGTGCAGAAAATTTCATTTTCACTTGGGCCGCAGGCGCTCTCTGGCAGCACGCGAATGCAAGCCTCGAGTGCACTGATGTTGGTGGCGGGGCTGTCGCTGTTTTATGGTAATAAAGCCGGTGAAAATTTAAATATTTATTGTGATCAATTAACATCAGATCTTAAAAAGCTAGATTTAAATCAATGGGCCAATCTCTCTATTAAAGAAGCCAGCTCTATACAGATGGGTGAGTGTGTAAGTTATGTAAGCCCAAAAGAATATGCCATTTGTATTTTGACTGATACGACTGAGCGTGGTCCAACTTTTTCTATGACCCCCTTTGAGCACAAAGACGAGCCAGACGATAAGCCTTCTCTTAACTATATGGTGGTTGACGGAGCCTTAAACGCGAATGATGGCTTCTTAAAAATTCTTGGACACGCTCCACGAACGCTAAATTGGCCAGAGCTTGATGGGCGAGCAAATGAAGAAAGACTTAACGGTTTTGAGCTCACAAAAGCTCGCCTGCAAAAACGTTTAATTAAATCAAAACTTGCTGTACTTACTCACGGTAACAATGGTCTGAGTTTGGAGATTGATGGCGATATGGCCGGAGTTAATTGCGCCCGGGAGGATTTGTTTTATCGCCACTTGCTTTTGAAAATGATTCTCAATACTCACTCAACCGTTTTAATGGGCCAGCTTGGACGCTTTGAAAGCAACGTCATGACGTGGGTTAGGCCCTCAAATTTAAAACTGATTGATCGATCTTTACGCTATGCCGGACTATTATTGTCGGAAAAAGCAATTAAAGTTGATCAAAATGCTTTAGGCTTAAAACTCTTTGAATTGCTTCCAAACAACAGATTAGATGAACCGATCGTTAAAAAGCTGGTCGATTCTTTCTCTTAAATGACAGAAAATATTACATGACCCTTTGGCCCCGC
>TARA_R110000868_G_scaffold402710_2_pt1 | contig 47678 bp, 50 predicted proteins | sample TARA_R110000868 | Tara Oceans TARA_R110000868 (sample SAMEA4397489) | marine metagenome | biome: Polar Biome; feature: [SRF] surface water layer (ENVO:00010504); material: water (ENVO:00002006), including particulate matter (ENVO:01000060) such as... | depth 5 m | reverse complement strand
GCGAATCTGGGGCTCGATGCCCCTGATTCGCAAATGGGTGCCTCCAGGCGCCCGCCTCGCGGGGGAGCACTGCCAACCTTTGACCTCATCACCGCAACCAGCATCTCCAGCATAAAAAAGGGGACCGCGCGTAGCGCCGTCCCCGACAGGATGATTGTTTGCAGAAGTTACGCCGCCCGACGTAACCGACCCCGTTGCGGTGGAGCGACCTTTTCGACCGGAGCCTGATCCGCTTTGCGGAACGCATGGATCGGGACGTCTGCCTTACGCAGGGCCTGATACAGGTTGGCCTGAATACCTGATCCCTCGCCCAGCAGGGCTTCGACAGGCTTCAAGTCCACCAGCTTGCGATTGCGGGCAAAGGGTGCACCGCGCCCCGAACCCGTCAACGAATAGGTCACGAGTTGCACGTCGCGACTACCTGCCCATGAGGCGACGATCGCATCAAAACCCTTGCGCTGCGCGGTCGTCACCAGCGTCATGTGCGGGATGCGCTCGAGGATAGTATCGAGCCGGTCCCAGAGGAGTTGCCAGTCATGCCATTCCGCATGGCCCGAGGCGATGACGATCGGTCCTCGGGGGCGGTACCGCTCGCGTGTCGCAAGCTCGCGCGCGCGCAGGAAATCCTGTATCGACACTTGCGTGGCGGTCGCCACCTTGGATACGCGTGATCCGCGCGCCGGAGACCATGGGCGACCCGATAGCGCACGGAAAGTTTCGGCGGCATAGTCGCGCATGCACTCTACCGCCTCGCGCTGTTCGGTCAGCGACTGACACAGCAGCTGCTTCTCCTCCAGTTCGGTATTGAATACCTCGGAAGGCTCCGTCCGGCGGATCATGTCGCGCAGTTCGTCGGACAGCATGTCTTCCTGTCGTTCGAGCTTGCCGGCAACAAAATGGAAGCTGTTGACCATGCCCCACGCGATCTCGGGCGCGAGCGCATCGAGGCGAGTGTCGGTCAGGAGGTCGAAGATGGTGGCGATCACCCCGGCGCAATCCGCCTGGGCATGAAGCGGTTCAGGCATGTCATGCTCGCCCGGTTCATCCCCGGGACTGATGATCGAAAGCGGGATGGGATCGCCAAAGGTGCGTTGGAACTCCGGCGTTGCCGTCATCTCGGCGAACAACGCCGGCAGGTCTGCGAAGCGGCTGATGCTGCGCGAACGGTCTTGGGTCACGGGACTTCTCCTTCGTGATGGGCAAGAAAAAGGGACGAGACGCGATGGCGTCCCGCCCCCGTCGGATCAGTGCATGCTCGCCCGGATGCCGCCGAAAGCGACCGAGCGCGTAAGGACGGCCCCAACGATTTCAGCGGCATGCGGGGCAAAGGGCGTGCCCTCGAGCAGGTCATAAATGGCCGCGATGATCTCGCCGCAGGTGATCCCGGCCGGGATTTCCGGAATATGAGCCGCGGGAAACGGCGGCGAAAGCATGTCCCGGATAGCAGGACTGGCGATGATCGCGGCGCAGAGCGCGGAGAGATCGGCCAAGGGGGCGAGGTCGTGCAACGAAGGGAGCGGCATGGGCTGCCTCCTCAGACAAGAGAAAAGACAAGGGCCGGGGAAGCCTGACGCCTCCCCGGCCCGGGACTTGTTCGATCAACCGGTGATCAGAACGGGTCCTCCTCGCCGAACGGCGCACCAGCGCCGGTCAGTTCGCCGTCGGCACCTGCGGTGCTGTCGCCAAAGCCGCCCTGATCGCGCGGACCGCGATCGTCATAGTTGGTGCGGCTGGTTCCCATGCCGCCGCCGAAATCGGAGCGCATGGTGTCCCGGCGCCAAGCGACCATGTATCCGCCATGATCGGCCGGGAAGAGCGCGATCGGCAGCGGTTCGGGCAGGCTGGGGTCGTCGATGTTGCCGGCAAGGAATACCTCACCGGTACGCTTGGACGCGGCCTCCCACAGTGCGCCGACCTGGACCCAGCGACGCGCGACATTAAGCGCGAGGATCTCGAAGACGGGCGCCTTCTCATTCTCACTCATGACCTTGCGCAGCCCGATGCGGGGGAGATCGATCGTGCGGGTGGCGATCGAGCCCGTCAGGCGGCCGTTCTGATTGAAGATTTCGCCGATGTTCATCGTCTTGACCTTTCAAATGTCGCTCGAAATCCATTTTCCGGCGACTCCCTCACCGGTCCTTCTCTCCTCTGTATCCCGCCCTGGCCCCACACACCGCCCGCTTGCCGCCCCGGCACTCCCGCTGCCTCTGGCGCAACGCCACCCCGCATGCCCGACACGCAACGCCGCGCCCCGCCCACAACTCCGCGCGACACCGCGACATGGCGAGGAGCCGGGGCGAGGTCGGTGCGGGCCGAAAGTGGGCTGGGGAGCGACGCTGGAGGCGTGGCGGTAGCCGCGCTGGCGCTACGGTCGCCGCAGTGCCTGTAGCGGGGCGCGTCGCAGGATCAGGCGGTTCCGGCTGGCGTTGTGGTTGTGACCGGAACGATCTGCACACACTCGTGCGTCGCCAGTATCGTGAGCGTCTGGCTGATGGCGGCGGCCCGCGCGGCGGAATCTGGGAATATCTCGATGGTGTAGGCGCCGCGCGCGAACATATCGCCCTGACCTGCCGCCAGCCCGACATGATCGGCGGGCCAATGGCAGAGAAGAAGCCAGGGCCAGCCCGCGATGGCGGGATCGAAGAGCGCGAAGACGATATCGATGGCGGTGAGCGCGGACGCTCTGCGATCGAGCAGATCGGGCACGATCGGCGCGGGCCGATCTGCCTGGAGGAAGGCCTCGAACTCCTGCCGCTCCTCAATGGTCTCCAGGATTACGGGATAATAGCGTCCGAGCGGTAGGCTGGTAGACGCAAAGGCCGGGGAAACATCGATCAGCAGCACATCGGCAGGGTCCGACAGCCCATGCATAAAGATGTCGGCTTATCGCGAGATCGTCAGAAAGACCCATCGGGAGATGGAAAACTCATACCCAACGGGAAAGCCTTTGCTGCACGCTTTTTACCCAGTTCCCAAGTCTCCCATGGCGTCGAAGCACAAGCTGAATTGAGGCGGGCCGGCTTTCCGGCTCGGCGTGAAATTCACCATCGTGGCGGGCGGACGCACCTCGACGGGTCGATGGCAGATCATCTTCGGGAAAAAGGCTCGCTTGCCGCGCGTCAGACATCGGTGGTCATCCCCATGTTTCAGCCTGTTCCCTCAATCGAGATAGTGCAGTCGGCGCGTCCAAATGCTGCCAGGTTGAAGGATACAATAATTTCAACGCAAATGACAGCCTTCAAGCCGATCATGCCAGCCGTCAGGCATAGCCAATTCGTTGAAATGCACCGTTTCCCGCCAGCAAAAGATCGGGATCGTCACGTCAGCCCACATCTCGGACGTCGTCCGGATCGTTGGCAGTATCTGAAGAATATGCCAACCCCGCATTGAAGCGTTCGATCCATATCTGGATATGTAGTCGATGCTCGGTCGGGACGACCGCGGCGGCCCTCTGGAACTCGAGAAGATCGAGGGGCGCGTTGGCAATGATCGCATCGATCTCGCCGGCATCGAGCAATCGCTCGTTGCGGATGAACGCGGTCATCGATCCGGGGCGCTTTTTCGTCGATCTGCGCCACAGCCCTTCCACGGTTCGAAGCCGCGGCGCGGCCCGCGCTTCAAGCAGAACGATGAGGCGCAACTCCTCGCGCGGCAGCGCACGAACCTCTAAAATCTGCATCGCTCCGCAGAAGAAGCAGGAAGATTTATGGAATGGGGGCAAGCCCTCTTCAGCTATGATGCCCTCGCAATCCTCGCGGGTGAAGCCCCACTCCCGAAGCGGGTATCTATATTCGTAGAGATCCGAAACGTGACCTTCTCGGTGGGCGTAGCGCTGATTATCGCGCGTAGAACAGTCGTACCCGATTAGGCGGGTGACCTTGCGCCCGTTCGCCCAGGCATGCTGTGCCGGAGGCCAGGCTTTGACCCATTTGTCCTGCGGCGAGATTTTATGACGGGCACTACAGCTATGCTGGCCGAAGCTGATCGACGGCAATGTGCCATTTGTCAGGCAAGCTTCGAGCAGCGACGTATAGGGCGGCCAATGCTTGAAGAACCGGGCCTGATATTCAACGATCTCGTTGGGAACACCATGATCGTCCATCCATTGCCGGAAGACAGGGATAAGCCTGCGCGTATGTGGCTGCTCGGGCATCGCGGCCGGCAACGTCATGTCAGGGATTTCGCCGCGCCGAACGAGTTCGATGATCATCGCGGTCGAATTGGTGCCCGCGCCCCATGCCGCGACGACGGGCGCACGCCTGCTCGCGCTCATGCGACCTTCGCCAGCCAACGGTCGGGCCATGGCGGCGGACGGGTCGTGACGCGATAGGCCTGGAAAGGCGCGATGCCGTCCACGACATAATGAGGAACGCCGGTGGCGCGCCGCAGGTTCAGCGCAATGCGATAGGCTCGATCGAAGGAGGATAACTGGCTTCTGAGCGGTGAGAGGCAAGCGGGCGGGACTGGCAGAGCCATGGGAACCTCCGGAGGGAGCTGACCGGGAATGGAAATCAATCAGGCCGAGATCGGCAGATCGGGAGGATCGAGAGCGAGGAGACTGTCCAGCGTCACCGGCGCGCGGCTTGCCCGGCGCGTTCGCGGTCCCCGGCTGGGCCTTGCCGGATCATTGAACCGGTAGCCGATACGCGCCGCATGTTTGCCGATAACCGCTGGATCGCGGCCAAGCGCCTGGGCGACATCGACCATCGAAACGCCATGGAGCCAGGCGCTGCGGATACCCCGGTCTTCATCGCTGCTGAATGGGCGCATGAACCCGTGGACGAGGCCCAGATGGTTGGCGCGGTAGAGCACAGCGCGAAGCCCGCGCCCCAATGCCTCGGCGATCTCGCGCGTCGGGATTTTGCCATAATCGGCGCGAAGGCTCGCTTCTTCCTCAGCGGTCCAGACCGGCCCCTGCCGAAATCCGTCGCAGCGGACATGGGTGCCGCGAAGCTTCAGCGCTTCAGCGCGCCATCGGATGGAATGAGACGAACGGCCCAGCCTTTCTCGCAGCGGCGTGAGACTCGCGCCCGTCGCATAGGCATGGCGGAGCAGATCATCCTCTTCCGAGATCCACGCACGTCCCCAGCCTCGTCCATAGCCGAGCATGCGCAGGCGCTGCCCCAGGCTGCGGCTGTTGCGCTTGGGAAAGCCTTCGTGGGCCAGCATCCGGGCAATGGCCATATAGCGCGCGCCCGTGGCGGCGAGCGTAAGCGCACGCGTCATTTCCGCGTCGCTCCAATCGTCCGGCTGGCAGGCATGACGCAGGCCCAGCACCGATGCGCGCGATACGACACCGCTTAGCGGCCGCCCGATGAGGCTGGAAATCTGCGCGACGGGAACGCCCTGTTCATAGCCGGCGCAAAGTTGCGCATCTTCCCATCCACTATAGGGCGGGGACCCGGGCTCGGACAGGCCCAGCAGGCGTGCGCGGGCATAAAGGGCGCTCACGCCCCGGCCAAGCCGGGCAGCCAGTGTTGCCGTCGGGACGTGTGCATAGCAGCGCGCCATTTCCTCGTCGTCCCAGTCGCTCCAGGATCGCCGCGAGTTACGGCGCAGGCCAAGGTCATGGATACGCGTGGCGACACCTGCCCGGGGCCTGCCGAGCATGGCGGCGATCTCGTCGATCGTGCGATCTTCGGCAAAGGCGGCGCGCAGGCGACTTGTCTCATCGGGCAGCCAAGCGTCCGCGCGAAAAGCCAGCTCCGCAAGCGGCGCGGTTGGGACGGTTTCCGTTTCGGGGACAAAGGGTGTCAGTTCGACGATATCGGCATCGAGATCGATGCTGTTCTGGGTCATGGTGCGCGCCTCTCAGACCAGGCCGACGACGGGCGTATCGACGACGCGCAGGCGCAACCGGGCCGTCAGACGCGCAATACGCGTATCCCCCCGCGGCATCGTGTCGGACGCGCCGATGGCAGCCAGCAGATCCAGCCCGGCGTCCACGTCGTTTGCGGGTAGCGCGAGATGGCGCGCAAGATCGTCGGCCGTGGTGGCATTGGGCGCTATGTTGCCCAAGGCCCCTACAATGCGCGCGGCGGCGGGAGCGGCAGGGTCGAGCAGAAAGGCGTCGAGCGCACGCTGCCCCCGCATGGCGGCATGGCTGGTCCTGGTCGGCGCGACCTCGCGCAGGTTTTCAAGGTCGAGGAGGGTGCGGCTCTCGTCCGGGCCGAGGTCGGCCGCGGCCACCAGATCGGGCGTGCGGCCGATATGCGGTGTAATCGTCGGATCGATTTTCGCGAGCACAGGCGTGGCGGCCAGCGCGGGACCGAAGGCGAAGAACTCGCCGGGTGGAAGCAGGCGCAGCAACGCTGCCTGATCGCTGCCGAACCCGAGCAGGTCGGCGGCGCGCGCAACATCGCGGTCGAACACATTGAGGCCGATCAGATGATTATGCAGTTCCGAGACCACCGAACTGGCGAGTTTCGCGAGGCGCTGTGTGGCAATGATTGTGCCGATACCGCGCTTGCGACCCCGTGCGCACATGTCGGTCAACGTGGCAACGCCCAAACGGCGCGTTTCCGCGTCGCGAGCGGACGCCGCCATATGCGGTGCGAGCAGATGCGCTTCGTCGATGCATACCAGCACCGTATGCGCCCAATGTTCGCGTTGGGCGGAGAGGAGGCCTGCGAAAAAGGCGGCGGCCTTCTCGATCCGGTGATCGGGTTCAAGATCGGTGAGATCAAGGTGCAGTGCAATGCGGTGCTGGCGCGTGCGGAGCGCAAGGGCGGTAAGACCGTCATTGGCATAATCGCGCGCGATAACGGTCGTGGCGCCGATATGCCCGGCGAGATTGGCGAACTCTCCCTCCGGGTCTACGATGATGGTCGTGAGATAGTCGAAAGCTTCCTCGATGATCCGGCGCAGTGTCTGGCTTTTGCCCGCGCCGGATGATCCCTGGATGAGACAGCGGCCCGACATCAGCTTGCCGAGATCCAGTTCCAGGGGGCCGGTTGAGCAATGGCCGAGCGGGACGCGGGCGTCGCGTGTGAAATTGCTGATGGGAATGGTCATCGGCTATGCTCCTTCACCGGCCAACGAAGACGGGCGTTGATGTTGAATGTGGTTGGGAATTCAGGCGGCGATCGCTGCCGGAAGAATGATGGGTCCAGCATTGCGCCAGTCATGACCGGCCGCTTCCAGGGCATCGGTCACGACAGCGAACTGGCGATCACCGTCATCGTGGAGGATTCCAAGGGCGCACGGGTCAGCCATCACCTGGCTGAACAGGCCAGCTCGATAGGCCTGGAAATCTTGCCCGCCTCCAAAAGGCGCCTCGCATGGTATCCCGAGCGAAGCCTCGATTTCCCGGATCAGCGCAGACGCGCGGTCCAGTTTCGGATCGTGGAAGAGCGAACGGCGGCGCAGCAGAAGCTCAGGCGCCCAGCAAGGGCCTTCCGGCTGGTCGATCTGCTGTGCGGCAGCCCGCCATCCGCTTTGCGATAGCGTGTCGGGTGGCAGGAAGGCGACGATATCGTTGAACCAGCGTAACTGATACATAGAATGGATGCGCGCGCCGATGGCGTCACGCCGGTCCAGCGCATCAGGATAGTCGGCCTCGAGGGCCGCTTCCAGTTCGGCGGGTGTTAGCGCGATGAAGCAGGCACGCTGCTGCGGATCGGGAACGGCGCGGAACGCGTAGAGATTGGCCAGCGTGACCGTTGCAGATGCGCGAGCCGAAGCTTGGACAATGGCGGGCGCCACAGCGCGCCAGAGCGCATCGAGATAATCGCCCAGGGCGACGACATGTTTGAGCGTGCCGCTGTCGTCAGCGTCAACCAAGTTGAGCCGCGCGCCGCCCCGGATCGACGCAATGGATGCGGGAGCGAAAAGAGCGACCTGCAAGGCCGAGCGTTCGAGGCTGCTGAGCGCGACATGGGTGACGATGTCGCCGGCTACGCCGGATGGAATGGTCATGCATTGTTCTCCATTGTTCCAAGGCGCATTGCGGCCAGCGAGGCGTGACTGACACCACCGGCGTCGACGGCGGCATCGAACACCGAGTGCCGTTTGCCGTCGTCCCAACACGCCCGGCATCCAACCACGTGGCGATCCGCCTATCGGGCTGTCCCGATGCACTCTCGCTTCCGCCCCCTCCCCTCCGGTCGGATTGCATGGTGGGCAGATGCATGTTCCGGTTTTCAGATGCCCGATGCTGCGGCAAAGAGGCGGGCATGCCTGATTCTGCGGATTCGAAACTGAACGACCTGCTTCGCCGCTTGCCCGACTGGATACGCCGCGATCTTGCTTCCACAGACGCTTCACGTCGAGCGCGTGCGGAAGACTCGCTCCACGCGATGCTGATGCCTCTGATCGCTGGCGGGAGCGCCGCAGGGAAAGACGCCGGTTGATGGCGTCGCACGCTAAGGCTACGCGCAGTTCATCGAAGCTGACGCTCGAAAATCTGGAGAGCCTTGGCGCTGCCCGGCTGGCGCGGCTTGTGCTGAACCAGGCCGAGACCGATCCCATTTTCGCGCGTGCAGCGCGGATGGAGATGGCGGCCAGGGATGACAGCGGCGCATTGGCGCGTGAGATTGGCAAGCGCCTGAAGACCATCCGCCGCTCGCGCAGTTTTATCGAGTGGGACAAGGTGCGGCCGCTCGCCCAGGAACTCGACCAGTTGCGCGTCGGCATAACGGGGCCACTTGCCGAAACCTCGCCGCACGACGCCATCGAGTTGATGCGCCTTTTTCTCAGTCTCGCCGAACCTGTATTCGAACGCGCAGATGACAGCAGCGGTGCGCTCGGTGATGTGTTCCGGCGGGGCGGCGAGGATCTGGGAAAACTCTGGTGCCGCGTGGACGCGCCGGAACCCAACGTGCTGGCAGGCGACATTCTGACGCTGATCGAGAGTGACGGCTATGGCGTGTTCGATGAGTTGCCGGAAGCCGCTTCGCCTGCGCTGGGCATGGAGGGCCGGGCGGCGCTTCGACATATGCTGCTGGAGCGGCAGGCATCGTTGCCCGATGCGGAGCGGAGGCGTTTCGACTATAAGGCCGGCTGGCTCCTCCCCAAACTCGCCGACCTGGATGATGATGTTGACGCCTACATCGCCACGGTCGATCCTGATCGACGTAACGCGCTGCTCAATGCGAAAGTGGCCGAACGGCTGATCGCACATGGACGCTGCGAAGAGGCACTCGGCTGGATCGAAGCGCCGACCGAGCGCGGGCATAACGAGCGTGAGCTTGCCGACCTCAAGTTGCAGGCCCTCGGCGCCCTGGGCCGCAGGGAAGACGCGCAGGCGCAGCGCAAGGCAATCTTCGATCGCTGGCTGGATAGCCAGGCCTTGCGTGACTGGCTCAAGAACCTGCCTGATTTCGAGGACTTCGACGCGGAGCAGCAGGCCCTTGATCAGGCAATGGCGTTCGATCCCGGCGTCCCCGCCCTCGCCTTTCTCGTGGAGTGGCCGGATCTGAAGCGCGCCGGCCAACTGGTCCGAGCTCGGATCGATCAGCTGGATGGGCGGGCCTATGACATCCTGCGACCCTGTGCCGAGGCTCTCTCGCCTAGCGATCCGGTCGGCGCCACCCTGCTCTACCGGCAGCTGGTCACTGGCGTTCTCGATCGTGGCGCCTCGAAATATTATGCTTATGCCGTGCGGGATTTCGTCGCTGCCGGCAAGCTCGCAGACAGCATTGATGCCGGAGCGGATATCTTGGACCATATCGACTGGACTGATCTTCTGCGCCGGAGCCATGGGCGCAAAATCGGCTTTTGGAGCCAGATTCCAACCTGACGGCATGATGCCTGGCAAAGTTTACCAATCGTGGACCGGCAGATCATCGACGGTATCCGCGTCACAATCTAGGAGCAGGAACTGGAAGCCTCGGGTGCGGCCGAACGCCATCACGCGCAGCAGGTCTGCCGGCAGTTGCGCCTGGCGCGCTTCCTCGAGCGAACGGGTGGGCACGAACCAGCCATAGACGGAGGCGGCGATATCGATCGGCCGCTCGGTCGGCGGCCAGGATGCCCAGCCATCGAGAAGACCGGCGGTCTGGACCGTCAGATGCGCGGTCGAGAGCACGCAATAGCGTCCCGTTTCCACCGATTTCGAAGCGACGCTTGCCTTGGGCAGTGATGGCACGACCTGCAGCTGGTCCCTGGCGCATCCATCCGACGGATGCCCGTCGAAATAGACCGCAATCACGGTCTCATCGTCCAGCGTGGCGGGATCGCGCTCGTCCCCGGTTTCTTTCCACCACTCGCGGCACCAGGCGGCGATTTCCGCGTCCAGCGTGGCCTCATCGATCGCGGCATGGATATTGGTGCCATAGCGGTGCTCGATAGCAGCGGCATGAAGGTGGACCGGCCAAGGCAAGGGTGATCGTTCGATTCGGTCCTCGGCACCGCGGATTGCCGCGATCAGTTCGCTGCGCGCACGGTGTGCGAGGTCATCGGGATATTGGATGGCCGAGCGTGCCCGCACCAGCAGGGCGAGATGATCCTCGCGGCTGGCGATATCTGTCGGTCCCGACGATGGCTCTTTCCCGATGCCGGTAGCCCAAGCCTGTTCAGCATCCTGCCCAGCCGCATCGGAACGCAGGACCGGGTAGTGCGGCGGGGACCAGTCGACGCTTTGGGCCAGCCATCGGCCGATATAGGCCCAGTCGAGACCAAAGGGGCAATCGTCATCGACGTGCCGCCATGCCCGTTCGACGGTAGCGGTCCAGCTGAGTATGATGGGACGCAGGGTCTCAGCCCCAAGCTTGTCGAACGTCCCGCGGATGGCCAGGGCGCGTTCGAGCCCATCGGGATCGGCGGCGGGCCGGTCACGCAAGATCAGGACCGCTTCCCAAAGGCAGGCGGCGATTTCGAGATGGAAGAGGGCATAGCTGGTCATGGGCTCAATCCTGGTTCAAGCTGCGCGGCGGTGATCGTTGAGACAAAGGCCGAGATCGGTGGCCGTCAGCGTTTCGATCCTGGGTGCAAGGCTATCGAAGGCAGCATTGAGATCGATGCCGGAGACGCGATGGCGGGCTTCGCCAGGCTCATGGTCGAGCAGAAGCATCGGCGGAACGAGACGCGCGGTCATTTCAGGGAAAATGGCTTGCAGGATGATGGCCTCGACACGGCGCGACACGAGGTTGAGCCGCGCGGCCAGTCCGCACTGCATGGCGAGATAGCGTTCGAACCAGCGGCCTGGCGCCAGCACGTCGGCGAGCCGGGTACAGGGCAGCCGTCCGGCTGGTGTCGGTACATGAAGAATGACGACACGATGCCGACGATGGGGAGCAAGCTCGTCCAGCGGGACGAGAACCCGATAGCTGAATAGCGGAGCCTGCCCGCTGACGCGGGTCCTGCAGGTGATCATATCCATCGGGAATTTCCCTTATGCGTGCGCAATGCTGCTCACGGTTTCACGCACGCTCCCTTCCCCCTTTGCTCCGTAGCTCGGTCGCGAAGGCGGTTTAAATATCCTGGAAAAATGGGCCGGATTGGGCTGAAGCGGATGTCAGTCCTCTGCCTCATCGCCATGACAAGCTGCATTGTCGTAGATCGGCTTGTCACCAGGTCGCCACGGGATGGGATGTCAGATACGGCCATTGTAGCTGATGCGGCCGACGACGATGCCCTCGCGGACGAGTGTGGCTTCCGGGAAGGTGCTGGCGCCAAGACCAGTCTGGTCGCGGCGTCCGCAATAGCGGCGCGATGCATCTGCGAGCGTTTCCACCATGATATCGGGATATCCGGCTTGCCTGACGATCAGGGACAACCGGTTTTGCTGGCCTAGTTTCCTATTTGGGCCTTTCGCGTTCGGGCGCATGGCCGCGTTCCTCAGGGGCAGGACATTATGGGCGGGGAACGTCGTAACGAGGGTCGCACCCCGCCTCGCCCGGATACAGCCCCATCGGATCGGGCAGGAGGAGCTGGACGACGGCATATTCCTCATGGCCAAGAAAGCGCCCAACCTGGATAGTGAATGCGCTGCGTGCCGTCGCCCCGGCAAGGCGGGGACGGATCGGGTAGGCGCCGCCGATGTCGATATCCTTGTCCGGCACCTGGTCCGTCTGGCGCACACGCCGACCGACTTCGTTGAGAACCGATGCCATCAGGACCGGCGCGAAATTCCCGATGATCAGCAGTTCGGGGAGACCCAGGCGGGTGTTGCCGATCGTGTAGGCGAAGCCCGCGGTGTCATCGTCGGGGAAGATTGCGAAAATATGTTGGCCCGTCCTGTCGATGTTGGATTGAATGAGGGCCGTGCTGGTCGTGGGAATGGTCATGATGGGTTTCCAATCTCCTGATGCGAGCCGGCATCGCATCGCTCGGGACAGGTTAGTAGTGCGGGACCGCTGACGCGAAGCGGCGCAGCATTGCCGCCATATGTTTGCGCAAATGGGCCTTGTTGGAGATGATCGCTTCAAGCTTGAGCGGTTCGCCCAGCGGCGTCATGAAGCCGGTTGCGGACGTGCCATCTGTGCACTCGACGACAATTTGATGGCCGCGCGGCTGGGCGGGACCGGCATAGCGGGCCGTGAATCCGCCCAGACGGCCGGAGAGACCCTGGGCGATCTTCGTCCAGCAGATATGGCCGCCGGCCATGGTTTCGCCGGCATGCAACCCACGATCGAGCCACGCGCGCAGCTGGCCGCGCTGCTGGATGACGGAGTTTCGCGTTCTCTCCATGGTACGGCATAACGGAAACAGTTCGGCGTGATGGTCGATCCAGTCGAGATCCTCGCCGCCCGCGACAACCAGAAGATCATCAGGATCGATATCCGCGAGCAGGACAGGCAATGGGCTGTGCGCACGCGCCGTTTCGATGTTGTACAGACTATTCCATAGGCAAAATCCCTGTCCGGGAAGGGCCAGAATGGCTGTCATCGCCTGATGACCGGGCCTGGACTGGAGCATGGCAGGAAGGTCGAGGCCGGTGTCCGCCGCGGCACTCGCGCCAAGGATCAGCAGGCGCCTCGACCATCGCGTAGGGCGCGGCGCGTCCGTGGGGAGAGGCCAACTACTTGGGAGCGGCCGGGACACCGGCTGGCCAGGGTCGTTGCGTGCTTCACACGGCATCGCGGCCGCAGCGGCATAGGCACGCCTTGCCGCGTCGAACGGGTCGTCGAAACAGCCTCCCCCGTCGCGAAAGCCCTGGGCGTAGGCACGCTCGAGAGGATCACCGTTGATGCCACCCGTGGTACGGCAGGATCGTCGCGGTTCCCAGCCTGAAAGGGCCGCGATAGTGCCATCGGCATATTGAACGGCCTCGTCCCAGTCATAACCATGGCGGGTCCGGGCCTGCAGGATGAAATGATCGCGCGTGTCGGCGCCGCCTGCGGCTATCCGGCGCTCGATGAAGGCGAAATTCCTGCACTTCCTTTCACGTTCGCTTTCCTTGCGGATGGCGTCGTTGAGAGGACGAAGCGCCGCGACCCGTTCACGAATGCGAGCCATCCGGTCCTGCGCTGGCGCGTCATTCGGGAGATCCGGGAAGTCAGCCCATGCGCGAGCCAGTTGCTCTGCATGATGCTCAGGGCGGCCGCGCGTGATCCAGCATCGCGCATCGGCGGGATCGAAGGCTGTCGCGGCTTCAGTCATGACATCTGCGGCCGGCCGCGTCATAGTGATCGGGATCGGCCGCCCGGACATGCCATCCGAACATGGCGCCGGCCTGCATGGCTGCGATCGCGGCAGGCGTCGCGTTGAGACTCGCATTGAGCGCATCGACCGCGATGAGCGAGGGCATCGGCCAATATCCGGTCTCGCCGCGCTTGATGACGATGGTCCCGCCGGTTTCCGGATGAGGACAGGCGCACATGTCTGGAAGCTTTTCCAGATTGGCGAGGCGCCGCGCCGCATTATCGAGGCGAAGCTTCGGTAAGTCCCATAGCCAGGATGGCCCGAACTGGTTGCGGATCATACGAAGCGATGCGCTATCTGGCTCACGCTCATCATCGCCGTTCATCCATTTGAGATTGAGCGCGTCCTTCCAGCGCCGCCCATGACGGGCGCGGAAATCGAGCAGCGCACGCCACATGCGATCGTCGGGTTCCTGCATGATGATTTCCTTGGTCGGGACCGGCCACTGCGACGCATGATGCGGCGGAGTAGCCGGCGTGATCGCAGAGCTGTGTCAGGCTGGCCTGACGGTGGCGGTGCGACGCAGATCGGGAATGCGTGCATTGTCGTAGACGCTGTTCACCGACATATGCAGCGCCTGCTGCTGTGCGCTGAACCATGTCGCGGCCGGAATCCGATATGTCTCGGTGGCGAAAGGGTCCGATCCACTGAAAAAGGCGACGTCGACGGTAAATTCCTCGAAGGGAGCGGATTTTTGGGGACGCATGAGGGCATCCTTTCATGACAAGGGGCATCCTGGCGTTGGGCCAGGATGCCGCACCAGAAAGGGGAGAAGCGGGGGAAGGCCAGACGTCAGAGCGCCTGTTCGAGGAGCTTGCGGGCCTTGGTTTCCAGTTCGAGGCGGCTGTCCTGATGGGGCTTCGACCGGGCGAGCGCGGTTATGCCCTGCACGAAATCATAGATGGATTCAGGTGGCCGGCCTTCCTCGGCTAGCACCGTCTGAATGATCTTTGTGGTTTCCGCCTTCGAGAAGCCGCGCCTGCGCAGGAAAGGCTCGCGATCCTCCTCCTTGGGCGCGACGATCCGCTCTCGGGCCGCCTTGATGCCGGAGATGAAATGCGACGGCGAGGAGTTCGCGAAATGTTCGAGCGCTGGCGCCGCTTGATGGGCAAACCGGGCACCGGCGAATTTCGAGTGACGGATGTTGACCTCTTCGAAATTCTCGACGCCCCAAAGGCATCTGTTCGCGCACACGCCTCGTAGGTAAAAGGTCGCGATGCCCAGGGTTTTCGAGCCGACCTCGCTGTTCCAGGCATAGAAGCCGCGAAAGTACAGGTCAGGATCGCCATTTGGCAGTTTTCCTGCCTCGATCGGATGCGTATCATCGACAAGGAACAGGAAAATATCCCTGTCAGAGGCGTAGAGTGTCGTCGTCTCCCTGGTGATGTCCACATAGGGGTTGTAGGTCATACTACCCCACTGGATTGTGCCCGGGACCTTCCACCGCGTATCGCCGACGCCATCACCGGCAAAGGCCATCACCGCCTCGACAAGTTCCCAGTCGAAGATACGCCCGTATTCGGAGCCGGTAGCAGCGCGCAGTTCGGTTCTGCCGTTGTCGGTCTGCAGCAGTTTGACCTGCTCGCCGCGGTGGGTCATGAGCCCATGCTGCAGGTTGATGCCCGCAAGGGCGGCCGGAAGCTGGCGCAGATAGGAAGCCGGCGCCCCAACAAGGCTCGCCACCTGGCCGAAGGACCAGTTGGTCGGCGCCAGCGGGCGATCATCGCCGGGCGCCATCAGCATCAGGCGCTCGGGATTGTCGCTTTTCGCCTCGACCCGGATCGCGCGGCTTTCGACGATGCGCGTGGTCGCCCGGTCCGCGCGGCCGCGCACGGCATCATAGAGGCTGGTCAGCGAGAGGTACTTCTCATCGTCGGGGCGTGAAAACCATTCCGATGACACGCGGCTGTTCATTCGGCCGCGCGAGACATCGATGCGATAGGGGGCGGATATGGGGGGCGTTTCGTTCATGCGGGCAAGGGTCGCCATGGGAACCATCTCCTTGAGATAGAGGAATGACGGGCCGATCCACGTCTCCCGTCACATTCCCGCCCCTCCCTTCCCCTTTCCTTGCGTCTCGCGATCCCGGCTTCGCAACGCCCGGATTTGACGCTAGGATAGAGGCCGCGTTCCAAACCCTCCTTCTGGTTCATCCATCGATCGCCAGGAGGTCCTTACAGTGACGACGTTCGGTATATTGGTCCGGCTGATCCGGCTGATGGTGTCGGCGGACCTCGGCGCCAGGCGGGGCCTGATAGAGGCTTTTGCCTTGGAAGCCCTTGTGATCGCGATGGGTGTTGCCGGGCCCTATGCGCTCAAGCTGCTGATCGACACGCTGGCCGGGCCAGTGGGACCGCCCGTGCAATTATTGTTGTACATCCTGCTGTTCGTGGGATGCTGGGCGGGCGGCTCAATCCTAGAAACGGCCAGGCTTTCATGCACCGCGATTATGGTCGATGCACTGGGCCGACGCCTCGCCACCGATGCGCTTGCCGCCGCCCTGCCACAAATCACGGCAGCGCGCGACAGCCGGAGCGGACGCGTCCCCGGCATGCTGGAGCGATTGCCCTATAGCCTGACGCTGGTCGTGGAAGGATTGATTTGGCGGCTGGGACCCGTGTTTCTGCAGGCTCTCGCCAGTCTCGCTGTGATCGCCAGCCTGATCGAACCGCGCTATGTCCTGATCCTCGGGCTTACGCTTTTGGGATTTCTCGGGGCGACCTGGATGGGGGCGGCACGCCACCGTGTGCATGCCGATGCGACCAATGGGGCAGCATCGCATGTGTCCCGCACGATCGGCGACATCGTCCGCAATGCCCGCCGCGTCATCTTCAACGGCGCCCTCGATCGCGAACTCCTCTATGTGGGCAAGGCATTGAGCGCCAGGCGGCACGTCCATGCGGGCATGTACCGTTCGCTGACCGTCATGGCGTCGCTGCAATTCTGCATTGTCGGCGCTGGGCTTGTGGCGCTGCTGATGCTGGCCGGTCTCGACGTAGGCAAAGGCCGAATGACGGCAGGCGAATTCGTGCTGCTGCAAACCTACGCCTTTCGACTGACGGTTCCGCTGAGCGCGCTGGGCTATATCCTGGCGCAGGCGGGCGTCGCGGTCGCGAACATCCGCGACGTGCTGGCATTGACGAATGTCGAAGACGCGCGGAGTTGCCGGCAGCCACACCGCTTTGCCGACGCCGATCTCGCCGCCGAAAATATCAGCTTCAGCTATGGTGATGGCCTGCCCGCTCTCGCCGGGATTTCGCTGCATATCGCGTCGGGGCGCTTCGTCGCGATTGTTGGCCCGAATGGTTCGGGCAAATCCACGCTTGCACAAATTCTGGCCGGCGTACTCGCACCTGCCTCGGGAAAAGTCGAGATTGCAGGGGGCGATGTTACGACGATTCCCTGGGGAGAGCGTCACCGCTATATATTGTATGCACCGCAGTTCATCGGCCTGTTCAATCGGTCGCTGCGGGAGAACATCCTCTATCCCCCGGCGAACCAGCCGATCAGCGACGTCGAGGAATTGCTTCATGTCTGGCGCTTCCATGAGAGTGGAAGACCGATCGACTTCGATATGGAATTGGGAGAACAGGGCGAGCGCCTGTCGGGAGGCCAGATCCAGAAGCTGGAGCTTGCCCGGTTGGCGGGGGTCGACGTGCCGGTCCTGATACTGGATGAAAGCACGTCCGCGCTCGATCCGCGCAGTGAGGCAGATGCGATCGCAAGGCTGCGGCGCAGGACGAACAACGCGACGACGCTCATCATGATCACCCATCGACTGGCGACAGCGAAGGGCGCCGACCAGGTTCTCTTCATGCAAGGAGGGAAACTGGTTGGCAGCGGAACGCATGTGGAATTGATGCGGCGATGCGCGTCCTACCCGGCTCTGTGGCTTGGTCTGCAAGAGTGAGGTTGGCCGACAGCATTGCGGTCAAGCCTTGCATGTTTTACATATCGGCGTATATGTTTAACGCAAAGGAGTTTCTGATGGCGACAAAGCACGAAGATCATCTGTCCCAGCGACATGAAGCGGTCGTGGCCGCCGCAAAAGCGGCAGGCTTGCTGACCGGCATGAACAGCGCACTTGGCGCACGCGTGCCGCGTGAACTCATCGATCGCGCCAAGATGCGCAGCGGTATCGCCTCAACAACCGATCTCGTCGAATATGCTCTTGCCAAAGTAGCGCTCGAGGATGATTTCGGGGCAAGGCTGGTAGGCCGGAAGGGCTCGATTCCTTCGGATATTGCGCTTGGGGTTTGACCGCAAGGCGTCGCTGCGCAGGATCAGGCCGCAGCGGACGGCAGCAACATTGGCGCGGCGGCCCGAAGGGAAATTGCCGCTTGCCAGCAAGACAACAGTCATCGGCCGGGAGCTCCTGCTCGACACTTGTGTCTATATTGACGTGCTTCAGGGCAAGACGCCGATCGAAGTAGATCGCTTGCTCGAAAACCGGATCGTCAACCATTCAAGCGTGGCGCTTGGCGAAATGACCCATCTGATGGGTGCGCTCGATCCGGCTGACAAGCGCACGGCGTCTGTTCTCAAGATGCTGGGGCGGACAATCGACGATATTCCCGAGCATCGCCTGAGCGTACCTTCGGCGCGCGTGTTCGGGGAAGCCGGTATGCTCGCGGGAATGGTAACACGCCTTTCCGGTCAGCCGCATTCCATCGCGCTGTTCAACGATGCCCTGCTGTTTCTTCAGGCTGCAGCGACCGGCTGCGATCTGCTGACGGGAAACCGGCGCGATTTCGATTTTCTGGATCAACTTATGCCGGGGACGGGCCTCATTCTTTATTGACCGGTGGTTCACCTGTTCGCGTCACGCCTCATCGCGCAGAATGGAATAGACGTCTTCACCATATAGGCGGGCGGTCTGGCAGCTTTCATCCCAGAAATGCGTTCCGGCGCGAAGGCGCGCGGCCACCCAGAGTCCCGTGTCCAGGGTGCGCTAGGTGCCGATGGCGGTCCACAGTCCGTGCGGAGAATATTCAAACCAGAGTTGGCGACCGAGCTGGCCGCACTTCATCTGACATGCCCAGCCGCGATGATGGCGCTCGGCCCTGACCTCGTTCCCCGCATATAGACCGGGCAGGATCCGTTTCATGCTTTCGCCGTGGCGGATCATTGAGGGCTTGCCGAGGATACAAGCGGTTCGGCCTGAAAGAGATTGGCCGCCCACTGCGCGATCCAGGCGTCAGAAATTTCGTCGTGCGAAAGTTGCGCCTCTTCGATCAGCGCCCGAATTTCGGCGCGTGCCTGTGCGATCGCCCCCTCCCACGGATCGCGTGGCGCGCGGTCATCGGGGCCGAGTGGCAGTTCGCCCTGTATGGGTGTGCGTGCGTGGGTCGGCCGCGCATATTGGCGGCGTGTCCAACTTTCCATATGATCGGCGACGAGGGCGTCTGTCTTGGAGATGCCGCGCTGGCGCGCCTCGATCCTGCTGGCAATTCCGAAAGCCTGGAAGTCGACTGTCTGGATGCGATGTTCGAGCCCGGGCAGCTCGAAAATGGCGATCACGCCATCACTGCCGCCTACGGGCCTTCGGCACATCGAGCCGATACCGATCAGAGGTACGGCATCGATGATATCGCCAAGCGCCTTGATGCAATTTTCATAGTCGCCCGCAACCCTGCCCTGCACTACCGGCATGAACCGATGGGCAATGCCGCGGTCATGCGCGCCGCGCCAGCAATCGCGATTGACCCGGATGGTTCTCGAAATTCGGTCCCGTACCTCTTCGCGATCGGGCGCGATTTCAGGTTCGACGCAATAGTCCATGCTGGCGAACCAGCGGAACGGATAGTTTGCGGCGAGATCGAGATACTGTTCGGTCGCCCAAGGATATCCGCGATAATGGGATAAAGCCACGAATCCGGCACTGTCCAATGACAGGCTGGGCAATCCGTCGGCATTTTTCAGCAGGTCGAGGCGCCATCCGTGCCATTCGGGCCAGCCCTTGCGGCGGTTCCAGCGCGACAGCGCATTCGCGGAGATAAGGGTCGGCACCTGCATGGCACGGGCGCGGTTCAATATCGGCCCCTCGCGCAGGTGCGGCAGGCCTACCATGATCTCGATCGCCATAGGGCTCAGGCGACGCGCCAGCAGCACCAGCGTTCCGCGGCCGCCCGAGCACTTAGCAGGCCATGATTTGCGCCGCACCATTTTCGGAAAGAGGGATCGAGAGCAAGAGCGGGGTCGCCGAGCCGCGCGATGACATCCTGGACGAAGGCGTCGGCCGGATCCGTGCCGAGCCCGGCGCGCGCGGCAGTGATCGCAACCTGAAGCCGCGCCGCCATTTTCTCGGCTTCTTCGAGCGAAATATCCTCGACGGCGCGCATGCCGCCGCGCGGTCCGCAGATGGCCAGCGTTATGACTGTCATCCCGGCCGGCGTTCGGCTGAGCGCGGTGATATGGACATGATGGAACATGCCGGTCTCCTGCAATGTGAAATCCTTGATGGTCAGAAAAGGGTCAGTTGTTGCGGCGTGGCCGACGGCGCGGAGCGCGGCTCGCACAACGGTGGAACCGGGTGGCTCATCGGGACTGGCGCGGGTGGCGCTTCGACAACATGCACACGCGCTTCGCCAGTGGGTTCATGGCGTCGTCGACAGGCGAGCCGGGCGTTCCACCCACCCAGAATATGGGCCGGCGTGTACCAATGCTCGGCTGTTTCGCCCGAAAGTGAGTTCCCGACCATGAGATGTGCCGGCACATGCAGCAGCGAGAGCTGGACATAGGCCATGTGGATCGCGCGCGGGTCGATATCGATCGCGGTGACGTGAAGATGGCGCTGATAGTTTATGCCGAGATCGTTCATGGCTTGCGCGAGCGCGATGACCATTGACCCCGCGCCACATGCCGGCTCCATGACGGTCACGAAGCCATGATCGCCGATGATCGCCTTTACGCTTTCCGGATTTCCGATAGTTACCTCGGCCATGAAACGACTGAGCGTATAGGGCGTGAAGAATTGCCCTCGCGCCTTGTTGTGAAGCTCAAGGTCGTGAAACAGGGCGCCCAGCACGTCGCCTGGACCGACTTCGAGAGCCTGCACCAGTTCGGCGAGGACTCGCGGAAACAGATCGAGCACATCTGGCCGGTAGCAGCCGACAATATCGAGATAGCGAGCCTCGCGCGGCTCGCGTTGGCGCAGATCGACGCTGTTGGCCATGGCGAGCGCCATCGCCTCCATGCAGTGACCGAAAACGGTGTAGAGGTCATGGCGCGGCTGGCTGCGGCGGAGCAGCGCTGCCATCGCCTTGAGATAGGGCTCATGCATCGGAGCCTCCGGGTCGGTTATGAGGGGGAGTCGGGAGCGCGCGGCGATCGCAGGGGTTGCCACACCCTTGTTTTTACAGCTGTCCGGGATTGCAGGCGGTCTGCAGAGATCATGCCCTGAAGATCTGGCTCTGCTCAGGCCGCGGACTGGCGAGTCCACTCGTACAGCAGGTGATCATCCGGAGCATATTCCGAGCCGATGGCGATCCGGATCAGGCGGCCGTCACAGGCAAAAGCCGACGCTCGGGGAAAGCTGAGATAGGAGCGTCCTTCGAGGATCAGATCGCCCGAGCGCACCTTCGTGATCTCGCGGTTCGTTCCAAGCAGGCGATGACCGGCCGGCGCGTCGATCAGTTTCAGCCTGTCACCGGCCTTGATCTGCTTCTTGAACGCCGCCAGCGATGTCACCGTATCGACCGGATTGCGGCTACCCTGACGTTTTGCCAACGCCGCCCAATAGGCCTGGCCTATGCGCACGTCGCAATAGAAACTGCATGACCAGAAATCTTGCAGCGGATTCGTCCTCGTGAATCCGAACCGTTCCATCTGATCGCGTATCTCGACGATGAAGGCGTTCTGCGCGTCGCGGCCAGTCAGGTCGGTCGGGGTATCGAGGATCTCCGCGATGACCTTGCGCCCCCCGGCAAATTTCTCGGTGCGGATCGCGAAGGTGGTTGTGGCGAAATGCCCGGCCAGATGGCGTTCGATCCGCGAGGCAAGCGGCGGCAGCGCTTCACCGGCACGATAAAGGTCGCCTTCATAATGGAAGTTCCCGCGTTCATCATGTTCGGTCTGGCTATACAGGCGCGTGGATGCGCCCGGCGCGATGGCGTCGGTCATGATAATGTCCTTGTGCTTCGAGAAAATTCGGGGAGTGGGCCGGTCAGGCTGGCAGCGGTGCAGTCAGGGCGTGGCCGTTATCGCCTGCGTTAGCGCGAGCGAGCGCCCAGTCGAGATAGCCGAGACGCGTGTCTCCATTCAGAACCTCGGCTGCCCAGTCGACGGATGGGTGGTCGGGGTCGTCGATCCATGGATCGGGCGCGTACGGTATTGGCGGGGTAACGGAATTGGCCAGTCGTCGCGCCAGTTGCTCCTGCGTGGTGCCGAACTCGACATGGTCGGCGAATATCGCGCACCATCCTCCCCCGAAGCTGTCGCGACGAGGACGGGAGCAGCTATAGCTCCAGTCGAAACCAATGGGTTTGGCCTTCAAGCTCTCCTGGCAACAACGGCGGATGAGTTCGGCGATCGGGCCTGGCTGGAAGTCCGTGGTGCCGTAGATCGAGACGACACAGTCTGCGCCGCCCTCAATTTCGATCTCCGCGCCGAAATCGGGAAAGGCGGGATCATCGAAGATCGCGAGCAGGCCGTTGAACGGATTGGCGAGGTCCGTCGGCATGAAGGCGGCGAGAAACTCCGCGCTCGGTTCGCCGGGCGTGAAGTCACCCAGCAGGTCGGCAGCATGCTGCCATGCCTCCTCGATCAGCGCGCTTTCGGCTGCCGTGCAGGTAAAAGCGAAGGATCCCTGGACATGATGATCAGCCATGGACCATCTCCGAAAGAGTGGGATCGCTGGAATCGTCATCGACCAGGACCAGCGGGGGCGGGTTAGTGCGAGCAAGCCGATATTCCGTTTCGAGCGCCTCGATGCTTCCCAACTCCCTGATGCGTTCGATCGGGAAGACCTGCTCGTCCTCCTCGGTTGTCAGAACTTGCTTTGGTTCGCCATGGCCCAGGTAGAGCATTCGAACAGACGGGAAGCTGCCGGGATAGCCGCCGGACCAGCGAACATAGTGAAGACCATGGCGGCGACAGACATGTTCGATCTCTTCGAAACGACCATTGGCGACGTCATGATCCGTCAGTGCAAGGGGCGTATCGATGGGTAGATCTGAAGGATTGAACGACGTGCCATCCCAATCGATAGCGGGATTATCCTTCTCGATAGCCTGGATGAGCCCGGGATATCCGGAGCGGGCAAGCATGCCCCCGATCATGATGTGGGCAGATACGCGGTCGGCCATGGTTCGCCTTTCCTGGAAACAAGACCTTCAATCGGTCCTGATCTTCCCCTCTTGCTCCCCTCCCCATTTTCGGACCTATGCGAACGTGATGCACGGGACACTTGCATGAGCAGCGGATTGCCGTTTAGCTGTCGGGCGCAAACTTCTTCCCACACCGCCATCTTCATGGCCTTCCAATTCAGGGAGTTTACCGTGGCCGACACCGAGCAGCCCGATTTCACCGCAATGACGGTGCAGTTATTGAGCGCCTATTTCTCGAACAATCAGGTGCCGGCGGGCGACATTGCCGGGATCATTGGAGCGACCCGTGACGCCCTGGAACGGAAAGCCACGGTAGAGGCATCAGCAGCGCCCGAATATGCTCCGGCGGTGTCGATCCGCAAAAGCCTGAGCTCGCGTGAGCACATCATCAGCATGCTCGACGGCAAGCCGTACAAGACGCTGAAGCGGCATCTGGCGACAAACGGTCTGACACCGGCGGAATATCGCGAACGCTATAATCTTCCCAAGGATTATCCAATGGTCGCGCCGGCCTATTCGGAGCATCGACGCGCCGTCGCCCAGCAGCTTGGGCTTGGGAGGCGTGTTGGTGCAACGTCGGCGGCCGAAGCGTCCGTAGTCGAAGCAGCGCCAGTGGCTGAGGCTGGATCTTCGGCGGCGACCGCGGCTGTGCCTGAGATCGCACCCGTGGCCGAAGCGGCCCCTGCCCCAGAGAAAAAGTCCCGTCGCGTCCGTGTCGGAGCTGCTCTTGCCGGCGGCGACAAGGCCGGGACCGCTGCACCCGGGCCGATGCCGGAGCCGCTAGCTGCGCCTGCGCAGGGCGAAGCGGTCGCTGCGACGGCAAAATCGGTGACCAAGAAAGCAGCCGCGAAGAAATCCGCTGTGAAGAAGGTGCCGGTTAAGAAGGCGTCGGTGAAGGCGAAATCGCCGACGCCGGCGCCGGCGGAGGAAGCTCCGGCCGCACCGGCAACAGCGGAGGCTGGAAAACCGGCGGCCAAGAAGAAGGCCGGTGCGAAAGCCTCAGCCGTGAAGGCCACTCCATCCACGAAGCCGAAGGCGCCCCGGCCCCGCACTGCGGCGGTCGAACAGGACGGCGCCGAGGCGGAGGTGCCGGCACCGGCGGAATGATGATCTTTCCGCGAAGTGCGTAAGGAAACAGGTCGTACTTCTTCTGTCCGGCGCTTCACGGACTTGGGAAAGCCGGGATCAGCGGCGCTCGGCAATGATCCTGGCAAGGATGTCCCGCGCCCGCTCCGGCGGCAGGAACAATCTGGTTTTGAACTGCACCACTTCGCTGAATGCGCCGGAGGCCTTCAGCCAGTTCCGATCTTCGGGGCGATAGTCCCGGATCTCGAGACGGGGACTGTCGTTGACGTAAACGCGCGCGAGCCTTGCCGTGCCAAGTCCAGGGATCGGAACGCCGCTGCCCGCACGCGCGCCGGCGATGATTTCTTCAGGACCAAGGGCAATGCCGCCATCTAGTCCGAATTCCCTTTCGAGCCGTTCGATGGCGGCCGGATGGATGATACGTCCCAGGATCGACGTACCTGCGCCATCGTCGATCCGCCACACGCGCACATCATCTTCGGGCAGCTTGTTCCAGACGGGCAATAGCAGCCCGGTCGCGAGCGTAATTGTCTCGACCAGAAGATTCTTGCCGGCTTCGGCCGCCTCCTGCTCCCAGAGGTGCTGGAATGTGTCGCGGTCGATCTCGCTCCAGTGGCTGGCCGCCAGTGTTGCGACCTCCATGCGGGACTGGCCGGTGGCGCGAAGAAGATAGCATCGCTCCATCCAGTTGCCCTCTTCATCCTGACCCGGCCATGTCGGCACGCGCAGTGCCACACGGCCGGAGCGGGCGTTGCGAAGCCAGGCGATATCGTCCGCATTCTTGCATTCAAGCTGAAGCATGGCCCAGCTGGTGATCGGCGGCCGCCGGTGCAGTTCGAGGCGCAATAGCCGCGTCTCGGCGCCGGTCACGGGATCGGTGCGCAAGAGTTGATTGGACAGCAGGTCCATGCGGTCGGCGCGGATGGTCTCGATACCCAGATCCAGCGTGCCCGCCGAGCGCGCCGCTTCGACGCGATCCTCGACCAGCCCCAGAAACTCCTCGAATATACTATTCTGAGTGGCGATCCGCAGCGCCAGGATGCGGTTGAGCCAGCGATGGATGGAAGGCAGGCGTTCCAGCAGTTCCCCGCCCTCGTCGCACAGCTCAAGTCCCGTCATCTCATGAAAGGCCTCGAGCGAAACACTGCGCAGCTTGCCCTCGTAGAGGAGGTGGAACCATTGCGTGAGTGCGTCGCGCGCATAGTCCGATTCCAGATTGTCGGAAGGGTCGAAGAGATTTTGCGATCCAGCCTGGCGCTGCCCTCTCGTCAAGGCGCCCAATGCTTCGAGACCGCGGATGATGGTGCTGAGGAAGCGGCGCTCGCCGCGGCAATTCGTAGTGAGCGGCCGATAGACAGGCGCCGTCATCTGATTGGTGCGATGACTGCGCCCGAAGCCCTGTACGGCCGAAAGGATGCGGAAGCCCAGCTCAAGAAGGAAATGCGCACGCCGACGGTGGGCGGTCGGGCAGTTCCGGTCGGAATGCATGGAGCGGCCGGTACTGCCCGCGAGCGAAAAGGCGGCGATCGGCTTGCTTCCATTCTGGAAGGCGTGGACTTCGAGGACGTTGGCGCGGGCGCCCCGCCTCTCGATTTTCTGTTTTCCGGTGGCATCGGTCACGATGCGCCGCGAGCGCCCGGTGATCTCGGCGACACGGTCGGTTGCGAAATGCGCGATCAGGGCGTCCAGCGCGGTGGGAATTGCGGGGAGCGCGCACAGATCCTCGATCAGTGCGTCTCGAGCGGAGATCGCCTGCCTGCACAACACCGGATTACCGTCAGCATCGATCATCGGTTCGGCGCGCGCGGCGCCATCGTCCGCACGAAAGACCCGCATCTGGCGTATGGGAAAGGCATTCTTCAAATAGTCGATAAGGGTCTCTTTGGGCGAAACCTGAACATCCAACATGGCCCTCTCTTGCGCGGAGAGTTCCGAGAGCCGCCGATCCATGATGGCCTCACCGGTACTCGCGAGTTGCACCAGTACGACGTTGTCCGACGCCAGTTCCTGTTCGATCGCTTTGATGAGCGAGGGAATTTTGAGGCTCACGAGAAGGCTGGAAAAGAACCTTAACTTGGCCGATTCAAAGGAACTGAGCGCCGATCCGCGAGCCCGCGCGTTCTGCGTCTTGCCCGATATTCGGTCGACGATGCCGATCTCGGCCAGCACATCGCGAAGCCCGCGATGAATGATGCTCCAGCTATCCGCATAGGCGTCGTAGATCGCGATCTGGTCGGGTGTCAGCACATGTTCGAGCGGCTCATATTCGACGCCCGCGAAGCTTAGGGCCCGGGCGGTATAGAGGCCCATCGCCTTGAGGTCCCGACACACGACCTCAAGCGCCGCGATGCCGCCCTCCTCCATCGCCTTCATGAACATGTCGCGCGTGACAAAGGCCGTGCCTGGTCCCCACAGGCCGAGGCGAACGGCATAAGAGAGGTTTTCGGGCCTGGCCGCGCCGGTGGCGGACATGTAGAGAATGCGGGCCCGAGGCAGGGCATTTTGCAACCGGACGCCTGCCAGCCCCTGTTCCGACCCTTGAGCCTTCCCGTAATCCGTTTCCGTTCCGCCGGCATGGGCCATGGCATGGGATTCGTCGAAGACGATCACGCCGACAAAGTCCTCGCCGGTCCAATCCAGCAATTGCTGCAGGCGCGATGCCGTATCATGACGGGCGGATCGCAGGGCGGCATAGGTCAGGAAGACGATGCCGTTTGCCATCGTGATCGGTTTGCCAAGAGGGAAACTTGCGATCGGCTGGATATCGATGGCGAGGCCGCCCAGTGCCGTCCAGTCGCGCCGTGCGTCTTCGATGAGGTCGGCCATGGAAATCCAGATCGCGCGGCGATTGCCGCGGTTCCACTGGTCAAGAATGATGCCGGCCGCCTCGCGGCCCTTGCCGACCCCGGTGCCGTCGGCAATGAAGAAGCCGGTGCGATAGAGTTGGCCGTCCCTGTCCTCGATCAGTCGATCGCCCGCCAGATTGGCCGAGAAGCGCCCCGTGAGATCGCGCTCATGCGCTTCGCCCGCGTAGATGATGGTTTCGAGTTGCGCCTCGGACAGCGCCCTGGTCGCCCGGTCCTGGAGCATGGGCTGGTAGCGCGGCACCGGAAGCGACACCGAAGCCATGGCGATGGATTCAACCAGGTCATCGGGATGCCGGGAGGCATTTTCGATGGCGATGCGCGCGAGGCGCCAGGCGGAATAAATGCCTACGGTCTCCCCAGGCGCAAGCGGCGTCCAGTGTGCGGCATAGCTGATCGGTCGCGCCTCATCCGCCGTGGCGGCGATCCGCGAGGGTGGCGCAAGCCTTTGACCGTTCATTCGCGCGAAGAGCATGGCGGGCGATTGGGCAGCGGAGACAAGTGAACGGGGCGCAGCAACCGCCGGCGGCGGGGCAAGCGGCGGCGGCTCTACAGGATCGAGCCGATCGGGCATGGCAAGCACGAGGTGCAGCGCAGCTTCGATATTACTGGCGAAGTGGCGCTTGGGCGTGCCGGTCCATCCCTTGTCGAAGACCAGCAACCGTACATCGATCCCAGTGCCATGCTTGGTATAGGGACTGCCCGAAATGGTAAGTTCGACGCGGGGCGGCACAAGCTCGGCGACGGCATTGTAGCCAAGCGCTGCCAAGCCCTCGGGTGAGAAGCTGGTCGGCATGATGGCGACGCATCGCCCGCCCGGCGCGAGACAGGCCAGCGCTGCGCGCAGATGGCGCGCGCCGGCATGGCGGTCGATCCCGCGTCCGGTGCTGCGACTGAAGGGCGGGTTGATCAGCACCAGCGTCGGCTGCCGCTCACTGACCAACAGATCATGGATATGTTCGCCATCATGGCGGGTGACGATCTGACCGAGATTTTGGGACAGGAGGTCGGCGCGGGTCGGATCATGTTCGTTGAGAAGCAGATGCGCGGCTGCCCGCAGGCCATGGACCGCCAGCATGCCGGTGCCGGCGGAGGGTTCGAGCAATATGTCGTCGGGTCCACAGCGCGCCGCCATGGCCACGAGCCAGGCCAGGGTGATCGGCGTGCTGAACTGCTGGAGATCGACCTGCTTTTCCGAGCGGTAGGTCTGGGTCGGCAAACCGCGCTCGAACTGCCGCAGGCGCTCGAAGATCTCAGCGGGCGTGCCGTCAAGGAGCGGGCTTTGCGGATCGGCGAGAAGCAGGACCTGGGCGGTTTCCAATGCGTCATAAGCATCGCGCATCGACCAGAGGCCACCGGCATCGTCCTCGCCGAAAGCCTCGGTCATCAATCGCTTGAGGTCCCGGCGACTGACGGCGGCGCCGTTGCGCAAACGGTGGCAAAGGGAGCGGGCGACGTCAGACAGGCATGCAGCGCTGTCTCGGGTCTGCGACAGGGCAAGTTGGGGCAAGTTCATGGGCACCTCTTGGGACAACAGGACAATCCTCCTGTCCCCTTCCCGCTCTCCTCCATTGGGGTGCATCGATTTGCGCGGCCGGATCCGGGACGGAGATTTCGACCGGTTTCGACGGCGCACACGTCCCTCAGGCGCGAGGGCGAAGGCGGCGTGCTGCGACTCGACTGATGTGTGGAATGAGTGATGGTGACTAGGGGCCGACCATGGGGCGACGGCGGGCAGCAAACCCCAACCCGGCATTGCCCCGCGGCCTGTTCGCAGGGACGCTGCTGCCACCAATCTTGAAGGCGAGCGCGAATAGGATTAAATCATATCCATAAGGAGTGCCCATCCATGCGAACGACTCAACAGTTCAGCGTAACGCTGCCAAACGACATGGCGGCGCAGGTCCGCGCCAAGGTGGCGTCGGGCGAATATGCCAGCGAGAGCGAAGTCATTCGCGACGGGCTGCGCGCGCTTCAGGCGCGGGACCGCGCCGTGGAGCAATGGCTGCGCAACGAGGTCGTCCCTGCCTATGATGCCTATAAGGCTGATCCGTCGCGCGGGATTCCGCTTGAAGATGTGCGTGCCGGGCTCGCCGAACGCCACAAGCGGGCCGCCAAACGCGGCTGAACGTGGCCCATTCCATTATCCTCACACCCGAAGCGCGTGATCATCTCGATTCCATATACGACTATATCGCCGCTGCCGCGTCGCCGGACATCGCGCAGCGCTTCACCGATGGCATCGTCGGACATATCGGCGAGCTGACCGATTTTCCCCGTCGCGGCACGATGCGCGACGATCTGCGGCCCGGCCTACGCACGATCAGCTGGCGCCGCCGCGTGACGATCGCCTTTGCGGTGGAAGAGGCGGTGGTGATCATAGTCGGAATCTTCTACGGCGGCAGGAATTACGAGAGCCTGCTGAGCGACGAGTCGTAGGAAAGGGCGCCGGGCATGTCCCGGCGAGCAGCGATGCCGTGATAGTGAAGCGCGGCATTTCACTGGCCAGAACGCCCTCGCCGTCAGGTTCATTCCGAGAATGGCCATAGAGGGCGCGTAGCAGCCAATGATGGCGCCAAGGGCGTTGGCAAGCAGTTCACCTCGAAGCCAGGGGGACAAGCTGCAGCCCATCCCCCCAAGTCCGATCAGGCAGCCTGAGAGATCTGATCGTCGTTGTCGGCGTCGACGATTCCAGCGGGTGACGTGTCGTGATCGTCCCCCGACGCGTCCGGTTCACCAGCGATTTCCGCCGGGCCAAAGCGCATGGCTTCCGGAAGCCATGCAAGCGCCCGTTCCTTGATCTCGGGTTCGATGATGACGTCGCCTCCGAAAAGCCGCTCGGCCGAAGCCGAAAGATCGTGCTTCTTGGAACCGGCGTAGCGCGATTGCAGCTCCAGTCCACCGATCTCCTGGAACAGGCTCAGAATGGCGGGTTTGGTCAGCTTGTCGAAGTAGGTGAGTGCGGTCGGGCGCCACCAGGCGGCGACATCGATCCCGAGCTTCGTTCCGAGGTGATCGAGGAAGGTCGCCTCGCGACGGCCGATCGGGACGGCCTGCAGCGTGCGCGCGATCGCCCAGCTGAGCCAGGCTGCGCGCGCTTCATCGGAAAGCGCACAGAAGGCGTCGTAGCGATCCGTGATGGCCTGGTGATTGACCCAGCTTCGGTCGAGCGCCTCATCGAGCTTCAGCCATTCCCCCGCAGCGGCCGTCCCGGGCTTGAAATCCGCGAGGAGACGGGCGGGCGCCGAGGCGCGGAGATCGCTCGGAATCTCGGAGGATGAAAAGCGGCATTCGCGGTCGACCATGATGAAGGTGCCCAGATCCAGCGCGAACGCGGGATTGCTGGCGACATGGACCGCCAGCAGTTCGGTTTTCATCATCGCCAGCATTTCGCGCAGGCGCTGGCTCATCACCGGGCCGCTGTTCCGCGCTTCGTCCTCACCGGCCTCGTCGGCGAGAATTTCACCGTCGGTTTCGCCATCCTCAAGGCTTCCATCCTCGTCATCGTCGCCTTCTTCATCGGTGCCGACGGGCGCAACAAACAATTCCTGGTGAATATGCGGCTGGCCGTCCGGCCCGATCACGAGATAGGCCAGCGCGCTTGCCTTCTGCTCGGCATCGACGATGGGCTCGCGTTCGACGATGGCCGACAGCTCGGTCTGGAGGGCGTTGTAGTGATTCTGGTCCTCTTCATCCGGCTCATAGCTTTCATCCTCGAGTTCCGCTTCCAGTTCGGCCAGCTCGTCCTCGATTTCGACCCTGCGCTGTTCCTGCTCCTTGCTGAGCGCTGGCGCCTCGACCGGCAAGGGCGTCAGGGCGTAGATATCCATATAGGGGACGCGGGTGTTGGCGACGGGACGGACCTCGGCAAAGCCTTCCCGCTCGCGCAGCATGTCCGCTTCGGCGGCGAGTTTCATCATGGCGAGCTCGTCAACGATGTGGGTGTCGATCCAGCGCTCGTCGTCCGCGTTCGAATAGAGGTCGGCGTCCTCGACCCGCCCGCCGGCGGCCGCGTAAGCATCACGGCCGACCAGCAAGACGCGGGGGTCATTTCCCCGATAGCTATAGTCCTTGATGCGGCGGCGGATCTCACTGACGGAATGGCCGCAATAGCTGTCCGAGAGCATGTCCCAGATCGCTTTCTGGCGCGCGCTGTCAGCCGTGGTGCAGTAGGCCTTGGCGACATCGAGCGTGATCTCGCCATTCTCGAGCGCCTCAAAGATCGGCTCGGCAAGGTTGGCGAGACGCAGACGGCCCATCACGAAGCGTTCGGTAAGCCCGAACCGCTTGGCGACGTCAGCCGCTGTCTTGCCTTCAACCTCGATGATATCCCTGAAGGCACGGCATTCCTCGCCCGGTCCCATCGGAAGCCGTTCGAAATTTTCAACGAGGCTAACTTCGCGGCCATTCTTGGCGTTGTCGAGGACCAGCACGGGGATCGCGTGATCGGCCGGCAGGCTTCCCTTTTCGATCAGGCGATGCACGGCATCGAGGCGGCGACCACCGGCGGTGATCCGGTAGTGGCCCTTCTTGCGCGAAACCGGTACGCCGACCAGATTCTGGATGAGACCATGGGCAAGGATGCTGGCTTCGAGTTCCGCGTCGGCGTCCGCGTCACTGCGGTTTCGGACATTGACGGGTGACTTGGTGAGATTGGCAGCGGGTACGGGAATGGGAGTCTGGGACATGGGTTTCTCCATTGGTGCGGCTCGCTCATCGAACCGCCCATCCTCTCTCCCTTCCCTTTTGCTGCGCTGCGCCGGGGACTGCACGAGACGGGACCGCCGGCGATATAGATTGTCAGCGCTGGAAGGGCTCGTGCGCTCACGGCTGTGAACAGGTTTCCGCATTGGCGCCCTGCATTTCCTCGAATGCATCCGCCCAGTCTTTAGGAGAAAATGGGCGCGACGGGCTGAACACCTTTAGACCGGTATGCAAATGGGCTCGCCGGAGCTGGCGGTTCGCTATCTCGCCCGTCTCCTTTTTACCCTTGCCGTTTGGCCCGTGACGGCAGGCCGGCGCGGCGCTATGAACGCTAGCTTCGCAATTTTCAGGAGGATGATTATGAACAATTCCGAACTGGCCGAAGCACTTGGTACGTCTCATGGATTGACCAAGGCCGATGCGCGCAAGCTTGTCGACGCGGTCTTTGGGACGATCGCCGACGCGGCCGCCAAAGGGGAAGAGATTTCGCTGAACGGCTTCGGCAAGTTCAAGGTCAAGGACACACCTGCGCGCGACGGCCGCAATCCGGCAACGGGCGAGACCATTTCGATCAAGGCTTCGAAGAAGCTGACATTCACGCCCGCCAAGGCGGTCAAGGATCGTCTGAACGGCTGATCGGCGTCGCTGCCCTGCCCTGTGATGGGCGGGGTAGCGTCTCCTCACCTATCGCCGTCAGGTTGCGTGCGGCAAAGTTTGCAGCACATCCGCCCAATCATTGTTCGGCAGCGACGGCCACGGGCTGATGATTTCCAGACCAGGGCGGCGATAAGCGAGATGGGCGCGTTGGTTGGCCTTCCAGCCGGCCGCGTCCCTGTCGAAGAGCAGAACGAGACGTTCGAGCCGATCGGGCAGCAGGATATGGCCAGCCCGTTCTGTCCCGAGGATCGCCCAGACCGGAATCCGGTGCAATCGTATCGCGGCGAGCGCCGTTTCTATACCTTCTGCAAGGCCAAGGACCCGCCCGGCGGGCATAAGCTGGACCGCGCCACGGCCGGGACGCCCGAGCATCATGCGTGGTTCGGCAAGATCACCTGCGCGCGTGGCGGTCGCGGGATCCAGGAAGGTGCGGTGGATAGCGACGATCCGGCGCCGTTCGCGCACCGCGGCGATCAACGCTGGACGGAACGCTACAGCCCTACCCCGCCCGAGCGGTGTGCGCGCATTGTAGCGCAGATCATGCCAGGGCGGCTTGAGCCGGCGATTGGCGAGATAGATTTCAGCGGGTGTCGCGGCGAGTGGGGCGGACGCACCCCATGTCCGCAGCGCCGGCCCGGCGCCCGTTCGAGGGATATGGATATGGTCCGATGGGACCGATATGGGCCCATCAGGAAGCAGGAGGCGCAGACGCCGGATCGCTCGCAAGACGTCCAGCGTATCGCAGCCCGCGAAGCATTTGAACAGCAACGCGCGTCTGCCGACCCGGATCGAAAGGCTGGGACTGTGGTCATCATGGGCGGGGCACAGGCATAGTCCCCGATCCTTATGCCATTTCCCTCCCAGCCGCTGGCACAGGTTCGCCCCCTGTAACTCCAGTTGGACAGCTTTCATCGTCGCACGCTCAAACGTTGCACCATTCATGTCTCATCAAGAGCTATCGATAGTGCCAGAAGCGCCGCCGCCAACTCGTGCTGGACGTCAGCCACGTCGAGATCCAGTTTGGCGGCTATCGCCGGATAGGTGAGGCCTTCGATGCAATGAGCGAGGTATATGACGCGGCTTTGTTGCGGCAGGTCCGCAAGGGCACTGCGGAATTTAGCCTCTTGCATCGCGTCGCAGGATCGCAAGGCTTGCTGCTCTACCCAGATCCATCCCCTGACCCACACGCCCTGCGGGGTCTCCTCGACATGGGCCTCGTCAATGTCGATGCGCAGGACAGGGGCGCCCTCCAACCTCGCCCGCGCAACTGCGATTGCCGGATGCCTGACTCCGCTCAGTTGATCTGCAACAGCGTCGAGACGGCGAAGCAATGGAGCGGCCTTGTGGCGGGACCGCAACCAGGTCCGGCCGAGAAGATGGGCTCTAAGGTCGTGAAGCAGCGAAACTATTTGAGAATTGTGCATGATGGTTCTTTCCTATCGGAAGCTCCCCTGCTCACCCCCCGCTTCCCTTTTCCGAGCCATGGTCGTGCGAGTATCGTTCTCCTCCGACCCCGTTGCCTCTTCAGACAAACCCGGGGCACAACGCTAGCCACCCACCTTGCATATCGTTCGGCGTGCGCCCCATCCTTCGATTGGCCGACGCTTACACCGCACGAGCCGTGCGCCAGCCAATTGCGAAATAATCTGTCAAACCGAATGCAGCGCAGCTATGTTTTATAAAGATTTTCACTTGAAACAGAATGGAGGCGCTCGGAGGCTGCCAACAGATTGATTGAAGAAGGTGGGAGAGGACGCAGCTTGCGATCGCCGTAAATCGGCGAAAGGGAACCACCCTTGAACGAGAACGACTATTCAGAGATATTCGAGCGGCTCAGCCCTCGAAAGGGCGATTGTCTGCGAGAGGCCGCTAAAGGCAGCTCCTCAAAAGAGATCGGGCGTGCTTTGGGCATCTCGCCCAACACGGTCAACAATCACATCCTGGAAATCCGCAGGCAGCTCGGCAATGTGTCGAAGTGGAAATCGGCGCAACTCTTCGTGGAATGGGAAACGCGTAAGGGGGGGCAAAACATACCCCCCCAATCAATGGTTATTTTCGATGACCCGACTCCCGTGCCAACTGGCGTCACCGAAACCCAGGCGGACGACGATGCAGTACAAGGCGAAGGCGAGATAATTTTCGCGAATGAACAAAAGCCCTATGGCGTTCGCGAACAAAGCTTTTCCTTGCTCGACATTGTGCCGTTTCGCGTAGCCGGGAGGCACCGTAATGAGCTGAGTGGCCCTTTCATACTGATCGTTTTCGCGATCCTCACAACATTGCTGCTTTTTGCCGTAGGCGCCGGCTTTTCCTTGCTGTTGGCGCTCAACGGTCTCGTAGAAAAATAGAGCAGCACTCCAGGAAAATCCATCGACATGACCTGCTCCGAGCGGAGCAGGAAGGAGAAACCATGCGCGCTCAACGCCAATCCATCGCCAAGCATGTAGCCGAACGGCTGTTCGCCGCCGAAGAGGCCATCGATATTGCAGCCGCCCGCATCGCCGAACTCAACGCGGCACTACCCATTGCACGGCTGGACGCCCGCCTCTCGGCCATGATCGGCCAGGATGCGATCCAGAGTTCCGCATCGGCTATGCTGCTCATGGCCGAAACCCGACAGAAGATCGTCACCACACATGCCAACCTCAAGCAGGCAAGTGATGCGATCGGCTTGCCGGAGACCAGCTATGGCGACCTACTCAAGGTAGCATCGGCGGGAACCCGGCCCGAGGGACAACATCTTCGTGCAGTGTGAGGTATGTGCCGGGGGAAATTGACGAACCAATGCATTTGTCGTTCCTTTGGATCATGACGAGACAAGCCCTGTTCCTGGCATTTCTGCTTCTGAGCAGCGCCTATGCATTTAGAAGGGGTGACCAGCCCGAGAAGATCGGTGCGGTCACCCTTCTGGGAGGTGCGAGCCTGACGGTTCTTCTGGCGTCTCCCCTCGCTACCCGCTTTCAGGATGTCGAAGCCGGCATTCTTGTCATCGACATATCGATAATGGGTATTTTCTTATGGCTTTCAGTACGCAGCACCCGGTTTTGGCCGATATGGATCGCCTCGATACTGGGCGCGGAAGTCATCATCCATGTTGCGCTCGCGATCGCGCCCGAAGTGATTCCTCGTGCCTATATGCACGGGCTGGCGCTATGGGGGTGGCTTGCTCAACTGGCACTGGTGATCGCGACCTGGCGACACCGGAGGCGACTGACGCGCCTGGGTGTCGACGAGTCCTGGAAGAGCTGATCGGCCTAACCTGTCCCGCGCGTGCGCGGGAACTCTCGGAACGCCTCTTTACCCGCTTCGGCTCGCTCGGCGAAGCGATATCGGCACGTTCAGCAGAACGGATCGAACTGCTGGATGACGCGATCGAGATTGAACAAACCTTCCTCTGCTTCAGACGGGCCATGACCCAGATGCTCCGCGGCCAACTGATGCAGCGTCCGATATTGTCCAGCGATCAGCTTGTGCTCGACTATCTGCGTGGCCGCATGGCCTACGAGCCGATCGAACAGTTGCGGGTGTTGTTCCTCAACGCAAACAATGAGTTGATCGCAGACGAGGTGCTGGGCATGGGAACGGTCTCGGCCGTCTATGCATGGCCCCGCGAAATTCTGAAGCGCTGCCTCGATCTGGAGGCAACGGCGATTTTGCTGGTCCATAATCATCCATCCGGCTGTTCCAAGCCATCGCGGGCAGATCGCGATTTGACGGAAAGGATCGCGAAAGCGGCCAGATGCCTGAACGTCGTTGTCCATGACCATCTGGTGGTGGCGCGCAATGGGACGACCAGCTTTCGAAAGGCAGGTTATCTGTGACCGGCCCAAATTGCCTTACTGGCGCAGCCTGCATGTGCAGCAGGCCCGCATTGCGTCCCAAACTCGTGCCCGGAGGGCGCTCATGCTTTCTGCGTCGATAGCATCGGGAGAGAAGTCTGGAGACGATGGCTGGACTCCGGCCTGCCGGGCAACGGCATGTCGGACCTTTCTAAAAATGATGACCATCCTCAACAGGAAGATGGGCACGAAGCTGTCGTCGAGCCTCTATCTGGCTTATTTGCTCGAAATCTATATCGCCGGGATCGAGGGAGAAAGAATATACCCGGCTTGCTTCTCACCCGAGCATGCAGCGTCGACAGCACATCGTCGCTCGGTCCGGTTGGAGCAGTTAGGGGCCGTTGTGCGCGAGGACGATCCCGTCGACGGCCGATGCACTGATCTCATGCTCGCACATTCAACGCAGCAGGTTCTGGAAGAGGCGATCGACTTGCTGATCGAGCAATGCCTCAGCCTGAGTTCGGAAATCTGTGCGTCCGGACAATCTGGCAACTTGATGCCTATCATGAAGATGAGGTACGATCAGCGGGTTGGTACCCTTCAGGACATAAGTGACATGACCATCTTGCGAGGCAAGGTTATTGCGGGAGGCCGGATCGCTCTTCCTGCGGATATTCGCCGTTCGCTTGGGCTGCAGAATGGGGATACCGTTCTTTTCGAGGTCAATGGCGACGAAGTGCGTATTCGCCCCGCCCGCTCCGCGCTTCGACGAGTGCAGGAGCGTTTGCGTGAATTTGCGCCCAAGGAGGGCCTTGTTTCCGAGGAGTTGATCGCTGAGCGACGGGCCGAAGCGGCACGTGACTGATGTCGATGCAAAGGCCGTTTATGTTCTCGATGCCTCAGCCCTACTGTGCCTGCTGTTTGGCGAACCGGGCGCAGACCAAGTGGAAATGCGATTGACCGGTGCTCTGGTGTCGGTGGTAAACTACCATGAGGTGTTGGCAAAGCTCACCGATCACGGGGTAGATGCCGCTGAAGCGCAGATGATGCTGGCCGAACTCGATATCGACGTTGTGCCGGCTGATCGTGATCAGGCTGACGTTGGCGGAAAGCTGCGCCCGGGAACACGCGACATCGGCCTGTCTCTTGGCGACCGGTCCTGCCTGGCTCTGGCGCTGTGCCGAAATGCGACCGCGGTGACGTCCGACCGGGCATGGGAAGCGCTGGACGTCGGTGTAGTGGTGGAACTGGCGCGATGAGTGGGGTGTCGGTTGATGGAAAGCGGGATGAGAGATTGAACTGATGCGTACCGACCTCGATCATCTTCCGAGCGCCAAGCAGCGCGAGCTCGACCGCGTCGTGGAGATGCTATTTCAGGGGTTCCGTGAGGCGACCCAGGAGGCGACGGGCCGGCGCAAGTCGGCCCGGATCCTCAAGATCATCCTGTTCGGCTCTTATGCCAGGGGCGATTGGGTCGATGCGCCCTTCGACGCAAACCAGTTCATGTCGGACTACGATATCCTGGTCATCGTCAACCAGAAGGAATTGACGGACGGCGCGCTCTATTGGGAAGCAACGGAACAACGCCTCTTCGACGCCCATCAGGTTGAGAAGATCATCCGCACGCCGGTCAACTTCATCGTGCATACGCTGCAGCAGGTGAATGACGGCCTTTCCCATGGACGGCTTTTGTTCACCGAGATCGCCAAGGATGGTGTGGTCCTGTACCAGTCCGACGATCGGCCGCTCGCAAATCCTAAGCCCAAAACGCCCGAACAGTCGTATCTTATGGCGAAGGAATATTTCGAAGATTTGTTTCCCGGGGCGATGCGACGTTTTGCGTTCGCTGAAATCGGTTATGAAAGAGGCTGGTATCAAGACTCAGCTTTTGATTTTCACCAAGCGACTGAAAAACTCTACAGATGCGTTTTGACGACATTCACCTTCTACGCTCCGCGCAGCACGAACATCGTATTTCTCAGGGGCATGGCAGAAGGCCTCGATAGGCGGCTATTTGATGCCTGGCCCCGTGCAACGCATGCCGACCGCGCCATGTATCAGAAGCTGAAGGACGCTTATCGCAAAGGCCAGCATTCGAAACATTTTGAGATTTCATCCGAACAACTCGAGTGGCTCAAAACAAGAATAGAGATACTTGGCGCCCTCGTGCATGAGGTCTGTTCGGAACGCATTGCGAAGTTGAAAATTGCTGCGGAGACGGACGCAAAAGCGGAGCCGTGAAGCCGATACGATGCCTGATGCCGTCCAAATGCTGCTTGCGGATTGAAATCCGACAGCGACTCCCGGGATATCTCCCGGTCCTGCTGGTTATGCGGTAATTACCGGCCTTATTCGCCGCATGGGGCGCGGTGAACATGCATCGCTGTGTTGGAAGCGGCCTGTGATGCCGGATAATTTTCATGCCTGCGAACGATTGGAATCCACTCAAAACCTCAGACATTTTATCGCGTCATGCCGAGCATCCAAGTTAGAGATGGAGATGTACCGATAGGATAAGAATACCGGCAGCTTGATTGAGTCCTGCTCTCACGGCATAATACCAATGCGGGCTGGAATCTGGCAGCCGCCCGCAGGATTATCCTGTCAGGTATCTCGAAGCTCGACATACGGGTCGAGCGCCGGTTGCGTCGTTGGGCGACAACTCGGCTCACCTCACACCGCTTCTCCCTTGCACTAGCAAGGACGGCACTGCCACGTCGTGAGGAACCGTGATTTCATGTCGTCTGAGAATTTCAATCTGCCACAAGGCCTGAGAGACGATGTCGCTCAGAAAAAACCAAGAGCCGGGATGGCGGACGTGCAACAGATCTACGAAACCGAAGCGCCGCGGCTGCAGCGATATTTTCAAAGCCGCTTACGCTCGCGGGATGACGCCGGTGATCTCGTACAGGAATCCTTTGCCCGTCTGGTTGGCTGCATGGCCAAGACTAGTCTTCCACGACCGGCAGCCTATCTCCAGCGCATCGCCCGAAATCTTCTGCTGGATCGGTACAAGCGCCTCGAGACCCGTCTCCTGGCGTTTCATGTGCCGATCGGCGAAGACTTCGAAGTGGCAGTCGCGCCGGATCAGGCCGCACGCATCGAGGCCGAAGACGTGATGCGGATTTACAGGCGCGCCCTGGAAGAGCTACCTCAACGGACGCGAGAGATATTCCTGGCTCACCGGGTGGAGGAACTGACCTACCGCGAGATCGCGGAAAGCATGGGAATTTCAATCCCCACTGTGCAATATCATGTCGCCCGCGCGCTTGCCCATATCGACGCAGCTCTGGAACAGGAATGATGGAAGACACAGATCCGCCGCGTCAGCATGGACAACTCAGGGAAGAGGCAGCCGACTGGTTCGCTATCATGCGAAACCCGGAGGAAGCAGAAGTCAGACGCAAGGCATTCGAAGCATGGCTGGCACGCGGGGCGCTTCACCGCGCCGCCTATAACCGCATTGCAGAAGCCTACAGCATCGGCAAGCGTTTGAAGGACCCGCCAGAGGACGACGCCTTCACTTCCGATGCCGCGCCCGGCGACGATATCCGGCAGAGCCTGTCACGGTCCAAGACGAAAAAACGCGCGGTGCTTATACTGGCGATGCTCGGAGCCGTTGCCCTTGTTGCGCAATGGGCTGCAGGTTCGCCGCGTGATGATATTAAACACCCCTCGCTTGCCATAGGCTCGGCGCCTGGCACATCCGATGGCCCTGCCCAACTGAAAATTGCTACAGCCACTGGCGAAATCCGATCGTTTCGTCTCGATGACGGTTCTGTCGTCGCGCTCGATACGAACAGCCTGGTACTGGTGGATTTTGACGCCGAGCGAAGAAATCTTCGCTTGCTGCGCGGGCGCGCCCGTTTCACCGTCGCTCATGAGCGGCGGCCCTTTACGGTTTATGCCGGCCGCGGAACAGTGACAGCACGGGGGACGATCTTTGACGTCAACCTTTTCCCGGACAACCGTATTGTCGTGCGATTAATGAGAGGAGCCGTTGACGTCACGACAGACGCCCCCGCAACGGAGCGTGCACCAGCGACGGTTCGACTCTCTCCAGGCCAGCAGGTCGAACTGCGCAACGCTCCGACACCCCTTGCCCTCGACGTCGTCAAGGCACAGGCCAATGACAGTGAATGGCCTGACGGATTGAAGGAATATAGGAATGTTCGTCTGGGAGACCTGTTCGCGGAGGCCAATCGCTATGCTGCCATTCCCTTGATGGGCGCAACACCCGATATAGATGATGTTCGGGTCTCGGGAAATTTCCGTATCACGGACAGCGCGCGACTGGCACGCAATCTGGGGGACGTACTGGGGCTGGCAGTCATTAGTGGGCCTAACTCGATTGCACTGGCCCGACGGTGCCCTGCCCTTCCAAAAGGAAATTGTCGCCCGCCATCATAATCGGCTCTCTTTGCTCGTCGTTGCCCCCAATGGAACCGGTCTCGAACGAGGCCGGAATGACGTTGGGGGCAACGATGAAAGAGTTTGGACGGTGGCCGGTCGGTTCGATGTTCGCGTATGCGCTAATGGGCATGGCAACACCAGCGTTAGCTGCACCAGAACAAAAGCTTGAATGGAATCTCGGTCGGCAGGACCTTGACGGCGCGTTACGCGCAATCGGGCGTTCCAGCCGCCGTGAAATCATCTTTCGCCCCGAAGCGGTGAAGGGGTGGCAAGCTCCACCGCTCAACGGGACCTATACTGCGCTTGAAGCGGTCGAGACGGTACTTAGAGGCACCCGATTGACAGCAGTGGAACGCGATGGGACCATCCTCATTCGGCAGCGATTTTCAGCGGCATCAGATGACGCATTGAACTCAGGTGAGAATATTGTCGTCACCGGGTCACGAATTCGTGGCGCGCCTTCGACCTCGCCCGTAACGACCGTAACGCGGGAAGATGCGATGCGGTCTGGGCAAACGGACCTTGGCCAACTTATCCGCGATCTCCCTCAGAACTTCGCTGGTGGCCAGAGCCCGACGATCGCCGGAAGCGGCCAAGGGGGTTTTACAAATGTGTCCGGCTCTTCGGCGCTGAATCTGCGTGGACTTGGGGCAGATGCCTCGCTCACGCTCATCAATGGCCATCGTGTTGCGTTTGACGCAACAGACCAGGCTGTCGATATTTCGGCAATACCGCTGGCAGCGATCGAGCGCGTCGACGTCGTCATGGATGGCGCCTCTGCGCTTTATGGATCGGATGCAGTCGGCGGCGTTGCCAATGTCGTTCTGCGTCGTAGCGTGGACGGCCTGATTACGTCCACCCGCATTGGCGCACCGACCGATGGAGGTGGTTTCACACAGCAATATAATATGGTTGGCGGCCCCGATTGGGGTTCGGGGTCGATCATGATTGCGGCAGATTACCAAAAGTCAGACGAGATCGCAGCGCGCCATCGATCATATACAAGCAATCTGCCTTCTGACTCCACGCTCATTCCAGCACAGAAGCAAATCAGTCTGATCCTCGCGGGTCAGCAGCAAATCAGCAACACCGCGACCTTCGAGATCGATGGGCATTATATGCACCGGGCGTTCTCGAGCTGCATGCCCTACATCGTAGGGGCGAGCTGTTATACGGACGGTAACGCGTTGGCGTCGACAGTAGACAGCTGGTCGATTTCGCCGTCTCTTCGGTTCACGCTACCATCGACCTGGGAGATCCGGGTGGCTGGAACCTATAGCAAAAGCGACACATCGATTGCAAATCGTGCTTATGACGCTGGCGTAGAAATATCGCTCGCAAGACCGGACTATGCCAATCAGTTGAGCACAATCGAAGTCGGCGGGGAAGGCCCCTTATTTTCTCTGCCCGGCGGCGATGTGAGGCTGGCTCTCGGCGGCGGCTATCGATCGAATAAACTCCGGGTAGACTCGCGCCGTTTCGTTGGAGGTATAGAAGCTCCGATAAATATATTTGATGAAACGCGAAATGTTGTGTTCGGATATGGTGAGATTTTCCTGCCGCTCGTCTCACCACATAACAATATTTCCGCAATCAATAAATTCAATATGGTCGGCGCTATCCGCTATGAGGACCATCGTAAAATACAGCGCATACTAACCCCAAAACTTGGTTTTATTTATGCACCGATAGATGGGATTGAGTTTAAGGCCAGCTGGGGAAAGTCTTTCAAAGCTCCAACACTCTATCAGACCGGGCAGACATCGAATGCGCAATTGGTGCGGGGAAGCATATTCAATCCGGCCCCCGAAAGCAGCTATCCTGTCCTCTATCTCTATGGTGGCAATAGCAATTTAAAGCCAGAACGTTCGACCACATGGACTATTTCAACAACGGTTGAGCCGAAGTTTGTAAATGGGCTTCGTCTAGGGGTGAGCTACTTCAGAATCCGTTATCGCGACCGCGTAAGCTCCCCTCTTTCACCGATTACCAGTGCGCTACAATCAATCTATGCCGATTACGTCCAGCTCAATCCGACTTCAGAGCAGGTACTGACAACGATCGATAGCATAAACGGCGTATTTTCGAACTTTAGCGGTCAGAGCTTTAGCGCATCCAACGTATCCGCTATCCTAAATGACCGGTTGCAGAACATTTCGCTCGAGGCCGTTCAAGGGATCGACGCCACAGTCGATTATTCCCGTGATCTTGGTACAACGGGAAGCATAGCGCTTAAAGGGTCGCTCAGCTACCTCGACAGTCGAAGGGTATTGACCAGGTCTCAGCCTTCCATCGAGCAGGCGGGCGTCATCTTTCGACCTCCCCATTGGCGAGGCCGGCTTAACGCCGGTTGGAAAAGGGACAATGTCGCGTTCACGGCAACCGGCAACTACATTGGTAGCACTTTGGACAACCGATACTCACCATTTGTCAAAGTGGGATCATTTGTCACGCTCGATACGGTTGCTACAATACAGACGACCGCTAGTCGGGGAATTTATTCGAATGTCACCTGGACGGTCGGCGTTCAGAATCTCTTCAACGAGAAGCCCGCGCTAGTCCGAACAACGGATCCAGTCGGGCTGCGGTATGACTCGATCAATCAGTCGACATATGGACGCGTTATCAGCCTCACTTTGTCCAAGGCTTGGTGAAATGCGCCCCCTTATCGCAATGGGATTGGCATCGTTCACGCTGGGTTTTGCCTGCATGCCGAGCACGAGTTGGGCAGCAGGCGACTGCAATGGCTTTTTGTCAAACGGCGCCGACGGCCAAGCCACAGGTCCGGTCACAGCTGAAATTCTGGCGACGCTGCGGGACATCGGCCCAAGCTATCCCGACCGCAGACGCGAACTCTTCACGATTTCCCCTGATAAACGTTATGCTGCCTTTCAAATCCATCGGGCGGATCCCGCGCGCAACGCCTACTGCGTGGGATTGATGATGGTGGGATTGTCGCCGGGATCAGAAACACGGCTGCTCGATGTCGGCGGGGAATTGATCCTGGATGCTACGGCCAATTACGGCTGGGCTGAATTCCCGCTCGGTGCGCCAGCCACCGTGACGCCGCGATGGGCACCGAATGGCAAGTGGATCGCATATTTAAAGCGAGTAAACGGCACTACCCAGGTCTGGCGCGTGGATGTTCAAGGCGGATACGCGGTGCAAGTGACGCATGCGCCGGTCGACGTCGATGATTTTAGAATCACACCGGATGGCCGGTCCATTATTTATGCGGCTCGTCCTGCACTGGCAGAGAAACGTGCAGCCATTGAACGCGAGTCGTTGAGCGGTTGGCATTATGACGACCGGGCTTTTCCGGCACGTGGCGCACGCCCGCAAACGCCAGCTTCAGATCGTCAGTATATGACCGTCGAGCTTGACCGCGGTGCCAGTCATTTGGCCTCCCCTTCTGAAGCAGCGCTCGTTGCGCCCATTGCGGGCGTCTTGGCGAGCAGAATTGCGTACTCGTCGCATCCTGATGGCTCCGAGGCCTGGGCCGAAAGAGAAAGGCTCCCCGTCTTTCCCCCCAACTATAGGCTCGTGATCAACAGGGGGAAGCAGGCGCTTACCTGCCAGTTCAGCGCTTGCCAGCTCGATATGTCAGCGTCGCTCTGGTGGAGCGACGATGGCAAAGTTCTCCGCTTTTCGCGGCGGGAAGGCTGGGCACAAAGCCTCACGGCGATTTATGAGTGGCGCCCAGGGCGTGGAGCACCTCGTCCCGTCCTTTTGACGAGTGATGAGCTGTTTGGATGTCAACCGGTAGCAGCTGACCTTGTTTGCCTCCGGGAGCGCTCGCGTGAGCCACGGCATTTCGTCAGATATGGCTTCGGCAAGAAGAAGGAGGTGAGACTCTATGATCCCAATCCTGAATTTTCGTCGCGTCATCTTGGTCGGGTGGAGCGACTAAACTGGCGCAATGAGATGAATGTTCCATTCTACGGGGACATAGTCTACCCCCTCGACTATGAGGCAGGGCGACGTTTCCCGCTTATAGTTGTGCAGTACAGAACGCGAGGATTTCTACGCGGCGGTATCGGCGACGAATTTCCAATCCAGTCATTTGCTGGTCGTGGGTATTTTGTTCTCGTTGTAGACAATCTCAATCACCTTGGTGTTATCGCTCCTCAGAAATCCGCCGAGGCCTGGACCACTTCATTCAACAAGAATTTCAATGGCCGCAGGAACATTCTTTCAGCAGTGGAAGCTGCAGTCGGATCTTTGATCGACAAGGGGTTAGTTGATTCGGCCAGGATCGGCATCACTGGTTTGAGCGACGGCTCCACGACCGTGCAGTTTGCGGCGATCAATAGCACCTTGTTTTCAGCTGCCTCGGTGGGTGATTGCTGCTGGGAGCCCGGTCAGGACGTCACCTTAGGGCCTACGATCTCGCAGGGATATCATGAAAGAGGTTGGCCACGTCTTGTGGACCACAGGCCGGATTTTTGGTCTAGCATTTCCTGGGCGGAACAGCCGGCTCGGGTACGAATGCCGGTCCTGATCCAAGCCGCCGACAATGAGTATCTGTCCGCCCTTGCCTCAGTGACGGCTCTGAAACAGGTCGGCACGCCCGTTGATCTCTTTATTTTCCCGAACGAGAACCATGTTAAGTCGGAACCCGCCCACCGGCTGGCCCTATATCGGCGAAATATCGCCTGGTTCGACTTCTGGCTAAAAGACATCGTACCGGAAGATCGAATGTTTATGGACGAGGCCACGCGTTGGCAGAGAATGCGAGAAGCGTGGAGAAACGCACCTCAGGGGGCCAAATAATCGTTGGCATCGCGTACGAAATCATGGCCGATTTAAACCTTGGTCTTGATCACGGCGGCGCCGCTCGCCCCTCGCCGGCTGTGCGTTCGACGTGTGACCAATGCCGCACCCATGCTTCGGTGTCCAAAAGAGCCATCAGGCGAGGTGCGTCTGTTGGAGAGAGGCGGACGCCGGGACGAAGTATGGCCTCCGTCGCTGAGCGATCAAGAATTCCGTGTCGCACAAGCTCGCCATCCAGAAGACGGTGGGCGATACTTTGCCGGTGAGTTGCAATGAATTGAGCAACCCAACCGTCGGGACTTCCTTTTGCTCCGCGGCGGATAACCGCTGGTGGAAGATGGCGTTCGAAGGCCGTTCGCGCGACGGCACGATCCTTTCCGTTGGCACAAGCCTCCCATGAGGGAACTCTCAAGCAGAATTCCATTATGGGCTGAGAAAGAAGAGGGCTGATCATCGGGACATTAAGCGATTTATCGCGATGTTCGAGATGATTCATCGCACGCAGGAGCATTGTTACGTGCCCAATTTTTCCGAGCGGTACATCATCGGGCGGAGTCAGCCACGGATGTTGAGGCGGTTTAGCACATCGGGTCTTTACAAATTCTGGGGAGAGATAGTCCGGAACAGCGTGCCAGCGAATGCCGGTATTCCGCATTCGGGTTAGCCTGAAGCTTTCGCGGATAACTTGCCAGGCACTTGCCCCTGTGATCGTGCAAATATCGTTCAATGTCTGTAAGATGCCGGTCGACCAACCTTCTGCTTGAAAGCGGTCGACCAGAGGTCGCGCAGAGTGAGTGAGATAAAAGACGTTGTCGCCGCCGGCACCCACGAAGAATGCATTCGGGCAAGACCGAGTGACACCTTCTCGGATTGCCTCATTGTAGGCGCGTTCATGCGCCTTACCAGAGGGCATCGGCATGTTTTCTGCAACCGATTTGGTATAGTCGGTGAGATCGACCTGCTCGAAAATTTCAATCAGTTCGGAGCCGATTGCCTGCGAAACGGCCCTGGCATAGACGCGCTCGTCCCCGACAGGGTCCGGTGTTACAACGGTAACGCAGGCAATGTTCGCCTGAGCCGCCGCCAGGCAGGATGCGACAATCGAGGAATCAAGGCCGCCCGAGAGGCTTATCAGGGCGCGGGGATATGCAGCAGCCCAGGTGCTGATTGTATTTCGAACGATGTGATAAAGCTGCTTGGCAAGCTCTTCGCCGCTTGCCGATGCGCCATGGATGTGATCCCAAGGGTCCCAATACTGCGATTTTTCAATGCCCGTGTCTCCTAAAAGAAGAGCTTCTCCGCAGCGGATCTGGGTTACGCCAACAAGAGCGGTTGCTTCGGCGGGAAACTGGTTAAAGTACAAGGATTGTCCGACCGCTTCCCAGTCTACTTCCGGACTGAACCCGGCAGCATTGAGGAGAATGTTGACATCTGAAGAAAAGATCGTGCGACGCTTTTGACGGATATAATAGCAAGGCAACCCGCCTGAGGGATCGCGTAAGACGTAAGTCCCCTCTTTGGAAGCGATCGCAGCGACATAGCTTCCCCAGTATTTATTAATGAGACGCCGACCGGCGGTTTTCTGAATGAGTTCGCCTTCCACGACAGGAATCGTTCCGACCTGTTGGGGGGATCCATTACGGTCGAATATTTTGCCGATTATGACCCCGTTCCTTTCAGGGAGATTTATCACATCTGCTGGAATATTGGAGAATAGGATAAAATTGTCGCTTGCGTGCTGAAGCTCAAGAGCCGTGCGCCCGGAAAAATATCGCTCCATCGTTGCAGCCATCCTGGATGCCTCCACGATAAGGAGATATTCCAAACGCATTATAGAGCCAGTATCGGAGTGAACATCGACACGCGATCTGGATGATCGTTCAAGATATATGATTGGTTCTGCACCCAGCAATGAGCCGCGAAGGGATTGGCTTGAATGGCAAGGACCAACGTGTTGGCGAGACCATATCTTCTACAAGCCGCAACTAGGGCCAGCGATCGTTCCAGACAGCGATCATGGTTGCCAATAATAAGGTCTGCGATTTCAAAAGATCGGATGATCCTGGGCAGCACGATTGAGTTCGATGAAAGTCGATCAGGCCGAGCCGACTTTCGCACGCTCTTGATCAAGCGTACGAAGGGCCAGTTTTTTATGCGTCGCCTCCATAGAAGTCGATCGAAGATTATCCAGGCCACCAATGTCGGTGAAGCTCGCAACCGGGTGACAGGGAAGCGTACGGCCGGCAAAGCGATCCCTGAGATTGAGGTTTTTGGCCTGACATCTGCCCCATCCGTTTCGATTAGGATTCCTTGGCTGACAAGGCCATTGAGCCGGTCTGTGCCATCCTCGAGGGAGACTTCACCACTTATCCAACGCTGAAATGCTGCGAAATGGCGATCCGAGAGCGCGAAATAGCGGCCTGCTGCCAAGTCCAGGAAGATGGCACGTCCCCCTGTTATGCAAAATTCGAGATTGTCACGGAGCGCCAGAC
>TARA_R110000868_G_scaffold411768_2_pt1 | contig 47704 bp, 30 predicted proteins | sample TARA_R110000868 | Tara Oceans TARA_R110000868 (sample SAMEA4397489) | marine metagenome | biome: Polar Biome; feature: [SRF] surface water layer (ENVO:00010504); material: water (ENVO:00002006), including particulate matter (ENVO:01000060) such as... | depth 5 m | reverse complement strand
GGTGTGGGAGGAGGGAACCCGTGAGGGCTCCCCCTATCCCGATTTGCTTACGGTCGAGGAACAAGGACCGGCTATCGGTTCGAGTAGCGATAAGGTTTGACAGGTATTGATAGGGATGAATCAGCTGATTTTTATGCAATGCCAGCGTCTGCATTTTGAACAAAACTCCTGTAACAGAGGGATTTTAGCAGCGCCAGTCAGCCTGACCCGCATAATCGATACAGTTTCTGCAGTTTCTGATTTTCGCGTCTTGCTTTTCCAGACAGGATTCAGGAATCGGGCAAATCTTGCCGATAAGAATCTTACGGGTTGCAGGTCTTTCTACTCTGTGACCCGTCATTGAATCATCGTGTCGAGAGGAAACGAGTTCCCGCGAACGGTTGCAAATCTAATGGAAGCCAGGGACAAGAACGGCTTACCATTTGTCAACAACAAATAGATAACAGGTTTTCCATGCAGAAAACTGCTCGACGGCGTTCCTCTTCAGCCGTACAGAATCCATTAGAAACATATCTCAAAGAGATCAACGAAACCGCCCTGCTCTCTGCAGAAGAAGAGAGAGAGTTGTCGAATCGCATTGAACATGGGGATAAAGAAGCCCGTGATCGTATGGTGCGTGCCAACCTGCGGCTGGTTGTGAATATTGCCCGCGCTTATTCAGGCAAAGGTCTGCCTTTGCAGGATCTGATTGAGGAAGGCAACCTGGGACTGTTGAGAGCCGTCGAAGGCTTCGATCCCGAGATGGGAACCCGCTTCAGTACCTATGCCAGTTACTGGATCAAGCAGTCGATCAAGCGGGCTCTCGTGAATTCTGCCAAGACGATTCGTATTCCGGCTTACATGGTCGAACTGCTTACAAAATGGCGTCGCGCGACGGCACAACTGCAGGATACACTGGATCGGACACCGACAACTGAAGAAGTCGCACGCGAGCTGGACCTGCCACCGAAAAAACTGAAAATCGTGAAGAAAGCAATCCAGCTTTACAATTCTTCCCCTCAATCTGAACAGCATGATGCCGGCTGGTCCTTGGGAGAAATGATTCCCGATGACCGTCTGAAAGGTCCGGATGATGAACTGGTTGAGAATGACAATCTGAAACACGTCTTTCGTCTGCTCAAGGAAATTCCGGAACGCGAAGCCAATATCTTGCGGATGCGATTTGGTCTGGATGGAGATGAACCCAAGACGCTTAAGGAAATCGGTCAGGCTTTAGGGCTCACCCGGGAACGCGTCAGGCAGATCGAGAGTGAAGCATTGAAAAAACTGGCCAAAGAAATTACCGGCGAGTAACCAGCGATTCATTCAAAATGAATACGCAAAGAGACCAGTTATTGACTGGTCTTTTTTGCATTGGCAGGGACGACTTGTGAATCGTAAATGGTCCGCTTTTCTTTTTGATCAAGACTGCGATACACGTTTGCCAGTTCAACCATCAGGGGTTCCAGCTGTGTGTAATATTCATCCAGGTTGGCAAATGAAGCTTTGCGTTGTTTCAGCTCCAGAATTTTGATTTCCAGTTCATCCCTGAGTTGCTTCTGTTCGCCAGAGACAAGTCTCAAACGCTTAGTGGTTGACAGAATGAATTGATGCGCGCGAAATCCATCCGGTAGCGATGCTGTCGTTGTTACTGATCCGGGAGTCTGATGTAAGCCCTGAAATTGATCTCCGCGTGTTCCCTGCTGGTCCGCGTTGTCATCCAGCAGGGAATGTTCCGTCGCCAGTTCCCCTTTCTCCAGGTAGTATTCAGAGGTCTGCCGACTGGCCGCCAGGTACGCTTCCAGCAGTGAAATCTGTCCATCGTGATCCAGGTCCGACAGTTTGTCACTGGCGGCCTGGGACAGAAAATTACCGAAGTGTGAGAAATAGAATTCATGACCTGTTTTGGTCGCTGTGATCACAACGCGGTTTTTCGCAGAGAGTGTCTCCAGAAAGGGAGCGCTCGACGAAAAGCAGTTAATCACCGCCAGTGGCTGTTGAATGGCGTGACAGGATTGGTTTAAAGCGTCTGCAGTGAGATCCGGGCCGCGCAGATTGAAGCGGGCGGTTTTGCCGTCAAAGGTTCCATGTCCAATCAGAATCAGCCAGGTCGCCGTATAATCTGTCTGCTGGTGGAGTTCATGCAGTACCAGTTCCAGATCGCTATGACGGGCATCAACGCTGTCACCGATCAATGTCAGGGCAGCCTGTTTGTCAGCTGCCAGTTGCTGCCAGCGCCTGGACCAGTCTGCAAACTGTTGACCGTATTCGGAAGTACCTTCGGCTCCCAGCACAACGATCATTCGTTCGGTCTTTTCAGCGGAACCTGATGGATCGGCCAAAGTGGTCTGGCAGTGTAACAGCAGACTGAGACAGATGACTCCCGTCAGAAAACGATATGGTTTCTCAAGATGCATCAGGGCAATCCTTTCCAGCGTCGCAATGACCATTCTCCAAACAGGCATCCCAGAACGAGCAGCAGTACCCAGGGATGATGCCAGAGTGGAGAGATTGATTCTTCAGTAACCGGAATTTCGCGTTGATCGATTGAACGGACAAAACGTGAAAGTTGAGCAGCAGGAATGACTTCTCCCTTTGATTCTGTCGCCAGTCGATTTAACAGGGAGAGATCCGGATTCACCGATCGGAACTCGACAGTTTCAGGTGCATGAACCCAGCCTCCTTTTGTCGTACTGGTTTTTGAATCCGGTGTGGTAACGCGCGCCGTAATGGAATAGCCGCCAGGTAAATCAGGCAGGTAAACAGACTGATATTCGCCCGGCTGATCTGCCACCGGATCTGCATTCAATTTGAGCGTTTCCTGATTCGGTGTGGTGACTTCCAGTTCGACCTGGTAGTCACTTCGTTTCTGAAAATCCTCATCGCGGACATGGACTTTGATTCGAGTGCCAGCTGATCCTGCCGCGACTTCTTCAATTTGCAGATTCACCGGTTCCAGCGCATCGGTGGTCATCCACCGTAATAACTGTCGCCAGGCTTTATTCAACTGTGGATCAGTTGAGTCTTCTTTTAAACGCCAGCGCCATAAGTCGCCAATCATGACTGCCGAGACTCGTCCCAGGCCGTACCGTTGACTGGCGAGAGCAGGATGTCGAGATTGTTGTGATCCTTTGAGTTCTGCAGTCAAAACCGCACCGGGTTTTATGGAATCCACATGATTGACCGTTTTAAACGCAGGCATAGCGGCGAGCCGCTTGTGTTCATCCTGTTCATTTTTATGATGGCGCATCCAGGGCTGCAGCCAGCCATCGCGGGTCAAGTCAAACTGGTAATCGCTTTCAATCTCTGAATCGGTTCTCTGAGAAAAATAGATGGGTAACAGCTGTTTGAAATCTGTTTTGTCGTATCCTCCCTGCTGGAATGACTCCTGGCCTCCCAGCATGACCAGGCCTCCCCCCCGTTCAGACACAAAGCGAGTGATCAATTCCAGCTGGTCATGGGTAAAAAAAGCAGCTTCCAGATCATCGATGATAATGGTCTCATATTGAAACAGTTCTGCTTCGGTTTTAGGGAATCCGTCGCTTAACTCATCCGGTGACTGGGTATTGATGCGTACGAAAACAGGCTGGTCATATCGTTCCAGGTCAGATTCATTCTGCTGGTCGAATCCGCGGTAGAGCGCATTTCCCTCTTCGCCTTCGCGACTGCGAAAATCGAATTTCGCTTCTTTTTTTGCAATTCGGATCAACCCCACCAGGTGAATGTACTCATCATCTTCAATCGCGCGACGCAGAAACTTGAATTCCCAGTTAGGACGACCCGAGACATAAAGCACGCGATGCGCGGTTCGACCACGGTCCAGTTTTAGTGTGCGCTGGTTATTGGCCAGCGTCAGTTCCTGGTTTGCGTTCGAAATCAGTCTGGTTTTGACCTGGTAAAAAGCAATCCCCGGTTGGTCCGGCCGCACCTGAAACCGGACTTGCAACTGTTGATCGGGAGTCTCGATTTGACGAGTGACTGTTTCTACAACTTTCCCGGTCTGATCCAGCAGTTGTGTTTCGACCTGGCTCTGCTGACAGTGTGTCGCGGAGAGGTCTGCCAGAATACGAATCGGGGCGTCTTCAAAGGGGGAATAACTGACCGACGTGTTCGTGATTGCCAGATCGGTAGAAGGAGTCTCGCTGCCGATGGGAACCGGATACACGGGCACGCTTTGTTGCAGCTGGCTGATTTCCCCGGCGGAGATGCCGTCGCTCATCAGGAGGATACCTGCTAAAGGCAGCTTCTGATAACGCTGATTCAATTCATTGATACTGGAAATGAGATTACTTTGTTTGCCAGTGAACGTCAGATGCTGTAAATCGGCTTTTGCATGGGCGCGCGAATCAACAGAGTAGAGCCGAACGGAAAAGTTCTGATGCAGGTCAACCAGCCATTGAGGCTGAGATGACGTCTGATTCTTTGCTTCTCCTGCAAGCAGTTGCTGGACCTGCTGCAGGCGGGTTTGTCCTGTGTCAGGGTCTCTGATTTGCAGACTGGCGCTGTCGTCTACCAGGACAGCGAACAGATTGGTACCGGGTTGAATCCGTGTGCCACTCCATAAGGGTTCAGTCAATGCGATGGAGAGAATGGCAATCGCAGAGAGTTTCAGGCATAACGCTGCTCCTGACAGTGACTGTTTTAAATTCAGCGAACGATAAGCGTAGATTAATAACGCGAATGCTCCCGCGATGACCGTCAGAGAGATGGCAAACCATCCCGGCGCACCAAATTGAAGCTGTGCCAGATGCATCATTTTCCATTTCCTAGTTCTTCATAGTAACGACGGACCAGGTCTGAGTATTTTTCCGGAACCGGATCGCGGTCAATCGGTGCCAGCGATGTTTCCTCACCTCGTTTACTGATTTCATTGGAGAGAATGTTTTGTAGTTCAACCAGCGGTTCCAGGATTTGTGCATTGACCAGGTCTCCCTGAGGTGCTTTGGAATGACGTTTAAAATCCGCACGCATGCTCTGGGCACGTTCACGGATCTGAGCGACTTTGCTGCGTAGTTCCGGATCTCCCACCATCTCTTCGACATCCCGCATCCGATCAGACCATTCCCGGAACTGATTCCCGGTCAGTGGTCCTGAAGCAGGACTGCCAGGTCCCCCCTGGCCTCCTGCAGAACTGGTTTGCCCCGAACTGCGGGAACCTTTCAATGATTTGGGAGCCAGAGCCTGGGATACAGGTGTTCCATTTTGGGGTTGTCTTAACTGTCCAGACCCGGAGCCTGACTGCGCCGAAGCGAGTTGGACGGGAGAATTTTTCTGGCCTGTACCCTGTCCGGGAGATGAACCGGGCGAAGATGCAGGTGAAGACCCGGGAGAGCCAGGTTTTCCAGGCTGATTGGATTTCGAATCCGAAGACGGAGTTGGTCCTGATGATTTCTGGCCTGGCTGATTTTTTCCGGAAGCAGGTTTGCTCCCGCTTGGCTGAGTGGATGGTTGCTGATTTCCCTGTTTCCGGGCTTTTTCTGCAGGTGTGGACGCGGCCCGTTTTGACGATTTTCCAGGATCTGCCTGATTGGTATTTGCTGCCAGGCTTTCTTCCTGTTTCAGTTCGGATGTCAGCGATTTGAGTTCCTGTCGGGCTTTCTTGAGTGCTTCCAGGTCATTTCCCAACACGCTCTCGGCGGCCATTTGAATCCCCTGCTTCATGGTGTCGATCCCCGCTGCTGCCCGTTGCTCTGCTTCCAGAGCACGTTGGTTATCACCATCATTCAGAAACTCGGCTGCATTCTGTAATGCATTTTCTGGTCGAAACGGGCGGGTTTTACGAATCGCGTCGTACAGGTGTTTGGAGAGCAGCGGTTCCGATTTCTCTGATTCCTGAACGACCTGCTTCATTTGTTCCATCAGCGATTTCAGGCGGTTTTCCTGATCCTGCAACTGATTTGCCAGTTCCCGCTGCCCCTGATTTCTACGGAGCGAGCGTCGTTCCTTGGATTGTGCCTGTTGTTGCTGCTTGTCTAATTGATTACTGATCTGCTTCTGTTTTTCGTCCAGTTGTTCTGCCTGTTGCTTCAACCCGCGCATTGTATCTGCGAACTGGTTGGCAGTTTTTTTGCGAAAGTCATTTTTGAGCTGATCCAACTGCTGTTGTGCACGGGTTCCGGAATTCAGCGCACGAGAAATTTGTCCCTCTTTCAGAGACTCAGAACTTTGCTGAAGATGATTTCGCGTCTGTTCCAGTTCACGCCGGGACTTCGTCGAAGAGGGTTGTTTTGACTGATCCATTCGCTGAGCGACTTCATCTGCTTTCCGGAGCAGTTCCCGTTGCCGTTCCCGTAAGCGTTTCAGTTGACGTTCGATCTCTTCACGTTCCTCATCCGTTTTAGCAAATCGCTGTTTGTCTGCTAATGCTTTGAGTTGCTCATTCAAATCTTTCTGGCGTTGCGCGAGCTCTCTCAGTCGATTGAGAATCTGCAGGGATTCACGATCCGGTTGTGCAGCCTGGGGGGTAGAAGCCTGGTTTTCTGTTTCATAGCGTTGTTTTTTATTCGTCAATTCCAGTTGCTGCAACTGATTCTGTGAACGGCTGCTGCCTCCTCCTTTACTGCCTCCGCCGTTTTTATTCTGCGAAACGCGGTGTTCACGAGCACGGAGTTTGAGCAATAACTGGTAACTGGCCTGTTCCCTGGAAAGGGCACTGGTAAGTGGTTCGCTCTTTGCTGCTTCCAGGGATGAATCGAGCAGAGCCACCGTTTCCTGCATTTTTGTTGTGATGGATTCGATGATCGCCTTGGATTTCTGTTCTTTTACCTTGGCAGCCAGTTCGAGGGTGGCCGTTACCAGAGCCTGCTGGGCCTGTTTGAGTGTACTGACATCTTCTTTGAAGTCTGCCGAGACAGTCGCTTTAATTTCGCGTCGTATGATTTTCCAGGTCGCATTGATGATCTGCTTCTGCTGCTCGGCCAGTTTTTCTGCCTGCTGTGCATTACCTCCACTCTTGCCACCTTTGGCTCCTCCGGCTGACTGTCCCTGCCGGAAGATCTCTTCGAAGTGACGAACTTCCATGAAGAACATGTCGCTCGAGATTCGACGGGGGCTGCCAGCTACTGACACATCTTCTGCAAACAGGTAATAAGAAATCAGAGTGTCAGGCTGCACCTGTAACTGTTCCAGCGATAACAGATGTTCCGCGGCGAATTCCAGATCATTCGGTTTGGAATTCTTAAGCTGTATTGTGTGGGCAGGCTGACCGGGTATGGAATATACAATTCCCACCTGTTGCAGGCCGTAATCATCTACGATCGTTCCCTGCACGAGTGCTTCCTCAAGCGGAGAGACGCGTGTGTCACGTCCCGGAAACGTGATTTTGATCTCAGGTGGCAGGTTTGGAATCACGACCAGATCAACAAAGGGGGGCGTTCGGTTTTCTCGCTGGTCGGCGTCGATCAGTTTCAGGTTCCAGGTCTGGTCAGACTCTGCTTTCAGAGTGAGTCGTGCAGACAGGCCGTCAGAATCGACGATCATTTCCAGCGGAGGCTGCCCGGTTGCCTCCAGCGCAGCAGTCACGACGGGTTTACTAAAAGTCGCTACGAGTTCCACCTTTGAGCCGATAATCGCGCTGATGCTCAGACTGTCTTCCACGTTTTGAATCGGCTGCCCTGTGTAGTCCGGTGGAGTGATATTTGAATTCAGCTGGACCAGTTCAGGCAGGATATAGACTCCCACCTGAAAGGTTTCTGACTTCCAGTCCGCGGTCTGAACCTGATATGACAGTGCTTCCGTAATGTCTGGCAGGCGTGCGGCAAAGACGGGATCGTCCAGATGTTTTGTCAGTGGCAGTTGTTGCGATTCCCCCGATGCGTTTTTGATGAATAGTTCAGCGGTATCGGGAGTTTTACCCTTAAATCGTGCCGTGATCAGTAAGGGGTGATGTTTCTCGACTTCCGTTGTACCGGGTTTGATTTCGACATCATAGGTGTTTCTGGCGGTCGCTACCGTTGATGGGAGACGGGGGGCAGACGGGGCTGCCTTTAAATACGACCAGCAACTCAGACAGCTGATAAACCAGGCTGTGAAGCATAGCAAGTGGGTGGTACTTTGCAGGATCAGCCGGCGGTTTGAGATCGACTGTCTCCAGTCATGCTGCCTGGCGTGAGTGAGAACCTGTTGAATCAGCCGATTCTGTAGAAATGTGGGAAGCGTTTCCTGAGTGTTTTTTTCCAGTTCCAAAGTGGCCAGCAGACTGGTATCCAGATCGGGGTAAGTGCGTTCAATCATCGTTGCGATGGCGTGCCGATTTGCCGGTGAGAAACGATTGCCTGGTCGATAGGCGAGGATTCCGACTGCCATCAGAACCGGTAGTCCCAGCATGACTCCCAGCAGGAGAACCTGGTCCTGTTTTGAGTCAACGGGATTCAGTATGGATAATGAAAGTAGTGTCAGGCCACAGGCAGCGAGCCAGAGTACAGTCAATCGTCTCAGTTTCACGCTGGTCTGGTAGCGAATAATGATCTGATTGAGTTGTTTAACGAGATCGGACAGGCCCATACTTACGCCTTTCGTGTCGCAGGTGTTTTGTCGGCAAACCATTTTGCCAGCAGTGTTTCCAGGCCCAGCAGCGCGAGAGCCCCTAGAATCAACCAGCGCCAGAGTTTCTGTTTTTGTTCCAGTTCACGAACCAGAGCCCGGCGTTGAATATCGGCTGAGTTCATTTCTTTCTCCGTCGCTTGATCTGTCTGAATCAATTTGACTCCCAGTGCTTCCAACTGCTCTACAGGCATTGGAGCAGTTTTACTTTCGTTGATATCCAGATTGACAGCGAACTGATGTGTCGTCTCTGACCGATCTTCCGTGGTAATCTGATACAGACCGGGCTGAACTGTTTCCGAGAAATCCTGCACCCCGGCAACAAGTTGAATCTGAGGTTCTGAAGGAGTACTGATCTGAATTGTCTGAACTGGATCAGGTAATTTCACTTTCTGTCCGACCAGGAACTGTGTGCGTGATGCATCGAATTCTGTTTTGAGATTCAAAATCGCATTCATGATGGGAACAAACTTGGTCGAGAGAGCAAATTGGCTTTCCCGTGGCGTCCACCCAAAAGTGGAAACGATTAACCGCCCTGCACCGCGAGGAATACTGACCAGGGCAGGATCTTTGTGATCAAAGCGTGCGAGAACCTGATGCGACAGGCTGTCTGGCAGGGAGAGTTTCTGATAGCGCCAGAATTTCAGCTTCGTGAAATCAGAATACTCCGGTGCCTGAAACATTTGAAACAGTTTATGCTCGAAATCAATGTTGGTGAGCAAGGCATAGCCGTTGACTTCAGCGGGCTCGATTTCAGTTGCAGTATCTTGCTCTTTTGAGAGTGATAGCAGCGACTTCAGAGAGTGTGTCGATGATTGATCGTTTAATGACAAAAGTGCGACACCTCCCTGCTTGAGAAATTCATCGACCTGCTGGATTTCATCCCCAGACAATTCTCGGCTGAGAATCATCAGGTCCATGTTTGCTGTGCCTACAAGTACTTGTGGTGAAGCAGGGTCCACTGTCAGGAATTCAATTTTTCGTTCCGGGGTGGAAGGGAACGCACGTTTTACAAAGTAATCGGGAGACTCAATCGAATTTTCTGCAGGAATACCATAATGGACGATCGTCCGGCTTTCTGTTTTGAGTGGTTGAATATGAAGCGTGTTGTCAAAGGGATGATCATCGCCACTCAGTTTGATCAATGGCGTAGGGAGATTTGAATCCAGAGCAGGAAGACGCAGGACACGCGATTGTCCGCGCGGCACATAAATCTGCTGAGTGAGTTCAGGCTCACCCGGACGCCATTCATAAGCGACGGAAAACTGTTCCTGCTTTGAGTCTGATGCATTCAGAATTCGCACTGTAGGTTGAGTCTTTTCGAACGCCAGTAGTTGCAGTCCGGCGTTACTGGTTTGAGGCGTCTGGAGGGGATGCAGACGAACCTGCAGGGATTCGGGCCAGGAGAAATCCGCTAAGGATGCAATTTGCGAACCCTCTTGAAAATCGGTGATCAGTTCTATCGTGCAGTTTTGCAGCGAGGTTCCTGTCGGATCTGAGATGGCCTGTTGCTGCAATAGTGCAGCCAGTTCTATTAAAGCCTGGCCCAGATCAGTGGCGTGCCAGCCTGGCGACAGTCGTTGAATTCGTTCCCGGTGCTGTTCTGTTAACGGGAGCTCTGCAGTCTGCTGTGAGGTCTGTAGTGGTTTGATCGGGTGTAAACTGGTATCGAACGTGTAGATGGAAATCTTGTTTTGCGCGTTTTCTTTAAGAATCTGTTCTGCCGTCTGAATCGCCTGGTTCCAGAGTGATTCTCTGCGCATGCTGGAGCTGGTGTCAATCAGAAGAATTGTCTGTTTCGCTGGCTCGGCAGTAGTCAGCTCGAGATCGGAGTTCTTAAAAAAGGGACGGGCAAAGGCTGTTACCAGCAGAATGACGGCTAATACGCGTAGTGAGAGCAGTAGCCAGTGTTCGATTTTGTTTCTGCGATTGGTCTGGGGCGGTTTGTGTTCGAGAAAACGGAGGGAGCTGAAGAACAGTACGTTCTTAGGCTGGTGTCTGACCAGGTGCAGAAGGATGGGAAGTCCAACAGCGATGATTCCAGCTAAATAGAGAGGCGTTAAAAAACTCAACTTGTATCCTTCCCTTGTTGGTTCGTTTTCACACGGCGCGATCGGTCAGAAAATCGGAAAGTCCCACTTCGAGGGGCGTATCAGTTGTTAATTTGTGATAATGCACACCCTGTTTTCGACAGATGGTTTCAATTGAGTCCAGGTGTGCATTGAACTGTTCCAGGTATTGTTTCTGAGCCGCTTTGGGGTTCAGTGAGATCCGCTCTCCCGTTTCCAGATCTTCAAAAACTGCGGTTTCATGAAAATTCAGGTGTACCTCAGCCGGATCCAGAATCTGAAACAGAGCGACTTCATGCCCTTTTGCCCGTAAGTATCCCAGCTGAGTATTCAGCTCATCGACAGATGTCATCAGGTCGGAAATCAATACGACCAGCCCCCGTTTTTTGATTGTTTCCACGGCATGTTTGAGCGGAGAGATCAAGTTTGTATGAGAACCCTGCGGAGGACGTTCCAGTTCGATGAGGATGCGCCGGAGCTGCCCGCGTGTGAATCGTGCGGGCACGATGGAATCGACGTGTTCATGGAAGATGATCAACCCACTGGCGTCGCGTTGTGTCGACAGGAAGTAGGCGAATGTTGCCACCAGTGTTTTGGCATAATCGGATTTGGAATATCCCAGGCTGTCGAACTGCATGGACGAGCTTAAATCGAGCAGCATGTGACAGCAGAGATTGGTCTCTTCTTCAAACCGCTTGATAAAATGCTGGTTGGAGCGGGCAGCCAGTTTCCAGTCAATGTGGCGGGGATCATCACCGGGCGTGTATTCCCGATATTCCGTGAATTCGACCGAAAATCCGTGGTAGGGACTGCGATGCAGGCCTTTCCAGGTGCCCTCGACAACTGATTTGGCCCGCAGTTCCAGCGATTTAATTCGCATCAGGCAGGCAGGGTCAATCCGTTGTGAGATTAACTTCTGGCTCTGACTGGAGCGGGATGTCTGTTTGAAAGGGAGTGTGCTCATGCTTCGACGGGCCCTTTGATTGTCTCAATCAGTTGTTGTACGACGGATTCGACAGTAATGCCTTCGGCTTCGGCACGGTAATTGATCAGGATGCGATGCCGGAGAACGGGGGCCAGTAAGGCATGGATATCCTCAAGGATAACATGCACGCGTCCCCGCAGTACGGCCCGCGCTTTGGCGCCCAGGATCAGACTCTGAGCTGCCCGCAGTCCGGCTCCCCAGTTGACCCATTCGTTGATGAAATCGGGCGTTGTTTCCTGCCTGGGCCGCGATGCCGCGCAGAGTTGAACCGCGTAGCGTACGAGTTCCTCTGCCACGGGAACTTCGCGGACGAACTGATGAAACTGCTGGATATCACTGCCGGTAAACAGTGGCTGGATGGGTTCAGCATTGCGGGAAGTTGTCTGTGCTACCACTGCGACTTCATCATCTTCAGAGAGATAATCAATCACGAGGTTGAACATGAAGCGGTCCAGCTGTGCTTCCGGTAGTGGGTAGGTGCCTTCCATTTCAATCGGATTTTGAGTCGCCAGTACGAAGAAAGGTTTATCCAGTTCATACCTGATCCCAGTCACCGTGACCTGTTTTTCCTGCATGGCTTCCAGGAGGGCGGCCTGTGTTTTGGGAGGGGTGCGGTTGATTTCATCCGCCAGCAGAATGTTGGTGAAAACCGGTCCTTTGACAAATTTCATCGCCCGGTTTTCCTGTGAATCTCCCGAGAGGATTTCCGTTCCGGTAATATCAGCGGGCATCAGATCAGGAGTAAATTGGATTCGTTGTGACTTCAGTTTGAAGACTTGTGCCAGGGAATTGACCAGGAGTGTTTTCGCCAGTCCGGGCGCACCGGTAATCAGACAGTGTCCGCCGGCAAATAACGCGATCAGGAGCTGATCAATGATTTCTTTCTGGCCGATGACTGCTTTTGAGATTTCCGAATCGATCTGCCGACGGCTGTTTTGCAGCAGTTCGAAGATACGTTCATCTTCACTGCGACTATCGGGTGAGACAACTTTAAGGTTCACGTTTCTGCTCCTGATAGAAAAACTAAAATTTCACGGGCGCTGAATTCAGTGTGTCATGGCGTAAAAAACAATATTAATTCCCAAAGGATATGCTTTCTTCTCGGAGAACTCCTGGAAGTACCATTTGTCCTCCCCTTCCCGTTCCCAGCCATCACCCAGATCAGTATTGTGGCAGACAACGACAATCAGCCGCCCTGCATCATCAAAGATTCCGCGGTAATGAACTTCTTTGGCATCCTCCCGTTCCCAGGTAATGCCTTCAGAACGGCCCCATTGTGCGACCCCGATACTGGGGACCTGGGGTTTTTCTTTCAGGTCGTAAACACAATGAAAGATGGGATGTTCCAGGGGAATGTCGACCAGTTCGCGTTCGGGGAAGACACGTTTCATTTCCATCGCGAAGTTATCCCACTCCGCTTCTCCCCAGAAATCATCTACCATCATGAATCCGCCGTTCATCAGGTAGCGTCGCAGGCAGGTGACTTCCTCTTCAGTAAATTCCAGAGAGCCGGGTTCGATCATGTAAATGAACGGGAAGTCAAACAGTTCTTTGTCGGTCAGTTCCAGAATGCGTCCTTCCGGATCTACTTTCATGGAGGTAAGCTGCTGCAGTCGATAGGAAAAGTTTAAATCGCTATCCGGGTAATCGGTGGCCCAGCGGCGCCAGCCCTGGTGGGAGTTGTAGCGGACCCTGACGAAGGTGAAGACATCGTGTTTGAAATCCGGGTCGTTTTTCCACTCGGGAACTCCGCCGCGGTCCGCGGGAATTCCCCTGCGGTACTGTCCAATTGAGATCGTAACGACAATCAGTGATGCGCAGATTACAGCCAGCGAAATCAATGATTTTTTCATGGCAGGCTCCTCCTGAGCCCTTTCAGTCCCTACATCAACCTGTATAAGACATTAAGGTTTGTTTGCAGTTAATTCGAGTAGCAGCTGGTGTGCGGCCCTGAATCGAGGGGCCTGTTCGAGCGCGATGAGTGTGTGTCGTTTTGCTTTCTGTTTGTGAGTATCCTGTAGCAAACGGGCGAGCTGATAGTGAGTTTCTGCAGGGTTGTGTGGTTCTAATGCGAGAATGGCCTGATACGCGGTGACTGCTTCTGGATCACGATTTAACTGAATGCAGGCATTTGCCAGCAGCAGCTGTGTTTCCTGATCAAGTGGATTGACTGCATTAGCAGCCTGGCAGGCCTGATAAACGGATTCCCAGTTTTCCTGTTGCTGGTAAAGGATTGCCAGTCGCTGAAATACTGACAGTGCATTCGGATTCCAGGTTGCATGCTGTTCCAGATAAGATTGTTCCAGGTCGAAACGCTCCTGCTTTTGATAAAGTTCTGCCAGCCGCAGGCAGGCGTTGTCTGCACCTGTGTATTTGGGATACAGTTCAGCCAGTTTTTTCAAAGTTGTTTCCAGTTCCGCGGTTCGATTTTCCTCTTCCAGAATCCGGGCGTAAGCCATCTGTCCCTGAAAATGATATGGATGTTTACGGATCCAGTCGTCAAACCGCTTGGTATCATCGCTGGTCAGTGCGGTTAGATCCTGTTCTGACCAGTCAACCGAAGGGGCAAAGTTTTTCGCTTCTGCTGTCAGATACGTGGCGAAATCCTGTTCCAGTTCTCCCAGTATTTTTGTACGACGTTCAATGGCGACATTAACCGGGATCCCGATTCGCAGATCATTCAGGATCAATTTTATCGCTTCAAAGCCGAATTCATTAATCAGGTACTCCACGACCATGGATGACTGGTAGTAGGCGAACTGGATGTGCAGACTGCTTTTGGGATTAAGGAAGGCACTACTCAACTCACTGATCGGTGTCGTTTCCCCTTTGAGAATCATGTCCCGGTACTGGGGAATCATCGTTTCACCCCAGTGTGGGTTTTTCTGACGTTCTTCATAGACAGATAAACCTTCACTGATCCAGCGGGGCATTTTGTTTTTTGTGAGTTCCAGGGTGACCACATGGCAGAATTCATGCCACAGCACGGACTGCCAGTTGGTGGGATGTTCCGCCTGAGAAGCCGGGCTGTTAGCGGTGATGACTTTTCCAAAACAGACGCCCAGGTATCCGGAGACGGCAGGCATCCCGAATGTGCGGACAGCAAAGTCGTCCGGATTGGGAAAAATTTCCACAGTGATTTTCTGATTGAGTTTCAGTTCATATTTTTTGCATAGAACCTGTTTCGCTTCGTGCAGGAGATTGAGGACCTCCTGGCCGTAGACTTCCGCTTCGCGGCTTTCCATCCGTACGATGAAGGTGTCATCTTCCAGTGTTTTGAAACTGGCCAGCTGATCTTTGAGTTCCAGCAGATTGAATATGGTTGTATCGTACCCGTCCTGCTGGTGAGCCTGCAGGGCGTGTTCCCAGCCACTTACTTCACGACCCAGACGCAATTCATCTTGAGCCAGTTGGATGCGGGCTGGAATGAAATCTGAATCTTTCTGCAGTGCCTGTCGCTGGTAGGCAGCGCCTTCGGCAAAACGATAGTGTTCAGACAGAGCTTTACCAATCTGGTAGTCTACCTGTGGATTCTGGTCATGGTGACTGAGAGCCTGCCAGTAAAAGGCTGTTTCATCATGTGGCCGATGCTCAAAGTGGGCGATGACAGCGAGGCAGGACCATGCTTCGGCCTGGTGAGGATTAATATCAAGTACCACCTCCAGGCGTTGTTGTGCCTCTGAGTACTGTTCGGAATGAAGGCAGCGATAGATCTGTTCCAGGTGCACCGGGATGTAGTGAGGGTTAATGCTCAATACCTGTGACATCAGCTTTTCAGAACGCTCAGGATTGCCGGTTTGCAGAGCTTTTGCCAACCCAAACAGCAGATCAGTATCCTCGGGGATTATTTTAATCGCTGCTTCAAAGATTTCCTGTGCCAGAATGAAGTCACGTTTGGATAAAGCCAGATTTCCGCTGGCAAGGTAAGCGTCTTTATGCTTGGGGTATTCCCTGATGGCGCGGTCATAAAATGACTCCAGTACCAGCGCAGGATCTGCTTTTTTCAGGAGGGAAGCCTGTCCTAAGGCAATCAGACTGCTGGCATCGGTATAACGCCAGGCAGAGCGGCTGGCCAGTTCGTGAATGCTGTTGAGGAATTCTTCGGCTGCTTGGTGCTCATTATTGAGCTGATAAATTTCATACGCTTTGAGGCGAAGCGGCAGGCTCCAGGAGTAGCGTTTGAGTCCCGCGTCGATTGTCTGTTGCGCTTCTGCATATTGACCGACGGCCAGTTCTGCTTTTGCTTTCAACAATGGCCATTCGGAACCATACGTTTTTTTCAGTATTGCCGCTTCCGTTTTTTTGATACAGGTCTGATATTGACCGGAATTCAGGAGCTGCTCACATACTTCCTGCTCATTGGCGTAAAGGGAAGTCTGGCTGAAAAGAGGGAGAATCAGGAAGGCGAAGAGGGAGAGAGTGCGATTCACAAGCTTTTTGTGAAAGAGCCGGTTAAGACAGGCGGCTGAAAGTTCAAGTTCGAACTCGAATCGATGCACTCTTTGCATATGCGCCCTTCCCTGGGAAAGTCCAATGTGCGAAATAAATTTCGCGATCATTGAGATACCATACTTCAGAGTCGGATCCAAAACGGCTTCATATCCGAAACACCGAAGGAAGTTACTTCTGACTCGAGCAGCGCTGGAAGTAGATCATAAGTTGGAGAGCCAACGGAGAACCATATCTGAAAATTGCAAATTGTGCAATAAGAATTTTACCGGGGAGGGATATTTGACAATTTTTCCCAGAGCGTCAGAGTGTTTAGCGCATAAAAAAACAGGCAGTCCACTCTACTGTTTCGAAGTAAAGTGGCTGCCTGTTTAGCAGAGCTCAGTTCTGTTGAATAATCACAGAAACTGTGTTTGGCAAATCAAACTGACTTTAGAATTCGCCCAGAACCTGACCATCATTGATGATGGCAAGTTTCTGGTAGGTACCCATGGCAGCAGCACCTGCTGTGGAATTGTAGTCAGCTGAATTGATGTTCTCGCTGATGAATCGGACGGTACCATCACCCAGCAGGAAGTGACATCCACCTACGTGCTGGCTGCTGAAACCACGATGGGGAGCAGAACCGCTAGTTTTCTGGTTGATGTTTGTCGCTTGAGAAACTACACCAAGAGTGTCTTCTTCTGTGTTGCTGGTGATACCAGAAGTGCCTGCTGCGTTGTAACGTCCGCCCGCCCAGATGGCAGCAGATGGCTGTGTAATTGTGCTGCCAGTCTGCTGGAAGGCACGTTCGCCGACCAGAATGGTGTTGGATGTTCCGTCTGTGAAATCACGGAAACGAACACTGCTTCTAGGATAGAAGCTTCCTTTGTTACGATAAGTTGCTTCTGCTGTAGTAGGAGCTGTACCAGACAGGTTTGCAATGTGTCCTGAGACAGCGGGGTAGCTCAGAGCACCATAACCGCTTGTGCCATCGGTACGCAGATTGTTAACCACAGGTACGATTGATGAAGGGCAGCGATATACGGGAATTGCAGTCTGCAGAGCATTCGCGGTAGACCCATAGGTGGCGTTTGCCAGTGGCATCAGTAATCCACCATTGGGGTTGATTGTGTTGTAGAGCGGTGCTTGATCAACGAAAGGCAGCAGGAATGTCGACCAGGCCCAGTTGTAGTCAGTTGAAGAACTGGCAGCGTTTACATTACCAAGTGGGAAAACTCTGTGGGTATCAGCGTAGTTGTGAATGGCGATACCAATTTGCTTGAGGCTGTTTTTGCAGGTAGAGCGTCGAGCAGCTTCACGTGCCTGTTGAACAGCGGGAAGGAGTAACGCAATCAGGATCGCAATGATTGCAATTACCACAAGTAGTTCGATCAGTGTGAACCCACGCTTGGGGGTTCCGGAACATCTCTTCATCTTAACTCCAGTTAAATTCGGGTGGGTTAGAGGGTGCCTGCGAGAAACGGCTGGTTTCTTCTATTTGAAGGTGGGTAGCTTCGAGCGCGTTAAACGCATTAGAAACATATACCTGTCAGGTAGAGGAAACAAGCAATCATTGAATATTGTTCAAAAAAAAACAATTTTTTTTTTGAACGGTGTGATTGTGTCTCGTGTCCGGGCTCTAACCCCCCTTTTTACAAGGAGTTATTTTGGAAAAACATGTCAAGAAAAAAATGATTTACACGAACGTGGTGTTCTGTGCATTGGAAAAAATACCATGTTCTGCAAATACTGGCACGATGTTTGATCAGCGTCGCAGCCGCTCAAAACGGGCCAGGGCCATCAACGGAAAGTAGGTCCGGTAGAGGTGGTATTTGAGATAGAATACCTTGGGGAACCCGGTTCCGGTGAAGGGTTCTTCGTCCCAGTTGCCGTCTGCTTGCTGTGTTTCGAGCAGGTAATGCACTCCCCGCCGAACGGCGGCAGAGTCGATTTCATCGGCCGCCATCAATCCCATTAAAGCCCAGGCGGTTTGAGAGGGGGTTGCAGCGCCCTGCCCGCGTAGCGAAGGATCGGCGTAACTGTCCGCGGTTTCTCCCCAGCCCCCAGATGGCTGTTGATGAGATTTCAACCAGCCGACCGCTCGAACAATTCGCGGATCATCAGCGGGGACTCCAATATTTGTCAGTCCCACAATCGACTGCCAGGTTCCATAGAGATAATTCACACCCCAGCGACCATACCAGCAGTGATCATCTTCCTGCTGACTCCAGACATATTCGAGCGCTTTTTGACAGGCGGGATGACTGAGAGGCAGATGTACGTCGGCAAATGCCTCCAGAACGCGTGCTGTCAAATCGGCGGTACTGGGATCCACCATCGCATTGTGATCGGCAAACGGAACCTGGGTAAACAGTTCCCGGTCATTATCTCGATCAAAGGCACCCCAGCCTCCATCTTTATTCTGCATTCCCAGCATCCAGTGCATACCCCGCTGAATGGCGCCAATCATGGGTTCCAGCAGGTCCAGATCCGCGTAGGCCTGCTCGCGCGACTCGCTGCGACCGACGACGATTGCTTCCGTGTTGAGATCTTCGTCATAGGGGTTCCATTCCGGTGTGACGAGGAAATCGGTCAGCCACCGGTCCTGCTTGAGAGTTTTAGGCATACACCGTCTGAGCGCCATGATGACCATCGCAGTATCATCGACATCGGGATAGAACTCATTATTGAATTCAAAGTACCAGCCACCCGGTGCTTGCGATTTGCTGGAATTCACCCAGTCTCCCGGTTCACGTGCTTCCTGAGAGAGGAGCCATTTCACGGATTTTCGGATGGCGAGATGCCGGTTAGAGACCCCCGCCTCCCGCAGGGCAATCGTGCTGAGGGCGGTATCCCAGACAGGCGATTTGCAAGGTTGTAAGCGAATTCGGTCGCCTTCTTTGATTTGCAGTTTTTTCAGTTCGCTTAATGCACGCTGAATCCCGGGGCTGTTTTCCTCCTGTCCCAGGCATTTTAAGGCAATGACTGTCCAGATGATTGGCGGAAAAATGGCTCCCAGTCCATCACTTTTTTCAAAGCGATCGGTCATCCACTGATATGCTCTGTTGACGGCCCGCTTGCGAAATGGTTTCAGTCCCAGATTTTCAATGAGTTTGATACCCTGATCGACTACCTGGAAAAAACCATGCCAGTTGAACCACGGTTTTTTCGAGAGAGAATCCAATGCTTCGGACTTGGGCATCGTCCTGGGGTAGTCTTCCGGTCGTCCGGTAAACAGCTCGGTGATCCCCTGCTCTTCCGGCAGAGTGATTGAGGGGCGATATTCCCAGAGGATACTCAAGGGAACGAGAATCGTACGGGACCAGGCTGACATTTCAAAAATATTGAAAGGCATCCAGCGCGGAATCAACATCAGCTCCGGTGGGACAGCCGGGCACTTGGAATAGGGGATGACTCCCAGTAAGGCCAGGTAGAAACGCGTGAAACTGTTGACGGCTTCCACTCCGCCGGCAGCCAGAATCGCTTTGCGGGCGCGTTGCATGTATTCCTCTGCTGGCGAGTGACCTGTCAGTTTGAGCGCGAAGTAGGCTTTGACCGAGGCGGAGATTTCGATGGGCCCTTCCGGGTACATATTCCAGCCCCCCGCAGGCATCTGTATATCCATCAGGTAGTTGGCAGCCTGAACTGCTTCCTCAGAGTTCTGTTTTCCCAGAAAGGTCAGCAGCAGAATGTATTCAGACTCCAGGATCGAATCTCCTTCGAGTTCTCCGACCCAGTAGCCCTCTTCATGCTGCAGGGACAACAGGTAATCGCGCGAGCGGTTAATCCCTTTGAGCAACTGCTCTGGATGATCGAAGGGGGCAGCTTCCGTGCTGGGGAAAATCTTGAAGGTGGGGGCTGTTCCGTGACCAGGTTCGGGGTTGCCGGACAGATCACTGGCTCTCAGTCTGCCTGAATTCATTTCAGGTACTCCCTGACGTTGTTGATATGGATTCCATTCCCGGGAAATTGCTCTGACGCTGATCGCGCGCATTCAATTTCGAGGTTGAGATCATAAGCGGAGACCGCTTTTTGTACAACCTCAATCAAGGTAAGGGGTTTGAGACTGCATCCAGTTTTACTGTAGCGTCTCCAAGGCCATTTGGATCGGGTATAATAGATCGAAAGACGCTATAGTTAAATGTGATGCGCTCTGGAATCCGGGCTCAAACGCTGTCGAGAGGTCTGACTGTTTCAGCAGGATTCCGCCTGGGCAGCCAGTTCTGAGGGCTCATCTTTAATCGCATCCATTTCGTGCCCTGAAATGATCACCTCAAATCCCAGATCGGCGATCATTTCATAGTCTGCTTCAGCTGCCTGTCCTTTGGTTGTCAGGTAATCACTGACAAACATGGAGTTGGCTGCATAGAGCCCCATGGCCTGCATCGAACGCAGATTGACTTCGCGGCCTCCGGCAATACGAATTTCTGTGGCAGGATGCGCCATCCGGAACAGACAGAGTGCTTTCAGACAATACCGGGGGTCGAGTTCATCGACGGCTTCAAGTGAGGTACCATCAATGGAATTCAGGAAGTTGACCGGGATAGAGCGGGTTTCCAGTTCGCGGAGTTCGAAAGTGGCGTCGACAATGTCTTCCGGGACTTCGCCCATACCCACAATCAGGCCACTGCAGAGTTCCATGCCGGCTTCCCGGGCTACTTTCAATGTCTGCAGGCGATCTTCATAGGTGTGCGTGGTACAGATTTTTTCGTAATATTCGCGGCTGGTATTCAAATTATGATTGATGCGATTCACACCGGCCTGCTGCAGACGTTTCGCCTGATCTTCATTCAAAAGACCCAGGCAGCAGCAGATTCGCAAATCAAACGAGGATTTGATTTTTTCCACGACAGAAGCGACATGCTCCACTTCTTTATCTGTCGGTCCACGTCCACTGGCGACGATACAGTAGGTTCCCGCTTTCGCTTCATCAGCGGCTTTCGCACCTTCGAGCAGTTTTTCTTCATTGAGCATGCGGTATTTAGGAATATCAGCCTTGGAACCACGAGCCTGCGAACAGTAGCCACAATCTTCCGGGCAGAGACCACTTTTAGCGTTTTTCAGGTAGTAGAGTTGTACCTGTTTTCCAAAATGTTTCTGTCGGATGCGATAGGTGGCAGACAGCAGGTCCAGCAATTCATCATCACTTGAGTTTAGGATTTCCAAGCCTTCTTCACGGGTGATCTGGTAACCGGTTAAAACCTGATCTGCGAGTGTTTGCCAGCGTGAAGGAGATGAAGTGACCTGATTGTTCATCAAAGATATCTTTCAGTGCAGAAGGAGCGAGTTTTGCGAAGTAGGCCGGGCGTTCCGGCGAAAATTATGGAATTCGGAGCCTGTATCAGTCAGCACATCATGGACCCTGGAAGTCTTCTGAATCCACCGACGCATTGTTGTGGCAGGACAGGATTTCGGGGTGTGTAAGAGTGTGCAGTTGATGTCAGGTTCTTGTAGTGCTCTATGATAGGCGAAATCAGGGAGAGTACAAGTAAGCTGGCTGTCATGGGGAGGGGCTGTTTTGAGGATTTTCTGAATCAGTTTAATAGGATGTTCGAATCCACTTCTGACTGACATCTCCCTGGTCATCCCTCAATGTGAACATTTTTTCTTCGATCGAGTGAATCTCACGTACAAACTCACTTCCCCAGAGTTGTTTGATGTAATCCAGCTTGTTTTCTGGACTCCCGCCGACAGCCCGTAATGTCAAAGTGGCGGCGTTTAATCGCCATTCGATATCGATTGTGACTTTTTTGCCCAGAACCGAACGCCAGATCCCCTGTGGTTCAATTACCATTGTGGCTGTACCATTTTCATTAATGGTCAGGATCTGCCTGCTGGTACTTTTGGTCTGTTCCCATTTTCCAACGAGACGTGCCAGGAGTTCTTCAGGGGTAAGTTCTGCGGATTTCTGATTGGATTCAGGCTGATGTTGGGTTTCAGCAGGTTTGATTTTGGAAGTCACACGAGCTGGAATCTGATGCAGAACCCGTTTCTGATTGTGAGTCTGAGCTCTGCCTGACTGTCTACGATTTGAATTCGCGGAAGGATACAGGAAGGCAGCTGCAAGTCCAACCAGCGCCAATATCACGATTCCCGTTTTTTTCATCAATTAAGTCCCTGGAACAACAAAACGACCCGATTGCAGCGTAACTATATCTTATTTTCGGCAGCAGGGAACACCAAGATTTCTTTAAAAATGGCAGAACAGGTACTTTAAATACAGTCTGTAGATGCAAAAGGGTTACCGGCCCAGACTTCCATTGGTATTTTTTTTCTTGACCGGTGTATGGAAATGTATATGGCTTTGTCCGATGACGGCAGTTAACTGTGTTTCAAATTCATTACTGCAGGAAACGCGCAGACTACCGGGAGGGTTGAGTACATACCGCAGCTGTGTGCCCGGCTTCTCCTGGTCTACCGAATCGACGACCAGAATGACTTCTGTCTGGCCGGGAAACTGCGTCAATACATCGTGGACATTGACCATATCCTGCCTGGTGTGTACTCCGCGCTTAAAATTGATAGCCAGACGATCGGTAAACTGCTTCCGGGCATCATTCAAGGTGAGCAGCTGATCGACGATAACATTGGGTTCCCTGCCCCGTTTGTCGATTTTCCCTTTGATAATGACCATTGCTTCCATCTTGACCTTCTCGCCCATTGATGCGAACTGTTCGGGCCACATAATGCAGCGAACCAGTCCGTGCGGGTCTTCGAGGTCAAAGTTCACATAGCGGGTGTTCCCGTTCTTGCTTGGTTTTTTTGTGGCTGCCATTTTGATCGAAGAAACCATGCCTGCCAGAATGACTTCGACCCGGTCATCCATTTCCGCCAGCTCATTGGTCTGATTTTGAGCATATTTGGAAAGCGAGGTTCCCATCTCAGCCAGTGGGTGTGAAGTGAGATAAAAGCCGAAGACTTCTTTTTCGGCGCCCAGTTTTTGTGCGCGCGGCCAGTCTTCTGCTTCCGGCAATGATGCTTCTTCTTCTGCACCGGTTTCTTCGTCAACCGTTTCGTCGCCAAACAGACTCTTCTGACCGCGTGCCCGGTCGCGATGAATATTCAAGGCGGATTGCACTGCACGCTCCACTGTGAGCATTAACTGCGCCTGGTTCCCGCCGAGGCTGTTGAGGGCCCCTGCCTTGATCAGGGTTTCAAGCGTGCTCTTGTTGAGGGTTTTAGGATCGACGCGTTCACACAGGTTGTACAGGCTGGTAAAAGGGCCATTCTCTTCACGCTCTTTGACGACAGCTTCAAGTACCTGTTCGCCAACCCCTTTGATCGCCCCCATACCAAAGCGGATCTTTTCACCATCTACGCTGAATTCTACTTCGGAGCGATTGATGTCTGGCGGGAGTACTTCAATTTTCATACGGCGACAGTCATCAACGTGTTCGGTGATTCGCTCATGACTTTCCATGCCGCAGGAGAGTAAAGCCGCCATGAATTCTTTGGGGTAATGCGCTTTCAGATATGCGGTCGCGTAGGCCACTCCACCGTAGGCGGTCGAGTGTGATTTATTGAACCCGTAGCCAGCGAACTTTTCGATCATCTCGAACAGGTCCGTCGCCAGTTTGACATCCACGCCACTTTTTTTGGCGCCTTCGAGATATTGATCCCTGAAGTCGGCAATGATTTTCAGTTTTTTCTTACTGATCGCTTTAATACAGCGGTACGCGGCAGAAAGTTCGATGCCTCCGACGCGGTTCAGAATCCGCATGACCTGTTCCTGGTAGACCATCACGCCGTAGGTCTCATCCAGAATTTCATCGACAATGGGATGAACTTTGGGAATCGGGATCCGGTTATTTTTTACATCCACGTACTGCATCACCATCCCCCCTTCCAGAGGGCCCGGCCGGTACAGAGCGGAAGTTGCGATAATATCTTCGAACTTGTCCGGCTTCATTTTGGTCAGCAGATCACGCATCCCGCCACTTTCCAGCTGAAAGATCCCTTTGGTTTCTCCTCGCTGGAGCAGTTCAAAGGTTTCCTGATCATCCAGGGGGAGCTTATGCGGATTGATATCGATGCCCCGATGTTTTTTGACGTTTTGAACGGCTTTGTCCAGAATTGTCAGGTTGCGCAGTCCCAGGAAGTCCATCTTGAGCAGCCCCACCGATTCGACGGTGGGACCATCCCATTGTGTAATGATGTCGGTCTTGCCGGTAATGGACTGCAGCGGAACAACTTCGGAGAGCGGCAGGTCAGCCACCACGACGCCGGCCGCGTGTGTGCCTGCACTGCGGCATAATCCTTCCAGCTGCATGGCCAGATCGAGCAGTCGTTTGATCTCCGAATCCTGATCGTAGGCAGATTGCAGATCGGGGCTTTCTTTTAACGCGTCTTTCAGTTTGATCCCCAATGATTCCGGGATCATCTTGGCAATTTCATTGACTCGCGCCAGGGGAACGCCGAGCGCACGTCCTACGTCACGAATCGCCGCTTTGGCTTTCAATGTTCCAAAGGTGCCGATCTGTGCCACGCTTTTTTCACCATACTTCTGCTTGGTGTAATCGATCACCAGCTGGCGTCGATCACGACAGAAGTCGATATCGATATCGGGCGGTTCGGTACGGCTGGGATCCAGAAATCGCTCAAACAGCAGGTCGTACTTGAGCGGGCAGACCTGGGACATTCCGAGCAGAAATGCGACGATGGCACCACACGCTGATCCACGAGCCGTACAGGGGATCCCTTCGTTTTCGGCAAACTGCACGAAATCCCAGACGATCAGGAAGTAACTGGAATAACCCATTTGTTCAATCACGCCGAGCTCCAGATCGAGTCGATCCCAGTGCGCCTGCGTCAATTCGTCGCCGTATTTTATGGGCAGACGTTCTTCGCAGAGTTTTCGCAGGTATTGCGTGTCGGTCAAATTATCTGGTGGCTGGAATACCGGGTAGAACTTTTTATCCGACATCTGGATGTCGACGCGTTCTGCAAGTTCCTGGGTTCTGGCGACCGCATCTTCAAGTCCGGGGAATGCATTATACATCTCATCCTGGGTACGTACAAAGAACTGGTCACCGGTCATTTTCATGCGTTTTTCATCGCTGACGACGGCACGTGTACTCACGCAGAGCAAGACATCCTGCGCTTCGGCATCTTTTTGATCGACATAGTGTGCATCATTGGTCGCGACGAGAGGCAATCCCATGCGGTTGGCCAGATCCACGGTTCCTTCCAGGCACTGCCGCTGTATTTCCAGACCTGCATTCTGGATTTCCATATAGACCCGGTCGCCAAACACTTTTTCATACCAGGCGCATAATTTTTCTGCTTCTTCCCAGTCTTCACCCAGAATGTGGTGTGACAGTTCACCGGCGGCGCAGCCTGTCAGCAGAATCAGGCCTTCACTGTGTGCCTCCAGGATTTCCTTGTCGATACGGGGTTTGTAATAGAAACCTTCCAGGTAGGATGCCGAAGAGAGCTTGATCAGGTTTTCGAACCCCTGCCGGTTCTGTGCCAGCAGTGTCAGGTGAAAACTGGCTTCTTTCATTCGCGAAGCCCCTTTTTCAAAACGGCTCCGGGGGGCGATATAGGCTTCCAGCCCCAGTATGGGATTCACGTCCTGACTGCGGCAATGCTGATAGAAGTCCATCGCACCGTACAGGTTGCCGTGGTCAGTAATCGCGAGCGAATTCATGCCCGCTTCTTTGACTTTACTTACCATTTCGGGGATGCGACTGGCACCATCCAGCATACTGAAGTGAGTGTGACAATGCAGGTGAGCAAAAGGTCTGGGGTCGCTCATATTATTCCGTGCTCCCGTCTTTTATAAATGCCATCCAGGCAAAATACAGCTCTGGCTGTGAGAGATTTGTGATTTCCGGAAGCTGGAGAGGACTCTGCTACAGCATTCCATTCCCTGAGTGTATGGGGATTATCTGGTTTGTCAATCTACCAAAAGATACTTCACTTCTGGTTTTTGATATGTACTTTGATTGATGAAAGTACGCTTGAATTTCACACTGTCGCTGCAGAGTATTACAGAAGAAAGAGGTGAGTTATTACATCGTTCTTTTAAAGCCCGAAGCAGCTTTACTTAGATTTTTTCAACCGATCCAGAGGTTGATATACCAGTTCACTCCATCAGACAGGGGAGGAATCAGGTCACACGCCAACAGGAGCGGCGTGTAGAACGCAGCGAAGAATGGCGAACTCATTGAGTTAAATGAAGCGTACCACTGCCAGAATAAAGGGCCGATGGATAACACATACAAAAGGAGAAAGACAGTGACTTGGATCGTGGAAGTGATAATGTATCGCCGCCATGACCACGGTTTCTGAACAGATTGCCGTTGATGGTCTGATTGATCAGGTGACTGCGTTGGTGAACTTTCCATGGATACTATTCTAACTTTCAGCTATGGGGCAGGTCAATTGCCGGATTCCAGCACTCAGCTGCATTCTCATGGATTTTACGCAGAATTCATAAGCGGAATTGAATTATGGTAATTTATGATGAGTGCGAAACCATTCGATGGTAGCACTCATGGACTGCTGAAAAGTTTTTTGTGGCTGATAATTCAGTTCCTGTTGCGCTTTTTGCGAACTGAAATCCAGGTTCAGTCCCAGAAACTTGATGCGTGCCTGCGACAGGATCGGGGCCTGTTTTTTGCCCAGAAATCTCCAGAGACCTTCCATTACGCGGGCCAGATTTCTGGCGACTGGCAGAGGGACTACTTTCTTAGGTGGAGGATATTCAGCCAGTTCCGCGATGGTGGAAATAAATTCGCGCTTACTGACCAGTGAGACATCTGTGATATTGTATGTCTGGCTCAATGCGTCTTCGTTGAACAGAGCCAGGAATATGGCATCGACCAGATGTTCGACATAGGTATTATTCATCAGCTTTTCGGGGCTGCCCAGGTACGCGAATCGACCGGATTTTAATCTCTCCAGGATGCGGGGCAGAACCGTCCGGTCACGGGGACCATAAATGAATCCCGGGCGCAGAACGGTATAAGGGATGGAATGCTTCCGGAGCAGTTGTTCGGATTCAATTTTGCTCAATGTATATCCATCGATGCCGGCAGCGTGGGGTGGCTCTGTTTCGTCAGTGCCATAATGATCGCGGGCTTCGTAGACTCCCAGCGAACTGATGTGAATCAAATGTCTGATCAGGCATTGTTCTTCGAGTGCGGTCAGCAGATTTTCTAAACCTCTGACGTTGGTATTTCGATATTCGTCGACACTTCCCCAGTCACCTACTTTGGCTGCCGTGTGGACGACGATCGTGACACCTGTCAGGGCATCACGCAGTGAGTTTTTATCGGTTAAATCACCCTCAATCAGCTCGGCGTCGAATTCTTTCAGGTACTCTGCCTGATCGAGAGAGCGAACCAGTGCGACTGTTGGTATCCCCGCCTGTCGCGCGCGTTGAATGACATGGCTGCCAACCAGACCTGTTCCCCCTGTCACAAGCAGTTTTTGTTCCGATTGAACGGTCATGTTTTTTTCCTGATTCAGATTGGGTGTCGTCGCGAATTGAACAATTCAGAATGATTCCGTTTGCAGCCGGGCGATGATCTGTCTGGAACGTGGCCCCTGCCCCTGGAACCGAAATGTGCGAGCCGTTTGCGAGGAGTGCTCGATATTGATTTGCAGGAGATCGCCTGGAAGGACGTCTCTGACTTTGTCGGCCCATTCGATCAGACAGACACCGTTAGAGTACAGCAGGTCATCGGCTCCCAGTTCAAGAAACTCATCGGTATCCCGCAGGCGATAGGTGTCGAAGTGATACAGGGGAAGCCGTCCCTGGTATTCCTGGATCAGGACAAAGGTCGGGCTGGTTACTTCAGCCGGATCTACGTCGAGTGCAGTGGCAATCGCCTGAACCAGACGGGTTTTGCCTGCTCCCAGGTTACCATTTAACGCGATGACCGTTCCCGGGGTCAGATATTCGGCCAGCTTTTTCCCCAGGCGCTGTGTATCGAGTTCACTGGTTGACTCAAAGGTCCATTCAATTTCAGATTGCAACGAAAATTCTCTCGATAAAGTTTGATTTTGAATACTCAATGATTCTGATGGTATAGCTGGTTTTCGTAAATATCACAATACAAACTGTTTAATGCGGAATCAGGAAATAAGAATACAGCGGACTGTCCGGCTCGGGCGATTCGCATTCTGGTCACCTGCCCGATAGAATACCTGCTGACTTCTGAATCGAATTCCTGCCTTGAAGCTTTCCTGAAAATGTCTCACGCCTATCGTAGTCTGATTTGTCTCACGCTCACTCATATCATTGTTGATGCTTCAGCAATTGTAGTTGGTCCCTTGTGGGGAGAAATCGAACGTGTTCATTCTTTAACGGAAAATGGTCTGTTCCTCGTACTGACCATCCATGCGCTGGCATCGTCACTGGCACAGCCCGTGTTCGGATACATCCGTGACCGATACCCGATCAAATCCATCTTGTGGCTCGGGCCACTTCTGGGGGCAGTGATGATGCCGCTGGTCGGACCGGCAAACAGTGTCTTTTTTCTGTGTGTGGCTTTACTGCTGGGGGGGATCGGCATCGGTTCTTTTCATCCGGAAGCGGCAGTGGTCGCAGGTTCCCTGATTCCGGAACGACGTACGCGAAGCCTGTCGCTCTTCATGTTTGGTGGCGCAATGGGGCTGGCGCTCGGGCCGATCATCTGCGGTGCGATCGTTTCCACCTGGGGACTGTCGAGCGTCTGGATACTGGCGCCGTTATATGCCGGACTGATTCTTCTGCTTTACAGGATCGGAAAACCACCGGCGGCTTTGTTTGAGCGGGATCGAAAACAAAAATCGCAGTCTCTGTCACAAATGCTGGAGGGACGCGTGCGGTTGGCGAGCTTTCTGTTTATGGTCTGCTCACTCAGGCTGGTTCCCAATATGGCGATGGATAAACTGATTTCGTTCATCCTGAAAGATCAGGACATTTCTGCATTTCAGATCGGTTTGATCCAGTCTGTCTTTTTGTTTTCGGCCAGTGCCGGGATGCTGTTGATGGCATTTCGATTCAAATCCGGCCATGAAAAGCTATTCATGATTGTGTGTCCTCTGCTGGGCATTCCTCTCATGCTGGTACTGGGCTGGGAAGGCTGTCCGATCTGGTTGATGACGCTGTTGCTGATTCCCAGCGGTCTGATATTGTGGGGCACGAGTCCCGCGATGGTCTCTTATTCGCATCAGCTGTTCCCCAAAGGGGGAGGTGTCGCGTCTGCGATCACGATGGGGATGGCCTGGGGCGGAGGTGGCATGATTCAGGCAAAGATCACCAGTCACTTTGTCGCGCTGGGGATTCCTCAGCGGGCATTCCATGCGATTATTCCCTGTCTGATACTGGCAGCGGTGGGGGCGATGCTGTTGCCGGCGTTGCCCTCTGTTGCAGAATCAAAAAAGGAAGTTGTCGAAACCGTATGAGGGAGGCCTGGTGCACGGCCTGAACCGTAGACGTTTTGCCGTTTTTAGATTTTTTAAAATAAATTGTGAGCAGAACCAGTGGATTCGGGTTCTACCAGGGTCAATTGCACAAGATATGGTATGAGAAGGTCAACAGGTCAGAATATTCGCTCAAAATGATCGATTCGCTGGACAGCATGATGGGACGCCACTAAGATCCGCTCACTCAAGTGATTTGAAAGTTGAAAACACAAATCATTTGAAGTTACTGTAAATGATCAGTAGCAGACGGACCGAAGGAACGGGCCGCGAAAAGAGAATGGATTCTATTTCTAAACGTTCGACCAGGGGGGATTTTCATCCGCTCGAACGCACTTCGAATGCGAATCTCTACGCAAGTCGCTTCCTTCCATCCGCTGAATCTGGGGAATTCCCGTTATACCCCAATTGTTTTTTGACCGCACAGGAAGTGCACTGAAGTGAAGGATGGATTCGATGTCTAAAAAACCCTTGATTGGAATTACTGGAGACTTTCGCCCCGAGCAAAAAGAGTCTCAGGCTTTAAGCTGGTTCTTTACCGGATACTATGATTCTGTAACAGACGCCGGTGGTATTCCCGTGATGATGCCTCCCCTGGCTGATGACGATGACCTGAAACAATTTCTGGAACAACTGGATGGCCTGATTCTTTCCGGTTGTGCGTTAGACCTGGATCCGATCCGTCTGGGATTTGAAAAACACCCTGCTTCCCGCGCCATGCCTTTACGCCGCGAAGACTTTGATCGTCGTGTCTGTACAATGGCAATGGAAATGAAAATGCCCCTGCTGGCGATTGGTTCGGGAATGCAGCTGATGAATGTCATCAGTGGCGGCACACTGCATCAGCATGTGACCGAAGATGTTCCTGGTGCCATGTATCATCGTGATGGTGTGGAAGCCAACCTGCGTCATATTATCAATATCGAACCCGGTACCCGCGTTGACAAAATGTACGGTCCAGGTGAAATTCGTGTGAACAGTCAGCATCATATGGCTGTGAAATATGTTTCAAAAATGTTTGTTGTTTCGGCAACTGCTCCGGATGGTGTGATTGAAGCCATCGAAGTTCCCGATGAAGACTGGTTCTGCGTCGGCGTGCAATGGCATCCCCAGAATCATTCCGCTTCCGCTCTGGATATGCAGGTCTTCGAAAACTTTCTGTCTGCCTGTGAAGAACCCGAACCACAAATTCTGCAAATGCCTGTCCGCAAAGCTGCGTAACCCACAGCTGGGTTACCGGCGGCGTTCCTGGTTTTTGAGGGTAACCGGGAGTCGCTTCTGCTTTGTGTCCTTGTGATACGTGGGACTCGAAATCGGCAAGTCATTACGGCTTGCCGATTTTTTTCTTTAACGGCCAGGTAATCGGAAAATTTGAACTTGTACCGGTTAATCTGACGATAACGATAGTATCAACCTCCAAAAGAGCGGGAACTGACGACGAATTTGATTCGATCCCGTTTCGAGAATATTCTGTAACCCGCAATGAGAAAACGATTTAATGCTCTTCTAGCGTTCGTTTTCCACGACTGAGCCCGAAAAAATCTTATGACGACTGCCCAATATAAGGTCGACCTCAATCTATACAGTGGTCCATTGGATCTGCTGTTGTACCTGATTCGGCGGAATGAACTGGACATTCTCGACCTGCCTGTCGCCTCTATTACGGCTTCTTTCAATGACTTTCTGGATGTACTGGAACTGATTGATCTGGATCTGGTGGGTGATTTTATTCTGATGGCCAGTACATTGGCCGAAATTAAAAGTCGCATGGTTCTACCGCGTGCGGAAGAAGAAGAAATCGCGGAAGTCATAGATGATCCGCGCAGTGATCTGATTCAACAGCTGCTGGAATATAAAAAATTCAAAGACGCGGCCAATGCACTGGAAGAACAGGCTGCGGAATGGCAGGAGCACTATCCTCGACTTTCTGATGAGCGTCCCAAGTCGGGTAAAGATCCTTCAGAAGACCTGATTAAAGAGGTCGAATTATGGGACCTGGTCAGTGCCCTGGCACGTGTTGTCAAACGTAAGGAAGTGGAAGAGCATTCCAGTATTACGTATGACGATACTCCCATCTCTACCTATGTGGAACGAATTGGTTCTCGTGTTCGTGTCGAGCAGCGCGTTACTTTCAGCAGTTTCTTTGAAGGTGAAAAAGTTCGCAGTCGGATTATTGGTATCTTTCTGGCGATTCTGGAATTGTTGCGCCATCACCACTTCCGGGCAGATCAGCCTGTCGAGCATGGAGAAATCTGGGTGATGCCTCCCCTGGAAGATACAGCGGAAGCAATCGAATCTTCCCCGGATCAACAGGCGACTGAGGAACAAGCAGACGTTACAGAATCTGTTCCTGAAGCTCAAATACAGGCGGAATCACCTGCAGAAGACGAATCGGAGCCGGAAGTGTAATCCGTTTTCCAGGTGTCCTTTTGTCAGAGTCTCCCTTCTTTCACTGGAGTACCCTCAGACCCTTTCTTAATGGTACGCCGACGTTCTACAATACAGACTGAGAGTCTATTTTCCGTCTGTGTGCCCAGTCAGTTTTTTACTGCAGAGGCTGAATCTGGAGACTGAGAGCGAGCATGTCTGTGTTTCAACTGAAGAGTGAATTCCAACCCTCGGGCGATCAACCGGCAGCCATCGAAGGACTGGTTAATGGAATCAAGGCGGGTAAATCGGATCAGGTTCTGCTGGGGGTGACCGGCTCTGGTAAAACCTTTACCATGGCGAATGTCATTGCCGAACTGGGCCGCCCTGCCCTGGTTCTCTCGCATAATAAAACGCTGGCTGCACAGCTTTATTCCGAGTTCAAAGAATTCTTTCCCGAAAATGCAGTCAGCTATTTCGTCAGCTATTACGATTATTACCAGCCGGAAGCCTACATCCCGCAACGCGATATTTACATTGAAAAGGATGCGTCCATCAATGATGAGATTGATCGTCTGCGGTTACTGGCGACCAGTGCCCTGGTCAGCCGTCGCGATGTGATTGTGGTCGCGAGCGTGAGTTGCATCTACGGTCTGGGGTCTCCCAAAGATTACCTGGAGATGATGATTCCTCTGCGGGTAGGGGAAGAAATCGATCGCGATGAAATGCTGCGAAAGTTGATTGATATTCAGTATGACCGAAATAACGTCGAATTAGCACGGGCTAAATTCCGGGTACGTGGGGACGTCGTGGAATGCTGGCCCGCGTATGAAGAGTTTGCCTTCCGAATCGAGTTCTGGGGGGATGAAATTGAGAACCTGGCGATCATCGATTCACTTACCGGCGAAGTGCTGCGTACCGTCAAAGAAGCCTATATTTATCCGGCTAAGCACTTTGTTCTGCCCCAGGAACGGATTGAGTCAGCCATTCAGGAGATTCAGACGGAGTTGGATGAACGCATCCAGGTGCTGCAGAGCGAAGGGAAACTGCTGGAGTCGCAGCGATTGAGTGCGCGGACCCGCTATGACATGGAGTTGCTGGAAGAAGTCGGTTTTTGTCCGGGGATCGAGAATTACAGTCGAGCGCTGGCGGGCAGAAAGCCAGGCTCGCCTCCTGATACACTGCTGGACTTCTTTCCGGAAGACTACCTGTTATTTGTGGATGAATCCCACGTGACCTGCTCTCAGGTGCGGGCAATGTATGCCGGCGACCGTTCCCGGAAAACGAACCTGGTCGATCATGGTTTTCGTCTGCCGATGGCGCTGGATAATCGGCCCTTGACGTTTGATGAATGGAATGCCCGGAGAAAACAGACTGTTTTCGTATCTGCAACCCCAGGAGACTGGGAGCTGGAACGCGTTGAAGGTGAAGTGGTGGAACAGGTCATTCGTCCGACCGGGTTGATCGACCCCGTGATTCGAATCGAACCTGCACGGGGGCAGGTACCTCATCTGAAAGAAGAAATTCTCAAGCGGGTTGCCGTCAACGAACGCGTGCTGGTGACGACCTTGACCAAGCGGCTTGCAGAAGACCTGGCATCCTATTTTCAGGAAGAGGGGATTCGTTGTGCCTGGATGCATTCGGAACTGGATGCGTTTGAACGCGTGGAAATTCTGCGTGGCTTGCGAGAGCAGAAATACGATGTGGTGATCGGAATCAATCTGTTACGCGAAGGCCTGGATATTCCCGAAGTTTCACTGGTGGCGATTCTGGACGCGGATAAAGAGGGGTTTCTGCGAAGTGAGACCAGCCTGATTCAGACGATCGGCCGTTCCGCCCGACACGTGAATGCGGAAGTGATTCTGTATGCGGATCGTGTGACGCCCAGTATGCAGAATGCCATGGATGAGACTGAGCGGCGGCGTGCGATTCAGGAAGAATATAACCGGGAACATGGGATTACTCCCGAGTCGATCAAAAAAGCCATCAAGCGGGGGATTGAAGAGGAGATCGAAGCACGCCAGTTTGTGCGGGAGTCGGTGGGATTTAAGGATGAGTCGGAATACATTACCCAGGAGTTTCTGGGCGAACTGGAGCAGGAAATGCTGGAAGCAGCGGAAAAACTGGAGTTCGAACGGGCTGCCCTGTTGCGGGATCGGATCGATGATCTGAAAAATCAACGGGGAAAAACGGGAGGCCAGGCTCAGAAGACTTCTTCACGCTCCGGGAAAAAAGGGAAACGTCAGCGGAAAAGACGGTAATCAAACCTGGTCGGAATTATGAAAACTTCGCATTCAGTGCCATCCCTGTATAAGAGTTGGGATGGGCGGCGACTTCTGCTGGCGTGCCAGTCACAACGATGCGGCCTCCTTCTGCTCCCGCTTCCGGTCCCAGGTCGATAATGTGATCTGCTGCACGAATCAGATCGAGGTTATGTTCAATCAAAATGATCGAATGCCCTGCTGTCAGCAGATAGTGAAAGCAGTTTAATACAGACTGAATATCCAGGGGATGCAGGCCGCGCGTCGGTTCGTTCATCAGGAACAGGGTTTTATTGCGGCTGCTGGTATTCAGGTAGGCAGCCAGTTTCAAACGCTGACACTCCCCACCTGAGAGTGTGGGGAGAGGCTGGCCCAGAGGCAGGTATCCCAGGCCGACGTCTTTCAGCTGTTTCAGTTTTTTCTGTAAGGCCGGCTGACCTCGAAAAAACGGAAATGCTTCGTCCACCGTCAATTCCAGGACCTCTGCGATATTCAGTTTTCGATACTTGATTTCCAGCAGTTCCCGCTGATACCGTTTGCCGTGACATTCCTGGCAGTCCATTGATATATCTGCGAGAAACTGCAGGTCAATTTCGATCTTTCCCGTTCCTTTGCAAACCGGGCAGCGACCGCCAGACTTGCTGTTGAAGCTGAAATGTCCCGGGGAAAGATTACGGAGCCTGGCATCAGGTGTCTGGGCGAAAATCGAGCGGATGTCGTCAAACAGATTCAGGTAAGTTGCTGGGATACTGCGCGGATTCTGACCTGTGAAAGAGTGGTCGAGTAGAATGACTTCATCGATCTGCTCCGCGCCGGACAGGGACTGGCAACCATCAGCAAGGGGGCTGGTTCCCGTTTCGGAAAGTTCAGCAGCGAGGAGAGGAAACAGTGTCTGTTCGATCAAACTGCTTTTCCCGCTGCCGCTAATTCCGGTTACAACGCACAATTGCCTGAGCGGAAATTTCACGGTGATGTTCTGCAGGTTATTTCGGCTTGCATCGGTCAGCGTGATCCACTCGGAAGTCGGCTGGTCGGGTACTGATTTCAGGGCCCTGTTTTCTGCTGTATTCAAGAAGCGGCTGGTTGGTGAGCTGTTGCTCGCAAGCAACGCCTCCAGTGGACCAGAAAAGATGACTTCTCCCCCTGCCCTTCCTGCTGCAGGCCCCAGTTCAATCACATACTCTGCAGCACGAATGAAGGCGGCATCATGCTCGACAATGAGCAGTGTGTTGTTTAACTGTCGCAGTTTCTGCAGAACGGAAATCACGCGGTGGCTGTCGGCGGGGTGCAGTCCTGAGGAAGGCTCATCCAGTACATACAGGGTATTGACCAGATTGGATGATAACAGGGAAGTGAGAGCGGTTCTCTGGATTTCCCCACTGGAGAGTGTGGAACGTGTTCGATTCAATGTGAGATAGCCCAGCCCCAGTTCGTTCAGCAGGGAGAGTCGTTCCCGGATCTCACGTAGCAGGGGAGCCAGTGGTTTTGTTTCTGTTGCTGTCAGTCCTTCCGAGAATTGTTCCAGCCAGCCGCCTATCTGCCGGATCGGCTGTTGGCCCAACTGATCAATATTAGATCCATTCACGCGAACTGCTAAAGCAGACGCATTCAGGCGGCTGCCCTGGCAATGAGGGCAGGTTTCTGCAGAACGGATTCCCGATGATTCTATCGAGATCAATCCTGATCCCCCGCAATTTGTGCAGACGCCGCTGGGGCTGAAAAAATTAAAGAGCTGAGGTTCGGGTTGAACGAATTCCCGCTGACATTGCGGGCATGACATGTCAGCTGAAAAATCAAACCGAAACGATTGTCGCTGACCGATTTGAAAAGGAACGCCTGTTGTCTGGCCGGAAAGAGGTTCCATCACCAGGAGGGTGACCTTCCCTGCTGATTCATTGAAGGCGAACTCCAGGCTTTCCAGAATCCGCGAATCATCGATTGTTCGAGTGGAAAGACGGTCAAAAACAACCAGGATTTCATGTGCATCCGTGTCGAATTGAGATAGCGGTACAGTCAGATCATCTGAGAGCTGGTACTCTTCGTGATTCAAAATCACCCGATTGAGTCCCTGCTGTTTCAGCTCCTGCATGATTTCAGGGGATGAATGCTCTTCTGTCGTAACCGGATAACAGATTTGAAAACGCAGGTCTGTGGGTAAGGTTTTAATAAATGCCAGTACGGTTTCCGGTGATTGTGGAGAGATCGGGATTTCGCAGTCTGGACAAAAAATCTGCCCTGAAGCGCTAAACAGAAGTCGCAGGTAGTGCTGGATTCCCGATTCAAGACCAGCGGTTGACTCCAGGCCTCTGGAGGTAAAGTGGCGCTGGCTGGTGTTCTGTCTGAGGGCAATAGCTGGGGGGATTTGCGTAATCTGGTCTGCATCGGGTTTCGGGAGCTGGTTTAAATACTGGCGGGCCGAGGGAGAGAGTGTTTCCAGGTACCGTCTCTGGCCTTCAGCGTAGAGCGTGTCGAAGGCGAGGCTGGTTTTGCCTGACCCGCTGACGCCGCAGACTGCAATCAGTTGATTCAAGGGAATATCAAGATCGATACTTTTCAGGTTATGAACCCGAACTCCACGCACCTGAATCATTGACGAAGGATGTTGGAAAGCAGTCTCGTCTGGCAGATGTGTAGTCATGTGCTGTCAGTTTCAGGCAGCGTCAGAAGCGTCCAGGTAGTTGCTGATCCGGTTTTTAGGAGAAAGACCAGGAGCAAAATCCTGTTCTGATCGTTCGAGCCGGTACTGCAGGACATAGGCATCTTCGCCCGCATCTTCGAAGTAGTTTCGCAGTACGGAAACCGCACGGAAATCCATTTTGCGGAAGAACAGCTGGGCAGGCAGGTTCGTTTCTCGCACTTCCAGAGCGATCTCGCGACGGCGTTGCTGCGAGAGTTTATCAACCACGCGTTGTACCATCTGGCGGCCAATTCCCTGCTGACGGAATTCAGGAGCGACGGCAAAGTTAAGCACCTGGATCATCGATTTATGAAGTTCATAAATCATGAAGCCGACGATCTGGTGATTATGCTCGGCGACCATACCGATGCAGTTTCGCTGTCTCAGGCAACTGAGGAAGTATTCTTCAGACCAGGTGTATTCAAAACTTTCTTCTTCAATTCGAAGAACTTCTGGCATGTCTCGGCGGATCAGCCAGCGAATTTGAACCATTAAGTCCTGGTTGGGGGGTTGATTGAGACTCATAGTCGCCTTCCTGCTACTGATAAGTTCTTCAATAAGTGCCGGGATCTGTTGCTTTTTTCATCCTGAAATACTGCATCAGTCCGGAGTTAATGTGAATCATTTAGGGTTGGATCAGGCGTCGAAACAGGTGATCATGATAATGGATGTGATTCAGGGATTAGGACGCCTTGAATCTTGAGGTTGATTCGCGAAAGTTATCAGAAGTCGAAAACGGCGCACAGGGGAATTTTTTGTTTTTTTCAAAAACTCATTGAAAACAGGTGGTCATGTCGCATTCAAAAAAGTCTAAGCGCAACGTCATACTGAGCCTTGGATACTCTCAACAGGGATCAACCAACGCCTGAAATCTCTCAGCCTTTTTTGGGCAGAGGCATCCGTCGTTTAATGAGCAGGTGATTAATGACCTCTTCGATTCCGGTCAGGGCCTGGATACGTTTGGTGATATCCGGGCATTCGCCGTCAAACTCCAGAACGCCTTTGAGGCAGACACCGTTTTTTGTGCGGTGTACGACCAGAGAGTTCAGGCAGACGTCAGAATCTTCCGTGAGTGCATGCTGGATTTCACATTCCAGGGAATGAGCGGCATTGAACTGCATCGGGGCGGATCGTGCGGCTGTCTTTGAGGGGATACGATTTGTTTCGTGGGCGAGCGTTTCGTTTTTCATTTTGAGTTCCTTTACCACCAGTAAGGTTCGGTCCATCCTTCCAGATTTTTGGCGGAATTGTCGTGTTAAGGGCTATCTTAACATTCAAATTTGAAACTTATAGATGAAAAACAAAACTTCTTTCTAATTTGTGAAGAAAGGGTCGTGTATTGCCGGTAAACAGACGACCGTGTCATTTTGACGTGGTGATTGTACAGAGCGAATAAGGGATATTGTTAATGGTGTAGATTGCTTCCAGATAGTAGGCAATATGTCCTTTGTCTGGTTTGTTTATTTTAGCCAGATATACAGATTCGTTTGCCGAGACCTCGGTGGCGGTCCATTTTGAGTTCCGAAAGTCTTTGTTATCTGACTGCGCCGTCCACAATCGTACCTGGGCAGGTTTGCTGGAACTGGTGAGCTTCAGTTCATAGTCTTTTGAGTTGTCCCAGTCGAGTTTGGGGAGTTCTTTACCCGTGGCGGCGTGAATGAAGAATGCCGCCAGTGTCTGTAGAGCGTATTCCACTCCACCACCCAGATCATGACCGGCATTGGGGACCTGAAGAACGTACTTCGGGCCTACCAGGTCTGACCAGTAAAAACGCATGGCGTCAACCACCCAGTAGGGGTCATTGGTGCCGTTGATGAGCAGCTTGGGAAGTTTGAGCTGCTGGCGATAGGTGTAAGGGTCCATCATCAGCCGCAGGCGTTTTTCTCGATCCGATTCCTCGCCTTCCACGATCAGTCCTTTACTGGTGTAATCAATAATCTGTTCGCTGTATTTTCCCCAGGTGTTGATCTGATGTTTCATCTGGTCGCGAAAGTTGAGTGTATCAATTACGATCGGAGCGGTGGCGATAATCCGTTTATCAACCACAGGAGTGAGCCAGCTGGTCCAGCCACGTTTCGAGGCTCCGGTAATTACAAAACCGTCGATGACCAGGTTCCGTTTTTCCAAAGCGATTTCCTGAATGGCGTCCATGGCTTTGACAGCACTTTTAGCCATCGGGAATAGAAGCGGCCAGTTTTCATCACCCGTTTTCAAATAGCGCAGCCAGGTCTCGGTAATCAGGTCATCTTCTTTCTTACCGTCAAACAGCGGCTGGTTGGGGACCTGTGTCAGCAGAGCGACCCGGGCGCCGGTTGTTTTGGCCAGCAGGAAAGCAGGTTTTAACCGTTTTTCATTGGGCTGACCTCCATTGCTGCCACCCGTAACAAACAGCAGCACTTTACTGTTAATCTGCACGTTGTCCGGTTCGAAAATATAAAGCCAGTGTTTCCAGGTCATCCCCTGCCAGGTTTGTGAAGTCAGTTCCACCGGATACGCGGTGACACCTTCATAAGAGAAGGAGTCATGGATTTCCCATTTATAGGCAGGTTCCTCGCGTTCGATGTATTTGAAAAACGCGTCCGGAATCTGGCTGGCCGCTTCTGGCCTTGCGGGAATATTCGTATGCTCTGCTGCATAAGATGTAACGGAAAAAGAGAGAGCCAGCAGGGGGAGAACTATTTTGAGTCGCATCTTATTTGTTCCATATATCGGTGTGGAGAATAACTGGCAAATTGCTCATGACAGCATCGATCAATGAGATTATTGAATGCGCTTTCAGGAGATGATTGACTATGGCTATCGAAATTATTTTGTTTTCAGATCGATCTTGTTCAAGTCTGCAGCCTGTCCCTCAGTTGCAGTAACCCGGTACTCTGATTTGTCAGGGTTGGAATAGCGACCATTCAGAAGATCTTTTTCTGAACCAGGGCCCTTTTTCATCCATTTGAACGTAAGAGTATATTCTCCCGGGGGAACACCATCCCCCGAGACATAGGTGCTGATAGAAACTTCGCCGGAAGCATCGGTTGCTCCCGAGAGGACGCGGTTATCTACTCCTCCAGTAATGGGATGGCAGGAGACCGTAACGCCTTCTTCTGGTTTTCCATCAACTAATACTCTTCCTGTTAAGGGAACTGTTTTTGCCCTGGGGCCCCCTTGGGGTGCAGAATCGCCGCATCCGAAAATCGTAAAAATGATACAGAGTGAAAGGAGATTATTTACTGATTTCGTCCCAATCATTTTATGAGCTACGTCCTTTTTGCAACTAGAGGTATGCCATTGAGGTACCTCGCCCCGGAATAATCGACTGTGTCTGAATTCACAGGGCGAGGGCAATAGATGACGGTTCTAGATGTGTCATCCTTCACATGTGTAAATGAGAACTTAAGGGAGGCTTAGAATTCTCCGATCGTTTCTCCGCTGGCCCGGCTTACGAGCGAAGCGAATATAATTCCCGAAAGGTTCTCGCTGAGAAATCGGACCGAACCATCTGCCAGTAAAATATGTGCACCCCCGACGTGGTAGGAGTACAGTCCGGCAGCGTAACGATTGGGATCGCTGTGCGATGACTCGGAACGGGCATTGGAACAATTGATTGCGCAGGGGCCCCGGTCAGATGTACCATCAAAGAGTCTGCCAGTTAATTGCCATGTCCCGTTGAGTGGATCAGCCCAGGCACCTCCGCCAAACGCTGCCTGAAACTGTGCTTCGGGGTCTGAAGAAGCCACTTGAACCCCTTTACGAATCAGATTATTCCGGTTGGCCAGTTCGCCTGTTAAGATGGTATTGGAAGCACCGTCGGTCATATCTCTTAGTTTACCTCCCGATCCTCCCTGGGTTGCGCTGGGAGCGCCTGCAACGGCGATAATACCTTCTGCCCATCCATTCCGGTCACTGCCTGATAAGCCTACTGCTGCCAGAAACTCATCCTGGACGACGGTAGTGCTAACATAGTCGATCGGACCTGCGTTGGTTAAGTTCAGCGCCTGGACGGGATTGAAGTCTGTACCCCCGGCTGGAATGGAAACATTGATCCGATTGCCACCGCCTGGTGAAGAAGGGCAAACATAGCTGGGGATGAATGTTTGAGTCGCGGTTGTATTGGTTGCAGTCCAGCAGTTGGAATTAAAATTGTATAAGTTGTAAGTGTTCGCCTGATCGACGTAAGGGAGGATTGCCAGTCCCCAGCTGTTTGAGGTCATGATCGCTCCCGTCGATCCATTTACAGCGAGTATCGCTGGCATGGGAAATCGCGAGTACGTGTCATGGTAGTTGTGAAAAGCCAGCCCGATCTGCTTCAGGTTATTTTTGCAGGTGGAGCGACGTGCGGCTTCCCGGGCCTGCTGCACTGCGGGAAGCAGTAGCGCAATTAGAATAGCGATGATAGCGATGACGACAAGTAGTTCAATCAGAGTGAAGCCTTTTTTAACGCGCGCATTTGGTTGCATCTTTTATCTCCTTGGTCACATCGGAATTAGTTGGCTGAGATGGGGATAATTATCGTAAGAATACTTCTCCAGTTGACGGGTAAAGTAGTTAAACTCCTTTAATAGAAGTTCCGAGTGTACGAGCAAGAATTTGCTGTATTGATATATAAGTCGATCAGCCTGTCGGGCTGCAGATCCTCTTTGCTCAAACGGTTGGGGAGATGAACGGGTAACGATTGAGTTACTATCAGGATACCGAGGCAAATTTACAGAATCCATATCATTGTGTAGGAAATAGGTGAAAATACCAATTTTAATTTCTGGTAAAAGTGAAGTGAAATAATGGTTGATTTTGGTGTTGGATGACAATCCTGGTATTTGAAGCTCAGCGGGCCTGTTCGGGGTGCTCAGTCAGAAGAAGTTGTTCAATATCCTGCGGAGCAGAACCATACATTGAGAGCCATGCCGAAACGGTTCAAATTGCCTGGCTTGTGTAATAATTACAAGCTGGAAGATGTGGAACTGTTTTTTTGAATTTCCTGGGTTGACCTGAATCAGAGAATTACGAGAATGCTCCCCACCTTAAGTCATAACCAATTCTGAATAAATCCTTTTCACATACCTTTGCCTGTTCGGGCTTCCCGGATTTATTTACCACGCTATCACGTCACTGAAGTTTCCTGTCGTCATCAATTCTTTAACCTAATGGTTTTCCTGGAATGCATGGTTCTTACCTCACATCCATGTCATCTGCTTCAATCAGCTTGTCACCCGGGACAATTGCCGTCAGTCTCCGATCACTGGTTCCCTCTGCAAGCTTTGTTGATTGCGCTGATGTATTTGTGACTTCGATACACTCTGACAGTCGTTGTTGTCAGCCGGGTGATCTGTTTGCCGTCATGAATGGTACAAAAGAATGTGCAGCAAAATATGTCCCCGAGGCGATTCAGAAAGGTGCGAAAGCAATTCTGACAGAACGTCCGCTGACAGGGCTACAGGTGCCACAATGTATTGTTCCCGATGTGCGTAAGGTTTATGCCCTGCTTTGTTCTGAACTGGCGGGACGTCCTGCACGACATCTGGAAACAGCAGGGGTGACAGGAACCAATGGGAAAACCACTGTCAGCTGGTTGATTCGGTCTATCCTACAGAGTTCCGGCAGGAGAACGGGACTTTCCGGAACCGTTGAGTACCACGACAGTATCTCATCCCGACCTGCTTCGCTAACCACGCCTGATGCGAACGAACTTTCTCAACTGCTGGCGGAAATGGTCTGCAGAAAAGCTACACATGCAGTGATGGAAGTTTCCAGTCACGCCTTGGATCAGAATCGCCTGGCAGGAATCGATCTTAGCGTGGGTGTAATCACAAATGTGACGCAGGATCATTTTGACTACCATCAGAACTTTGGAAACTATGCTGCCTGCAAAGCCCGCATGATCCAACAGGTCAAGCCGGAAGGTACGCTGGTTCTGAATTGGGATGATCCCACTTGCCGTTCGTTTGCAGCCGAGGTGAAATCATCGCAGACACTTTTGACGTATGCGATCGATGGGCAGGCTGACCTGGTCGCCCAGAATCTACAGGAGTCAACGGCTGGTGCGGAGTTCGAAATTCTGTTTAACGGAGATTCTGTCCCCGTGCGAACTTCGCTGATCGGAACGCATAATGTTTCCAACTGCCTGGCTGCTGCGGCCGCCTGTCTCAGCCTGGGTGTCTCTTTATCAGAGATCGCTTTGGGAATCGAGCGGCTTGTGACGGTGCCCGGCAGAATGGAGCGAGTGACTTGCGGTCAATCTTTTACAGTACTGATTGATTATGCTCACACAGACGATGCCTTAAACCATGTTATTCGGTCTGCGAAACGGCTCTGTTCCCAACGTGTCTTTTGCGTGTTTGGTGCCGGCGGAGATCGGGATACTGGAAAACGCAGTCTGCTGGGGATGGCTGCAAGCGAGGCAGATCGCGTGATCATTACCAGCGATAATCCTCGCAGTGAAGATCCAGCACAGATTATCAGGGCGGTTGCCGAGGGCTGTCTGAATAAAGGCGTTTCTCCTGAGCAGATCATAGATCGGCGGGAAGCGATCCACTATGCCCTGTCAGAAGCCCGCACGGGAGATTTAGTGCTCATCGCCGGGAAAGGCCATGAGAGCAATCAGATTATCGGTGATCAGAGCATTCCCTTCAGTGATCGGCTGGTCGTGGAGAATTATTTCCGAAGTCATCGTATTACAAAGTCACAGAAGGTTCCTGCTTAACTGTTATTGCATAACAATCATTCCCCTGTCTTAGAAAAAACGTCAGAGTCCAATGGATCGTATCTCTATCAACACAATCAGCCAGGTGATTCAGAGGGGGGCAACCAACCCGCTTCAGGAACTGGCTGAAGTTGCGGGGATTTCGATTGATTCGCGCACCGCTAAAGAGGACGATCTGTTCTTTGCCATTCAGGGAAAACGATTCGATGGGCATCAGTTTGTCAACCAGGCATTAACGCGAGGTGCCGCTGCCTGTGTTGTAAAACGGGGCGAAGTTACCAATCCTGGTTCTCAGTTACTGCTTGAAGTCGACGATGTCAATCACGCGCTGTTACAGTTTGCCCGCTGGTACCGGGAGCAGCAGTCGGCCCAGGTCATCGGAGTCACAGGCAGTGTCGGAAAAACGACCACGCGATCGATGATTTATACCGCATTGTCGTCCTGCCTGACCGGGATTCAGAGCCCTGCGAATTTCAATAATGAATTCGGTGTGCCTTTAAGCATCGCGGGAATCGAATCGTCTCATCAGTTTGCGGTGCTGGAACTGGCCGCATCGCATGTGGGAGAAATTCGAGAGCTGGCTGCGATTGCACTGCCTCAGATTGGGGTGATTACCGCCATCGGTCACTCGCATCTGGAGCATTTTGGAACATTACAACAGATTGCAGAGACGAAAGGGGAATTGTTCGAACAGTTGCCGGCTACAGGGCTGGCGATCGTCTGTGGCGATGACCCGTTTGCCGACTGTCTGGCATCCCGCACCACTGCCAGAAAAGTGCGGATTGGCCTGGGAGAAAACAATGATCTGCAGGCTGTCTCGATTGAGCAGGACCAGCAGGGAATCTCGTTTCGGGTAAATGGTCAGCAGTATCTGTTACCAGTTGTGGGTCGGCATTTCGTCAATGCTGCGTTGGCGGCGATCGCTGTAGCCCGGGAACTGGGGATTTCTGAACAGGATGTCGCAGAGAGTCTGCGGAACTATTCCACTGTTCCGGGACGCTGTCATCAAATGCAGATTGGCGACTGGACTGTGATTGATGATACATATAACGCCAGTCCTGACTCCATGCGGGCCGCGTGCCAGGTATTGCACGACCATGTCGGAACAGGTAAACGGATCATGGTGCTGGGAGACATGCTGGAACTGGGGCCGGAAACCGAACGCTATCATCGTGAGCTGGGAATCCTGGTTTGCCAAGCAGGCGTTGATCTGTTGTTTGCTTGTGGAAAGCAGGCAACGTCGGTGGCGCAGGGCGCCCGGTCTGCAGGGATGTCTCATACTAAAATAATAACTGCTGCTGATGTGGAGCTGCTGGCTGAGGATGTTACCGATCTTCTTGAGCCGGGAGACGTTGTGTTAGTGAAGGGATCTCGCGGGATGCGGATGGAACGTTTATTACAGCATCTTCAGCAGATTGTTTCAGACAGGGTAACAGCGGGAGCGACAAAAATATCATGTGTCTAAACTTGTGATTTCACCATATGCTTCGGGTTTGCGGGAATCCAGAGCGCGTCCGCTTCGGCGGACAAATCAGCGTCGGAAATTGTGATTACTTGGGTCGATCACTCCTCAGCTGTATTATGGTGAAATCATTTCCGGACGTCGGGATTGGGGTCTCGGCGTCCGGAGTCTTTTAGTATTGTTATGTTGTGACGGAACTGTATTCACTACCGTCTCTGAAATTACGGGGCGAAACAGAGAAACTGATCTGGTTCAGATTGTTAGTGGCGAGTAAATTACTTCATGATCATCTGGCTGGTGAAGACGTTTTCTCCTCTCCTGGAGCAACTCGAAGTACTTTCGACGGGTGACTCCCGTGTGTTTCTGACGGCGCGGATGGCATTAGCCAGTCTGTCTTCCTTCCTGATCGCCATTCTGTTAGGACCTTTGGCAATCCGCTGGCTGGAGAAACGCTTTCGAGAGCGGGTCGACAGCGATTCTGAGAAGCTGAATGAAATTCATGCTTCCAAAAATGCAACGCCGACGATGGGAGGCATCTTCATTGTTGGTTCGATTCTGATCTCGGGCCTGCTCTGGGCAGATCTTTCAAATCGCTATGTCCAACTGGGCTTGTTGACGGCTGCCGGCTTTGCCTTGCTGGGGGCGTACGACGACTGGATTAAACTCAGTACCACCCGGAACGGCTTAAAGCCTCGACAGAAACTCCTCGTTCAACTGATCTTTTCTTGCGTCATCGGGACCGTTTTGTACTTTGATCATAACAAAGTGCCCTCCGGTCTGGATTTGATCATGCCTGTGACCCGCATGGTCTGTTACCTGGGGCTGTTCTTCATTCCCTGGTCGATGTTTGTCATGACCGGCAGTTCGAATGCGGTGAACCTGACGGATGGCCTGGACGGTCTGGCCAGCGGTTGCATGGTATTTGCCGGTTCTGCCTTCGCCGGCCTGACCTATCTGGCGGGACATAAAGTGATGGCGGAATATCTGCAGGTTCCTTTCATTCCGGGAGCCGGGGAACTGAGTATTCTGCTGGGCGCCACAGTCGGCGCGGTGTTGGGTTTCTTATGGTTCAACTGTTATCCCGCCCAGGTTTTCATGGGGGATACAGGTTCGTTGCCTCTGGGGGCACTGCTGGGATTTTCCGCGCTGGTCATCCGCCAGGAAGCGTTACTGGTCATCGCCGGTGGTGTCTTTGTGGTGGAAACCTTGAGTGTGATCATTCAGGTTTTCTGGTATCGACGGACCGGCGTGCGCGTGCTGGCCTGCAGTCCGCTGCATAACCATTATCTGTTTAAAGGTCAGCATGAGATGAAGATTGTGGTCCGTTTCTGGATCTGCTCTGCCCTGCTGGCGATCATTGCCATCTCCAGCTTGAAGATTGCGACTTGAGTTGACCTGTTGCGACTGGATTTCCGATCGTGCCGTTTCTATTGATCAGCGGAAATAACAGAGCTGGGAAAAGGCCTGTTAGCGCGGTTTTGTCAGCTGGTTCGCATCATTGCTGATTGTTTCTAAATCGTGATATCCCATAGGGCTTACCATTCAGGGCTGATCGTTTTTGAAGTCGATTTCATTGATATGCATTCTTCATTATCAATGAGAGTTTATCGATGAAGTCATCATTCCCAATCGATTCTCAGCCGGAGCACGATCGCAGCCTGTTTATTTCGATGGCCTGCGCGCTGCTGGGGATCGGCGTGTTGATGGTGCACAGTGCCAGCATCACATCCTGGCCGACCGAATTCGAGCAGGTTTATTTATCCAGGCACCTGATCTTCCTGGCGATCGCGGCCTGTGTGGCATCGAGCGCTTCGTATCTTCCCGCCCGGTTCTGGTACGACCGTGCTCCCCTGCTTTTCTGGGGAACGGTGGTGTTGCTGATACTGGTTTTGATTCCTGGAATCGGAACGCGGGTGAATGGCGCCCAGCGCTGGTTGCGGTTTGGTTCTGTTTCTCTGCAGCCTTCGGAACTGGCAAAAATTGCACTCCCGCTGCTGACAGTGCGCTTGATGGTACAGCATCGCAGTTCGGTCAGACACTGGTTCAAAGGGACGGTCCCCTTACTGATTCCACTGGCGATTATTATTCCCCTGGTGATCAAGCAACCCGATCTGGGCACGACCCTGTTTCTGGCGGGTGGTGTCATGATTGCCCTCTTTCTGGGGGGATGGCCGATCCGAAACTTTATTGTTGGACTGCTGTGTGCCTTGCCTGCTGTTGGAATGCTGGTCGCGTTACGTCCTTATCAGTTGAAGCGTATCAGCGGTTTCCTGGATACCTGGACCAACTGGGAATCGGCACCGTACCAGTTGAAGCAGTCACTCATGGCATTGGGAACCGGCGGCGTTTCCGGATCCGGGCTGGGAAAAGGGGCGCAAAAATTAAGCTTTCTTCCTGAAGCGAATACCGACTTTGTGTTTTCCGTCGCTGGTGAAGAACTGGGGCTGATTGGTACTCTCGCGATTGTCGGATTGTGGCTTGGTCTGTTTCTGGCTGGTTTGAACATCATTCGCTCACAGAAACAGAATTCCTACGCGTATGTGGTCAGCCTGACTTTACTGATGCAGTTGGTTTTTCAGGCCATTCTCAATGTGGCTGTGGTCACCGCCATGGTGCCTCCTAAAGGGATCTCGCATCCCTTAATCAGTTATGGTGGTACGAACCTGATGGTAAGTCTGCTCTCGCTGGGAATTATTATCAGCCTGACACGTTCTGTGACAGATGACGATCTCGTGATTGATCCTGAGCTCGATCAGAATGATGAACTGCTCATGAATGAAGCGGTTGTTCTCGCTGAGGAGAAGACACCGTTAGAGGTGGATTCCTCC
>TARA_R110000868_G_scaffold396971_2_pt1 | contig 47988 bp, 43 predicted proteins | sample TARA_R110000868 | Tara Oceans TARA_R110000868 (sample SAMEA4397489) | marine metagenome | biome: Polar Biome; feature: [SRF] surface water layer (ENVO:00010504); material: water (ENVO:00002006), including particulate matter (ENVO:01000060) such as... | depth 5 m | reverse complement strand
CCTGCCTCTTCAGCTTACCCTATATCCTCAATATTGCTCCAGAATCAAGCTAAAATTGAGGCACAAAAAAATGAGTTAGAACATCTTGATAAGATTAATAAAAAGCTTTTTACAACCATTTCTCATGATATTAAAAGCCCATTAGCAAATATCTCCCCTTTAGTTGAATTGATTGGTTCTAAATCTATTTCTGAAGAAGAAGCAAAGCTTTTTATAAAGGATTTAGGCTCTTCAGTAAACCTAATCTTAGAATTTCTGGATGATATTTTAAAATGGAGTTTATATCAAATAAATAAAAAGCCTCTTGAACCAGAGATATTTGATACAGAAGAGGTCCTTAGCCAAAGCTTGAGCCTTTACAAACATATATTTTCTCAAAAAAAGCTAACTTTAAAACAGGGAAATCTAAGTAGTCCTATTCTAGTTGATAAAGGGAGTTATTCTTTCGCCATTCGTAATATCCTTCAAAATGCTATTAAGTATACGGGGAGTGGTGGAACGATTGAGATTCATGTTGAAGAGAAGTACGATCACATTATTACAGTTATAAGTGATAATGGAATTGGGATGAAGAAGGAACAGATTGAAAGAATTAAATCTAAGACAAATTACCACTCTACTATGGGAACAGATGAAGAGCATGAAACAGGATTCGGATTGCGAACTGCAATTGAATATCTAGAAAAACAAAATGGTAAATTGGTAATTCACTCAGAAAAAAATTCAGGGACAAAAATTTCGGTTATACTTCCTGTGGCTAATTAATAGCAATAAGATAGTTTATCTTAATGTTCTTCTACTTCAATTAAATTAAGTTTATATGAAATCCTACAATCGGTTACCCCTTCTTTTACTTATCCCCTTTTTTCTTTTTAATTCTCTTAAAGCTCAGGATCCAACTCGATTTGTAAATGAAATTCAAACCATTCAAAACAAAGATTTTCAAATTGATAAAAGTAAAGAAGTTGTTGTTTTTACGGGAAGCTCAAGTGTTAGAATGTGGCGAAATGTTCCAGATGTTTTTCCTACTATAAATGCTCTAAATACTGGATTTGGTGGCTCTGAATTTTCTGATCTTATTCATTATCGTAAAGAACTTATTTTTGATTTAAAACCTGATCGAATTTTTATTTATGAAGGTGATAACGATGTTAGTTCTGGAAAATCCCCTGAAACTATTCTAGCCGATGCAAAGAAACTATTAAGCTTTATACGAGGTGAACTTCCTAGTGTACCAATTTATTTTATTTCACCAAAACCAAGTATCTCCCGATGGGAACTTGAAGATCAATACTTAGAGACTAACCTTTTACTAAAAGAACTGGCAGAATCGAACGAAAATGTTAATTACATAGACGTTTGGTATCCAATGCTCAATGAATCTGGTGAGCCTATTTCAGATATATTTATTGAGGATAACCTTCATATGAATGCTAAAGGTTATAAGATTTGGGAAGATGTAATAAGTAAAGAAGCAAGATTGATTACAAGAAATCAAATTATTAGTTCGTATAACCAATGGAACAAAAAGCAGAATGATTGGGCTAATTTTGAAAGATTTAAAGATGAAAACACTATGATTAAACCTCCTGCATCAAATGAAAACCGAGTAGTTTTTATGGGGAATTCTATTACCCAAGGTTGGGCAGATACCGTCCCTGAATTTTTTGAGGATAACCCATATATAGAACGAGGAATTAGTGGGCAAACTACTCCTCAAATGTTGGTTCGTTTTAGACAAGATGTAATCGATTTACAGCCCAAGGTTGTGGTAATTCTCGCTGGCACAAATGATATTGCAGGAAATACGGGACAGGCAACTAATAAAATGATTCAGGATAATCTTGCAAGTATGGCCGAATTAGCACACTCGAATGGTATTAAAGTAGTTCTTTCCTCTATCCTTCCTGCATATGATTACCCTTGGCGTAAAGGTACACTACCATCACAACGAATTATTGACATTAACAACTGGTTGAAAGAGTACTCTGATATGAACGGTCATGTTTATTTGGATTACTGGACTCCAATGGCTGATGAAAGAAATGGAATGAAAAGTGAGTACACCTATGATGGTGTACATGTTACAAAAGAAGGGTATTTAAAAATGCAAAGCCTTGTAGTACCTGCTATAAATAAAGCTTTATCTAAGTAATATTGAGTATTAATACTAATTCTTGGAATAGAATCCGATATACCATCTATCGTCCATTCTATGATATTATTGCAAGCTATTTCAGACCTTTTAGAAAACGCTCTATTGATTCTCTTGAGATAAAACCAACCGATAAAGTTTTAATTTTGGGAGCTGGGACTGGACTCGATTTAGAATTCTTGAATGGTCATGAGCATATCTATGCCATCGACATCACTCCTTCAATGATTGATAAGCTTGAAAAGGAAGCTCAATTTCTTGGCTTAGAAGTTGAAACTAGAGTTATGGATGGAAGTAACCTTGATTTTGAGGATGAATCCTTTGATGTTGTAATTCTACATTTAATTATAGCTGTTATACCTGATCCAATTAACTGTCTTAAGGAAACAGAACGAGTTCTAAAATCTGGTGGTAAGTTCACTATTATGGATAAGTTTATTAAACCAGGAAGCAAACCAAGCTTTCTTAGAGTACTTCTAAACCCCATTACCAATCTGTTAGCTACTAACATTAATCGTGATATAGATGAACTGATTTCAGAAACCGCATTGGTAAAGGAATCAGATCAAAGTTTGAACTCTATATTTAGGTTAATAAAGGGTTCAAAATAAGCTTAATCGGGTTCTACACTTACAAATCGTGCAATATTCCTAGACATCTCAATTCGAGTTAGAAACGACTGCATAATCCTTAAATAAAGTTCTTTTCCAAGTATTTTATCCTCTATTCCAGCATCAATATTCGGGTTATCATTTACCTCAATAACATATACTTTGCCTTTCACTTCTTTCAAATCTACACCATACAACCCATCTCCCATTAAAGAAGCGGCTTTAGTTGCAGCTTGGATTACTTTCTTAGGCACTTCTGATAATGGTAGTGTCTCGAAATCACCAGATGGATCTTTTTCATCACTTTTCCAATCATAAATCTGCCAATGACCTTTTGCCATATAATATTTACATGCAAAGAGTGGTTGATTATCTAACACTCCAATTCTCCAATCATAATCAGATGGTAGAAAAGCTTGTCCAATCACTAATTCCGACTTTTTAAAAAGTGCATTTAGATTTTCCTTAAGCTCAATCTCATTATTTACTTTAAGAACACCAATTGAAAATGCACTATCTGGTTGCTTTAAAATAATCGGGTATACTATACTTTCTAGAAGCTTCTTTTTTAACTCACCTTTAAAGAAAACATGCGTTTCGGGAGTATTTAAGTTATTTATTCTTAAGCGTTCATTAAGGTAAATCTTATTAGAACATCTTAGAATAGACCAAGGGTCATCAATTACAACCAGTCCTTCTGCATACGCTTTTCGAGCAAATTGATAGGTATAATTATTCACATTCGTTGTTTCCCTAATAAAAAGAGCATCGAACTCAGATAGTCTATTCAAATCATCTTTATGAATGTATTCTGTATAGAAATCCAAATCTTCAGCTATATCATTGAACAACTTCAAAGCCTTTTTATCTGAAGGCGGATGCTCTTCGTTTGGATTTACAAGAATCGCTAAATCGTACTTATACGGCTTCATTCTCTTTCGATGGAATCTCTTAGTTTCGAAGTATTTTTTTGCGAACAGCTGAATATTTTCAAAATCACTAGCATCTACCTTATCCAGACTTTTCGGAATTATCTTTATTATTTCCCATTTGGTTGATTTAGAAAAGTAAACTCGAAATAATGGAGCTTCAAAAAGCTGGTAAATTTTTTGCCCTAAGTTTTTGAAAGAAGCATCAATGGTTTGTCCGAAATAAATATCCAGCTCTAATTTATCTCCACTAATTTTCTGAAGTGATTTTTGAATTATTTCATCGATATCATCGGTAATAGAACGAATAACACTCGTATCTTTCATATCACGAATGGTCGTTACGCTAGGTATAACACGGTGCTCTCTAGCTGATGCTAAAAGCGATACGTAATAACCCAGCGTCTGATATTTATATGAACTGCACAAATTGAATACTCTAAGATTTTTCCTAGAAAAAAAATCTGAATCTGAGGTATAATCCTTTGCTGAAATTACTTTTACATGATTAATATTAAGGTTCCAGCGTTTAGGTTTATCAACTACAATTATATTAGTAACGCGATTTATATCTGATATTTGAGGCAGTTCAAATACCATTCGAAGTGCGTCTCTTCCTTCTTCATAGTAATCTTCGATAAGCTCCGTTGAATGATATCCAGATCTATTATACCACGAAATTAAAGAAGCATTATCCACATCAACTTCTAAAGAAATTCGTTCGAATCCATGTGAAATAGCAAAATTTTCGACGTATTTAAGCAATGAAATACCAACGCCAGTTCCTTGATATTCTGGTAATACAGCAATCGAAAATACTCTAAGAGTCCTTTTATGCATATGCACTGTAAGACTTCCTACTTCTTTCTTCGATTTACCTAAATTAATTTCAGCGAACCAAACTCTTTGAAAAGGACTGTTCAAACTCAACCTTAAAGTTCGGCGAGGGCATTGCTGAAAAGGTTGGAATGTAGATTTCTCAATATTTTCAAGAAGATTAAGGTCATTGAGTGTTGATCTTCTTATAGTAGCATTCATCCAAAAAATAATTAATTAAGTTCCAATAGTACGGCTATTACAAACAAGTTAAATCAATCGAAAAAAGAAAATATTTAATATTAGTTACCTTGATTAAAGTAGATTAAGACTAATATTTTACTTTCCTTGTATGATAACTAACCATTTGTAGTACAATGAAATACTTCTTTTGCATTCTTTTCTTTTTTGGAGTTAATACTATGACAACTGCTCAAAATTTTGACCTAACTTTTAATCATTATGCTATAAATGTTGAAGATCTACAAACAAGCGTAGATTTTTATGAAAATGTGATGGGTTTAACACAAATCACAAATCAAACCCAAAATAATAACATTCGATGGTTTGGGATTGGCGATCACTTAGAACTGCATGTAATCCAGGCAGATACTAAGAATATCAGTTTAATTAAAGGAGTTCATCTTTCCTTTACTCTTTCAAATTTAGATGATTTTGTTAAACACTTAAGTTCTAAGGAAGTTTACTACGAAAGTTGGCAGGGTGAAGCTTTAACAACTAACACTAGACCAGATGGAATAAAACAGATTTATTTACAAGACCCAGATGGTTATTGGATAGAAATTAACGACGCTGCTGCACAATACTAACCAAACCTTAAACATATGAAGAACCTAACCTGTTCAGCATTATACTTAATCGCATTATGCGGGATTATAACCTCATGTGATTCCCCAGAACAACTAATCCGTGAATCTTATGTGAGCGAAATAGCCGGAGAAGAGCGTGATTACTTCGTCTACCTACCAAAGAACTACGAAACCCAACCTAATAAAGAATGGCCAGTACTCATGTTTCTACATGGTAATGGCGAACGAGGAGACGGAAAAGAGGAACTCGACTTTGCAATGGTTCATGGTCCACTTATGGAAGCTTGGGTTCAAAAAAGAGATCTTCCATTTATAATAATAAGTCCACAGCTACATATGTTTGGTCTTGATACGGTTGGAATAGACTATCTTACTAATCGAGACACAAATAACATTCCAAGAAGACTTGAACAAGGAGTGCCAGATAGAGAACCAGATTTTAGAACACAAGATCGAATTGAGGCGGAACCACATATAGAAGAATTCAGTGATAATCTTCCTCTAAGTGAATTTGGTTGGGATAGGGTTCAACATGATTTAATTGGAATGCTAGATCACGTTATTGAAAATTATAACACTGACACAAACAGAGTTTATCTTTCTGGGTTAAGCTACGGTGGATTTGGGACATGGTATATGGGAAGCCATTATCCAGAACGTTTTGCTGCTATCAGTCCTGTTGTTGGCTGGGGACACCCCTCTTTAATGCCTTCTATAGCAAAAGCAAAACTTCCAGTTTGGGTTTTCGCAGGTGGAAGAGATAATACGGTTGAAAAGAAATATTTTTTTGAAGGATTAAATGTGTTGGAGGAACTAGGACATGAAGAAGTATTATTTACTATTCATGAAGATATGAACCATGACACATGGAAGCGTGTATATGCGGGAGAAGATATTTATACGTGGTTACTCTCTCATTCAAAAAAATAGAATTAGGCACATTCTATATGCTTCATTGTTTAATACTATGTTAGTTTCCTGAACAAAATAGTCCTCATCTTTGTTTAAACAAGTGAAATCAAACAAAAAAATATTACTTATGGATACACTAATAGAAGATCAGGAAATATTAAACAGAATTGGGCTAAACCAGAAAAAAAGTGAAGAACTTGCTGACCAACTAAATAATTTATTAGCTAATTATTCAGTCTTCTATCAAAATGTGCGCGGTTATCACTGGAATGTACAAGGAGATCAGTTTTTTGTACTCCATGAACAGTTTGAAGAACTATATGAAGACTTATTTCAAAAGATTGATGAAATAGCAGAACGAGCTTTAACCCTTGGATATCACCCCGATCACAACTTTACAAAGTATTTAACTATCTCAGAAATACCCGAAAGTCATGAAGTTAAAAATGGGGCCAAAGCAGTCGAAGAAATTCTAAGTGCCTTTAAAACTATACTACAAAAACAACGAACACTTTTAAATCTCTCTGAACTGGCAGATGATGAAGGTACAAATGCACTAATGAGTGATTATATATCAGAACAGGAAAAAATGGTTTGGATGTATTCTGCTTTTCTTAAAGAACCAACCATTTGAAAAAATCAGTAATTAATTTCAAATCCCGCTTTACTTCAAAGTGGGATTTTTTAATTTCTGGGTATGTTTAAAGACCTAGACCAGTTTTATGAAACGTAGAATGAACCCAATAAAAGTTGTTTATTGACATTAAGAGATTTCATTCTAGATTTTAATGACCAAATCAGCCAAACCATTAAATACGGTATGACCTGCTTTGTATTTAAAAAAAGACATTTTTGTTACCTAGCAACTGATAAAAAAACGAATAATCCGTACATTTTAATTGTGGAAGGAAGAAACATTGAGCACCCTTTACTAGTACAAGGCGATCGCAAACGAATGAAAGTTCTACCAATTAATCCAATGGAAGATATTCCGATTTCTGCAATCAACGAAATCTTTACAAAAGCTCTCCAATTTTATACAAACTGAAATAGTGCATAAAAGTCTCTACCCTATTTTCTTTATCATTTTCGCTGCTACTATTTGGTTCACTCAAAGTGAAGTTGAACCCGTTGAAATCCCTCTTAAAATTATAGAAAAAGCTCAAATTATTGATGATTCCACAAAAGCTTTTTTGAATGAGTTCGAGCTAAAAGTTGAAGAAGGAATGAAACAACGAGGAATACCTGGCGGTGCAATTGTTATTACGAGAGGAACAGATATTATTTTTCAAAAAGGGTTTGGAGTAAAGGTTAAAAGCACAACCGATTCTGTTGATATACATACCGTTTTTCGACTTGGAAGTGTCTCAAAAGGCTTCGCTTCCATTCTTGCAGGAACAATGGTAGAGGATGAACTTATGCACTGGAATGACCCTGTAGTTTCTTACGTTCCTGAATTTGAATTAAATGATTCTGATCAAACTCAACGAGTTCAAATTAACCATTTGCTATCGCATACATCAGGTCTTCCACGTCATGCTTACACAAATCTTGTTGAAGACGGTCTTTCATTAAATAGAATTATTCCAAGATTTAGTAATGTAGAGTTAATTAGTGAAGAAGGAGTCCAATTAGCCTACCAAAATGCAGCTTATGCAATTATTGAAAAAGTAATAGAATCTAAGGCTGATACTACTTTCGGTGGAGAATTAAAAAATAAGCTATTTGATCCATTGCTGATGAGTAATGCAAGTACTACTCATAAAGAGTTAGTAGAAAATAAGAACAAAGCCATGCCACACCTCTATCATTCTAGAAGAAAGGGCTTACTTCCTACTCCAATCAGTAAGAAATATTATAATGCTATTTCTGCAGGAGGAATTAATGCATCCATATCAGATATGGGCAATTGGTTATTGATGTTGACGGGTAATAATCCCGAAATAATTTCTAATGAAACACTTGATCAAATCTTTGAGCCTATAGCTTCGATTAACAACCGTCGTTTTAGCCGTTATTGGGATGAGGTTAATGAATCTTTTTATGGTTTAGGTTGGCGTATTCTAGATAATTATGGTCAAAAAATTGTCTATCATGGTGGATATGTGAATGGCTATCGAAGTGAAATAGCATTTGATAAAGAGAATAAAATTGGAATCTGTATTTTATTCAATTCCCCTTCTAGCTATGCACTTCAAGTAATTCCTGATTTCTTTAATGAGTTCATGCCATCAAAAGCTACTCAGCAGCGTGAAACATCATTGAGTAAATAATTAAACTTTTAAAACAACTAAGTGACTAAGAATCTCAATATTAAGCGCTACCCTGCTACCGAGAATAAATCGCTACAAGCCTGGAATGCCTCTGATGAGTACATACTTTCCTATGTAAATGATCACCAGCTCTCAGATAAAAGAACAGTGATTTTTAATGATCGATTTGGGTTTTTAGGATGTCACTTGTCTTCATCAAATGCAATTCAAATTATCAACTATAAGAGTGAGCAAAAAGCTTTACAGTTCAATCTTAAGAACAACGAGTTAGTACTTAATGAGGGTTCAATATTATTTCCATTATCCGAGTTACCTAGTGGCATTCAACTTGGAATAATTAAAGTTCCAAAATCTATTGAATTGTTTGAATTCTACCTTTCTAAGCTATCAAAAAGTATTAATAAGGATGGTGTTGTACTTTGCGGTTTTATGACTAAATACTTCAATAAAAGCATGGTTTCTGCTGCAGAAACCTATTTTGAAGAGGTAGAACAAAGCCTAGCTTGGAAAAAATCAAGGATACTTATTCTTAAAAAACCAAAGGATATTGAAGGCAAGAATCCTATTCAGTCCTTTAGCTTCTCGCATTCTTTAACTGGTGATATAGAAATCAATCAATATCCTGGAGTTTTTTCTTCAAAAAGGATTGATCAAGCGACTGAATTTTTTCTAGATCACTTAGGAGTCACTGATAATGTTGATCGAATTTTAGACCTTGCATCAGGAAATGGAATACTTGGCATAACTGCTAAAACTATCAACCCAAAAAGTGAAATTACATTAGTTGATGATTCTTTCTTAGCAGTTGAATCCTCTAGATTGAATCTAAATTCTGAGAATACTCATTTCAAATGGAAAGATACGCTGGAAGATTTTGAAAGTGAGTATTTTGACCTAGTAATTTCCAATCCTCCCTTCCACTTCGAGTTTGAAACCAATATCGAGGTTTCAATTTTTTTATTTAAAGAAGTCTACCGATGTTTAAAAATAGGTGGGAGATTTCGATCGGTGGCAAGTAAACACCTCAATTTTAAAACTCATTTAGATTCGTTGTTTTCTTCTACCAAAATAGTTGCTGAAACCACCAAGTTCGTGGTTTATGAAAGCGTGAAGTAATAGGTTTGTAGTTTACATCCAAAGAGATACTTCAGAAGTATCCTCAGAAGGACTAGTTAGTTTATTCTTTTCTTCGATTAACTTTTAGTTTAGTTCGGCATTCATCCATTTCATTCACATAATTATTTAGCCAACAACCCACTATCTCTCATCCAGTCTTCTAATCTTCTTGACCAGGTTCTAATACCATTCAATTCCGATCGATCTCCCATATTAAAAGCATGATCACCATGTGTATAGATATGTGCTTCAAAAGGCGCGCCTGCTTTACGGTACGCTAAAAGCAATTTTATAATTGGCTCGGAGCAACATTCATCATTATTAGAAACTACTCCAAACGTAGATGGAGCATCTTTAGTAACTAAGTCAGGTATAAATAGTGGCCCAGGATAAACTAGAATTTGAAAGTTCGGTTTCGAGCTTATTCCATCAATTTGATCTCTAATCGTTTGATGTTCGGTTCCATCTCCATATGCAACTAGTGCAGCAGTTTCTCCACCTGCCGAAAATCCTACTATGCCAATACGTTTTGGGTCAAATCCCCATTGTTCTGCATATGCTCTTGCAATACGAACACTACGATGCGCATCTTGCGCATTATGTATTTCCAGATTATATGGAGAATCCTCTTCCCTCGCCAACCGATATTTAATTACAATTGCAGTGACACCAATCGAGTTAAAAAACTTGGCAGCTTTTACCCCTTCAGAGTTGTAAACTAGATTCATATGACCTCCACCTGGAAAAATAACTACAGCCGTTCCATTAGCTATTTCAGGATCGGCTAAAAATACATTGGCTGTTGGATTATGAATATTTCGGACCCACCAATCGGCAGCCTGTTCAGGTTCGTCTTTTCTATCCTCGAAACCAGGAGCACCGTTTTCCCAAAGCGGAACAACAATTGGTTCAGTTTGGGCAAATACATTTGTATTGATTATCGCTAATGTACAAACTGCTAAAAATATTGAGACTAATCTAAACTTCATTTAAGGCTGCAAAATAGTTATTGAGAGGCGCTAAAGTATTGATGGGTAGAGTTATAAACAAACTTGATTTAGCATATTGAAAACTGCACCTAGAAAGAACAAAAACCAACCAATTATCAAATCAATAATCTCAGGTTCATTACCATAAATTTCTTTGTACTCTTTCTACTTAAGATGTAGGGAAGTTAGCTCATTAGAAAGATATTGGGCTCCTTTCCCTGAATTGGATTGAAAACTTTATAAGTATTCCTTTTCTATTTCATCAGGAGTATATGTCATGAATTTAGTTAAGGCTACATAACGTCCCTGCGTTTAAACGACGAAGGTTTTCAATTGAATGGAAAGTAACATAATTAATGAATTAGCTGAAAGTTAAACTTTGCGGAGCCACTACCCGAAGCCTGTACTGAACTTGATTCAGTCTCAGCCTTATAATGCTTATATAAGATTCATATTAGATCACTTTCGCGCTGCTCGTGAATGGAAACACTTGCAAGGATCCCGATACTTCGGCAGACAAAGCAATCCTTGGTGTATGGGAGGGGTAACTTCTTCGCCAGCTGGTGGATCGTGAAGGGGTACATTTTCAACTCGCTCCGATGCTCTGTGTAGGAGTGCATCCCTTGAGTTTATATTTTTTTACTTTATCAAAAGCATTTTATTGGTTTTGGTAAATGTTCCTGCTTTAATCGAATAGAAATACACACCACTTGGTAAATTATCAGCACTAAATTCCACAGTATAACTTCCTGATTGTTTTCGCTCATTTACTAAATTAGCTACTGGTTGACCTATTATGTTAAAGATATTCAATTGAACATCTGATGCTTTAGGAATAGAGTAACTTATTAATGTACTTGGATTAAATGGATTCGGATAATTTTGATTCAGTTTAAAGTCTGAAGGTAGATTCGAACTGATTTCTGTATTGGTTGTTAACACTTGTACAGATTCAGACACTAAAACCCCAATTTTATTTAGGTCAGCATCAACCAACACCATTCGAACAGAGTCTACATCTTCGGAAATACTGAATGGTTCGTTATATTCGAACATATTTAATGGAGTCACTTTTACAGTATCAGTACTTTCTATTATAGTCCCAGTATTATCTAAGTATTCAAGTCTGGCAAAGGCATTATGAAACACGCCAAAAGAACCTGAAAGCCTTTCAAGATCAGGAGAATATCCGAAGTGCGTTACAGCTCCCACTGCATTCACAGACAAAATGGGATCACTATTAATTTTAGCTGCCCACCAGTTTTCTGTAAACGTATATGTCCCTCCGTTTGGCGGAAGTGAAATAATGGGACTTAAGACTTCTACTTCCAGATAAAGCGGATCAGCATTTATCCAGACCTCTACTCTAGCTCCTTCATCCGGATAGTTACCCGATTCATCAATATCAAAAGTTTTAGCGTAGATATATCCCTCTTGCTCATCTACATACGCAATCCATCCAAGGTGAGAGTCGGCAAAAATCTTTTTCGATTCTGGTAGAAATTGAACCCCAAAAATTCCATCCGCTACTTCCCCTAACCAAGCGCTTGATGCTGCACTTACACGAACTCCATCAGAACCATATCTACTTTCTGGATTGATAGGGAAATACACCTTAAAATTCTCGAAATCAGTCTTACCGGGATGATTGGTAATATGTTGAGTGACATCCCAAATACTCCACTCTTGTACATCGTCAGCTACATTTATGATGGTTTGATCTACTTTTACTCGACTACTATTTTTATAAATCGTAGTATTTCTTTTAAACTGAAGATTCGGGGTTCTCCATTGTTCTACAGGACTTATTACTTCCAAACTTACCGAATCATGAGTTATATACGTAGCTTCGTGTTCATAACTTCCAAAATCCAATATTGGAGGTGGAGGCCAATTCCATTCGCTTTGCGGAGCTGGCCAGTTTTTGAATCCACCAAAGTTAGGCCAACTTGAACCAGAACTTGGTGTAGGAGTATTTCCAATTTCGTCTGGATTTACAAACATAGAGGAGTGATTGCCTAAGTCAAACTGCATAATCTTTGCACCAATTTCAGGAACTGTGGAAACTGTTATTAATCCATTTTTCATTACCCAAGAATCCCACCCCCATTCATTATGATTCTCGATTAATTCTAAAGTGGTTCCTTCTTGTCCCAGACTTTTAAACGGATTAATTACAGAATTAATAACAATTATAAAGAGTACAAAAAAGGTAAATCGCATTTTTAAGATCAATAATAGAGTTAATGAATTATCAGAAAGTTAATAAAATAAGGTTCTATAAACTTTATAACCTTCTCTCTTCTTATTACGTACCTTTGCCTCACTGTTAACATAAATTTTTTGCTATGAGCATACTTAGACTAATCATTGCCATTTTTATTCCACCACTAGCCGTTTTTTTAACCGTTGGAATTCGTGGAGCTTTCTGGATAAACCTTTTACTTACATTTCTTGGATATCTTCCTGGTATAATTCATGCTGTTTGGGTAATCGCAAAACACGATAAATGAAGTTTAACACTTTAGGAAAATCACAAATTCAAGTATCTGAGATTAGCTTTGGGTGTATGTCGCTGGAGAACAACCATTCTTTAAATGAATCCCTTCTTCGTAAAGCTTTTGATTCTGGATTTAATTTCTTTGACACTGCTGATTTATACGATAAGGGTTGGAATGAAGAATCAGTAGGTAAAGCGTTAAAACCAATTCGAGATCAAGTGATTATTGCCACCAAGGTTGGAAATCAATGGCGAGAAGATGGCTCTGGATGGGATTGGAACCCAAGTAAGGAATATATTCTAAAAGCTGTAGATGAAAGTCTTCGTCGACTCCAAACCGATTATATCGACTTATACCAACTTCACGGTGGTACTATTGATGATCCGATAGATGACGCCATTGAAGCTTTTGAACTCCTTAAACAACAAGGGAAAATTCGGGAATATGGAATCTCCTCCATCCGACCCAATGTAATTCGGGAATGGATTGAAAGATCAAATATAGTTTCTGTAATGATGCAATACAGTTTATTAGATCGCCGACCTGAAGAAAAATGCTTAGATATACTTCATGAAAATGATATTTCTGTACTAACACGTGGAAGCCTTGCAAAAGGAATGCTAATTGATAAACCCATTACAGATTATCTAGGATATTCTGAATATGAAGTCGAGTTAATTCAGCAAAAGATTCAACGTTTAGAAAACCAAATTTCTTCCTCTTTACAGTTTGTACTACAACATAACGTCGTAGCAAGTGTGGTGGTTGGGATTCGAACCGAAGAGCAATTGAGTTCAATTGTTGAATCAATTAGTTGTGATATTTCTACTGAAGCTTTGAAAAAACTTGGAGAAGTACTGGAACTAAACGTGTATGAAGCTCACCGTTAATTGTAAAAAGGTTTTCCAACAATATCCTTCGTCCCTAATTCTCGGGGTCAGAAGGAGTAGATGTAGATTTTTTCCAATTCATTCAGAGCGAAAGCGATGAAACTAATTGGATATTAATTTCTCAAGATCAGTAGGACCAAAGTAATAGTTCTCCACGATTTTTATTAACTACGGTGCTAGCTTTGCATTATCTTTAAAGTTCGTAATGTAGTATCATTAATCGAGTTAATTTAAACGGACAGCAACCAACTACGTGGCGTATACCTATATAAATACTTCAGGACAATTATCAGAATGTATTAATCATCTTTCTACGAAATCAGAAATCGCAATAGATCTTGAATTCGATAAAAACAGATTTAGATATGGATTTAATCTTTGTTTAATGCAGATTTATTCTGGGGATGAATGTTTTTTGATTGATCCATTAAGCGAAGAAATTGACATCAAACTTATATTTCCAGTCCTGGAAAATTCATCCATTCAAAAAATTGCATTCTCATTCGGTGAAGACATTCGCCTTCTTCATCATATCGGATGTAAACCTAAAGGATTGTATGATTTAAGTATTGCCTCTGCCCTACTCAACTACCCACCAACTTCACTTACAAACTTGTTGTTAGATATACTTGGTACTGATGTGGGGAAATCATCACAACAAAGTAACTGGTTTGATAGACCACTAAGCGATGATCAACTAAGTTATGCTGCTAATGATGTACTTCACCTCTTTAAATTGAAAGAAGTACTTGCTAAAGAAGCTTCCGATAAAGGCGTTGAAGATTGGATCAATCAAGAAAATGACTTGTTTGAGTCAGCAAATTATGAGAACGAAGATCATAATGCCTTCATCAAGGAAAAAGACAAAGGTGATTTAACACACTTCGAGTGGTATTTGTTTACAAAATTGATGGAGTTCCGTGAAGAAAAGGCAAGGGAAATGAATAAACCTTCTTACCAAGTTATTGATAAGAAATATTTAGAAGGTGTTGCTCAACGTCCTAAGCAAATTAACGATTGGCAAAAACTAAGATCCACGCATAAAAGACTCAAAAACGGAAATACTCACAATGAAGTGATGGAGCTTTTGGAGAATGCAATTGCAGAAGCTGAGAAGCAGAAACTTTCTAAAACAAAAAAAGCATCTAATTCCTTTACTACTGAAGAATATCAAGAATTTAAACAAGCTCAACGATTGGTTGAAAAGGCGAAGAAAAATTGCTTCAAACCAATCCAAAAAGCAATGGAATCAGATTTAGGTAAAAATACCCAAACATATATACTAAATAATCGCTTAATGAAAGAATTGGTGAGTGGCGATACTTCCAATTATCTCCCCTACAAAAAAAATCTAATTGAAGATTACGCCAAAAAGCTTGATCTACAACTACACAATTACATTAAGGCATAATCGATCAGAATATGAAAGTTTTATTTATCGGCGGAACAGGAAATATTAGTGCCGAAGTAAGCAAGTTAGCAATAGAGCAAGGAATTGACCTTTATCTGTTAAATCGAGGAAACTCGGGCGTTACTATTTCTGGGGCAAAATCCATCACTGCAGATATTTACAATATTGAAGAGACAAAAAAGGCACTAAAAGACCATATTTGGGATGTAGTAGTTAACTGGATTGCATTTATTCCAGAACATGTTCAAAATGATATCGATTTATTTAGAGGGAAAACGAAACAGTATATTTTTATTAGTTCTGCTTCTATTTATCAAAAGCCTCCGACTTCTCATATTATTACCGAATCTACACCAATCGCGAATCCTTATTGGGGATATTCGAGAGATAAAATAGCGTGTGAAGAATTGCTTCAAAAAGTCTATCAAGAAGAAGCTTTCCCAATGACAATTGTTCGTCCCTCTCATACGTATAATACAACAATCCCGCTATCCATAGGTGGTTGGACCGAATACACTGCCATCGATAGAATGAAAAAAGGAAAGAAAGTTATTATTCATGGAGATGGAACTTCACTTTGGACTCTTACCCATGCGAAAGACTTTGCAAAAGGATTTAATGGCTTACTTGGTCATGATCAAACCGTTGGTCATGCAATTCATATTACTTCAGATGAAGTTTTAAATTGGAATCAGATTTATCAAATTGTAGCAGATACGGCTGGTGTAGAACTTAATGCTGTACATATTTCATCAGATTTCATTACAAAAATGGCACCCGGTGAAAAGGATGGTTTATTAGGCGATAAAGCTCATTGTGCTATTTTTGATAACACTAAGATCAAATCTTTTGTACCCGATTTTAAAGCTTTGATTCCATTTAGAGTGGGATTTAAAGATACATTAGATTGGTTTGAAGCCGATAAGAAGCGAATGGTTGTTAATACTGAAACCAATGCTATGATGGATCGGATTATCGAGGCCCATGAAAGACCTTAACTTTCTGGTTTATAGAGTCTTAACTTTACCATTTGTAAACACTTCATAGAGCTTTTCTTTCTCAATAGGCTTGAGTAAAAAACCATCAAAAAACTGAGTAAATTCATCTTCCTGCTCGGCAGTAACATCTGCAGTTAATGCAAAAATCGGGGTTTCTTGGTTTTTATTATTCCCACTTTTAATAGCTTTAGTGGCTTCAAAACCGTCCATTACTGGCATATGAATATCCATTAGGATAAAATCATATTCTTTATCTCTTGCCATTTCCAATACTTCAGCACCATTCACCGCATGGTCGTAATTAATTCCCCACTTACCGAGTAGTTTACCTAGAACAATTGCATTAATACGATTGTCTTCAGCAAGTAAAATAGTTAAATCAACAAATTGCTCGGAATGATCTACTGAAATTTCTTTTGGCTTTTTTGAAGGTTCAAGCTTTAAATCGAAATAAAATTCTGATCCGCTCCCAAAAGTACTTCTAACATGAATTTCACTATCGTAAAGAGCAATAATCTTTTTAACAATTGCTAACCCTAAGCCAGAACCACCTTCTTGTCTTGTTCTTATGCTTTTAGATTGACTAAAGCTATCGAATAGGTGCTTCTGAAATTCTTTCGAAATTCCATGACCAGTGTCTTTCACACAAAAATGAATCACATCTTTATTTTCCACCTTCGAAACCTTTTTTACTAACACAGTTACTATTCCCTTATCAGTAAATTTTATAGCGTTGGTTATCAAATTTCCAAGTATTTGTGAAAGCTTAGTATCATCCAATTTATAAGCTATACTAAGATTTTTATCTACTTTCAAATCAAGTAAAAGTCCTTTTTCAGTAGCTAAGCCTTCGTAAGTATTGCAGATATTTTGAAGGTGTTTTTTTAAATTATAAGATCTGAAATCTAGAGTAACTTTTCCTGAATCGAGTTTAGTAAAATCAAGAATATCATTAATGATATAAAGAAGATTCTTGGCAGAAAAATTTAGAGAATCAAGAAGTTGTTGCTCTTCCACATCTCTACCCTCGCCTAACATAGAGGAAATAGTAATCACAGCATTTAATGGGGTTCTAATTTCATGACTCATAGTTGATAAAAACTCTTGCTTAACTCTAGCCGAATTTTCAGCGAGGTTTTTCTTTTCAACAATTGCTGCTTTTTCAAGGCGCATTTGAGCCTCTTTCTTATCTGATTCCATTTTAGAAATCATCTCATAATTCTCAATTACCTTAAGAGTTTGAGTATTTATATTCGCTTCTTTCTCTTCTAGATAAACCTCTAGATACTTCAATGCTGTATCAGAATCGCCTTCTTTTTTAAAGAGTTCGTATAATAAATAATTACACTTAAGCTTGATTAAAGCAATATTATATTCTAATGCAAAACTCGCAGCTTTACTTAAATATTCTTTCGCTTTTTTATTTTTTTTCCATTGAATGTATAAATTACCAAGTTTATGAAAAGCCATTCCCTGACCAAGTTTTTCTCCTGCATTAACATGGATATCAATAGCATCGAAAAAATCTTTTTCTGCTTTTTCAAACTCACCGGTTCGAGTATAAATCTTACCTCTACCATAAAGAGCAAAAGCTAATCCACGGATATCACCCGTTTGCTTTTTCATTGTTATTGAATACTCAATCAACTTCTTTGCACGCTCTATATTCCCTTGATTGAGATAAATACCAGATAAAGGATTTAAGGCATTTGATTCTAAATTCGAATCGTTTGCCTTTCTAGAGGCTTCAATGCATTCTAAGTAGGTGGAAATACTTCTCTTTTCATCTCCAAAGTACTCGTATATAGTACCTAAGGCTTTTAGAGTTCTGGCTTCTTGATGATAATTATTAAAAGTTCGATAAATTGTAAGGCAATCAATCAAATAAACAAGACCTGCGTGGAGATGATCTGTTTTATAGTAAATACTGGCAATGTTATACTTTGCATCAGCAATACCCAATTCATTACCTAATTCTTCGAAATAGGTAATTGCCTTTTGTGATAGTTTCATTGATTCATCATATTCTGCCTGAATCATGTAAAAAAGAGCTAGCATATTCAGACTCTTACCTATCAATTCCTTCTCATTAAGCTCTTTGCTCTGTTTCAAAGCCTTTCTTACTAAACGAATACTCGTCTTAAGGTTACTCCCCCTTTGGTCGTAAGCTTCTTTTAGTATCTCAAGAATTTCGTTCCTAATGTCAGTCACAGTATCATTTATTTAAACCCAATCTATACCTTTAACGGCAATATAGCTTACTTAAACAAAAAACAGAATTTTTAAAATGAGTATAAATCAAACATATAAACTCTTATAAAAAACACATTGTATAAAGTCTAGTATTTGATTTAGATTATTTCTTCATCTTGTAATTCAAAACTAAACTACTCTTCTGTGAAAAATTCCTTGGTCGCCTCCCTTTCATTACTACTATTCCTTTATTCTTGTACTCCTCCTTCTTCTAAGTATGAACAACTAGGGTTAGAAGAAATTACCATTAACGAGCTTCAAGAAAACTATTCAAACGGTACCTATACCATTTCTGATGTTGTTGAAGCTTATTTACAACGCATTGAAGATATTGATAATAATGGACCTGCGATAAACTCTATCATAGAGGTTAACCCTGATGCAATGGAAATTGCTAAAAAGCTGGATGAAGAACTTGCAGCTGGAAATTCTAGAGGTCCAATGCATGGAATTCCTGTTATTCTTAAAGACAATATTGATACTCACGACAAAATGAGTACTACCGCAGGTGCTAATGCTTTGATTGGCTCTAAACCACTTCAGGATGCATTTATCGTTGAAAAACTAAGAGAAAGTGGCGCCATCATTTTAGCAAAAGCTAACTTAAGTGAATGGGCTAATTTTCATTCCGATTTCTCTTCCAGTGGATGGAGTGCTCATGGTGGGCAAACTAAAAATCCTTACGACATCACTAGAAACCCTTGTGGTTCAAGTGCTGGTTCTGGGGCATCTGCTTCAGCAAATCTAACCGTTATTTCAATAGGCACAGAAACAAATGGCTCTATCACTTGTCCTTCTAGCGCTAATGGGTTAGTTGGTATTAAACCTACCGTTGGGCTTTTAAGTCGATCTGGAATTATCCCAATTTCGTTTACACAAGATACGCCTGGTCCAATGACTAGAACTGTTACTGATGCCGCTATAGCGCTTGGAGCAATGGTTGGAATTGATATTAAAGATTCAAAAACAGTAGCTAGTGAAGGTAATTTTCATATAGATTATACTCAGTTTTTAAAAGAAGGAGCTCTCGAAGGAAAACGAATAGGCGTTTTTAATGGTCCACGTGGTAATCATTTCCGAGTTGATACTTTATTCAATGATAATCTTAGACTATTAGAAGCACAAGGCGCAACATTGGTTGAAATCGATCAAATTGGTGGACAAGGTGCTGGAGGAGATTCATTTCAAGTTCTTTTATATGAATTTAAAGATGGGTTAAATGCCTACTTCGCCTCACTTGGACCTGAAGCAAAAGTTAAAAATATGGACGAGCTTATCGAAAAGACATTTAACGACCCAGTTGAAATGAAATATTTCGATCATAGTCTTTTGGTTACAGCAAATGAAAAGGGTGATTTGGAATCTGAAGAATATAAAACAGCGTTAGCCAACCTTATTCGCAAAACCAGAGACGAAGGAATTGATCTTGTTATGGAAGAAAACAATCTGGATGCTTTCGTATCAATAACTGGAGGACCCGCTTGGAAAACAGATCATACTAATGGTGACAATTTTGGACTTTCATCAAGTTCTCCTGCAGCAAGATCAGGATACCCAAATATTACGCTACCAATGGGTTATATTGATGGTTTACCAGTAGGAATTAACTTTTTCGGTAAAGCTTGGAGTGAGCCTGTGTTAATTGAAATAGCATACTCTTTCGAACAATTAACCAAAGCTCGTAAAGCTCCCGAATTCAAGAACTATGAGTTTTAGTTAGATATAATAAAATCAAAGGATAGTCTATTATGGATCGCACACTCAAACTTGAAGAATTAGCCACTTTTGGCTTTTCAATATTCCTATTCAATCAAACTGAATACGCTTGGTGGATGTATGTAGCTTTGATTTTAGTACCTGATATTGGAATGATCGGATATATTATAAATACTAAGATTGGAGCACTCACCTACAACCTGTTCCACCACAAAGGAATTGCCCTATGTATCTTAATTCTAGGTTATTACTATTCGATGGAATGGCTAGTTCTTACAGGAATCATTCTTTTCGGCCATTCAGCATTAGACAGAATGTTAGGTTATGGATTAAAATACGAGGATAGTTTTAAGCATACACATTTAGGATGGCTGAATGGAGAGGAACCTCAAAACCCTTCATAAACTTATCATCCTTTTAGAAATCAAGTAATTCGTTTTCAGTCAGGGTCATCCATGTAGATGTCAGGAATTCGTTGACAGTTTTCTTTTGGGTCATTCTGAGCGAATGCGAAGAACCTTGGCGGATGAGTGCATCGTTTCCCCTCTCAATTCATTTTTTTGTAAGGAACCTCTCTTTCACAGGTCTAACTATACTATGAAAGAATATTATGTCTATATCGTGACAAACCCAAGTAAAACTACCTTATACACAGGAGTAACCAACCATTTAGAAAGACGATTGATTGAACATTATCACAACAAAGGGAATCAAGATACTTTTGCTGGGAAATATTACTGCTACAACTTATTGTATTATGAACCTTTCCAAACATCTCATGAAGCAATCCAAGCAGAAAAGTATATAAAAGGGAAAAACAGATCTAAAAAGGAAGCTATTATAAAAGAACGCAATCCTTCATTGGCTTTTTTTAAACAGGAAGGTATTGGGTTACTGGCCACCGAAGTGAATCCTTTGCTCTGGCAATCAGATAATTCATAACGAGGGTAGTTTATCTCGCCAAGGTCCTTCGGAGGTATCCTCAGGATGACCCTACTTAGGATGTGGGAAAAGCTAAAACTAATCAGTTCCAAATAAGACGTCGAATTATCTACCTTCTAAAGGAATAACTGGATTTCTTTTCATTGAAAAATTTTACAGGATTGCTACATCAACTCCAGAATAGCATTATATATCCCATCAATCTCATTTTCTGTAACACAGTATGGTGGCATCAAATAAAGTACGTTTCCTAATGGTCGTAGCAGGTATCCTAAATCCAATGCTTGGGTTCTTAATACTTTTGAAATAGGATTTAAATAACCTTCTTCCCATCCTGTTTCGCCACCATCTACAATATCCATTGCCGCTACAGTACCTTTAACTCTTAAATTTGAAATGCGTGGATGAGATTTTAGTCGTTCGAAATTTTTCAAATGGATAGACTCCATATTTTTGAACACTGATTCATTTTCAATCAATAGCTTCCATGAAGCTAAACCAGCGGCACAACCTAATGGATTTCCGGTGTAACTATGTCCGTGCCAAAATGTTTTTATTGGTTCAGATGAGTTAAAACTTTCATATATATTATCACTGCAAATCGTTGCACTCAAAGGCATAAACCCCCCTGTTATGCCTTTACTCAAACAAATAATATCAGGTTCAACCTGAGCTTTTAAACAAGCAAAATAATCACCTGTTCTACCAAAACCAGTCATTACTTCATCAAAAATTAGTAGCACTTCAAATTGTCTATTAGACCAATGAAGTTTTTGAAGGAATTCTTCGGAACACATTCGCATCCCTCCAGCACCTTGAATCAAAGGCTCAATTAAAATACCTGCGTATTTATCAGGATTATTACTTAGTAATTTTTCTAAGTGATCAATAACAGCATCTTCTTTATTCGCACGATGTTCGTCCCCTATCCATGTTTCAGGAAATGGGATCACTTCTACATCAAACATCCAATCCTTGAACACCTCAGTAAACAAAGATCTTTCTCCTACCGACATCGCTCCAAGTGTATCACCGTGGTAAGCACCTTCAAAACAAATAAACGTCTTACGATCTTCACCCAAATTTTTCCAGTGCTGATACGCGATCTTCATAGCCACTTCAACAGATGTAGAGCCATTATCAGAATAAAAAAGACGATTTAAGTTCTTTGGTAATTTTGAAGTGATTACCTCCGCTAATTGCTCTGCTGGGTCATGAGTAAACCCTGCGAAAATTACGTGCTCTAAGGTTTGAGCCTGCTTATAAATGGCTTTCGCGATATCAGGATGAGAATGTCCGTGCATATTCACCCACCAACTCGATATGCAATCCAAAACAGTACGACCATCTTCTAAATTCAAATATGCACCTTTCCCACTTTTTACTTTAAGTGGCTCAGGCGAGCCTTTAATGATTGTAAATGGATGCCAAATGTTTTTATGCATAAGAAAGTTTGAATGGTGAATTAAAGATTCTGAATTAAAATAACGCAGAAATTATAATTCATAATTTATTAAAAACTTTGATTAATGAGTCTTTATCAATTTTTGCCAAATTCTCGACTTCATGAACCGACACATTACTAAAGTGTTCAATCGTTTCTTTATTACTTTGGTGTTTATCTCCATTTAAAACTACTCCAAATACTTCGATATTTCGATTTCTAAGCGCCTGAATAGAAAGCAGCGTGTGATTTAAGGTGCCGAGACTTGAACGAGCTACAAGCAACACAGGAAGCTTTAGCTTCTCAATTAAATCTAACACCGTCTCTTCCCAGTTAATTGGAACAATTAGACCTCCAGCTCCTTCAACAATTAAATGCTTTGTAGAATGTGTTGGAACTTCAAAATCATTTAGTGAAATCGAAACCTCATCAATATCGGCTGCGCCATGTGGACTCATTGGTGTTGTTAATCGATATCGCTCCGGAAGAATTCGATGATCGTCAGCTTCAGAAACTCGCTTTATAAATTCTGTATCTGTTTCTTCATCAAGTCCAGCTTGAATCGGTTTCCAGTAAGTGGCATCTAAAGCGGACATCAACATTGCAGAAACTAGAGTTTTACCAATCCCAGTATCGGTTCCAGTTACAAAGAATTTCTCTGGAAACTCAATCATATCATGTCCTTTTTAACTGCCAGATAAACAACATGCCATTTAGCTTTAATTTGATTATTAGTCTTCTTATCCCAGAAAGAAGTTAAAAGCTTTAATTGTTTTGTGTTCAATGATTTATCTGTTGTAGATATTCCTGCACCGATGTCTTTTAAACTCCTTAAAAAATCCATAGATGAGTTAAAATTCTGAAATAAATCATTCTCATAGTAATCTACTTGAACGGGATTTAAAGAGAGCTTTACAACAACTTCTTCAACATCTGGTAAAGGATTAGCGGTATACGGAATTCCAAGCTCTAAACAGCATTCATACCATTCCATAAAACTATGATTACCAGGAAATGCAGTTAGCAGTATCCCACCCGGATTCAACATTTGAGTAAGTTTTTCCAACCCAATCGCAGTATCCTCAAACCATTGAGCCGCAAAATTTGATACAATTAAGGAATATTGAGGCGTTGGGTTTTCAATCTCATCGACATTAAGAGTTTCAAATTTAGTACGGGCTGAATTCCCCAATCTTTCTTCGGTGAATGAAACCATCTCAGAGCTCGCATCAGTAAGTACAAAGTTTCGAGTTGGAAATTCATTAAGCATTAATTCCGATAAAAACCCTGTTCCACAACCAACTTCTAAAATTGGTCCCGGAGGAATAATGTCTTTCCATGGTCGAATTGAGGCATTAAGTCCTTCTGCTACTTTCTTCTGAACCTCTGCCTTCTCGTGGTAATTTTGGACAGATTTCGAGAATGATTCTGTTATTTTCTCTGAATATTTTAAAGGCTGTTCTGTGCTTTTCATTTCACTTTAAAAATAGGAAAAGCTTCACTTAGAATCTTAATACATTCTTCTGGATTTGTAGCTGGTAATGCGTGGACTCCATGTTCAATTTTCTGATATTTTTCGGCACCTAAAAAGGCTAATAGCTCCTTTCCTCTGTTTCTTGATACAATTCTATCTTTTTCGGAATCAATAATCAGCCAATCACACTTGGTTTCTTTTGTAAGCTTTAACTTAGTTTTGTGTAACCCATTGAGGTCTTTTAATAGTAAAGAACGATTTAACCAATGTAAGTTTGGCTCAAGGGTTTCAAATTTTGAAAAACAGTTTTTGTAAAAAGCTTTCAGAACTAGTGCAGGTTCCTTTTTAAATTCTTTGACCATCCCTTTTAAAATCTTTTTTGATCTGGATTTAGCAGGATTCTCTAAAGGATGAAATGTGTTAAACCCATTAAATATGATAATTAAATCTGCTTGTTCTTTTTTTTCAGCGGGACACCAATGCAGCCCAAAAGAGTGTAAAAAAAGTATCTTATTCTTTGATTCATTATCAAATTCAGGAATGAATTCACCTCCGAAATATCCGCGATCTGCTGGTTTCAAGAGAATATGATCGGGTAGCTCTGATTTAATTGGATTCCAAAACTTCGTATCAAATCCCCATCCATGATAAGCATGTACTTCTACTTCTTTTTCCATGAAGATAACGTAGTTAGTAAATGGTTTATATCAGATTGAGAATGATTTGTATTTATTGTAATTCGGATTCTTGAGGCATTATTCTCTACTGTTGGAGGTCGAATTGCAGAAGCCCAAATACCATGCTCTTCCAAATATTGTGATAAATCCATCGTCTTCTCTTCACTTCCAATTATAATTGGAATAATTTGAGATGCTGAATCGCCAATTTTAAATTCTAGTTTTTCAACTTCAGATTTTAAAAAAGTGATGTTTTTATAAAGTAATTTTCGATCTTCTTCCATTTTTGGTATTAAATCAAGAGAAGCATCTATTGCTCCTAAAACTGCTGGTGGAAGTGACGTAGTATATATAAAGCCTGGACAGAAGTTTACAAGATAATTCTTCATTTCAAGGCTGCAACCTACAAAAGCACCGAATGAGCCAAATGCTTTCCCAAAAGTACCAATACTAACATCTATTCCGCTTTTACCGAAATTTAGGCCTAACCCTTTCTCCCCTAAAACACCAAGAGCATGTGCATCATCCGAATAAAATAAAGCATCGTATTTTTGAGCAAGATCAATCAATGCCGATACATCACTCTGATCACCGTCCATGCTAAATATTGTCTCTGAAACTATCCAAACTCGATTATAAGATGTAGAAGATGCTTCTACTAACAGAGACTCTAAGTGATCCAAATCGTTATGATTGAACCTTTTGAAGGTAGCACGACTTAATAAAGCTCCTTGAATTAAACTGTTATGACACTTTTTATCAGCTAATATCAATGAATTGCGATCTGCGAGTGTAGAGAGAATAGTTGTATTTGCTTGAAAGCCTGTGTTAAATAACAAAACAGCTTCAACACCAAAAGTTAGGGCAAGTTTTTCTTCGAGTTGTTGGTGTATAGAAAATGAGCCAGAAACCAATCGAGAGGCACCAGATCCTGCTCCGTATGTATTTGTGAAGTCAGTAGAGCGTTTAATTACTTCAAGATTAGATGAAAGCCCCAGATAATCATTTGTACAAAAATTAATGTACTCTTTACCATCAATTTTCACGTTTGAAGTGCCATATATTGGTTCTACAAAGCGTAGAGACCGAAATTGATGATCTACTCTTCTTAGCTCGAGAGCCTTTGATATAAAGTCAGTTTTAGAAATCCTTTTACTCACTCGATAATATTGGTCCACCTGGTGTCCATGTCGAATCACTCTCAAAAGTCCTTCCCATCGCTCTAAATTGTCGCACAAAGGGAAGCTTCTTTCTAACTCCCGGTGCAAATTGAGAGTATTCAATCATAAATAATCGACTAGTCATAGGATCAAAATATGTGAAATTTACAAATGGGCCACCCATAGCAGCATTAATCATTTGCCAAGTTCCAAGAGTTTCATAACCAAGTAACCGACCTTTTTCGAAGGTTTTAGTTTCTACAGCCCGGCGATATTCTGTGGCTACATAATTATTATCTCTACTTCCTCTAATAAATTGTTGCATTAATGAGTCACGAGTGGTGTTAATCCAATCATTATCTAAAAAGCTTATGTCTTTAACATCTTCTTTCCACCAAATCCACATCCAACGGGTATTATTTGGAAGATCTCTTCGATAAGTTATAAAATTGGTGGTATCTACACTTTTGATATAATCGTGTTGAATGCGAACCATAAAGCCGTGTTCGTCCCATAAAGAATCCGAATATTGAACTTGTTCCTTCTTTTCATAAACGAAATAAGTCCAACGCTTTATTTCTTTTTCTAAGGCACTGCTTAACAATGCTTGCTCAGAATTTCTTATTTTTTTAGCCAACGCTGAATCTGATGCAGAACTTAGAATCAAAGCATATTGATCACGATACCATTGATCTTCGAGTGGAAATGCAAAGCTCTCACCTTCGCGTACTCGTTGTTCTACTCCATCATCTAGAAAAGCCCTAACTTGTCGACCAACATTGTCATCAGCATCTATTGAAGAAGCAAATATGATATTTTTAGTCCCTCTAATTCTATCCAGTTGATTTCTCGAACGAATTGGCATAAAAGTTAAATCATAATATTCTTCGGGATTAGGTAGCGTAAACACCCCTTTTCCGAAAGTTTCTCGAATAGCATTTGCTGTTTCACTTTCCCATTGAGTAGAATCCATTACTACTACAAATTCTCTAGTATTACCTTTAGCAAACTCTCTATAATCTCCATCGCAAGCTACTGTTAATGCAATTACTGTTAACAATAGAGTATTAATTAATTTGATAGACCTCATTCGAATAGATTTATTTTCCAAATTTTAGTGAATGTACAAAAGAAAAAACGTCCTTTTTCCAATTTTCGTTGGGGTATGATTTTCTTATGGTATCAATTAAAGCACTTCCAACTATAAATCCATCGGCATTTGATGCGATTGCTTGGGCATCTTCAAATGATTTAATCCCAAATCCCACCAAAACTGGATTCTTAGTAACGTTAACTCGTACGCGATTAATAAATTTTGAAACTGAATCAGAAACTATATTTCCATCTCTAGCTCCCGTTACACCTGTTACGGATACACAGTAAACGAATCCACCTGACTTCTCATCAGCGAGTTGCATGCGTTCATCCGAGGTATTCGGTGCCACTAGATAAATAATTGGTAAATTATTCTCTGCCGCTTCTTTTTCAATCAACCCACTTTCTTCAACTGGTATATCTGGAAGAATTAACCCATCTACTCCTACTGAAGCTGCTTTTGCACAAAAGTTAGAAACTCCGTATCGCAAAACTGGATTCATATATCCCATTAATATGATTGGTATCTCAGATGATTTTCTAATCTCAGCAACCATATCCAGAATTTTATCAATGCTGATTCCATTAGAAATAGAAACGTCATTCGAATATTGAATGGTAGGTCCATCTGCAAGTGGGTCACTAAAAGGCATCCCTAATTCAATTAAATCGGCTCCACTTTTTTCGAATCCGAGTACTAGATCTACAGTAGACTCTATATCTGGATATCCAGCAGTTATAAAAAGGTTCAAAAGCTTATCTGATCCTTTATCTTCAAATTTTTTAGTAATTCTGTTCATTTAAGATTCAATCAATTATCTAAGGGTTAAAAATCTTTCGCATAATATTATATCTCCGTTGGGGCGGATAGCTACCTGCCCTTACTGTCATTCTCTAGCTACTACCTACTGCCAAAGGATGACTTTCAATAATTCAATTCTATGTCTCCCTTCGAGAGGAGATAAAAAAGTTGAACATGTTCTTCAACTTTTCTGAGGGGTGTTTGTGAAGCCGAGTCATCACTAACACCCTCCGTCTCGATTTGCTATCGCAAATCAATCCACCTCCCTCAAGGGAGGATTTTACTTTCTTTGATTAAAATAATTTTCCATTCAGTTTAACATTGCTATATCATCAAGAATCCAGGCGGAATAAAGCTGGTTTGCAACAACCTGACAATTTTCGATTGCAACAACTCCTTGTGCACCACTCTTTTCGTCACCTTGAATATACCACCAAAATGAATCTCCTTTTTTTAGCTGATCTTTAAATCTTTGATTAGAAAAATCCTCAATTTCGTTTCTGTTTAATGGCCCTTCAAAATCCCCTTTAAATTCATTTTTTGAATGATGATCCATTAATATCTCAAGATTCATTGTTATTTTTTCACATTCAGATATTCTTTCTGCTTGAAAACAAGATGTGAAAAATTTATTGCATTCACTTGCTAAAGGGTTATTTGTATTCTTTGACAGGGTTGCACAATTCAAAAAAAAAATAACAAGAGTTAGAGAATAAAAACTTTTCACCTTACAAATTCTCCGAAATAGTACCCATGTCCTTATCACCACGTCCTGACAAGTTTATGATAATGATTTCATCTTCTGAGGTATTCGGCATCATATGCTCTAACCATGCAATAGCATGAGCGGTTTCTAACGCTGGTATAATTCCCTCTTTCTTAGATAACAATTTTACTGCTTCCATAGCTTCATCATCCGTTACAGAGTTATACTCTACACGCTTCGAATCATACAGGAAAGAATGCTCAGGACCAATTCCAGGATAATCTAAACCGGCGCTTATCGAATGAGCTAGCTCAATCTGACCATTTTTATCATGAAGTAAATAACTTAAAGAACCATGTAAAATTCCGGGAGTCCCTTTTGTGATGGTTGCTGCAGTTTTACCAGAATCTACTCCATATCCTGCAGCCTCAATGCCAATGATTTTAACATCATCATTTATAAAAGGATAAAAGAGCCCCATTGCATTTGACCCTCCACCAACACAAGCAAGTAAATAATCAGGCAATCGACCTTCTTTTTCTAAAATCTGTTTTCTAGCCTCATCACCAATAACTCGATGAAAATTCCGAACCATCATTGGATATGGATGTGGGCCAACTACCGAACCAATGATATAAAAAGTGTTTTCTGGATTTGTTACCCAATCACGAATAGCCTCATTTGTAGCATCTTTTAGCGTTTTTGAGCCACTTTCAACACATCGAACCTCAGCTCCCATTAATTGCATTCGATCTACATTTAGCTTCTGTCGAACCATGTCCTCAGCGCCCATATACACTATGCATTCCAATCCAAACTTAGCACAGGCTGTAGCTGTTGCAACTCCATGTTGACCAGCGCCCGTTTCTGCAATTATACGTGTTTTGCCCATTCGTTGTGCTAATAGAATCTGACCGATAGCATTATTAATTTTGTGAGCTCCAGTATGACAAAGATCCTCTCTCTTCAAGTAAATTTTTGCCTTACCATAATGAGCAGTTAACTTATCGGCAAATGTTAGCTTCGTTGGGCGACCTACATATTCATCCAATAATGAATGATATTGTTCAAGAAACTCAGGATCTTCTTTCGCTTTTAAATACTCAACTTCTAAGGCTTGAACTACGGGAATGAGAATTTCAGGAACAAACTTCCCTCCATAATTACCGAAATAGCCTTTAGCGTTAGGTTGGTCATATGTTGTTTTAACTTCTGTATCTACCATAATTGTCTCTGAAGAGTTGAAACCCTTCGCTTGGTTAATTTTTTTTGTCAAATCGTATCCCGAGAATTCGGTGTGAGACATCTTAAGAATCGCTTAAGGAATTAAATTCTTTAGATTTCTCCTTTGGTCGAAATGACAAATATTAAATACTTTAAATTTTTACTAAATCCATTACTGCTTCAATTTTTTCGAAATCCTTAATACCTGGTTTTTCTTCTACTCCACTAGAAATATCAATTACATAAGAATTAACTGTTTCAATAGCTTCTTTCAGATTTTCAGGATTCAATCCCCCCGAAAGGAAAAAAGGAACGTCTCCAGTAATCTCTTTAAGGATATTCCAATCAAACGTTTTTCCTGTTCCACCCCATTGATTATCAATTTTGGAATCAAAAAGAAGGAATTTGGCTACTTCTGAATACAATAATACCTTCGCTTTAAGTTCCTCAATATTAAAATCAGGGGTAATATGAATTACTTTAATAATCGGTTTTTCAATTAACTGGCAATATTCAAGTGATTCATTCCCATGAAGTTGAACCAAATCCAACCCAGATTCTTTGGCAATTCGGTTAACTTCATCAAGTGGTTGATTTACAAAAACTCCAACTTTTTCGGGACCTTCAATCCAATTTATAATCGCACCAGCTTCGGCTGGATCAATAAAACGAGGACTTTTATCATAAAATATAAATCCTAAATAGTCTACCATAGCTCCGGCCGCGTAACGAGCATCAGCAAGATTTGTAATACCACAGATTTTAACTTTTGGTTGATTATCCATCTTGTAAACTCCGTTCAAAAGCTTCTTCACCCTGTTCAAGTAATTCGGACACGGCTTTACCGGGATCCGCTTGTCTCATGAAATGCTCTCCAATCAAGGCAGAATGTATATTTTCTTGTTTTAATAGCGCTATGTCTTCCCCAGTTGAGATGCCGCTTTCTGAAACTAGAACCGTTTCTTCAGGTGCTTGCTTCAGGATAGAAATCCCACGATGTACATCAACTTTGAATTCTTTTAAATCACGATTATTCACCCCTAATATCTCTAGTTCTGAGAAATCAACCCGATCAAAATCCTCTTGATCATAACATTCTACAAGTGCAGATAGTCCAAATTCTTTAGAAGCAGCAATGAGTTCATGAAGTTGATTCCCATCTGTAATTGCTACAATAATCAAAACCGCATCTGCTCCATAAGCTCTAGCTTCTTTAATTTGAAAAGGATCTATGATAAAATCTTTACGAAGTAACGGAAGTTGAACTTTTTTAGAAATAGCTGATAAATATTCTAAATCACCTTTAAAAAAAGGTTTATCAGTCAGAACAGAAATTGCAGAAGCTCCTCCTTCTTGATATCTAAGAGCAATATCAACAGGACTGAAGTCTTTTCGAATAATACCTTTTGATGGTGATGCTTTTTTTACTTCCGCAATAATTGAAACAGAATCGCTTAATAGAGCATTTTTAAAATTAATTCGTTCTTTTTCAAATCCTTCTAATGAACCGAGATCATTGAAAGACATTTTTTTCTTCCTTTTTATTAGGTCTAAGCTTGTTTGTTCAACGATACGCTCAAGTACATTTGCCATTTCAAACCCCAACACTATTTGTCGTTTCCACAAAATGATCAAATATTTTTCTAGCTTTTCCTGAAGCTAAACTGTCGACTGCAAGTTCTTTAGCTTCCATCAATGTTTCTACTTTTCCAGACGCCTGAATAGCAAAAGTAGCATTCAATAAAGCAATTTCTTTTTGAGCTTCTGTTGCTTTATTATCTAAAATATTATTAAATATTTTGGCATTGATATCAGGTGTTCCCCCACGTAAGCTATCCATATCAACCCGTTGGAATTCAAGGGATTCAGGAGTAAAAGAAATCGAATCTGAGATCAAACTATCTTTAATTTCAAAGATTTCAGCATCAGCAGTAGTACTTACTTCGTCCAGTCCATCATGAGAATTAAAAGTGTAGCCATATTCAGTATCTAGGTTTGCTAAAATATGCGCCATTTTCTCGGCTACGTTACTATTAAATGCTCCGACTACATATCGTTTAACTCCTGCAGGATTACATAACGGTCCTAAAATATTGAAGAATGTCCGAAACCCCAACGCTCTACGTGCAGGCATCACATACTTCATTGCTGGGTGAAACATTGGAGCAAACATAAATGCCATTCCAACTTCATTGAACACTTTTTCCACTTCAGAGGGACCTAATTCTATTTTTGCACCTAATTGAGCTAATACATCAGCGCTACCGCATAAACTTGATGCGCTACGATTTCCATGCTTTATTATTGGCACTCCTGCTCCAGCGGTAACAATTGCAGAAACGGTTGATATGTTGAATGTCCCCGATTTATCTCCACCAGTTCCTACTAAATCAACAGCTCCGGTAACATCAACATTTACTTTAAGTGCTTTCTTTCTCATTACTTTTACAAATGATGTAAGTTCGGTAGTGGTTTCCCCTTTTAATCGCATAGCCGTTAAAAAACCTGCTACTTGTTCTGTATTAAACTCGCCACCCATAATTGCATTCATAGACCATTCTGCTTCTTCAGAAGTTAAATCTTGGGCAAACGAAAGTTTTTCTAGAATCTCTTTTATTTCCATTATTGTCGTAACCAATTTGTGATCATTTTGGGTCCTTCAGTAGTTAAAATACTTTCAGGGTGAAATTGAATTCCTTCGATCGGATATTCTTTATGACGAATTCCCATCACAATATCTCCAGTTCGAGCAGTAACTTCTAATGTATCTGGAATAGAAGCTGGATCAAGAACTAGCGAATGATATCGAGTTGCTGTAAAATTCTCTTCTATATTTTCGAAAATGGACTTACCATCATGCTCAACCTGAGACACCTTACCATGCATTAAGCTAGGAGCGTAAACCACTTCTGCACCAAATACTTCACCTATTGCCTGGTGTCCAAGACAAACTCCTAAAATCGGAATTTCTTTACCTAATTTTCGTATTACTTCTTCAGTAATACCAGCATCATGAGGTCGACCTGGACCAGGTGAAAGTAGAATTTTAGTAGGATTAAGTGCTTTGATTTCTTCTACCGATAATGCATCATTTCTGATCACTTTATATTCATCTGTTTCCACAGCAACAAGATGAACTAAATTATAAGTAAAGGAATCGTAGTTATCGATAATCAGAATCATTTTAGAAATTCCTCACTATTCCAGCAATTTCACGAATTGGTACCATGACTGATTCGGCTCTTTCCCTCGCTTTCTTACCGCCTTCAGTAAGTACATCTTTTACGTAGTCTAAATCCTGCTCAAGTTCTTTTCTTTTTTCTCTAGCTTCTGCAAAATAATCTAGTATTAAATCCATTAGCTCTAATTTAGCATGACCGTAACCATAACCCCCTGCTCGATACTTTTCGGCTATTTCATGTTGTTTCTCTTTGTCGGCGAATAACTTAATTAAAGCAAACACATTGTCCGAATCGGGATCTTTCGGCTCTTCAAGAGCTTTTGAGTCCGTCTCAATACTCATAAGTATTTTCTTGAGTGGCTTTCCTTCCTCAAACATAGGGATAGTATTATTATAGCTCTTGCTCATTTTTTTGCCATCCGTTCCAGGAACAACTGCTACCGATTTTAAGATCAGATCCTCTGGTATTTTCAGAAGTTCACAATCATAAGTATGATTGAACTTACCGGCTAAATCACGAGCAATTTCAATATTCTGTTTTTGATCTTTACCTACAGGAACTATATCTGAGTGATAAATAAGAATATCTGCTGCTTGAAGAATCGGATAAGTAAATAAACCGATATTAGGACTCAATCCGACCGCTGTCTTATCCTTATAAGCCACGCCTTTTTCCATCAAACTTACAGGACACAAAGTGCCAAGTATCCAAGCTAGTTCCGTTACTTGAGGTACATCTGATTGAGCAAAAAAAGTTGATTTAGCTGGATCGAAACCAAGTGCTAGGTAATCCAGAGTAATATTTAGCGTATTCTGTAAAAGTTTTTTACCATCATTTAATGATGTCAATGAATGGTAATTTGCTATAAAATAGAAGGAATCGCCTTGGTCTTGCATTGCTATATGCTGACGAATTGCCCCAAAATAATTTCCAATATGGAGTGTACCCGAAGGTTGTATTCCTGATAGAATGGTTTTCTTTTTTGTCATTTATTTAATGATGTTTGTTCATTAATCATTTCTGACCTCCTCTATCTCTTACTTCAAAAGGAGGAGGACTATGGAAATACTTGTTTCTCATAAAATGAGCTTTCCTCTCTTTATTAAGGAGAGGAATTGAGGGAAAAGTCAAAATTAAAAATGAAGTTGGCATAAATTTCTGCTATTGAATATCTAACGCTATACTAAGTGCCTGAACCAATGCTCCGGCTTTATTTTGAGTTTCTTCAAATTCTTTTTGTGGATCACTATCTGCAACGATTCCTGCACCAGCCTGAATATACACCTTATTACCAGTTACAACCATGGTTCTAATGGCAATGCAAGTATCCATATTCCCAGAAAAATCGAAATAACCTACTGCTCCAGCATAAGTACCACGTTTAGTAGGTTCAAGTTCATCAATAATTTCCATCGCTCTAATTTTAGGCGCTCCGCTAACTGTACCGGCTGGGAAACATTGCATCAACGCATCAACAGAAGTCTGCTCGTCTTGTAATTGACCTACTACATCACTTACAATGTGCATTACGTGTGAATAGCGCTCAATTACTTGGTTCCGTTCCATTTTAACAGTTCCAGCTTTACATACTCTAGATAAGTCATTTCTTCCCAAATCAACCAACATGATATGCTCTGATACTTCTTTAGGATCTGCTTTTAGATCTTCTTCTAGTTCAAGATCTTCTTCATGGGTTTTACCTCGTGGACGAGTACCTGCTATCGGTAATACCCTAACTTCCTTATTCTGAACACTCACAAGAACTTCCGGGGATGAACCAACAAGTGTAAAACCATCAAAATCTAAATAAAATAGATAAGGTGAAGGATTTACCATTCGTAATGCTCGATACAACATAAAGGAATCACCTTCCATATCGGCTTCAAAGCGTTGGGATAGAACCACCTGAAAAATATCGCCTTCATAGATGTACTCTTTCCCCTTTTTAACAATAGATTTGAAGTAATCCAATTCCATGTTACTCTTTAAGCTTTCTGGATAAATTTGAAAGTCGCGCCTAGAATATTCGGTGTGCATTGCCGCAGCTTCCATTTCATCTAAAGAATTTTGAGCATTTTCATATGCTTTATCTAAATCGTCTACTTCTTCAGTGAAAATTGTTTTTATCAGCACTACTTGATGCTTTACGTGATCGAAGGCAAAAACCTCATCATAGAAAGCCCAATTTGCTTCTGGCAGATGTAAATCATCTTCTGGCACATTAGGTAGATGCTCTACTAACCTGAAAGTATCATATGCTGAAAAGCCAACAGCTCCTCCTGTCAAACGTGGAAGCTCGGGAAGAAAGGGCTCTGAATAAGCTGTAGTTAATTTTCGAAGCTCATCGAAGTAGGGAACTACTAGCTCAGAACTCTTCCCCTCTTTTTCAAGAGTTGTAGTTTTCCCATCAAATTTGAGTTGCTGATAAGGATTACGACCAATAAAAGAATAACGAGCTATTTGCTCACCACCTTCTACCGACTCCAATAAGAACGGATACTTAGCTCCTTCCCTTATGTTCATAAATAAGGAAACGGGTGTAAGAACATCTGCAAGTAATCTCCTGAATACTGGTACAGCAGTATATTTCTTACTAAGCTCTAAAAATCGTTGTTTTTCCATTTATTTTTAATCAAAAAAAAACCCACTCTTCCGAAGGAACAGTGGGTATGTAAAAATTTCTTGCTATGTCATTCAGTTACGCAACGTACCCACTGCTATATTTAGCTGAAGGCCACCACCAATTATTGATTTGTGCGAATTTGTTTTTCATAACGAAACGAATATAGAAGTGACTATTTCTAAAAGCAACAGATTATTTACAAATCTGAATTTTAATTATTCTGTTTGTTTAAGTCGAATCAATTTTACTATCTTATAGTGTTCTTTAATAAAAAAAACAAAATTTAGCTTATAGCGCATCGTTACTAATACAATTATTCATCTATAAACAGGTCATTTTTTGTTTAGTAAATATTTCCCCTTCTTTCTTGCTATAGGGTTGTTTTCTTTCCTTTCAGGTTGTGATGATTCAATGTCACCAATTAATAAACTTGGAGAAACACCTAATGTTAAAAGCTTAACTGTTTCTCCAGAACGCTTTAACTTTATTGCTTCAGATGGGTTTAAAGACACAACTTTAACGATTACTGTTAGTGCAACTATTGAAAATGTAGATATAGAAACATCTCCAGGATATGTAATTCGTGATAAAAGAAGCTCAGCTTTAATTTCAAACGGGGAGTTAAGTGAAGGAAGTCAGACTGATAATTTTACTGCTGATATAAACTTAGAAACTACCACCACTTCTTTTGAAGAATTCTTGATTGAAGTATACGCCTATAATGGAACCGGTAGTGGGAATTTTTTCCAAAGCTCAATTTCAATTGAAGGGTTTTCAAATAATAGACCTGTAGTTTTAGAAGTTAACAACCCAGATACAGTTGTAAGACCTCAAACTGGAGAACTTAATCCACTTTTTACCGCAAAAGTGGTTGATGGCGATGGTAACGCAACTTTAGATAGAGTTTTAATGAGAATTATTGATCTAGAAGTTGGGGAACCTCCAGAATCCCCGTACCAAATGGCTAATGATGGAGTTTCGTTTGGAGATGTTAGTGCAAGTGATTCTATTTTTACTTTTTCTTTTACTGTCACTCAAACAGAAAATCGTCCTGATAGAGATTTCAATATTGAATATTTCGCTATCGATAAAGGCGGTTTAATAAGTGATACTGTAAAAACCACTTTCAGCATAAGAGGTGAATAATGAAGAAAGTATTTTTTTTAATTCTATTTCTTTTTTCACTTCACGCTCAAGCTCAAGTTGTTGGTTCAAGTGACTCTCCTTTCTTTAGCATTCGTCAAAACGGAATTTCATCCATTGCCGCAAATGGCGATACCGTTTGGGTTAGCCCTTCCCTAACAAGAAATATTGGTAATGGTTTAGATTGGATTCAACCTACTGGACTTGATAGTATTGAAAATGATATCGGACGAGTATTTTCCATATCGGTAAATCACGATACATTATTTACTGGGCTAGGATTTACATCAGAAACTATCTCAGGTGATCAACCTGCAGGATATGGCTACTATATTTCTACGGACGGTGGCGAAAATTGGCGATTTAGTGAATTTCTTTTAGATAACCGTGTTGATTCAGATACAACTTTCATTTATGGTGGCCAAACTTATACTCGTAAACGAATTATTGTCCCAGAGCAATCTCCTCCTTACAACGTAAGTTTTAAAAATGATGTGCTTTTTTCTGCTAATTGGGCGTCTGGTTTATTACGTAGCATTGATTTTGGATTGAGTTGGGAGCGTATTGTCCTACCTCCTTTTGGTGTTAGTTTACTTACACCTGAAAGAGATGATTATGAGTGGATAGATTGTATTAACGTACAAAATGGAATATGCACTGAATCTGAAAATATTTATAACAGTGTTGAAGATGATAACCTTAAAGGATTTGCTGTTTTAGTAGATTCAAAAAATAGAGTTTGGTATGGCAGTGCTGGAGGTATAAATGTCTCAGAAAATGCACTAACTGCGCCAACCGATAGTATAATATGGAGAAATACCATTTCTAGTGGTTCTTCCAATAGCTTACTTGCTCGATGGATTATTGAAATTAAAGAAGATCCTTCAACTGGAAAAATTTGGATGACTAATTGGATTGCTGATACTGGCGATAGATTCGGAATTGTCTCTACAGAAGACGGTGGTCAAACTTTTGAGCAACACTTAATCGGTGAGAAGATTTTAGGGATTGGCTTTAAAAATGGATTTACATTTGCTGCAGGAGAAGATGGACTCTTTATATCCGCTGATGATGGAAATAGTTGGAAGAAATCTCCTCAAATTAAAAGTGTAAATACATTTCTTAAAGAAAGCGCTGAATTTCAGTCTGTAGCAGTTACAAACGATCGGGTTTGGATTGGAACCTCTGACGGTCTGATTTCAACCGATGATTTAGGGGAAACATGGGAAATTACTCGTGTCAATTTCCCTCTCTCAGGGGGTAATCAATACGATCCGAATGCAAAATCGGTGAAAGCTTATGCATACCCTAATCCATTTTCGCCTCAGATACACGAAATAATTCGAATACGATTCGAAGTCAATAATCCAGGTTCTGTAAAAATCAGGATTTTTGATTTTGGCATGAATTTAGTACGTGAACTTGACACATACGATGCATCAATATCAGGAACACATGAAGCTATTTGGGATGGCGTTGATGGAAAAGGAAGAAATGTAGCAAATGGTCCTTATTTCTATGTAATAGAAACACAAAACGAAACCATTAATGGCAAAATCTTATTAATTGAATGATTACTAAATTCACTAAATATTGCCTACTTCTAGTTTTTGTTGCCTCTATTTCCAATGATTTAGTAGTTGCTCAAAATGGTGGTTTTGCTGCTGCTGCAACTAGAATAGGCTATGGTCCTAGAGCACTTTCGATGGGTAACGCATTTACTGCAACTACCTCAGAAGGAATTTATCCATATTATAATCCTGCTCTAGCAGCTGAAAAAACTGGGTTTAATCAATTTGACTTGTCTGTTTCTTCGTTAGAATTTGATAGAGTGTACCAAACAATAGGAACAAATTTCAAACTACCTCCTAGTGCTGGGCTTTCTTTTGGATTAATAAGAACAGGCGTCAAAGATATTGATGAGCGTTCTTTAAGTGGGTATCCATTGGGAAATTTCAACATAGCTGAATATCAGTTTTTCACTACGTTTGGAATTAAATTCAGTAGTAAGTTTAATGCTGGAATCACTTTTAAGTTAAACTATGCTAATTATCATGATGAATTACCTGCCGCTTCTTCTGTTGGAGTGGATTTAGGAATACTCTATAAGATTACAAATCATCTTAATTTTGGATTTACTATTCAGGATATGTTTGCAAACTATACCTGGAATTCATCAGATTTGTATGGGACTATTCAAGCTCGAAATGTTGTTAATACCTTTCCTACACGCTTCAAGTGGGGGCTTTCTTACCAAAGAGAGAGCTTTACCATTGCTTCAGAATTTGAAATTCAATCTTATCTATCAGAGGTTACATCTAGAGAAATTTTTATAGAAGGCACTTCAACCCCTTCTATTATAGAATCTATTGATGATATTTCAACAAACTCTGGGATTCTCAGAATTGGTGGTTCGTGGAAGCTTCATGAGAGGTTTACACTACGTGGCGGTTATAGAATTACTGATACAACTACTCTTAATAGCGGTTCGGTGAGTTCAGGATTCTCAATTCACCTACCATTTGATACATTCGCACCTTCAATAGATTACGCCTTTGTAATAGAGCCTTATAATGTTGCAAACATGCATGTTTTTGCACTACGTTTAAACCTATGAAAAAGAACTTACTTTTTGTAATTACAGTTTTACTTTATTCAATTACTTTTGCTCAAGCCCAACAAAGTGGACTAAAGCTTTTACAGGTAAATCCAACCGCCTCTGAATTAGCACGATCGGAGACTTCACTTGCTACTCCAAACGGAGCTGCATCTATCCATTCGAACCCAGCTCTTTTAGCTTTGAGTAATAGCTCTACTATTGATTTGGGGTATACAAGTTGGATATCTGAATCGAATAATGTTTTTGGTGGAATGAATCTTAGAAATGGAAAAAGAGCGCTCGCATTTTCGTTTTATACATCTGGTGTAACTGGTTTAGAACAAAGAGATATTCCCGGTGAATCTAATGGAGATTTTTCTATTCAGTATTTATCAATTTCTGGCGCTTATGCATACGATTTCAAATATTTCACGGCAGGATTTGCAGGTCACTATCTGAATGAAGAAGTGTATCCTTATCGTGCTACTGGATACGCCGTAAATTTAGGGCTTGCAAGCTCATTAGCTCAAGACCGAATTCGAATTGGAGCTTCATTACTTAATCTAGGGGAAATGGAAAAACTGAATGAAGTAGCTACCGAGCTCCCTTCAAGTTTTAATATTGGGATTGCAGCCGATTTAATTGAATTTGCACATAAGAAAAATCAAAACTTGCCAATATTAATTACCGTAATGGCTGATTTTATAATGCCTACTGAGGGCGCAAGTTCTAGCACCTATACTGACTTTAATCCTGATGAGAATTATTTTAATTTTGGACTTGGGCTTGAGGTCGCCGAAATAGTTCAAGTTAATGCAGGGTATAAAACCGGAGATAATACTAGACCCATATCTTTTGGAGTGGGTTTTATTACCGAAAAGGTAGTTTTCAATTATGCGCTCATTCCTTTTAATACAGGTTTTGATACTGTACATTCAATTGGTATTCAATATCAATTGTAGGGACATTAATTTTATATGGAGGCAAAATCTCTTACCGAGCTTTATTCGCAGGTAAATAAGCACTTTTCTAAAGTATTTGTTGTCCCTCTAATACGCCTCAAGTTTCCAAAAACTGATTATTTATATCTTTTTTATAAAGACATCCTAGCAAGCTCTGGTGAAATTTCTATAAATAGCATCAGTGTTTTTGGTCATTATAAATTTGTTTATGAAGCAATTATCAACAAGGATACTATTCTGCACTATCATTGGTTGGAATTCCAAAATGGAAAAGCATTATTAGGAATGCCTTATAAACTGCTTTGTATTGGTTTATTTAAACTTTTAGGTGGAAACATAGTTTGGACAATACATAATTTAACCCCGCATGATAGGAAATATTTAAAATTCCATAAATTGATACATAAGTGGATGGCAAAAAAAGCTTCCCTACTACATGTTCATTCTAAGACTGCAATACCAATTGTATCAGAATATTTAGAGATTGAACAAGATAAATTCGTGGTGCTAAAACATCCAAAATTCCCAGCTAAAGATTTAGATAAAGAAACAGCTATAAATCAATTCCTTAAGAATTATGGAGATGGGAGAACATACTTAAATAGTCCCATATTTCTTATTTTTGGGGGGATAAGTGAGTATAAAGGGATTCGAGAAATTATTGATATTCTAACGCCTCAAGAAAAAAGTTTTAGCTTAATAATAGCTGGTTATGTAAAAGTTGGACAAGAAGCACTTCATAACTTTATTATCGATAAAACAATTGCTGATAGTCGAGTAATTTATATACCCACTTTCATTCCAGAAAATCACTATCCTTTACTTATGCATAGTTCGAATGTATGTGTATTTAACTACAATGAAATTCTAACTTCTGGTGGCGTTGAAATGGCTCTAGCTTATGGAAAGGAAATAATAGCGCCTAATAAAGGTTGCTTAAAAGATTTATCAAAAGTGAATAATGTTTCACTTTTTGATTCTAAGGATGAATTAATTAACCTCATTGATGACGTGCTAACCAGATATAGCAATGCCTAAATTGACCAATAAAATAGCTCGTATCGCTTTTGGTGATTTTTTTGGAAGAGGTTTAGGGTTTATAACTACAATTTATCTAGCAAGAACACTTGGCACCGAAGCATTTGGTCTTATTGTAATTGCTCTTTCTTTTCTTGGCTATGCTAATTGGCTGGCTGATCTTGGCTTAACCCATATTGCAGGACGAGAAATAGCTAAAGATCCTTTGAAAAGAGTATTTAGAGCTAAAGAGATTTTCTTTCTTAAAATAATCATGAACTTTTCTGTTTTAGGTATTTTCTTACTTTTGGTACCTCTATTCAACATACCTGATGTTCAAAAGAGCTTAATTTTATCTTTTATTTTTGCACTTATTCCTTTCACATTTATTTTAGAATGGTATTACAATGGACGGCAGCATTTCGGTAAAATTGCTTTCTCTAAAGTACTTAACAGCTCTGTATATTTAGTTTTGGTGCTACTTCTCATTAATTCACCGAATGATCTTTTAAAAGTCCCTTATTTATTCATTATAGGAACCTGGAGTTCAGCGATTTTCTTTTCTTATTTTTGTATAAAAGATAAAGCTTTTGAATTACCAACTAGAGGTTGGGCTATTTATATAGATTTACTTAAATCAGCAGTTCGAGTTGGAAGTGGAACCTTTTTCACACAATTACTTCAGCTACTTCCTCCAATTGCTATAGGTTTTTTTCTTTCTGCAAATGATGCTGGAATTTATGGCGCATCAATTCGGATTATTTTTATAGCTATGATGATTGATAGAATCTTTGTAAACCTTCTACTTCCTAATCTAGCCTCTCAATGGATTGAAAATAAAGATGCTGCTAAAAAAAATATCGTTGCTGTTTCAAGAATTCTAATCCTTTTAGCAGGTTCTATTTCACTTTTTATAGCTATTGCTTCTCCTACAATAATTGATCTTGTTTACGGAAGTGATTACCTCGAAAGTGTACCTGTGTTAAGCATACTGTGTGTATTTTTATTCTTTACTTTTTTGAACAGTCTTTTCGCATTTGGACTTATTGCTATAGGAAAAGACCAACAGTTTTTTGAATCTACACTTTTTAGTGGATTATTTTCTACGACATTGATTTTTGTTTCTTCTTCCACTAAAATATTTGAATTTGTAGTTTATGCTGTCTCTTTTTCCGAAATAATATTTATGAGTTTTGCCCTTTACTGGTTCAATAAGTACATAAAATTAAATATAATTGGGTCAATTCTAATCGCTGTAATTCTAAGTGTTATATTATATGTATTAGCTTTACAGATAAACCTACCAGTTATTCTTGAAGCAATTCTTGCTGTACTTATATTCGCTCCATTAATTCTGATTTCTGGTATAGTTAATTCAACTCACTATATTTGGATAAAAGAGAAATTATCAAAATGAAAAATATTTGTATTGGAATTATAGAACTTAATATTGGTTGGGAAATTATACTGGACCAAATTGGAGTCTGGTATGAAGAAGTAGATTTTGATAATGATTTATCTTCTGATTACTCCGTAATTATTGTGAATCAAGCTATTTCTGGTGATCTCGAAGAAAAGCTCCATCAGTTTAACGATAATGGTGGCTCAATTCTTGAACCTTCAACTGGAGATCTTTTTTCTCATGCTCGATTTACAACTAAGAAAAAAGTAAAACGACTCATTAATACTAAGAACATCTCTTTCCTAGATCATATTCCTTTTCTCGATGTATATGGGGAAGCAAGTTTATATAATGGTCAAGATAACTTTGGTGGAATCATTGATTTTGAAAAGCACGAACAAGGAATGGTATGTAATCTTGGCATTGATCCTAGTGAAATGATTCTGGATAACTCATATTCTAGAAAACGGTTTTTCTTTCAAAATGAGATGAATCCTGATGAGCTAGTAAGTAATATTTCTAAAGGTTTTCTTGCCGATTTAATTGTTTGCATACTAAAGGAATTACATTTTCAACAAGGGATTCCGTTTGTATGCAAATGGGTATCACCAAAAGTGCAACCTATCTTCGCTTTCCGAATTGATAGTGATTATGGAGACCAGGAATCAATTAAAGCGCTATATGAAGTTGGAAAAAAGCATGAAATTCCTATGACTTGGTTTTTACATGTCGAAGCTCATGAAGAATGGATTTCACTTTTCCATGAATTTGAAGGTCAAGAAATTGCTTTACATGGCTACGAACATGGAACATCTAATTCATACGAACATATTTTCAATAATATTGAAAAAGGATTACGCCTTTTAAATGACGTAGGATTTGAACCAAAAGGTTTCTGTGTTCCATATGGTATTTGGAATGACGCTCTTGACGATGTATTACAAAAATTTGAGTTTGAATATACTTCTGAATTTACCGTAGGATATGATGCTCTCCCCTTTCCTTTGAGCAATAAAGCGAAAAAAAATGAAAGCCTCCAAATACCTATCCACCCCATTTGTACTGGAAGTCTGAACAGAAAACATGCAAATATTGAACAGATGCAAGAGTATTTTGAAGCGGTTATGAAAAATAAGCTAGCTCGATATGAACCTATTTTATTCTATCATCACCCATTACAAACTGGTCTTGAAATTTGGAATGATATTTTCACTAAAGTAAACAAGCTTGATTTAACAAAGCTCAGCTTTTCAGAGTATTCTGCTTTTTGGAAGTTAAGAAGCTCAACCAATATCGAAGCTTCAATTAACCCAGAAACAAAAGAATTAGTATTTAAAGGGGTTTCTAATGATCTGTTAATTCAGGTTTCTAAAAATCATACATCATTTGAACTAATTCGAGCAAACGAAAATCAAGAAGTTCAAAGTTCAGGTGAAATTACCTATACTGATACTCTCCAACCTACCAAAGATCAGATTGATAAAATGAATTCTAACAAATTTCAGTTATTAAAAATATCTCTCTTAGATAAGAAAAATAGAAAACGTTTATGAAAGTTGGATTCATTGCCCCTTTAGAAATTGCAGCTGTAAATGGAGGTGTTAGAACGCAAGCACTTCAAACAGCCAATGCTTTAAAAAAGTTAGGAGTAGAAATTGAATTTATTTCTCCTTTGCAAGAATCTATTGATGTTGATTTAGTGCACATTTTTGTAGCTGGACCAAGTACACTAGGGATTTTAAAACGCTGTTCTGAATTAGGTATTAAAACTGTTCTATCACCAGTATTCTTTTCAAATCGAACTTCCAGTATAATTTCATCCAGTTTAAAAGTGGAAAAATTACTTTCATGGTTTGGATCTGGAATTCGATCAGATTTTGGTATTAAAGCAGAGGCATGTAGAATTGCAGATATAATTTTACCTAATACTAGTGCTGAGGCTGAACTTATTGCTAAAGGATTTAGTATTAATCTTTCTAAGATTTCGATAATACCAAACGGAGTTGAAACAAGATTTACGAGTGCTACGCCAGATTTATTTATCCAAGAATGCAACCTAAAAGATTTTGTACTGTTTGTAGGACAAGCTGGAGCACCTAGAAAAAACTTAATAAAGTTGTTAGAAGCAGCTCCTCTTATTGGTTCCAAGATTGTTGTAATAGGTTCTTTATATGATGATGAATATGGTAGAGAATGTAAAGCTTTAGCGACTAAAGCTGGAAATGTTTTATTTATTCCAACCTTAGGACATAACGCTGAGTTACTTGCTTCTGCATATGCTGCATGTGACACTTTTGTTCTCCCTTCCCTTTTTGAAACGCCAGGTATTGCAGCATTGGAAGCTGCATTAGCAGGAGCTAAAATTTCTATTACAAATCGTGGCGGAACATCCGATTACTTTAAAGATTTTGCAGAATATCTAGTTCCTGAATCTGTTCAATCGATTGCGGAGGCTATTAATAAATCTCTACTCAAAGAGAAAAACACTGAGTTAAAAGATCATATCTTAGAGAACTTTACTTGGAAAAATGTCGCTATAAATACACTGAAGTGTTACTCTTAGTTTAGCTATAATCCTGAAATGGAGCGTCTTCACCTGTATAATCGTCACTAAAAAAACGAATAGCTCCTGCTACTACCCCTTTACTGATATAGATAAGAATAGCAATGATTAACCCATACTCTTTAAAGAGAATCATTAGCATTAAATAGCTAAGAAAAAGAGCAAAATCCCACTTTTTGTTCTTAATGGATTCTTTATCAAACCTAGGAATTTTATCGAATGGAATAGTGCTAACCATTAGAAATGATACAATAACCACTAATGGTACTAGAACTGTATAAACTCCATTGTTAAAAAAATCGAAAAGATCTAAACTATCTCTGAATGAAAGAAAAAATGCTACTAAAATAATAGCTTGTGATGGAATTGGTAAACCTATAAATACGGATTTTGAAGGCGCTAAACGGGCATTTACATTAAAACGAGCCAAGCGCACTGCGCCACAAAGTGGAGGAATTGCACTAATAATTATACCTAAAAAATTAAACTCATACAGAGCAAAAGTATAGATCAAAAAACCAGGGGCTACACCAAAAGAAACCATATCACTTAAGGAATCTAGTTCAATTCCAAAATCACTATCAGCATTTGCCAAACGAGCCATAAGACCATCGAAAACATCAAATAAACCCGCCGCCATTATTAACCATGCACCCCAAACTAAATTCCCATCCGAAATAGAAATTATTGCTAAAAACCCACAAAATAGATTCATCAACGTGAAGAAACTAGGAACAGCAATACGTCGATTTACAGGAGGTTTAGTTTGTTTTATTTTCTCCCTTCGTTGTCTAAAGCTATTATATTTTTTTTGAACTGGGTATTTCATTCTATTTTATTTCTCCCAGAATGGATTGACCTGCCCAAGTACGGTCTCCTACTTTTACATGTATTTCAACATTAGAGGGAACAATTATATCCATCCTACTTCCAAATTTCATCATACCAAAACGATCTCCTGCCACTAAATCATCGCCTTCTTTAATATGATACACAATACGACGAGCCAAAAACCCGGTTATCTGCTTAAAAAAAATCTTAGTGCCTGAACTATGCATAACTCCAAAATCAGCTCGCTCATTTTCTATTGAAGCATTTTCATCCCAAGCCATCAAATATTTTCCGGGATGATATTTCAAATATTCAAGTTTTCCAGAAATTGGATTTCTATTAACATGCACATTCAAAGGGGATAAAAAGATACTTACCTGAATTGCTTTTGTATTCAAGTAAACATCTTCTTCAATTTCCTTTATAAGTACAACTTTACCATCAGCTGGTGATATTATCAGATTTTCGCCTTCAGGTGTAACTCGATCAGGATCACGGAAAAAATAAATAACGATTCCCCAAAGGATTAAAAAAACCGCAATTATCGGGTATGCAATCAGATCAGGTAAATATGTATATGATGCATAGAATACCCCGGCTAAAATAATTGTAGCCAAAGTCATTGTTGGGTATCCTTCGCGTGCAAACATGTTTAAAAAAGTTTGGTTATATCATTAAATATCACAAAAACCATCAATGTAAGAAGAATAACGAACCCTACATTTTGCGCAATAATTTTAAACTTTTCGGAAGGTTCTTTCCGAACTATACCTTCATAAATTAAAAATACAAGGTGACCTCCGTCAAGTGCGGGTATCGGTAATATATTCATGATGGCAAGCGTGATACTTAGCAATGCAGTAATTTGCCAGAATCCAGTCCATCCTGCTTGATCAGTTGCCTGTCTTGTAATACTCGCTATTGCAATCGGACCTCCAAGATTTTGCCTTACGGAAATATCTCCAGAAAACATCCTTGAAAAACCACCTAATATACCCGCAGTTTGTTCCCATGTTTGTTCCCATCCCTCACTAAAAGAAGCTAAAACACCTAACTTAACATGCTCTCCTCCTACCATATCTAAGGTTGGTCTACCTATACCAACTTGATTAGATTCAGGATCTGGAGCAATTGAAAGAGTAAAAACTGAATCACCTCTCAACACTGTAAAATCCATTTCTTTACCTTCTGAAGATGTAATTATTGTAGTCAATTGTACCCAGTACTTTACCTCAGTGCTATCAATGTCTATTATGATATCACCAGCTTTTAATCCTGCTTTGTCTGCCGGAGTACCTAAAGAAACACTAGAAATTGAACTTGGGAAAGAAAGTACTGGATCTATAAATCCTCTTGTTTGAAGACTATCAAGAAAAGTAGAAGGGATACTTATATCGATTTCTTGACCAGCTCTTATAACTTGGTAAGTGAGGTTTTCTGATGTAATTACGGAAGGCGCTACTAAATCTTCAAAAGCACCTACTCGCTCGCCATTTACACCTATAATTTTATCATCTGTTTTAAATCCTAATTCAGCTAGTAAGCTAGTTTCTGGAATATACATTCCTGTAACTTTATCTACGGGAAGTGTAAGTTTTCCATTAGAAAGAGTCATTCCTGAAAAGATAAAAAAGGCTAGAATCATATTAAAAATAACCCCGGCAGTAATAACAATCATGCGTTGCCAAACAGGTTTACTACGGTATTCCCAAGGTTCTGGTTCTTTATCAAGGAACTCAGTA
>TARA_R110000868_G_scaffold278675_6_pt1 | contig 48416 bp, 48 predicted proteins | sample TARA_R110000868 | Tara Oceans TARA_R110000868 (sample SAMEA4397489) | marine metagenome | biome: Polar Biome; feature: [SRF] surface water layer (ENVO:00010504); material: water (ENVO:00002006), including particulate matter (ENVO:01000060) such as... | depth 5 m | reverse complement strand
GGGACGGATGGCTGGGGCGCGATCGTCCATCCCGATGACCTCCCGGGCGCGGCGGAAAGCTGGGGCCGGTCGTTGCGAAGCGGCCAGTCCTACCGGACGGAGTTCCGCATCCGCCGCGCCGACGGGGAATGGCGTCGTTTTGTCGTTCATGCCGAGCCGGTGCGCGACGACACGGGTGCCATCACCCGCTGGGTCGGGGCCAACATCGACATCGAGGACATCCGCCGGCAAGGCGAGGAGCTGGAGCGGGTCAACGACATCCTGTCGAACCTGCTGACCGGTGCCACGGCCGAGCGGGACCAGCTGTGGACCCTGTCCACCGACATGCTGGCGCGGGCCGACTATGAAGGCGGCCTGTCGGCGGTGAATCCGGCGTGGACCGAAGTCCTGGGCCGGACCGAACAGGAACTGCTGACCAGCCCCTATGCCGACATCATCAACCCGGAGGATATCGAGGCTACCGTGGCGGCGTTGACGGCGATGCGAGAGACCGGACGACCAACCCGCTTCCAGAACCGGGTCCTGTCCAGGGCGGGAGTCTGGACGCCGATCGACTGGACCGTGGCCCCCGAGCCCGACGGCAAGAATTTCATCGCCGTCGGCCGCGACCTGACCGAGGACAAGGCGCGCGAACAGCAGCTGATGCAGGCGCAGGCGGCGCTGCGCCAGTCGCAGAAGATGGAGGCGGTCGGCCAGCTTACCGGTGGGATTGCCCATGATTTCAACAACCTGCTGGCCGGAATCAGCGGCAGCCTCGAACTGCTCGAAAAACGCATCGGCGAAGGTCGCCTGAACGGCGTCGACCGCTACATCACCGCCGCCCAGGGGGCGGCCCAGCGAGCCGCCGCCCTGACCCAGCGTCTGCTGGCCTTCTCGCGCCGCCAGACACTCGACCCGAAGGCAATCGACGTGAACCGCCTGATTGCGGGCATGGAGGATTTGATCCGTCGCAGCGCCGGCCCCAATGTGGAGGTCGAGTTTGCCGGGGCCAGCGACCTCTGGGCCACGCGCATGGATCCGTCCCAACTCGAAAACGCCCTGCTGAACCTGTGCATCAACAGCCGCGACGCCATGCTGCCCGACGGGGGTCACCTGACCATCGCGACCACCCACGCGACGCTGGATGACCGCGCCGCGCGGGAACACGACCTGCCCGCCGGTCAGTACGTCTGTCTGAGCGTCACGGACACCGGCACGGGCATGACGCCCGAGGTCATCTCCCAGGCCTTCGATCCGTTCTTCACGACCAAGCCGCTGGGCCAGGGTACCGGCCTGGGCCTGTCGATGATTCACGGCTTTGTGCGGCAATCCGGCGGGCAGGTTCGTCTCCAGTCCGAGATCGGCAGCGGCACGACCATTAGCCTGTACCTGCCCCGGTTCATGGGCGAGGTTGACGAAGACACCGCGGCCCGCGGCCCGCTCTCGGGTATCCAGGGCAACGGTGAGACCGTCCTGGTAATCGATGATGAGCCGACGGTGCGGATGCTCATCGTCGAGGTTCTTGAAGACGCGGGCTATCGCGCCCTGCAGGCCGGCGACGGACCCGCGGGACTGGCCCTGCTGCAGTCGAGCCCGCAGGTCGACCTGCTGATCACCGACGTGGGGCTGCCCGGCGGCATGAACGGTCGTCAGGTCGCCGATGCCGCGCGCGAAACACGACCCGACCTCAAGATCCTTTTCGTGACCGGATACGCCGAGAACGCTGCGGTCGGGAACGGACTGCTCGACGACGGCATGGAGGTCCTGACCAAGCCGTTCGTGATGACCGAACTGGGTGAGAAAATCCGGGACATGATCGAGCAGCCCCGGGAAGGCTGAGCCAGCCGGACGCGGTCGCCATGGTTTCATCGAGGCGGCCGGCCGGCGCGCGGGCGGAGTTCATTCGCCATTAACCACGATGGCGCAAACGTTAACGGGCTGATCCGGGGTCTGTGTTCTTGCGTAATCTCGTCGCCGCCATCGAAGCGATCGACCCGCTGGTCGTGACCGGCAAGGTCGCGGGCGTCAGCGGCCTGCTGATCGAATCCCGGGGCGGGCTTTCGCGTCTCGCCGTCGGGGCCCGGGCCGAGATCGGGCGACGCGGACAGGCCCCCCTGCCCGCCGAGGTCGTCGGCTTCCGCGATTCCAAGGCCCTGCTGATGCCGTTTGGCCCGGTCGAGGGCGTGGCCCCCGGTGCGGACATCTACATTACCAACCAGGCTGCGTCGGTCCGCCCGACCACGGCCTGGCTGGGCCGGATCATCGACGCCTTCGGCACCCCGATCGACGGGAACGGCCCCCTGCCGGTCGGTTCCGCCGCCTATCCTTTGCGGGCCCCGCCACCGCCGGCCCATTCGCGTGGCCGGGTCGGAGAGCGGATCGACCTCGGCGTCCGGGCCATGGACGTCTTCACCACCACCTGCCGCGGCCAGCGGCTCGGCATCTTCGCCGGCTCGGGTGTCGGCAAGTCTGTGCTGCTGTCGATGCTGGCGCGTCAGGCCAGTTGCGATGTCGTCGTCGTCGGCCTGATCGGCGAGCGGGGCCGTGAGGTGCGCGAATTCATCGAGGAGACTCTCGGCGAAGAGGGTCTGCGCCGCGCCATCGTCGTCGTCGCCACCTCGGACGAGCCGGCCCTGAAGCGTCGCCAGGCTGCCTATATGACCATGGCCATTGCCGAATTCCTGCGCGACCAGGACCTCGAGGTCCTGTGCCTGATGGACTCGGTCACCCGCTTCGCCATGGCCCAGCGCGAGATCGGCCTGGCCGCAGGCGAGCCGCCGACCACCAAGGGCTATACGCCGACGGTCTTTTCCGAACTGCCCAAGCTGCTGGAGCGCGCCGGCCCCGGCCCGATCCGGCCGGACGGCACCACCGCCGCCCCGATCACCGCCATGTTCACCGTGCTGGTGGACGGTGGCGACCATGACGAGCCGATCGCCGATGCCGTACGCGGGATTCTCGACGGCCACATCGTCATGGACCGCAAGATCGCCGAGCGCGGCCGCTTCCCGGCCATCGACGTGCTCAAATCGGTCAGCCGGACCCTGCCGGCCTGCCAGACCCCGCCCGAGCGCGAACTCAACAAGCGCGCCCGCCAGTGCCTGAGCGCCTACGCCAATATGGAAGAGCTGATCCGCATCGGAGCCTATCGCACCGGGGCCGATCCGATCGTCGACCGCGCCATCGCCCTCAACCCCGACCTCGAGGCGTTTCTCGGTCAGGACAAGGACGAAACGACACGAATGTCGGATTCCTTTGACCGTCTGGAAACTATTCTGAACCAAGGAATGGTTGAGTGACCGGAGTAAACCAATGACTGCCTGGGCCCATTCGCTGATCCGTATCTCGAACTATGAGGTCGAGACCCTGCAAAAACGGCTGGCCGAGATCACGGCCCGACGCGCGTCCGCAGAGATGCGCATCGCGGTCCTGGACGCGGAAGTCGAGATCGAGCGGGAGCAGTCGCGTGGCGACGCCGACGCCGCCATGTTGCTGCAGGCCTATCTCAGCGGCTGGAAGATGCGCCGTAGCGCCGCCCTCACCGAGGTCCAGACGCTCGACCTCGAAGAGGAAGGCGCGCGCGACGCCCTGACCGGCGCGTTCGAGGAACTGAAGAAGTTCGAACACGTCGCCGAAACCACCCGGCTGAACGCCATCGTCGCGGCCGGCAAACGGGAAACGGCCGCCTTTGACGAACTGGGCCTGAGGCGGCGCGCGGGCTGACATGAACCGGCGGGCGCTGCTGACATCGCTGGCGCTGGCCCCGGTGATCGCCGGCTGTCGCCGCGCCGCCGTCGCCGGCCCGCAACCGGCCCGCCTTCCCCCGCTCAAGACCATCACCCCCGGGGCCTTCGGCACCTGCGTCCAGCTCGCCAACCTGACCGATCCCGGCTGGCTGGATCTGGCCCGCACCCATGTCTCCCAGCTCACACCCGAGTGGGAGATGAAGATGGAATACATCCTGGCCGACGGCCCGGATCGCCTCCGTCTGGATCGGTCCGACCGCATCGCCCGCTTCGCCGCCGACAACGGCATGGCCCTGCACGGCCACACCCTGATCTGGTACGCCCAGGGACAGGACGTCTTTTCCGGCCTCGACAATGCCGCCTTCGACCGCGCCTTCGACGGCTATATCGCCACGGTCGCCGGCCGCTACCGCGGCAAGGTGAGAAGCTGGGACGTGGTCAATGAGCCGATCCTCGACGACGGGTCCGGCCTGCGCGACTGCCACTGGAGTCGGCGGTACGGTCAGGACGGCTATATTCGTCGCGCCTTCGACCAGGCCCGGATCGCCGACCCCGACGCCGTCCTGTTCCTGAACGAATACAATCTCGAAGGCGTCCCGGCCAAGGGTACCCAGTTCCTGCGCCTGGTCGAACGCCTGCTGAAATCCGGCTGCCCGCTGCAGGGCCTCGGCACCCAGTCTCACCTCTGGATCGACATACCCGACGGCCAGATCGCGGCCTTCATGCACGAGTTGGCCCAGTTCGGATTGCCCATCCATGTCTCGGAACTGGATGTGAGCCTGCGCACAGACAGTCCTCTGGACCTGCGGGGCCTTCAGGAGCGCCTGTCGCGTCAGACCGCCCGGGTCGCCGAACTGGCCGCGGCCTATATGCGTCTGCCGGCCGCGCAGCGCTTTGGCTTCACCACCTGGGGCCTGCGCGACACCGACAGCTGGTACCGGCGTGGCGACAAGGACGACGGCAAGGACAGACCGCTACCCTTCGATGCCACCGGCCGGCCCAACCCGATGGCCGGGGCCCTGGCTGCGGCCTTCCAACGCTAGTTGGCACGGCCCGACGTTCAGGCTTGACACCGATCAACTTCATTTTATAAAGTACTTCATAGAAACAAATGGAGCTGTCCGATGATCCGCCTCTCTCTCGCCTGCCTCGCCCTTTGCGTCGCCGCTGCCCCGGCCCTGGCGGCCGATGTCACCGTCACCCTCAAGGGCGTTGAAGCCCGCGGCGGGGAAGTGTCCGGCGTCCTCAACACCGCCGGCACCTTCATGCGCGGTGCGGACTATATCGCCAGGGCTCCCGGCGACGCTCCGGGCGATATCGTCCTGACCTTCCGGGACGTGGCCCCGGGCGAGTATGCGCTGATGGTCATGCATGACGCCAACGGCAACGGCCGGTTCGACATGGGTCCGACCGGCATGCCGGATGAAGGCTTCGCCTTCTCCAACAAGGGCCTCCCCCTGATGGGCATGCCGACCTTCGAAGGTCTGAAATTCACCGTCGGCACCGACGGCGTGACCCTGGTCGAGCCGATGACCTATATGTCGCCGCGCTAGATCCACGCCGCCGCCACAGCAAAACGCCCGCCGGAGGGATCCGACGGGCGTTTTGTGTCTTGTCTGGTCTACCGGATCAGGCGGCTTCGCTGGCCGGGTTCGGGGCGGGAGCGCTGTTTTCCGACGGGTCGCGCAGCACATAGCCGCGGCCCCAGACGGTCTCGATGTAGTGTTTGCCGCCGGCGGCCGTCGCCAGCTTCTTGCGCAGCTTGCAGATGAACACGTCGATGATCTTGAGCTCGGGCTCGTCCATGCCGCCGTACAGGTGGTTCAGGAACATTTCCTTGGTCAGGGTCGTACCCTTGCGGAGCGAGAGCAGCTCCAGCATCTGGTATTCCTTGCCGGTCAGATGGACGCGGTGACCGTGCACCTCGACCGTCTTGCCATCCAGGTTCACGGCGATCTCGCCGGTGTGGATGATGGCCTGGGCGTGGCCCTTGGAGCGACGGACCACGGCATGGGTGCGCGCGATCAGCTCGTCCTTGTGGAAGGGCTTGGTCATATAGTCGTCGGCACCGCCGCCAAAGGTCTTGACCTTGGTCTCGATCTCGCTCGAGCCCGACAGGATCATCACCGGCGTGTTGACCTTGCCGACGCGCAGCTGGCGCAGAACCTCGAGGCCGTTCATGTCGGGGAGATTGAGGTCAAGCAGGATCAGATCGTAATCGTAGATCTTGCCCAGATCGATGCCCTCTTCGCCGAGGTCCGTCGTGTAGACGTTGAACCCTTCGGACTTGAGCATCAGTTCGATGCTCTGGGCCGTTGCGTGATCGTCTTCGATAAGCAGAACGCGCATTCGTGCCCCTCCAGGCAAAGCTTGATAATGGTTCAGGCACCCGCAGTTGCGGTAACCTTGTTCGGGAGTTAACCGGCCAAAACCTTAAGAAGGGTTAACAACACCCCATTGAGGCGAATCGTAGGCTGATTTGCGAATCGCCGTCGAGGCCCGCGAGTCAAGGGAACGAAGTTTTTTCGCCGACCCCGCGCCATCAGGGCCCGGTGGCCGTTGAGAGACCGGATACCGCCCGCCTCACCGTCCCAACGGCCTGCGACCGTAGATGGCGTGATATAGGACTATATTCCCACCCGTGAGCGAAACCCGTCCAACCGGACGGGTTCAACCCCTCGTATGGGAGAGCAGGCGGTGACGGAAGACTACCGGGTGCCGGTCGCGGAAGGCGACCGGATCAGGGCGGCCCTGGCGATCCAGCTGATCGCCACGGCGACCGGCGTGCCGGCCGAGCGGATAACCGCGCGGCGACACCGGGGCAGTCGCGCCTGCCGGGCCCGCTGGCTGGCCCTCTATCTGGCCCACATCGCGTTCGGCTGGCCGCTGGAGCGGGTCGGCCACGCCTTCGGCCTCAACCGGGCCACGGTGTCCGCGGCCTGCCGATGGGTCGAGGACGAGCGCGACCGGCCGGCTCTCGATGGCTGGCTCGACCGGCTGGAAGCCTGCGCCCGTGACATCTGCGATGCCCCGACCTGCGAGTTGCCCACGTGACCGGGCGGCTGGAGCGGGCCCGGCAACTGCTGGTCCGGGGCGGGGCCTGGCTGGATGTCGAGGGCGACGGGTACGCCCTGCGCCTCGGACCGGACCGGCGGGCCCGCGTCACCCTGCGGCTGGACGAAACCGGCTTTCGCGCCCTGGTCGCCGCGCCCGGCCTGCGCCTGCGTCACGGCGGCGGCTGGTGCGCGCGTCAGGTCGCCGAACCGGCCGCGGGGCCCGCGCCGGGCCGGCCCGGCTGGATCGAGGGCGAGCGGACGGTGATGCAGGCGGACGGCCGACTGATCCGACACCGGGCCAACCTGGGCGAATCCGCCCTCGCCTGGCTGGCGCGCCGCAAGGACCCGTCGGGTCGCCCATGGCTGTCCCCGGCCGAATTCGCTGCGGGCGAACGCCTGCGCGCCGAGGCCGAGCGGGCCCTGCGCGGCCCGTCCCTGACGATGCGCTGGGACGCCCTGCCCCGCGCCGGCGGCGGCAGCGCGGCCCGCGCCGAACCCTCCGATCACGCCCTTGCCGCCGGGTACCGGGTCGAGGCGGCCCTCCAGGCCTGCGGACCCCGGTTGCGCGGGATGCTCGAGCGGGTCTGCGTGCGTGGTCTGGGTCTGCAATGCGCAGAGGCCGAACTCGGCCTGCGCCGCCGTCAGGGCCGCACCCTGCTGAAGGACGGCCTGCAGGCTCTGGCCGCCCACTACGGGCTCGACCGCCCGGTCGCGCCGGTCAGCCGCTAGCGGTCGCGGCCAGGGCCGCCGCGCGGATGCGGCCGACCATGTTGTTCAGGCCGTTGGCCCGCTGCGGCGTCAGCGCCTGGGGCAGGCCCAGCCGATCCAGCGCCGCGCGGGCGTCAAAGGCCAGGATCTGATCCGGCGTCCGTCCCGAATACAGCTGCAGCAACAGGGCGATGTTGCCCTTGGACAGGGCGCTGTCGGAGTCGGCGAAGAACACCAGACGTCCGTCCGCCTGCCGCTGGCTCAGCCACACCTGGGCGGCGCAGCCCGGCACCTTGTTGGCCTCGATCCGGTCGCGCTCCGGCAGGGGGGCCAGATCCTTGCCGAGGTCGATGACATAGCCGATCCGTCCCTCCCAGTCGCCGAGCAGGTCGAACGACTCGACCAGTTCGGCCAGGGTTTCCTCGATCGTGGGACTGAAGTCGGTCATCGTCGCCAGATAGGCCGCGCGCCGATTAACGACAACCTTGCGAGTGGTCCCCAGACAATTACGATCGTGCACGGTCGACAGTCGCCTGTAACGGGAGCGGCCTTTAGCTGACTCGCCGGGAGGGCTAGTCTGGCCGGACCGTGCCTCCACCGAGCGGCACCCGCCGCCCCTCAATCCCGGACCCCGCTTGACACCTCCCGACCATCAAGACGGACCGCCCCGCGCTCCCTCGGTCGCGAGGGACCTGCCGGCCCTGGCCGCATGGCATGCCGCCTGGGCTGTGGCCGCGGCGCTTCTGGCGCTCGGCGGGCGCTGGTTCGGGGGGCTGGACGGCCCGGCCTTCTACGCCGTGGTGGTCATGGTCATACCCGGAATCGCCGGCCTTGGCCTGCTGGCCCGCGACGGCGAGCGCGAGCGATTCGCGGGTCTCGCGGTCTGGAGCCTCGCCAGCATCGTCGCCGCGGCCCTGTCAGGGGGGCTGGCCGGCGCCGTCGCCGGCTTCATCTTCATGCCCCTGGCCGTCGGCCTGGCCCTGGGTGGCCAGAAGCGGGCCCGGGCCGGCCTGATCGGCGTCGGTCTCGCCGCCGGGATCGGCGCAATCTCGGCCCGGTTCGGCGGCCCGTGGACACCCGACCCCCTGGTCGCCGCCATCTCGGCGGTGATGGTGGCCGCCGCCGCCGGTCTCGGGCTGCGCCTGTCGTGGCGAACCGCCGAAGCGCGTCTGATCGCGGCTGAAACGGCCGTGGCCCGGGTCGAGGCCCTGCTGTCCCGCCAACCCGGCCTGACCCTGGTGCTGGAGCCGTCCGGTCGCGTACTGGCGGCCTATGGCGCGCCGCCGCCCGCCCTGCCGGTCGATCCCCTGTTTGCCCAGGGACTGATCGCCGCTGTCCACGCGCCGGACCGCCCGACCGTGCTGGCCGCGATCGACAACGCCCTGGCCGGGACCGAAACCACCATCCGGTTTGCGCCGCGTCTGGCCCTGGACCGGCGCGTAACCCTGATCCTGCGCCGGTTTGACGACCCCGCAACCGGCCCCGCCGAGGCGGTGCCCCGCCTGATCGTCCAGGCCTTCGACGCCACCAATCAATATGCCCGGGAACTGGGACTCGAGGCGGCTCGCAACGAGGCCGAGAGTCAGAATGCCGGCAAGAGCCGCTTCCTCGCCAACATGAGCCACGAACTGCGCACGCCGCTGAACGCCGTGATCGGCTTCTCCGACATCATGCGCCAGCGCCTGTTCGGCCCCCTGCCCGACAAATACGCCGAGTATGCCGACTCCATCCATGAGGCCGGTGGCCACCTGCTCGACCTGATCAACGACGTGTTGGACGTGTCCAAGATCGAGGCTCACCGCTATCCGCTGTCGGTCGAGCGGTTCGACGCCCGCGAGGTGGTCTCGGCCGGGATCGCCCTCGTGCGACTGTCGGCCAATGACAAGGGCGTCGAACTGGCCGGGGTCCTGTCGGACGAGCCGGTCGAGGTCGCGGCCGATCGCCGGGCGCTCAAGCAGATCATGCTCAACCTGCTGTCGAACGCGATCAAATTCACGCCCGCCGACGGCTCGGTAACGGTCACGCTCGAGGCGATCGGCCCCTATCTCGAAATCATCGTCTCGGACACCGGCGTCGGCGTGGCCCCCGCCGACCTGAAGCGGCTGGGTCGTCCGTTCGAGCAGGCCGGCGATGCCGACCAGCGTGCCCAGGGCACGGGCCTCGGCCTGTCGCTCGTCCGGGCCCTGGCCGAGCTGCACGGTGGCCGGATGACGATCGACAGTACCCTGGGCGAAGGCACGGCGGTGACGGTCCGTCTGCCGGTCGTCGTCTCCGGTCGTGCGCCGGTGCCGCCCGGCGGGGCGGAGATCATCAGCCTCGCGGCCGTCGAGCCGACCCGCTCCGTCGATGCCTGATCAATCCGGCATGGGGTTCAGGCGGCCAGTCCGCCCAGCGGCCCCAGCGACAGGAAGGCCCGGCCGGCCGCGAAATCGCCCGCCTCAAAGGTGGCCAGGGCGACGCTGTCGTCGCGGAACAGGAACTCGATGGCGAAGGCCTCGCGCGGGTCCAGCTGCTCCAGCGCCTGGGCGGCTTCGCCCGGAAAGCGCCAGGCTTCACCGGCCGATTTTCCGGTGACCAGCAGGGCCGGATCGGCATCGCCAAAGGACACGGCCCAGAACCCGCGACGGACGGACGTCGGCGGCAGGTCGGACGCGCCGCCCAGCCAGGCCCGGGGCGAACGCCCGGGGTCGCGCATCACGATCCGGGCCGCATAGGGCCGGGGGCGACCGACGAATGACACCACGGCCGTCAGCCGGTTGCCGACCTCGCCGGCGGTGTAGCCCAGGGTCACGGGCGAGGCCCCGGTCACCGAGGCCTGGGTCAGGATCCAGCTCGCCCCCGCCGCCGGAAGACGATTGGCGATCCAGCTGGCGCGCACGCCGGGAAACTCCATCCGCGGCATCCGGGCCCAGCCCGCAAACGCATGCTCGACCCTCTGCCGGACGGTCGCCAGCTGCGGATCGGCGCACGACACGCTTCGCGCGCGGCTCAGGGCGCGGTCGGCGGCGGCCCGAACCTCGGCCTCGCTCGTACCCGCCCGCAGGGCGGCGCTCCGGGCCTGCTGGGTCGCCGCGGACAGGGCCGCGACCACATCCGGCCGGAACAGGTCGCAACGGGCGTCGGCGGCCAGCACAAAGCTGCGCTCATAGTAGGGGGCCGTCGGCTGCGCCGAGGCGGTGCCCGGTACCACGACGAGCGCGATCGCCAGCATTGCGGCTTTGGCGGTTGGGTGGTGAAAGCCTATCGTCATGTGACCGACCCTATGCCCAACGCGTTCCGGTCTGGTTTCCGAGCAGGGTTATCAAATTGCTTCTGTCGAGCGACCTCTGGGTCTCCGCCCTGATCCGCCGCGCCGAACTGGGCGGGGCCTTCGCCACGGTCGTCCGCCGCGGCGACGAGCGCGCGGGCACGGTCGTGGTCAAGGCCTTCGATACCCGCACCCGACGCGCGCGCCTGTATACGGAAGCGTTCGGACCTGACGGCGACCGCCTCTGGATCCAGCCGGTAACCAGCGAGGCCGAGTCCGAACTGGACGCCTATATCCAGCGCCAGGTCGCCCGGGACAGCGACCTCTGGGTGGTCGAGATCGAGGATCGCGACGGCCGCCACTTCATCACCGAGACAGTCGCTGACCAGACATGAATGACCGGTCGCCTTGGTCGTAAAGACTTAACCGCGTTCGTGAACCGGGCTGCAAGTGGTCCACGCCTAGGGTCGGCTCAACGGATGGAAACACGTCCGGTGTTGGTGAGTTTGCCCCTATGCTGTTTCTACTGAACGACGCTGTCTTCGACCTCGACGACACCTGCCCGGTCACGGCCCGGGACGCGCGTCGCTTCGAGAAGCTGGGACTGGATTACGTCCTGGAGCTCGGCTGCGAACTGTTCTCCGAAGACCCGCTTCTGCACCGCAACGATCCCGTCCGGGCCCGCCGCCTGGCCTGGATGATTGCCGACCGCAGCCCCGAGGTGAACGCCGCCATGTTCGCCGCCCCCGCGCAGAACTGCGCGCCGGAGCTGGTCGAACCGCGCTTCTGCGCCCTGCCCAGGGCCATCCTGCGCCAGCTCAGCCAGCGCGATGCCCGCGGCAAACTCGACGCCGTCGCCGCCGACCGCGTCGTCTGGAACCGCATGGCGGCGTAATTTCAAAATGCTGGATGGAATCACCATCCATGACGTGACAACCTGCAACCCAGAAGTGTTCCGGGGGCGCGTTCATGTCGGTTCTGCACCGAAGCCTGATGTGTCTTGCCGCGGCCGTGGCCCTGACCCTGTCAGGTGGATCGCCGGCCCTTGCGGAATGGCACCGGGCCGAAAGTCCCAAATTCATCGTCTATTCGAACGGTCGCGAATCCGCCCTGCGCGAGTACGTTCAGAAGCTTGAGACCTACGACTACATCCTGCGGATAAGGCTTGGCCTGCCGGCCGATGCGTTGCCGGACCGCAAATTCCCCATCTACCTCGTCAACGGGCGACGCGATTTGCTGACGGTCCATCCCGCCAGCAACCGGAATTCCGCAGGGACCTACTGGGCGACCGAAGAGGATATCTTCGCCATCGCGATCCGGGGGGACGGCGACGACTATCTGCTCCATGAGTACGCCCATCATTTCATGCACCAGAACTCGCACGCGGTGTATCCGGGCTGGCTGAGCGAGGGCTTTGCCGAATATTTCATGACCGCGGACATCCAGTCCGATCACGTGGTCATCGGCGGCTTCAATGAAAACCGCCTGTACTGGCTCCAGACCTCCCGCTGGATTCCACTGGATGAGCTGCTCTCCAAACGCCCCAATGAGGTTCGACGCGGCAGCTATCAGGAAACCTATTATCCCGTCGCCTGGCTGCTGACCCACTGGCTGATGGGATCGGTCGAGAACCGCGCCGTACTGGCCGCCTACCTTGCCGATATCGCCGAGGGCGGCGATCCGGTCGAGGCCATGGAGCGGGCGAGCGGTCAGACTCCCGCCGAGCTGACACAGACCCTGAAGAACTACCTCAACGGGCGCGTGCCGATGACGCGGTACAGACAGGCGTTTGCCCGGCCCAACATCACGATCACCGAACTGCCGCGCTCCGCAGACGATCTTCTGCTGTTGGGCCAGCGGCTGAAAATCGGGGTCGAGGCGGATGAGCGGGCCGGCACCGCCGAAGATGTCCGCCGGGCGGCGGCGAAATATCCGGATGACAGCTTCGCCCAGCTGCAGCTGGGTCACGCCGAACTGCATTTCGGAGAGAGCGAGGCCGGCGAAGCGATCCTGGCCCGCCTGCTGGAACGCGAGCCTGACAACGTCGAGGCGCTCCACCTGCTGGCCGCCAACGAGCAGCGCCAGGCCCGCGACACCGACGACGATCCGTTGCCCTACCAGAATGCCGCCCGCCGCTATCTGGGTCGCGCCTTCCGGGCGGACGAAACCAGCTATCTGACCTACATCATGCTGGGCCGGATGCAGGCCTACGACTGGGACGGCCCGTCGGAAAACGACGTCGCCACCTGGCAACTCGCCTTCCAGCTCGCGCCCCAGCTGGCCCAGACCCGGCTGGGTTACGCCCAGGTGCTGCTCATGTCGGGCGAGCCCGCCCGGGCCGAGGCCCTGCTGGGACCGCTGGCCAACGCGCCCCACGGCGGGGGGGCCGCCGAGTCGGCCCAGCGTATGCTTGAACGGATCCGCGCCGGTGACACGATCCTGGACGCGGTCGAAATCGAAGCCATCAACCAGGCGGCTGCGGAAGACCCGGGACCGGAGCCGGACGGGGACGAGCCACCCAGCGACGACGAATCCTGAGCCGATGCTGACGGGATGACCGGATCTGCCGGCCGACGCCGGCGAGAGTGACTTCTGTCGTCTGACGCGCTACCTCCCGCCGCCATGTCGAAACTCACGCTCGCCGAGGAGGCCGGCCGTCGCCGGACCTTCGCCATCATCGCCCACCCCGATGCGGGCAAGACCACCCTGACCGAGCATATCCTGCTGGCGGGCGGGGCCATCCGTGCCGCCGGGGCCGTGCGGGCGCGCGGCGAGAACCGGCGCACCCAGTCCGACTGGATGAAGATCGAGAAGGAGCGCGGCATCTCCGTCTCGGCCTCGGTCATGACGTTCGAGCACGACGGCAAGATGTTCAACCTGCTCGACACGCCCGGGCACGAGGACTTTTCCGAAGACACCTACCGCACCCTGACCGCCGCCGACTGCGCCATCATGGTGCTGGACGCCGCCAAGGGTATCGAGCCCCAGACGCTGAAGCTGTTCGAGGTCTGCCGCCTGCGCGACATCCCGATCATTACCTTCATCAACAAGCTGGACCGCGAGGCCCAGGACCCGATGGCCCTGCTGGACGAGATCGCCTCCAAGCTGCAGCTCGATCCCGCCCCGATCTGGTGGCCGGCCCAGAGCGGCAACCGTCTGCGCGGCATGGTCGAGATGGGCACGGGCCGGTTCCAGCCCTATGCCCGCAAGGTGCCGGGCGCTGTGGTCGACGAACCCCATCCCGATGCCCTGCCCCTGGCCGAGGCCGCGCGGTATTTCGAGGACGGCGAACATCAGGAGATGCTGGATGCGGCCGAACTGGTCACCGGCGGCTATCCGGCCTTTGATCGCCAGTCCTTCCTCGAGGGGCATATGACCCCGGTGCTGTGGGGCTCGGCCCTGCGCCATTTCGGCATCGACGAGCTGCTGGCCGCGATCGGCGACTGGGCTCCGCCGCCCAAGACGATGAAGGCGCGCAAATACGGGGCCCTGGCCGGAGCCCGCAACGCCCCCGAGCCGGTCGACGTCGTCGTCGAGCCGGGCGCGGCCGAGGTCACCGGCTTCGTCTTCAAGGTCCAGGCCAATATGGACCCCAACCACCGTGACCGTATCGCCATGTTCCGCATGGCCTCGGGCAGGTTCCAGCGCGGCATGAAGCTTAAGGTGCAGAACACCGCCAAACAGCTGTCGGTCAACGCCCCCATCATGTTCTTCGCCTCGGACCGCGAACTGGCCGAGGACGCCTATGCCGGCGACGTCATCGGCATCCCCAACCACGGCGTGCTGCGCGTCGGTGACAGCCTGTCGGAGAGCGGTCTGATCCGCTTCGCCGGCCTGCCGAACTTCGCCCCCGAGATCCTGCAGCGTGTACGGGTCAAGGATCCCCTCAAGGCCAAACACCTGCGCAAGGCCCTGGACGGCCTGGCCGAGGAAGGGGTGACCCAGCTGTTCCGCCCCGAGATGGGCGCGGACTTCATCGTCGGGGCCGTCGGCCAGCTGCAGTTCGAGGTCATGGCCGACCGGCTGGGCGAGGAATACGGCCTCGACGTCGTCTTCGAACCCTCGCCCTGGGCCGAGGCCCGCTGGATCGGCGGGACCGGGGCCGACCTGGAGGACTTCATGGGCAAGTACCGCGGCCAGATGGCCCGCGACATCGACGACGATCCCGTCTTCCTGGCCAAGTCGAGCTGGGAGACCGGCTATGTCGCTGAACGATTCCCCAATGTCGCCTTCACGAAGACGAAGGAACGGGGCTGAATCCGGCCCGACGGCTCGAACCCGGCCTGTTCGAATTGCCGCCGGGCCGTCGAACCTCGGGGGCGGCCCCGCGTTTGCTCTGTAGGGTTCGGGACCGTTTCAGCCGTCCCGAAGCGAGACGACGGAGCGATGGGCCGCATGTTCGAGTTCGGCAGGGATCTGAGAAAGCTCTTCGCCCAGGCGCGTGAAAGCGACGATCTGGGCTGGGTCGAACTGATCGGCGCGGATCTGGTGCGCGCCGAGGCCCGGCAGCAGTCGATCGACGCCGGCCGGGTGTCGTGCTCCCATCCCTTCGAGGCGGGCCTGCGGGCTTCCGCCCTGTGGCGCGAGCACGCCCGGCGCACGGGTTTCGGCGACAGTCTCGAGCGCGCCCACAAGGCCGCGGGCGAGGCGGTTCGCACCGCCATCGGCGTCGACCAGGACGCGCAGGCGGCAATCGAGACGGCCCATGTGCTGATGCTCGAATTCGATCTGTGCGGCGGCCTGGCCGGACTGGACCGCGCGGTCGCCGCCATTGACGCCCTCGGCCGGGTAAACCGTCCGGAGACCGCACGGGCTGCGGCCGTCATCCATGCCCGGCTGAAGGCGCGGCAGGCGCGCCTGTCCACCGACACCACGGCCCTGCTGGATGCCGCCGCCCTGCTCGATGCCGCCCTGCATGACCTCAGGCCCGCCACCGGACCGGTTGCCGACGAGGTGCGCCTCGACCGGGCGGCCCTCGCCCTCGAGGCCGGAGTCGCCCGGTGCGACGCCCGCCTACTGGACCAGGCCGGCCGCGACCTGCGCGATCTGGTCGAAGAGGCCACTCCCGAATACCGTCCCCTTACGCGGGCTCGCGCCCTGTCGCTGTGCGGGGCGGGAATGAAGCTTCTGGCCGCCATGGCCGGCAACGCCGCCGTCATGCGCCAGGGCCAGGCCATGTTCGAAGCCGCCGCCGACCAGTTTACCGTCGATCACAGCCCGCTGGACTGGGTCGCGATCCAGATCGTGCAGGCGGACGACCGCTCGCCCCTGATCGCCCTGGCCCAGGCCCAGGCGCTGTCCGAAGGCGGCGGCCTGATCCTCGGTGCCCTCGCGCGGGAAGCCCGCTTCGCCCGCGAGACCCTCGCGGCCGAGGCGGCGGGCGACCTCAAGACGCTGTCAGACCTGCGCACTCGTCTGTGCGGTCGCCTCGGCGACAGCGCCGGTCGCCCTTCGCCACTGGACTGGGCCGCCGACCAGATCGCCATCGCCCGGGTCAATCTCGCGCTCAGTCGCCTGACCGGGCGCGACGTCGTCGGTCTGGACATGTCCCTGGTCGAGGCAGCCGCCACGGCCCGTGAAATGGGCGTGACCGTCCTGGCGGCCCGGGCCGAGACCCTGATCGCCGCCCGCGCCGTCCGGGTCTGACCTCGCGTCAGCCACCCAGGGCGACAAACGGCCCGTTGCGAAACCCGGGCTTGCCGTAACGCAACGGCAGGCCATCGCCGCCCAGAACCCGACCGCCCGCAGCCTCCAGCACCGCCTGCCCGGCCGCCGTGTCCCATTCCGAGGTCGGGCCGGTCCGGGGGTAGGCGTCGAACCGGCCCTCGGCGAGCAGACAGAATTTCAGCGATGAATCCATGCCCTGCCATTGCGCGCAGCCGTGCCTGGCTGCCAGTCGCCCGGCCTCGTCATCGGTCATGCTGTGGCTCAGCAGCGCCGTCGGCGCGGACGGCCGGTCACGGACCCGCACTGTCTGCCACGGCTCGCCGAAGCGTCGGCGCAGGACGCCCGCCTTCTCGCCCGCGGCCGCGACCCAGGTCGTCGCCATGGCCGGGGCCACCACCACACCGGCAACCGGGGCACCGTCGTGGATCAGGGCGATGTTGACGGTGAAGCTCTCGCGACCCTCGACGAAGCCGCGGGTGCCGTCCAGCGGATCGATCAGCCAGAACCAGGCCTCGGCCCGCTCCGGCGCGCCGTCGACCGCCACGGCCTCCTCGGCCACAGTCTGAATCCCGGGATACAGCGCCGCCAGCCGGGTCAGGATCAGGGCCTCCGCCGCACGGTCAGCCTCGGTCACCGGGCTGGCGTCGGCCTTGGTCTCGACGGCCGTGTCCATGCGCCAGTGGGGCAGAATCAGGCGGGCCGCGTCCTCGGCGATGTCGGCGATCGCCTCGGCCAGGGCACCGGACGCGAGGTCGGCTTGCAGGGTTTTGGTCATGGGCGGCCTCGATAGCCGATCCGGCCGGTTTCACGAACCCGCAAATCACTGCAGCCTGTGCGCACGCTTCTCTTGCTGGTGCAGAATACCGATGACCGTGAACGACACTGCCGCTGACCTTCCCGTCGATGGCCAGGAACTGGCCACCTATGTCGCGGCCAAGCTGTGCCATGACTTCATCAGCCCGGCGGGGGCGATCGCTTCCGGCCTCGACCTGTTGGCCGACCCCTCGGCCCAGGACATGCGCGACGACGCCATGGGCCTGATCGCCCAGAGCGCAAAGAAGCTGGTCAATCTCGTCCATTTCGCCCGGGTTGCCTTCGGGGCGGCCACCACCAGCGAGCGCTTCTCCGAACCGGAACTGCACCGGCTGGTCGCCGGCATGATCGAGGGGGGACGGGCGACCATGGACTGGCAGATCGCTGACGGCGACTTCGGCAAGCCGGCGGCCCGGGCCCTGGTCAACCTGGCCTATCTGACCGTCGGGGCCCTGCCCTCGGGCGGTGTGGCCACGATCACGGTCCGGCGCGAGGGCGAGGTGGTCATCATGGACGGCGTCGCCGTCGGGACCCGCGCCCGCCTCAAGCCCGAGGCCACCACCGGCCTCGCCGGTGACCGGCTCAGTGAAGGACTGGCGGGTCAGTGGATCCAGCCCTACTGGCTGTGGCTGACGGTCACAGGGGCCGGCGGCAGCCTTTCCACCGAGCTCGAGGAAGGCCGGGTCCGCCTGCACGCCCGAATGCCCGTCTGACGGACATGGCAAAGAGAGCTTAACGGGCTTTCCCAACACCTCGTTAACCGCCCATCGGCGATCATGCCGCCGAACCGCGGGTGCCTGTCTCGCCATATGGAAACCAGCCTTGCCCCTCAAGACCTGCCTCATCGTCGATGACAGCCGGATCATCCGCAAGGTGGCCCGCCGGATCGTCGAGGGCCTCGGCTTCGAGGTCGACGAGGCCGCTGACGGATCCGAGGCGCTGGCCTTCTGCAACAGCATCATGCCGGATGTGGTCCTGCTGGACTGGAGCATGCCGGTGATGGACGGCCTGACCTTCCTGCGCCGCCTGCGCGCCATGAGCGGCGGCGCTGCGCCCAAGGTGCTGTTCTGCACCATCGAGACCCGCCCGGCCCGGATCGCCGAAGCCCTGTCCGCCGGGGCCGACGACTATGTGATGAAACCGTTCGACGGCGAGATCCTCCAGTCCAAATTCGCCGAGGTGGGGGCCGTTTGAACCGATGACATCGGACGATTTCGAACGCCTGCAATCCCTGATGGCCTCCCGGGCCGGCTTCCGGCTGTCCCGTGACCGGTTGCATCTGGCCGAGCATCGCCTCGGGCCGGTCGCCCGGCGCGAGGGCTTCAACTCCGTCGACATCATGCTGGCCGCCCTGTGGGAGAAGCCGGTGGCTTCGCTCGGCTGGTCTGTGATCGAGGCCCTGCTCAACGCAGAGACCTGGTTCCGGCGCGACCGCATTACCTTCGACATCTTTGCCGACGAACTGCTTCCCGCCCTGGTCAAGGCCCGCCCCGGCGGTCGTGTGCGGCTGTGGTCGGCCGGCTGCGCCAGCGGTCAGGAGCCCTATTCGCTCGCGATGACCGCCCTCGAGGCCGGGGTCTCGGTCGAGATCGCCGCCACCGACCTGTCGCAGAAGGCGCTCGAGAAGGCCCGGAGTGGTGCCTACACCGGCTTTGAGATCCAGCGGGGCCTGCGCGCCCACACCATGCTGCGCTGGTTCGAACCGCGCGACGAAGCCTGGGTCGCCCGCCCCGAACTGCGCGACGCCGTCCAGTTCTCCCGCGTCAACCTGCTGGACGAACCGGTCGGCGAGACGCGGTTCGACGTGATCTTCTGCCGCCACGTCCTGACCGATATCGAACCCGCCCGGCGGGCCCAGGTCATCGACGGCCTCGAACGCCGGCTCGTCGACGACGGCTGCCTGTTCCTCGGGCCGGACGAAACCCTCGACGGTGACACCCTCGCCTTCCGTCCGGTTCACGGCCGCAAGGGCCTGTTCGTCAAGTCCCCGGCCAGTCTGCGCCGCGCCGCCTGACGGCCTTGAACTAACGGGACGGTTGCGCCCTACTGCGACCCAGCGATCGGGAGGGACCACCATGCGCCTAGTCTGGCTATCCGGCTCACTGGCCCTCGCCCTTCTGCTTGCCGTCATCACCCTGCAGACGCCGCGTCCGGCGGGCGCGGATACGGTCGCCACGGACTTTTCCACGGCCCGGGCCATGGTCGATGTGCGCGAGATCGCCCAGCGGCCCCACCCGCTCGGCTCGGCCGACCACACCCGGGTGCGGGGCTATCTGTTCGAACGCATGACCGCCCTGGGACTGTCGCCCGCCCCGTATGCCGGGCCACTGTCTCCCGAATCGATTCGCCGGTCCGAACGTCAGGGGCAGGATCCGGCCGGCGTCGGTTACAGCGCCGTCAATCTGGTCGGGATCCTGCCCGGTCGCGATCCGGCCGCGCCGGCCGTTCTGGTCATGGCCCACTACGATACCGTGCCCGGGTCGCCGGGGGCCGCCGACGACAGCGCCGGGGTCGCCGCGGTGCTCGAGGCGGTCCGCGCCATCCGCGCCCGGGGCGGCGCGGAGCGGTCCCTGGTGGTCCTGTTCACCGACGCCGAGGAACTGGGTCTGGACGGGGCGCGGGTCTTCTTCGGCGGCCATCCCCTGCGCGACCGCATCGGCGCGGTCGTCAACCTCGAGGCACGAGGCGGTGGTGGCCGGGCCATGATGTTCGAGACCGGACCGGGCAATGCCCAGACCGTCGCCCTGTTCGCCCGGGCCGCCGGTCGCGCCACCGGCGGTCCGGCCAGCAGTTCGCTGGGCGTGTTCGTCTACGAACGGATGCCGAACGGCACCGACTTCACCATCCCGCGCGCCCGCGGCATTCCCGGCGTCAATTTCGCCTTCATCGGGCGGCCTGAGCAGTATCACGCCGCTGCCTCGGTGCCGGACGCCCTCGATCCGGGCAGCGTCCAGCATATCGGCTCCCAGGCGCTCGAAACGGTCGATGCCCTGCTGCGCGCCCCGACCCTGCCGGTCGCCGGAGGAAACGCCGTCTATTCGGACATCCTCGGCGGGTTCGTGCTGATGCACATGCCGGCCACCGGCTGGCTGTTGCTGCTCCTGACCGCCGGACTCGGCGGCCTCGCCGCGTGGCGTGTCGGTCGTCGCAGCGTGTTGAGTCCGGCCGACATCGGACGGGGCGCACTCGACGGCCTGTGGTTCCTGACCACGGCCGCCGTCCTGGCCCAGGCCGTGCGCCTGCTCGCCGGTCCGATGACCGCCCGGGCCGCGTCGGCCGACGTCTATTACACCCTGCTGGCCCGACTGCCGTGGATGGAGGCCGCCACGGCCCTGGCCGTCCTCGCCGTCGCCCTGCTGCTTCTGGCCGGCCGCGATCGCATTGACCGGCGCGCGGGCGCGGCCGTGATCGGGGTGGCCACGGTCGCGACCCTGGCCGTCGGCGGTTTCAATGTCGTGATCCTGGTGCTGGCCCTGCTGTCCCTCGGCCTCACCCTGGCCCCCGGCCTGGCCTCGCGCACGGTCTGGGGCGGCTGGCTGGGCCTGATCGCCCTGACCTTCGGCCTCGGCCTGGTCGTCCAGACCGTCGCCCCGGAAGCCGCCCTGATCTTCGTCTGGCCCGGCCTGCTGGCGGCCGTCGCGGCGGCGATCACCGCCGTCTCCGGCCCCGGGCTCGACCGACCCGCCGGACTGGCCCCGTCAGCCGTGGCCGGCGTTGTCGGTGGAGCCTGGCTGTTCGGCATGGCCCATTTCGTCTTCCTCGGCGTCGGCATCGACCTGCCGGCGGCCATGGCCCTGATCGGCCTGCTGGTGCTGATGCTGGTCCGCCCCCTGGCCCCCGCCGCGGGGATGGTCCGGGTCGTGCTGATCGGGGCCGCGGCCTGCCTGCTGGTCGCCGGCGGCCTGTCGGCCGCGGCCCGCTGGGCCGAGCCGACGGCCGTGACCAGCCCGCCCGCCGCCACCGGCTGACGCGGGCTCAGCCCCCGTCGGCCCACACCGTCTTGTACAGGTCGAAGCGACGGTCGCGCAGGTTGCGCACCGTGCCCTGCGACTTGGCCCAGGCCAGATCGGACAGATCCAGGTCGGCCACCGTCACCGTCTCGACGTTCTCGCTGGCCTCGGCCGCCACCCCGTCGCGCGCGAACGGGAAGTCGCACGGCGTCAGGATGCACGACTGGGCATACTGGATGTCCATGTTCTCGACGTTGGGCAGGTTGCCGACATTGCCCGACAGGACGACGTAGCACTGGTTCTCGATGGCCCGCGCCTGCGAGCAATAGCGCACCCGCAGATAGCCCTGGCGGTTGTCGGTGCAGAACGGCACGAATAGCATGCGCGCGCCCTCGTCGACCAGCCGTCGCGCCAGTTCCGGGAACTCGGAATCGTAGCAGATCAGCACCCCGATCGGGCCGCAGTCGGTCGGGATGGCGTGCACGGCGTCGCCGCCCTTGATGTTCCACCAGTGGCGCTCGTTCGGCGTCGGATGGATCTTCTCCTGGGCGTGGACCGAGCCGTCGCGCAGGAAGACATAGGCGACGTTCTGGATGTCACCGTCGTCGGCCCGCGTCGGGTGCGACCCGCCGATGATGTTGATGTTGTACTCGACCGCCATCTTCTGCATCGCCTCAACGAACCGCGGCGTGTAGCGGGTCAGGTGTTCGATCGATTCCGCCGGCGTCAGCTTCTTCGGTTCCAGCGACAGCAGCTGCAGGGTGAACAGCTCGGGGAACACCACGAAGTCCGACCGGTAGTCCGAGGTCACATCGACGAAATATTCGACGTTGGAGATGAACTCCTCGAAGCTCGTCACCTTGCGCGCCTGCAGCTGGACCGTCGCCACACGCACCGTCTCCTTGGTGGCGAAGGCTGCGCCACGGCCGGTGGCCTCGGTATAATAGGGGTTGCGCCAGACCATATGGGCCGCCGTGCCCATCGAGGCGGCGTCGGACTTCAGATAGCCCTCCAGAATCCCGATCGGCTCGAACCCCGCGCGCAGGTGAAAGCCGATCACCGGATCGTTCAGCTTGCGCGCCGTGACCGCGTCCAGATAGTCGATCGCTTCCGGATAGGAGCCCTTGCGCCGCAGCCGGCCCGGCATCCGCCCGCCGAACACGATCCCCTTCAGGTTCTGGGCCTCACACAGGTCGCGACGGGCGTCGTAAAGACGCTGGCCGATGCGCAGGCGGCGACGGTCCGGATCGACACAGACCTCCATGCCGTAGAACCACTCCCCGACCGGATCATGCCGCGCCGCATAGCCACCGCCGGTTATCTCGTTCCACGTATGCGGCGCCATCGCCGTCTTCTCGTCGATGCGGAACCCGGCGGCATAGCCGACGATCTCGCCCTCGTACTCGACCACGAACTGGCCGTCGTGGAAGGCGGCGATCTGGCCGCGCAACATACCCGGGGTATAGGGCGGGATGTCCTTGTAGACCTTGATGACAAGGTCATTGATGGCCGTGACATCGGTCAGACGGGCGTTGCGGATGGTCAGGACGGCGGGTTTGGCTGTTTTGGTCATGGCCTCTCAACGCACAGCGACGCTTGGGGATCAATACCGAAGGTCGCGTCCGGGGCGTGTCATTCCTGTCCGGGCCCCTCCTTGGCAGCGCGGGAGTCCGGGCCGCGGGCGGATATGACCGGCGTCTTGCCGGATACGCCACCGCGGCTCGGGCGTTCAGACTCCGGGAGACGGCGGTGCCGCCCTCCTCCACCCAGGCGGCAAAGTCGCCCCGGCGTCGGAAACAAAAGTGATAACCTATACGTCCGACCGCCCATTCAGAGGACTCAGCCATGGACTTCTCCGGACTTCAGACGACCAGCAAGGTCACTGACGAATGGTCCTACCCCCAGCAGGACGCGCGCGCCTCGGGTCTGCTGCCTGTCGATCGCGCGCCGGACCACACCCTGTACTGGGAGGAATACGGCAATCCGGACGGCGAACCCGTGCTGTTTCTGCACGGCGGGCCGGGTGGCACCTGCTCGCCCGTTCTCTCGCGGTTTTTCGATCCCGCGCGCTACCGGGTGATCCTGTTCGACCAGCGCGGCTGCGGCAAGAGCCGGCCGACCGTCGCGGACGCAGGCCCCGACGTCGCCCTGCTGAAGAACACGACGGACGACCTCGTCGCCGATATCAATCGCCTCCGGCAGGCCCTGAACATCACCGGCAAGATGCACCTCTTCGGCGGCAGCTGGGGCAGCACCCTGGCGCTCGTCTACGCCATCCGGCACCCCGACGCCGTGGCCTCCCTGATCCTCAGGGGCATCTTCCTCGGCGAACGGGATGACCTGCTCTACATGTATCAGGGCAATGCCGAGACCTGGGCGGACCAGCCATATGCGCTCACGCGGCCGGGGACCTATGTCGCCTATCCGGATGAATGGAAGGCCTTCGTGGAGATCGTCCCGCCCGGGGAACGCGGGGACATGATGGCGGCCTACAAGGCGATCTTCGACCGGCGCGTGCCCGACGAGGCCGGCCGCGCGGCGCAACAGGCCGCGGCAGTGGCCTGGTCGGTGTGGGAGGGCACCATCTCCTACACGGCACCGCCGCCCGCCGATCCCGGAAAGAACGCCGAAACGGACTTCGCCCTGAGCTTCGCCCAGATCGAGGCCCACTATTTCGCCAACGACCTCTTCATCGAACCGGGCTACATCCTGGCGAATGTCAGCCGACTGGCCGGCATCGCCGTCCACATCGTCCACGGCCGGTTCGACCAGGTCACCCCGCTTGCGCAGGCCTCCGCCCTGGTCGCGGCCCTCGAGGCGGCCGGGTCGCCGGTCCGGACCTTCATCAAGACCAATGCCGGACACAGCGCCCTCGAAGCCCAGACGGTCATCGCCCTGACCGCGGTCATGGACGGCCTCGACCCTCTGGACGCGTAGAGCGCTCGGAGACGGACCGGCCTTCCGACACGTCAAAACCGGACGTATCCCCAACCGCTGCGAAAAGAACATATTGGCAACCGGAACAAACCGTGCACATAGTCCGCCACACACAGGGAGCGGGTCCAGGCGGGTCTCTCCCGGAACCAGATGGGAATCATGGCAAAGGAGAGTGGCAAGGTGGCAGCTCAGGCGAATTTGAAATTGGTAGGCAAGGACGACGGCGACAAGCAGCGGGCGCTGGAAGCGGCGATCGCCCAGATCGACCGGGCTTTCGGCAAGGGTTCGGTGATGAAGCTCGGCAAGGGCGGCGTGGTGGCGGAAATTCCGTCCGTCTCGACCGGCTCGCTGGGGCTCGACATCGCGCTCGGCATCGGCGGCCTGCCGCGCGGCCGGGTGATCGAGGTCTATGGTCCGGAAAGCTCGGGCAAGACCACCCTGGCCCTGCATACGGTGGCCGAGATCCAGAAGGCCGGCGGCACCGCCGCCTTCGTCGACGCCGAACATGCGCTCGACCCGGGCTATGCCCAGAAGCTGGGCGTCAATCTCGACGACCTGCTGGTGTCGCAGCCGGACACCGGCGAACAGGCGCTCGAGATCGTCGACACCCTGGTGCGTTCCGGGGCCGTGGACATCGTGGTGGTCGACTCCGTCGCCGCCCTGACCCCGCGCGCCGAAATCGAGGGCGAGATGGGCGACAGCCTGCCCGGTCTGCAGGCCCGGTTGATGAGCCAGGCCCTGCGCAAGCTGACCGCCTCGATCAACAAGTCGCAGTGCATCGTGCTGTTCATCAACCAGATCCGTCACAAGATCGGCGTCATGTACGGCTCGCCCGAGACCACGACCGGCGGCAATGCGCTGAAATTCTACGCCTCGGTCCGCCTCGACATCCGCCGCATCGGCGCGATCAAGAACCGCGACGAGGTCGTCGGCAACACCACCCGGGTCAAGGTGGTCAAGAACAAGGTCGCCCCGCCGTTCCGCGAGGTCATCTTCGACATCATGTACGGCGAAGGGATATCCAAGCTGGGCGAGATCATCGACCTGGGGGTCAAGGCCGGGGTCATCGAGAAGTCCGGCAGCTGGTTCTCCTATGACTCGACCCGCATCGGTCAGGGCCGCGAGAATGTGCGCGAGTTCCTGAAACAGAACCCGGACATGGCCGCCTCGATCGAGGACAAGGTCCGCAAGTCGACGAACAAGATCGCCGACGAGCTGCTGGGCACGCCCGAGCCCGACGAGGGCCAGGACCTCGAAGGCTGATCCCCGCGACCTCCCCCGCCGGGGACGTCTGACCGAACACCCCGTCCGGCCGGTCCCTGCGACCCGCCACCGACCCCCGCGGGGTTCGGTCCGGACGAGGCTGGCCGTCCGGCCCGGGGCTTCATGCCCCGACGCCGGACGGCCCTTTTTCTGTTACAGCCTCAGGCTCAGCCGCCGGCTGAACCAGCTTCTCCGTCCCCCAGGAATTCCGTGATGGCCGATATCCCCGCCCTGACCCAGTTCAGCCTGTCCGACTCCGAGGACGGCTATCTGCTGCAACTCGAGGCCGCCGACGGCCAGGCGATGACCGTTTCGGCCAGCCCGGAACAGCTGGACGCCATCATCGACGCCCTCGTGGCCCTGCTCGAGGACGATGACGAGGACGACGCGCCGCCGTCGGTACAGCCGTCGCTCTAGGACCAGGCCGATCGCCGGGCGATGCGTTGCAGGCCTGGCCGGATCCGCAGGAAGGCCACGTAGGCCGCCTCCAGCCCCTGCAGCACAATCCGGTTCCGCGCCAGCAGCCCGACCGGCCGTAACAGGGGGATGGCCCGCCACATGGCGGCGAAGGCCGCCGCCCCGGACAGCATCCGGCCGTCCTCGCGCGCGTGAAACCGGGCCAGCAAATCACCCCGGTCGATCGGGCAGCTTCCCTCTCCGGCGACGTCGACGAACGTGATCGCGCCACGCCGGTCCAGCCGCCGCATCATGGCGATCTCGCGCCGGCACAGCGGGCAGTCACCATCGAACCAGACGTCCACTTCTGCCATGCCGACAATCTGGGCAGTCCGACCGGCGCTGTCATCCCCCCTGCGCTGATCCGCGCAGATGATGCTTTCGCGCCAAAACCCCTATATGACGCCGGTTCGCCCTCCCTCCCGACGACCGAACGTGCGCCCTCATGTCCAGCCTGAAACAGATCCGCTCCAGCTTCCTCGACTATTTCGCGGCCGACGGTCACGCGAAGGTCCAGTCCGCGCCTCTGGTGCCGCAGAACGACCCCACCCTGCTGTTCGTCAACGCCGGCATGGTCCCGTTCAAGAACGTCTTCACCGGCCAGGAGAAGCGCCCCTACACCCGCGCCACCTCGGCCCAGAAATGCGTGCGCGCCGGCGGCAAGCACAACGATCTGGACAACGTCGGCTACACCGCCCGCCACCACACCTTCTTCGAAATGATGGGGAATTTCTCCTTCGGTGACTATTTCAAGGAACACGCCATCGAGATGGCCTGGACCCTGATCACCAAGGACTTCGGCATCCCGAAGGACCGGCTGATGGTCACCACCTACATCGACGACGATGAGGCGGTTGAGCTCTGGAAGAAGATCGCCGGCCTCCCCGAGAGCCGCATCACCCGCATCGCCGGCTCCGACAATTTCTGGTCGATGGGCGACACCGGCCCGTGCGGCCCCTGCACCGAGATCTTCTACGACCACGGCGACCACATCTGGGGCGGCCCTCCGGGTACTCCGGACGAGGACGGTGACCGCTGGGTCGAGATCTGGAACCTGGTCTTCATGCAGTTCGACCAGCAGGCCGACGGTTCGCGCTCGCTGCTGCCCAAGCCGTCGATCGACACCGGCATGGGTCTGGAACGCGTCGCGGCCGTGCTGCAGGGCGTCCAGTCCAACTATGACACCGACCTGTTCCGCACCCTGATCGCCGCCTCGGAACAGGCGACCAACACCAGCGCCGAGGGCGACCGTGCCCCCAGCCACCGGGTCATCGCCGACCACCTGCGCAGCTCCTCCTTCCTGATCGCCGACGGCGTCACCCCGTCGAACGAGGGCCGCGGCTATGTGCTGCGCCGCATCATGCGCCGGGCCATGCGCCACGCCCACCTGCTGGGCGCGGCCGATCCGCTGATGCACCGTCTGGTCCCCACCCTGGTGGCCGAGATGGGCGAGGCCTATCCCGAGCTGAAGCGGGCCGAAGCCTTCATCACCGACACCCTGAAGCAGGAAGAGATCCGCTTCCGCACCACCCTCGGGCGCGGCATGGGCCTGCTGGAAGACGCGTCCCGGGACCTCGGCGAGGGCGGCGTCCTCTCGGGCCAGACCGCCTTCACCCTGTATGACACCTATGGCTTCCCGCTCGACCTGACCCAGGACGAGGCGCGCCGCCGCGGCTTCAGCGTCGATACCGAAGCCTTCGACGCCGCCATGGGCCAGCAGAAGGCCCGCAGTCGCGAACACTGGACCGGATCGGGCCAGACCGCCTCGACCGCCGAATGGCTGGCCCTGCGCGATCGCCTCGGAGCCACCGAATTTACCGGCTATGACACCACCGACGGCACCGGCGCGGTGCTGGCCATTGTCCAGGACGGGGCCTCGGTCGACACCCTCGACAGCGGCCAGACCGCCGAGGTCCTGTTCGACCGCACCCCCTTCTATGGCGAAGGCGGCGGCCAGGCCGGCGATCGCGGCGAGATCGAATGGACCGACGCCTCGGGCCAGCAGGGCGCAGGCACCGTCCTCGACGTCCAGAAGCATGCCCAGGACCTGTTCGCGCACAAGATCGCCGTCACCTCCGGCACCCTGGCCATCGGGGCCACCGTCCAGCTGCATGTCGACGCCGACGCCCGGCTGACGACCCGCGCCAACCACTCGGCCGCCCACCTGCTGCACGCGGCCCTGAAGAATGTGCTCGGACCGCACGTGGCCCAGAAGGGCCAGCTGGTCGACGCTGACCGTCTGCGCTTTGACTTCAGCCACAATGCCCCGGTCACCGAGGATGAACTGGCCCGGATGGAGGATGAGGTGAACGCCGTCATCCGCCAGAACCTGCCCGCCGCCACCGAGTTGATGGCCCCCGAGGCGGCCATCGAGGCCGGGGCCGTCGCCCTGTTCGGCGAGAAATACGGTGACGAGGTCCGGGTGCTGACGCTCGGTCACGCCCTGAACGGGGACAGGCCCTATTCCGTCGAACTGTGCGGCGGCACCCACGTGGCCCGCACCGGCGATATCGCCCTGTTCAAGATCACGGCCGAAACCGGCATCGCCGCCGGCGTGCGCCGGATCGAGGGTCTGACCGGCGAAGCAGCCCGCCAGTACCTGCAGGCCCAGGCCAATGTCGCCCGCCAGCTGGCCCAGACCTTCAAGGTCCAGCCGCTGGACGTCCCGGCCCGGGTCGAGGCCCTGACCGCCGACCGCAAGGCCCTCGAGAAGCAGGTCGCCGAGCTGAAGAAGCAGCTGGCGCTCGGCGGGGCCGAGGGCGCGGCCGTCGTCGTCGAGGAGATCAATGGCGTGAAGCTGATCGCCCGCGTCCTCGACGGGGTCGACGGTAAGGGCCTGCGCGGCGTGGCCGAGGGTTTCCGCACCCACGTCGGCTCGGGCGTCGTGGCCCTGATCGGGGTCACCGACGGCAAGGCCGCCATCACCGTGGCCGTGACCTCGGACATGACGGACAAGGTCAACGCCGCCGTTCTGGCGCGCGCGGCGGTCATCGCCATGGGCGGACAGGGGGCGGGCGGCAAACCGGACTTCGCCCAGGGCGGCGCGCCGGACGGTTCAAGGGCGGAAGACGGCCTGACCGCGATCCGGACCGCCCTGGAGTCCTGAAGCCTGACTAGATCGCGTCGTCCTCGGACGGGGCGGTCAGGTCGATCCCGGCCAGCTTCCAGTCGAACAGGCCGCGCCGTTCCATCAGCAGGGCCAGGTGCTGGTCGGGGTGGCGGCTGTTGGTCAGGGTCACGGCAAAGGTGTTCAGGTCACGATAGGCCCAGGACTGGCGCACCGTGTCCTTGTCCTCCGCGGCCCGCTCCGGCGTTTCGACCTGATCGGGCCGATGCATCGGGTCCGGGGCCCTGGCCGAGCGCACCATGGTGGCGATGGCACCGGGGGTGACGAAGGCATCGACCATCCCGGACACCAGGCTGGGGGCCAGCAGCATCCCCAGGCCGGACAGGACCGGATTGTCACTACGCGGATCGGCGCGCATCCGCGCCACCAGTTCGCCGTTCAGCTCCTCCTTGAGGCTGGCCCGGAACGCCGGAAAATCGACCCGCTCGCGCAGGGCTGCCTCATCGCCGCTCCGGGCGGCCTCGGTCAGCCCCCGGACGGCGAGCACCGGCGAGGCGAAATAGGCCACCAGAAAGGCGGCGATCAGGGCGATCAGGCCCCCGGTCAACAGCTTGCGGTTCATGCGTACCCTCCGGGCACTCAACGCCAGCCCGTCCCTAGGGTTGCCCTGACTCGCGCCGGTCCGCCAGCCCGGCCTATCGGGCGGCGGCGGCCGGCCCCACGGCGGGAGAAACCCCGTCCGGCAGGCCGATATGCACCAGCTTCCATTCGAACGGCCCCTGGCGTTCGAAGGTGAAGACCGTCTTCGAGCCTCCGTCGTCGGTCACCGCCATCCGCGCCCGGTTCACGCCCCAGAACACCGGCTTCGGCATCGGGTCCGCCGCCTCGGCATCCGACACCGGTCCGGTGCGCTGCGAGGCGTAGCGACCGTCGCCCCGGCTCAGCGCGCCGAGGGCCGCCGGCGTCAGATACACGTCCGGATCCGGGGCGCCGGCCACGGCGGGTTCCAGCTGTCGGCGCACAGCCCCGATCGGGTCTTCCAGAAACGACGGGGCGGGGGCCATCGCCGCCGGATTGCCGGTCAGCTGCGGCCGCAGCGACTGGCGCACCGCGGCATAGTCGATCAGCCGTTCCAGGCCGGCCGCGTCATTGGCGTCCGCCGCCGAGCGGATGGCGAAGAAGGCCACGGCCGGAGCCGCGAAAAAGGATACGACCGCCGCCACCAGGGCGATGACGAACAGATTGCCGAATAGGCGCTTCACAGGCGGGCTCCCGTCAGGTTGAGCGCAACCTTGCACCATGCGGGCCCCGTCTCAAACAAAAGGCCCGCCGGACGCGAATCCGGCGGGCTTGTTTGTTGGGCCGCGGTCAGAAGGCTCCGCCTCCTCGACCCGACGCGCCTCTATCGTGGGCCGCGGTCACAGGGCTTCGCCCTGTCGACCCGACGCGGCCTGGCGCTGCGCGCGGCGCTCAAGCAGTGAGCGACCGCGTCGCGAGCGATAGCGCCCGACGGCTACTTCATCGCCTTGGTCAGGTTCTCGGCGACCTTGTCGATGAAGCCTTCGGTGGTCAGCCAGCTCTGCTGATCGCCGACCAGCAGGGCCAGGTCCTTGGTCATGTAGCCGGCCTCGACCGTCTCGACCACGACCCGCTCCAGCGTCTGGGCGAAGTCGATCAGGGGCTGGTTGCCGTCCAGCTTGCCGCGATGGCTGAAGCCGCGCGTCCAGGCGTAGATCGAGGCGATCGAATTGGTCGAGGTGGCCTCGCCCTTCTGGTGCTGGCGATAGTGGCGCGTGACCGTGCCGTGCGCCGCTTCCGACTCGAGGATCTTGCCATCCGGCGTCATCAGCACCGACGTCATCAGCCCCAGCGAGCCGAAGCCCTGGGCCACGACGTCGGACTGGACGTCGCCGTCATAGTTCTTGCAGGCCCAGACGAAGCCACCCGACCATTTGATCGCCGCGGCGACCATGTCGTCGATCAGACGGTGCTCATAGGTCAGCCCGGCGGCCTTGAACCTGTCAGCGAACTCCTCGTCGAACACCTTCTGGAAGATGTCCTTGAAACGCCCGTCATAGGCCTTGAGGATGGTGTTCTTGGTCGACAGATAGACCGGGAAATTGCGCTGCAGGCCGAAGGCCAGGCTGGCGCGGGCAAATTCGGTGATCGAATCATCGAGGTTGTACATGCCCATGGCCACGCCGGACGACGGGAATTGGAACACCTCGTGTTCGATGACCTTGCCGTCGGCCCCCTCGAACTTCATCGTCAGCTTGCCGGGCCCGGGGACCAGGAAGTCGGTGGCCTTGTACTGGTCACCGAAGGCGTGACGGCCGACGACGATCGGCTGGGTCCAGCCGGGGACCAGCCGCGGCACGTTCGAGCAGATGATCGGCTCGCGGAAGACCACGCCGCCGAGAATATTGCGGATGGTGCCGTTCGGCGACCGCCACATCTTCTTCAGGCCGAACTCCGCCACCCGGGCCTCGTCGGGCGTGATGGTGGCGCATTTGACGCCGACGCCGTGCTTCTGGATGGCGTGGGCGGCGTCGATCGTCACCTGGTCGTCGGTGGCGTCGCGGTGCTCCATGCCCAGGTCGTAATAGTCGAGCTCGAGGTCGAGGAACGGGAAGACCAGCTTGTCCTTGATCATCTGCCAGATGATCCGGGTCATTTCGTCGCCGTCGATGTCCACGATGGGATTGGCGACCTTGATCTTGGCCATGCGGTTTGCGCCTCTGATTGGGGGAAGGAATAGGTGACGGGCGGTATAGCCGTCGCGACGCAAGGCGCAAACCCCGACCCCGGTGAAGCGACGGTCCGCATTAACCCTGCCCCAAAAAAGTCACCCATGGTCACGCTGAACCCGATGGCCGACCAGGACTTCTCTTCTCAGGCCCCACGAAACAGGAAAACCGCATGTCGCCGGAAACCCAGACCCTGATCCAGCGCTGGTTCGACCGCTTTGGCGAACCGCCCGTCCTGATCGATGAGGCCCTGATGCGTAGATTTCTCGACGAAGACGCGGACGCGCCCGATGCGGCTGGCCGATGAGCCGTTTGCCCGGAACCGGTCAATGGCACCCTCGTCACCCGACCGGAGGGCGTCGGTCGCTGATCCCCCCCGTCGGGTCCGACCCCCGGGACGCCTGACGATGATCTCCGTGTCGACAGCCCTGACCGGCACCGAGCCGGCGACAGAGGATGGCGCAGACATCACCCCGACATCCGGGCCAGCGCGATGGCGGTCCCCGTGACGTCCGGCGATCCCGAAGTCCTGGTCATCGGTGCGGGCCCCGCCGGCCTGACGGCGGCCACCTACCTGGCCCGGTTCCGGCGCCGGGTTCTGGTCGCCGACGGCGATGAGCCGCGCGCCAGCTGGATTCCGGTCAGCCACAACATGCCCGGCTTTCCCGACGGCATCTCGGGCCCCCACATCCTGGGCCGGATGCGCGAACAGGCGCGGGAATTCGGGGCGCAGATCGAGACCGGTCGTGTCGAGCGGCTTACCCACCACGGGGACGGGTTCATCGGCCGACTGAATGGCCGGGATGTCGCCGTTCGCGCCGTCCTGCTGGCGACCGGCGTGGTGGACCGGCACCCTGACCTGCCCGGTGTCGAGCGCGCCATCCAGCGATCCCTCGTCCGCATCTGTCCGATCTGCGACGGATACGAGGCCGTCGACAAGGCCGTGGCGGTCATCGGCGACAATGACAGGGGCGTTCGCGAAGCGGCCTTCCTGCGCACCTATTCGGACCGGGTCACCCTGATCCACACCGGCCCGCCCGGCGATCTGAGCGATCGTGAAGCGCTGCAACGGCTCGGCATCGCCCTGGTCGAGACCCCGATCGAAAATGTCGGAATCGAGGGTGATCGCGTCACCGCCCTCGGCTGGGGCGGACGGTTCCAGGCCTTCGATCTGGTCTATTCGGCCCTCGGCACCGCGGCCAACGCGACCCTGGCAGAGGCGCTCAACGCCGATGTGGACGAGGACGGCCGCCTGCGGGTCAACTTGCACCAGGCCACAAGCGTGCCCGGCCTTTATGCCGCCGGCGACGTCGTGCGCGGTCTCAACCAGATCGCTGTCGCCACCGCCGAAGCCGCCGTCGCGGCAACGGATATTCACAATCGCCTGCGTCAGGCCGACGGCCTGATGGTCTGAGTCCGGGGCGGGAATCGTCACATCGCCGGATGTACTGTAGCCTGCCGCGGTCGGCGGGGTTTCGGTCCGGCATGATCCACCCGGGAAAGAGCCGGGCGAGAGACCCGGGGAGAGACGATGCGGCTCCTGATCACGGCAGCGGCCGTGCTGTTGCTGGTCACAGGCATCGGCATTGAGCCGGCTTCGGCCCGGAACCCGGCAGCGATGTCTGTGCCGGTCACCCGATCGTTTCAGGACTGGCGGGTGGCCTGTGACAACGGCGGACGCTGCACGGCCTACGCCGGCAATGAAGGCCATGTGACCGGCTTTGTCCTGATCACCATGCCTGCGGGTCCCGACGCCGCTGCCGACATCGCGGTCGGCATCGATCCGGGCGAGGGCGGCAGGAGCCCGGTCCCACGCATCAACGGCTCCGAGTTTCCGCTCGTCTGGTCGAGCCTGGCCCCGCACGATGGAATTGGCCACATCGACGGTGACACCGCGCGCGCCCTGATGGCGGCCATGGCGACGGCCCGATCGCTGGTCCTGTCGGGGGGAGCGGACGACGCCTCGATATCCCTGCGCGGCCTGGGGCCGGCCCTGTCATGGATCGACCGCCACCAGGGGCGACACCGGACCGTCACCGCCCTGCGCCTGCACGGCGACAGGCCCGCCTCGACCGTGCCGCACGCGCCGGTCCTGCCATTGGTCACCGCCGCCCCGGCCATCGACCAGACCGGCTTCGGCCCGGGAACTCCGGTGCCGCCGTCCGTCGACGCCATGCCGGAAATCCGGGTCTGCCGGCAGGACTGGCCGGAGTCGTCCCGCCCCGACCTGACCCTGTCGGCGCGCCTGGATGCGGCGACCGAGCTCTGGGGCCCCAACTGCTTCCTGGCGGCCTCGCATATCGGTCACCTCCTGTACCTGACGGGACCGGGCGGACGCGATCCCCGTCCCCTGACACCGGCGGGGGCGCTCGAGCCGACCGTGGACTTCGTCAACGCCGAATATGATCCAGCCACCCGGACCCTGAGCCAGTATGTCTGGAGGAGCGGCACCGGCAGCGCAGGCCGGATCCAGCACTGGGTCTGGACCGGCACCACCTTCGCCCTGCGCTCGGAACGCGCCACCCGGGAGCTCTGGAATATTCCCGACCGGCTGTGGCCGACGCTGTGGCGAAGTCGCTGATCACCCCGGCGGACCGCCCCCGGGACCTCCCCCGCCTAGCTGCGCTGGTTCCGGATCAGGTCTTCCAGCACCGCCAGCGGTACCGAGCCATTGACCAGAACCTTGTCGTGGAAGGCGCGCAGGTCGAAGTCCGGCCGCGCCTGCTGTTCGGCCCGAAGCCGGGCGATCACCGTATGACCGATCTTGTAGGAACAGGCCTGACCCGGCATCACCGAATACCGGTTGATCTCGCTGTTGGCGGCCCCGACCGGCTTGGCCCCTGACGCGACCATATAGTCGACCGCCCGTTCACGGCTCCAGCCATGGTGGTGCAGGCCGGTATCGACCACCAGCCGCACGGCCCGGAACAGGTAGGACATCAGGAAGCCGACCCGACCCAGCGGATCGTCGGCATAGACGTCCAGATCGTCGGCCGCGACGGCCTCTGCGTACAACGCCCAGCCCTCGTTATAGGCGGAAAAGCCATTGGCGCGGCGGTAGGGTGGCAGGGTCTCGGTCTCGCGCTGCAGGGCCACCTGCAGATGATGCCCCGGGGACGCCTCATGATAGGTCAGCGTCGGCAGCGAGAATTTCGGCCAGTTCGCCGTGCTGCGCAGGTTGATATAGTAGGCCCCGGGCCGCGACCCGTCGAGCGGCGGTCCCTGGTAGTAGCCGCCCGGTGCACCGGCCTCGATCGCCGGCGGTACGCGACGAACCTCGACTCCCGTACGCGGCAACCGGCCGAACAGGCGCGGCAGCAGGGGCTGGAGCGCCGCCACCTGACGGTTCAGGGATTCGATCAGCGCTTCCTTGCCGACATCGGTGTCGGGCCAGAGCTGCGCCGGGTCCTTGTTGAGCGCGTCGATGCGCTCGCCGACCGTTCCCTGGGTCATGCCCCGGGCCTTCAGGATCGTGTCGATCTCGGCGCTGATGGCCGCCACCTGCTCAACACCGATGGCGTGGATTTCGACCGCCGACAGGGTGGTCGTGGTCCAGCTCTTCAGGGCATGGGATAGAAGGCCTCGCCTTCCGGCAAGCGGCCGATTCCGGCCGTATGCACCGCACCGGGCCGCAGCGTTTCGAACACCGCGATCTGACGGGCCAGGGCCGGCTTGACCCCGGCATCAACGATGCGTGCGGCACGCGCGCCGTAGCCGGTATGGCCGAGCGCCGCCGCCTTGCGTTCGAGGGTGCGCACCATGGCCATGTCCGCAGCGGCCTGGTCGGCGAAGGTGCGGAGCTGTCCGGTCGTCAGATCAATGATGAAGTCCGGCGGAACCACGCCCTGGCCGGCGTCTGCCCGGATCCGGGCGGTCTCGGCATCCAGGTTGGGCCCAAGGGCGGACAGCCGGGACAGGAACGCCTCAGCCCCGTCGCGATCCTCGACCCGGTGCTGACTGTCGAGGAAATCGGGAACGGTGAAATAGGAACCCGTCATCTGGTTGACGAGATAGGGGCCCATCCGCCCCCCGCCGACCGCCGAGCCATAGTCGAATCCCGCGCCGGTCGCCGCCCCGGCCGCCCGGAAGGCCGCGATCGCGTAGTTGATGCGGCCCGCCTCGCTCAGACCCGTCCGGTCGAAGTTCCGCAGGATCCGGTCCCGCGCGATGGCCTGGGCACGATCGGCGCGCCAGGCCGCGCCGCCGACGTCGCTCAACCGGGACGACAGATGGGCGCGCTCGCCCCGGTCCAGGCCCAGATTGGTGGCGCTCTCCGGCGAGGACTCAATGTCGTCGTCGAACCAGCGATTCAGCAGGACGTCGAGGGTGGCGTCGGTCCCGACCGCGGCCGGCATCGTCGCGCACCCGGACGCCAGGATCCCCGCTCCGGCGGCGGCGGTTTGAAGCAGGCGGCGGCGATCGATCATGGCTCAACTCCGGAAAGGGGGCGCGCCGATAGCACGCCCCCTCGGGATCAATAGCAAGACCGAAGGCCGCGCCGGGTCAGGCCATCCGGCTCTGCACCCACTCCCCGACCACGGTCTTGAGCACCTCCAGCGGCATCCCGCCCGAGGCCAGGGCCGTGTCGTGGAAGCTCTTGATGTCGAACCGGTCGCCCAGCTGCGCCTTGGCCTCCTCGCGCAGCCGCACCCATTCGGTGTGACCGACCTTGTAACTGGAGGCCTGGCCCGGCCAGACGCAATAGCGTTCGACCTCGGTGGTGACGCTCGATTCCTGGTCGCCCAGGGTGGCGACCATGTACTGGATCGCCTGTTCGCGGCTCCAGCGATTGTGGTGCAGGCCCGAGTCGACGACCAGGCGCGTGGCGCGGAACAGCAGGCTCTGCAGATAGCCCAGCCGGCCCCACGGGTCGTTTTCATAGACGCCCATCTCGTCGGCCAGCTGTTCCGAATACAGGGCCCAGCCTTCCGAATAGGCCGAGAAGCCGATCAGCTTGCGAATCGTCGGAATGCCTTCGGCTTCCGTCGACAGGGTGATCTGCAGATGGTGACCCGGACTGGCCTCATGATAGGTCAGGGTCGGGAGGGTCCATTTCGGCCATTCGGCCGTGTCGCGCAGGTTGATGTAATAGGCCCCCGGACGGGAGCCATCCAGGCTCGGCCCCTGGTAGTAGCCGCCCGGCGCGCCGGCCTCGATGGCCGGCGGTACGCGACGGATGTCGACCGAGGCCTTGGGCAGGATGCCGAAATAGTCGGGCAGCCGGGCCTGCATGGCGGCCATCTGGGCGTTCAGTTCGTCCAGCAGCTGCTGCTTGCCGGCGTCGGTATTCGGATAGATGAAGCGCGGATCCTTGGCCATGGCGGCCAGACGGGCCCCCACGGTGCCCTCGGTCATGCCCTCGGCCTTCAGGATGGCGTCGGCCGCTGCCGTGATCTCGGCCACCTGGGTCAGGCCCAGCTGATGCACCTCCGCCCCGGTGAGCCGGGTCGTGGTGTAGTTGCGGATGCCGTATTCATAAAAGCCGTCGGCGTGCGGCAGGGCCCAGACCCCGGCGTCATGACGGGCCGCCGGACGGGCCTGTTCGAACAGGACCACCTGCCGGCGCAGGGCCGGATAGACCTTGTCGTTGAGGATGGCCGTGGCCCGGGCCGCCCAGTCGCCCTCAAGACCGGCCTCCGCGGCGCGGCGGGTCAGCGAGGTCACGAGGCCGGACTCGGCCGGCGCGGGCGCGAGCCCGGCCTTCATCTGCGTCAGGGTCCGATCAATGACGAAGTCGGGCGGCACAATGCCCTTGGCGAAATCTTCGGTAACCAGGACGGACTCCTGGTCCAGCAGGTCGCCGAAGGCGTCGAGGCGCGACAGATAGGCCTCGGCGTCCGCCGTGGTCGCGATCCCGTGGATGGTGTCGAGGAAGTCGGGGATGTCCCGATAGGATCCACCCAGCTGGCTGATCCGGTAGGGATTGGGCGAACCCATATTGCCGAACCGGTAGCGGTCGAGTCCGATGTTGGTGGTCTCGCCGTCATAGAGAACGGTGGCCAGGTTGACGGCATCCATTCCGGCCAGCTTGGACGCGTCCACGCCCTTGAGCTTTTCGGTGAACTCCCGGCTGAAGGCTTCCCGCTCGGCGAGATCGGTCGGCGTCAGCATGTCCAGCCGCGCCTTGGCGGCGGCATTGGGCCCCTTGTCGAGGCCCATGTAGCTGGCGGCCATGGCCGACTTGGCCAGGATCAGCGCAAACATCGCATCGAGAATACCGTTCAGCTTGGCGGCCTCTGCGGGGTCCGAGCCCGGCGCGGCGACGCGGGCCAGGGCGGCCCCGGCCGGCCCCGCCAGGGCGACCCCGGCGACGGCGGAAAGAAGCAGGCGGCGACGATCGATCATGGCACAGGTCTCCGAAAAAGTGTGAGGCAACAAAGGCGCTGACGGCCGGGGCCGCAAGTGAAACATCGGCAATGTCTGGCCGCAGACGGGAATCCGGCCGGTCTATTCGCCGCGCAATTCCTGCTTCACCCGCTCGGCCAGGATCTTGATATCCAGCGGTTTGGGCAGGAAGGACACCCCCGCCTCGTCCTGCAGCAGGTCCGAAAAATCGCTCTCGGCATAGCCCGAGATGAACATCACCGGCACATCGCCCAGATAGGGGCGCGCCTTCTTCAGCAGGCTGGGTCCGTCGAGGCCCGGCATGATGACGTCCGAGATCATCATGTCGATCTTGCCCGCCCATTCCTCGGCCAGGATCAGGGCCTCCTCGCCGTCCGCGGCCTCGATGACCTCGTAACCGCGCTGGCGCAGCAATTTGGCGGCGATGCCGCGCACGGCGGCCTCGTCCTCGACAAACAGGATCCGGCCCGCGCCGGACAGGTCGCGGGGCGTCTTGACCTTGACCTCGACCGGGGCGACCTCGGCCAGCTCGGCCTCGGCGGCCGCGGGCAGGAAGATGCGGAAAGCCGCCCCGGCCCCCTCCAGATTGACGACATTGATGTGGCCGCCGGCCTGTTCGACGATGCCGTAGACGGTGGCCAGCCCCATGCCGGTGCCTTCATTGACGGCCTTGGTGGTGAAGAAGGGCTCGAAGATCTTGTCGAGGATCTCGACCGGCACGCCCGAGCCGGTGTCCGAGACCTCGATCAGCGCCAATTCCTCAACCGGAGCGTCGTGCCAGCCCATCGCCCGGGCCTCGTCGCCGGTCAGACGCCGCGTGCGGATGGTCACCACCCCGGCCCCGGGCTCGACCACGCCACGCATCGCGTCGCGGGCGTTGACGGCCAGGTTCATCACCGCCGTCTCCAGCTGGCTCTTGTCGGCCAGCACGATCGGCAGATCGCGCCCGTAATCGGTTTCCAGCCGCACATCCTCGCGCAGCAGGCGGCGCAGCAGCACGGCAAACTCCCCGACCAGCTCGCCCAGATCCAGCCGCTCGCGCCGCACCGTCGACTTGCGCGAGAAGGCCAGCAGCTTGCGCACCAGATCGGCCGCCCGGATCGCGGTCTGACGGATCTCGTTCAGCCCCTCATAGGACGGGTCCCCCACGGGATGCCGCTCCAGAAGCCCGGACAGCTGCAGCTGGATGGCGGTCAGCAGGTTGTTGAAGTCATGGGCAACGCCCCCGGCCAGCTGGCCCACGGCCTGCATCTTCTGGGCCTGGCTGAGTTGCAGTTCCATCGACTTCTGGGCCGAGACGTCGAACAGCCAGACGCGGCGCTTGTCGCCCTCGGGTGCCACATAGAGATGCAGCATCCGGTCCGGATGGGCCCGCGCCACCAGTTCGATCGGGCCGCTGGACCCGGCCGTCAACTTGGACCGCGCCTCGATCATGCCGTTGGGCTCGAACAGATGGCCGAAGGCGGCATCGCGGGCCGAGGCCGGTCCCGTCAGCAGCGCCAGGGCCGCATTGGGCTCCTCGACCCGGCCCGAAAAAATGTCGTCGTGGGCGATCACCGCCGAGCCGAACGGCGCGCCGGCGGCCATGGCCCGCCCCTCGCCGGCGTTCGACCCGCTGCCGACCTGCATCGCCGGGGCATGGGCCAGGCCCAGCACCGCCTCGGGGGCGGCACGAACCAGAAACCGCCCGCCGCCGGCATGGCTGATCAGGACCTCCAGCTCACGGGCCCCGATGGTGACGATGGCCCGGGCCTGTTCGCCCTCGCGCGCCTGGGCAAAGGCCATGTACAGGGCCGAGACCGAGCGTCCCTTGGGCAGGGCGACCATGGCCCCGTTCTCCTCGGCCCAGGCCCCGTTGAAGGCCAGCACCTGGCCGCTGGTCCAGACCAGGGCCGCCGGTTCGCCCAGCGCGTCCAGCATCTCGACCCAGACGTCGCCGGTCGGCTTGCGCACCTCGCTGCGGCCGAACGCGAACAGGCCGGTCAGGGCCACGGCGACCGCGGTGAAGATCAGGATCAGGCCGGGCGCGCTGTATGGATTGGTCCGGAAGGCCGGATAGGCCAGGGCCCCGACCGCCAGCACGAAGCCCACGGCCATCACGATCAACAGGGGATCGAACGGGGGACGGGTCTGAGCCTGCCAACTCTGGGTCTGCATGGGGCCTCGCGGAGCCGATTCGCTGGCGGTAGCATACGCCTTTTCCATTCTACCGCTTCTTCCGCCCCTGCATGACGAAGCCGATGACCCGCGCGGCGGCCTCGAAATGCTCGCGCGGGATGCTCTCGTCGACCTCGACCGCCGCGTACAGGGCCCGGGCCAGCGGCACATTCTCGACGATCGGCACCCTGTGTTCCCTGGCCACCTCGCGGATGCGCAGCGCCAGGGCGTCGACGCCCTTGGCCACACAGATCGGCGCGCCGTCGCCCTTGTCCGGCTCGTAGCGCAGGGCCACGGAATAGTGGGTCGGGTTGGTGACGATCACGGTCGCCGTCGGCACGGCCTGCATCATCCGCTGTCGGCTCTTCTGGGCCCGGATCTGCTTCAGCTTGGCCTTCACATGAGGGTCACCCTCGGCCTGCTTGTAGTCTTCCTTGGTCTCTTCTTTGGTCATCATCATCCGCTTGGCGAAGCGGTAGCGTTGCCACAGGTAGTCCGCGCCCGCGGTGAAGGCCAGGAACGTCAGGGCGGCCGCCAGCAGGGCGATCACCAGATCCCGCGCCGCCGGCAGAATGGCCGCCGGACTCAGCGCCGCCATGGTCTCGAAGTCACGGAAATGGGACTTCAGCACCAGCCAGCAGATGACCCCGATCGCCAGCAGCTTGAAGAAGGTCTTCACGAACTGCATCAGTCCGTCGGGGCCGAAGATGCGCTTGAATCCGGCGATCGGGCTCAGCTTCTCCAGCTTCGGCTTCATCTTCTCGGCACTGAACACCAGACCAGACTGGGCCAGGTTGCCGCCGGCCCCACCCAGGATCGTGGCCAGCATCACGGCCCCCAGGAACGGGGCGGCGGCCCAGACGGCGCGATAGCCGATCTCGGCACCGCCGCCGGCGTTCAACGCCCCCATCAGGGCGTGGGGCCGGGCAATGAAGGGCAGCAGGTCCTCGGCCAGCCGACCGGCGAACCAGCCGCCGCTGATAAAGATCACCGCCGTCGCCCCCATCAGACTCAGGGTCGAGGCGACGTCCGGGGATTTGGCAGAATCCCCCTTTTTTCGCGCGTCCGCGAGTTTTCGCGGTGTCGCCTCTTCTGTTTTCGACTCGGGATCGGGCGCGTCAGCCACCGGCCGTCCCCGCGAAAATCCCCGCCAGGGCGCGGTAGCGGTCGATGAAGACCGTTCCGATCACGCCCAGCGACAGGGAGAAAATCGACAGGCCCAGAATGACACTGAGCGGCGAGGCGACAAAGAAGATCTGGAAGGCGGGCATCACCCGCGCCACCAGGCCAGACGCCATGTTGAACACCAGGGCGAAGACGATCACCGGGGCCGCCAGCTGAATCCCCAAGGCAAAACTGTCGGCGATGGTGCGGATGGCCAGGGTGGCAAAATCCTGAACCATCAGCGGCCTGGCCGGCGCCACCAGCTCGTACGACCCCACCAGGCCGGCGATGAACAGATGATGGGTGTTGGTCGCGAAGATCAGGGTGGTGCCCAGCAGCATCAGAAAGGCCCCCAGGGTCGAGCCCTGCTGTGCCTGCATCGGATTGGCGGTCTGGGCAAAGCTCAGCGTGGTCTGCATCGACACCACCTCACCCGCCGTCGACAGGGCCGTCATGAAGGCCCGCAGCAAACCACCGATCATCAGGCCGGTAATCACCTCGCGCAAAACCCATCCGGCCATGCTGCCGATACTGGCGGGCAGGCCCGGCAGGGCCCCGCCGACGATCGGCCACACCACCAGGGATACAGACAGCGCCAGGGCCAGGCGGATGCGCGGCGGCACATAGGTTTCGCCGACGCCGGGGATCATCATCAGGATCGCGCCGATGCGCGCGAAGATCAGACCGCCGGCCCAGACCTGATCGGCGGTGGCATAGGGTTCCACCTCGCGCTCACATCCCGGCGATGCGCGCGGCGATGGTCCGCATGAACCCGCCCAGTAGCGACCCCATGACCGGCAGGAACAGCAGCAGGGAAACGAAGATCGCCATGATCTTGGGCGCATAGACCAGGGTCTGTTCCTGGATCTGGGTCAGGGCCTGGAACAGGCCGATGCTGACCCCGACCACCAGGGCCACCAGGAGCATGGGGCCGCACAGCTGAATCGTCAGCCACAGGGCATCACGCCCGACATCCAGAACTTCAGCGCCGCTCATTCTCAGCTCCAACGATACTGGGCAGAAAATGCCGGGACCATGGTTAATGCGGAGTTAGGAAACCCCTTCAGGGCGCACGAATTGCCGGTTCGTCCCCGCAACCCGCCCCGACCGCAAAATCCGCTGCACTCGGGCGGCACCGATGTTATGGCTGCCCCATGAGCTCGCTGGCCACTGAAGACATCCATCGCCGTGCCGTCGCCGGTGACGGGGACGCCCAGTTCGCCCTGTCGCGCATCTTCGATCGCGAGGGCCGGCACGAAATCGCCGTCTCCTGGCTGGACCGGGCCGCGCGCCAGGGTCACGTCCCGTCGATGACCTGGCTGGGCACCCGCCTGCTGGTCGGTCGCGCCGCGCCGTTCCAGCCGAACGAAGGGGCGGTGCTGCTGGCCCGGGCCGCCGAACTGGGTCAGGCCGAGGCCGCCGCACGGGTGGCCGTGCTCGCCGCGGTCGGCGTCGGCCGTCCGCAGAGCTGGGAAACAGCCCTCGACTGGCTGCAGACGGCCGCCGACCGGGGTGACGCCGACGCCCGGGTCCAGCTGGTGTTGCTGACCGACGATGACGGCGTCGCCGCCGCCGCGGAGCGCCCCGACCCTGACCCGGCCCTGTGGGCCCGGGCCCGCAAGGCGGTCGACCTCAAGGCCTGGCTGACCCCGCCGGTCGCCCGCACGATCTCGGACTCCCCGCGTGTCCAGGTCTTCGAAGGCTTCACCACCCCGGCCGTCTGCGCCTGGATCATCCAGCGCGCCCGCGCCCGGCTGGTCCCGGCCCGGGTCTATGACGCCGACAAGGGCGGCCGTCGTCCGGACGGCATGCGCACCAGCAGCGGGGCCGGCTTCAGCCTGCTCGACACCGACCTGGTCCTGGCCCTGATGCGGGCCCGCATGGCCGCCGCCGCCCCGGGCCTCGACACCGCGACCTTCGAGCCCTGCAACATCCTGCGCTACGACATCGGCCAGCGCTACGAGCCGCATTTCGACTTCCTCAATCCCGAAGCCCCGGCCCTGGCCGGGACCCTGGCCGAGCAGGGTCAGCGCCAGGCCACCTTCCTGACCTATCTCAACGCCGACTATACCGGCGGCGAGACGGCCTTCCCCGAGCTGGACTGGCGCTTCGGCGGCAGGACCGGGGACGCCCTGCTGTTCTTCAACGTCGAACCGGACGGGCGGGTTGATCCGCGCACCCTGCACGCCGGCCTGCCACCGGTCACCGGCGAGAAATGGCTGCTGTCGCAGTGGATCCGCGACCGGCCGCAGCCAATCGTCTGAGCGTCACCGCTCCCCTTTCATCGCCTCCCGCACTATGACTGACCGCATGACCGACTCGCCGACCGAACCCGCCATCCCCCAGTCCGAGGCCGAGGCCGCCGTCCGTACGCTGATCCGCTGGGCCGGCGACGACCCCGACCGCGAGGGCCTGCTCGACACGCCCGCCCGCGTCGCCCGCAGCTATCGCGAGCTGTTCGCCGGCTACGAGGTCGAGCCGCGCGCCTATCTGGAACGCACCTTCGAGGAGGTCGGCGGCTACGATCAGCTGGTCGTGCTCAAGGACATCCGCTTCGTCAGCTTCTGCGAACACCACATGCTGCCGGTCGTCGGTGTAGCCCATGTCGGCTATCTGCCGACCGACCGCGTCGTCGGCATCTCCAAACTGGCCCGGGTCGTGCGCGGCTATGCCAAGCGGCTGCAGATCCAGGAGAAGATGACCGCCCAGATCGCCGACGCGATTCACGAGGTCCTGCGCCCCGCCGGGGTCGGCGTGGTGATCGAGGCCGAACACAGCTGCATGACCCTGCGCGGCGTCGATGTCCCAGGGGCCACCCTGAGCACCAGCACCCTGCTCGGGGTCGTTCGCGACGACCCGCGTACCCGCGAGGAATTCCTCCGGCTGGTGCGCGGCTAGCCTCCGGCCCGAACCTTGCTGCGACAGGCGTGAACACCGGTCAGGAGGGCCGGAATCATGACCTGGACCGCCATTTCGACCCAAAAGGAAACAACGCCCATCGTCCGCGGTGGCTGGCTTGATGCCCTGCGTTTCATCGTGGCCGCCCTGATCATCCTGCATCACTTCCAGGGCGCGGGGCCGGTGGCCCTGGCTGAAGACGTCCATCCGGTGTTCGAGCGGGGCGGTTTCCTGCTCACCAACTTCTTCCTGATCGACTCCGGCTATGTGCTGATGCGGGTCTATGGCGCGGCGCTGGGCCGGGGCGCGCTGTCGCCCGGCACCTTCGTCCTCAAGCGCCTGCTGCGGGTCTGGCCCGCCCATCTGATCATGAGCCTGGGTCTGATTGCCATGGTCGTGCTGGGCACCGCCGCCGGGGTTCCGCCGCGCAATCCGGAATGGTTCCAGTGGGACCAGCTGCCGGCCCAGATCGGTCTGGTCCAGGCGTTCGGCATTCCCGGCGGCCTCGGCTGGAACGCGCCGACCTGGTCAATCTCGGCCCTGATCGGCTGCTACCTGGCCTTTCCATGGGTCCTGCGCGGCCTGACCCGGCTGGGGCCGTGGTCGATCCTCGCGCTGGGGGTGGTCGGCTATCTGCTGGCCAACCAGCTGTGCTGGGCCCTGCTCGACTATCCCGTCTACCAGATGCCGCTGCGCTACGGCTTCTTCCGCGCCCTGCCGCTGTTCGTGCTGGGCATGGCCCTGGCGGGCTTCGCCCAGAAGGTCTGGATCGATCCCCGTCTGGCCCGCTGGGCCGGGGTCGTGGCCGCCGTCAGCCTGGCCGCCATCCAGCTCGTCGACAAACACGCGCTGGCCTCCCTCGTCTGTATCTCGGTGATCATCCTCGCCGCCGGGGCCGTTCCGACTCCGCGTCCGTCGAAATGGGTCGAGAAGGCCGCCCAGGTCTCGTTTTCCATGTTCATGACCAATGAGGTGGTGCGTATCGCCTGGTTCGGCGTGGCCAATGTCGCCATCGCCCGCTTCGACCTGCCGGTCGCAGCCCAGTGGGCCCTGTGGACCCTGGGGGTCGCGGCCGCCGTGGGCTTCGCCTTCGCCTTCCATTTCGGGATCGACAATCCGCTCCAGACCCGCATCCGCGCCTGGCTCAAGGCGCGGTCACCGCGCCCGGTGCGCCTCGGCGGTCCGGTCGTGTCGCTGGAGGGATAGACGGTCGCCGATCGTCAGATCGGCATCCGCATGATTTCCTGATAGGCCTGAATCACCTGATCGCGCACGGCCATGACCGTTTCCAGCGAGGCCTCGGCCGAGGTCACGGCGGTGACCACATCGATCAGACTGCCCTTGCCCTGCACCGAACTGGCCATCTGTGTTTCGGCGGCCTTGGTCGACTGGGTCAGGTCGCCCATGACGTTTTGCAGCAGGTCGGAAAAACCCGCCCCCTGGGCCGCGCCCGCCCCGGCCGTGGCCGAGGTCAGCTCGGTCGGCATGGCTCCGCCCTGGACCGAGGAATAGGCGCGCGCCGCCATCATGGGGTTGATCATCTAGCGCCTCACTTCTTCAGCAGGTCGAGAATGCGGGCGTCCATCGCCCGCGCCGTCTCGATCACATTGAGGTTGGCCTCATAGGCCCGCTGCGCCTCGCGCATGTCCATGGCCTCGACCAGCGAGTTCACATTGGGCCGCAGCACATAGCCCTCACCATCGGCGGCCGGGTGCGAGGGATCATATTCCTTGCGGAACTCACTCTGGTCCGGCCGCACCTCGGCCAGGGTCACGCCCGTGGCCCCGTCGACGTTACGGGCCTCGAACACCGGGATCTGACGCCGATAGGGGGTGCCCGCAGGCGTTCGCGCCGTCGATTCGGCGTTGGCGATATTCTCGGCGATGACGCGCATGCGCGACTGCTGGGCCTTCAGGGCCGAGGCGGCCACGCCCATGGCGCTGTTGCGGGCGACGGGGTCTGGCATGCTCTATCGATCCTCGCTCATGGTGTCAGCGACCCGGCCCGCGGGCGGCCGTGCGCAGCATGTTCATCGACTTCTGGTAGAAGCTGATTGCGGCGTCATAGGCCATGCGGCTCTCGGCCATCTTCAGCATCTGCTCCTCGACGACCACCGTATTGCCATCCAGGGTGGTTTCGGAATCGGGCGCGGCACTGGTTTGGAACCGGTTCTGCGGCGCGGCCGGCGCGATGTGATTCGCGCTGGTCCGGGTCATCTGCAGGGTTCCCCCCTGGCGCAGGGCCGCGGCGAAATCGGTCGGGGCCTTGAGATCACGGCCCACGTATCCCGGCGTGTCCGAATTGGCCACGTTCTGGGCAATGACCCGCTGACGTTCGTCCAGCCAGGACATGCGACCCTTGATCTGGTCCAGCAGGGGCAGGTCGGAAAAGCCCATGGCTTCCTCCCGTCAGACGCGGCGCGCCCGTTCAGATGGGCAGAAAATGCCGCCTGCATGGTTAACGCGGAGTTATCTAAACGACCCGTTAACCACGATCGGCAAGGCTCCATGCGCCGGCCCCCGATCGCGGTGGTGTCGCCGGCGGGGCCATTTCTGAATGAACTTCCTCGACCTTGCCCGCGCCGTCTTCGGTCTGGCCTTCACCCTCGGGATCATCGGCCTCGCCGCCTGGGCCGCCCGACGCTACGCGCCGCAGCTGATGGCCCGCATCAGCGCCGAACGCGGCGAACGCCGTCTGCGCGTCGTCGAGACCCTGGTGCTCGACCCGGCCCGCCGTCTGGTGCTGGTCCGGATCGATGACGAGGAACGCCTGATCCTGCTGGGCGAGGGCCGCGAGCTGATCGAGCCGCGTCAGCCGGCCCCGCCCCTGACGGAGACCGACGCGTGACCGCTCGGGCTTCACGTCAGGCCCTGTTCGCCATCCCCACCCGGGCCGAGGTCAAACGCGCGGCCCTGCTGTCCCTGCTGACCACCGCCCTGTGCCTGTTGTGGCCGCTGGCCGCCCTGGCCCAGGAAGCGGCCCAGACCGGCGCGGCCATCAATGTCGACCTCGGCACCGGGGCCGGCCTGACCACGCGGGTGGTGCAGCTGGTCGGGCTGATGACCGTCCTGTCGCTGGCCCCGTCCATCGTCATCATGACCACCAGCTTCGTGCGAATCATCGTGGTTCTGTCCTTGCTGCGCACGGCGCTGGGCATGCAGCAGTCGCCACCGAACGCGGTTCTGGTTTCCCTGGCCCTGTTTCTGAGCGCCATCGTCATGGCCCCGACGTGGCAGGACGCCTATGATTCGGGCATCCGCCCGCTGCTGGATGAGCAGATGGAGCTGCCCCAGGCCTTCGATGCGGCCTCCGAACCTGTGAAGACTTTCATGCTCGCCCAGGTCGATCGCAGCGACCTCGCCCTGTTCACCCGGCTGAGCCAGGTGGAGGCGAATACCGCGGCCCCCGACCTGCCCCTGCGGGTGGTCACTCCGGCCTTCATGATCAGTGAGTTGAAGACGGCCTTCGAAATCGGATTTCTTCTTTTTGTTCCGTTCCTTGTGATCGATCTGGTGGTCGCGAGCGTGCTCATGAGCATGGGGATGATGATGCTACCGCCGGTGGTGGTTTCCCTGCCCTTCAAGCTGATTTTCTTTGTGCTCGTGGATGGCTGGAGACTGGTCGCGGGAAGCCTGGTCGAGAGCTTCCAGCGGGCCTCCGGAACAGGCTGAATCCCCACCGTCAGTGACCCAAGCGGCAAGCACCGCTTGCCAAGCGCACCAAAACACGCGTTGATCGGTTGGTCTCGCCCGGAAATCGGGCGGCCTTTTTTGGAAACGACCCATGACCACACAAGCTGAACTCATCGCTGCCGTCGCCAAGGACGCCAACGTTTCGCAGGCCGACGCCGGCCGCGTGCTCGAAGCCATCGTCAAGAACATTCACAAGAGCCTGATGGCCGGCGGCGACGTCCGCATCTCGAACCTGGGTGTTTTCGACACCGCCGCCCGTGCCGCCCGCGAAGGCCGCAACCCGGCCACCGGCGCGACCATCAAGATCGCCGCCTCCAAGGCCGTGCGCTTCCGCGTGTCCAAGCCGCTCAAGGATGCGGTCAACAGCTAGGACCCTATTCGGTCAGGCGGCGGCTGCGGGTCCCGCAGCGGCCGCCGGTGCCGGAGCCTGGGTTTGAGGACGGGCGGGGGTCGCAGCTGTGCGGGTCCCGCCGGTCTGCTCCCTGAACCTAGCCTTCATCGCCGTGACCCATCCGGCGAACGTA